>WNEP01000416.1_pt1 | contig 22282 bp, 19 predicted proteins | sample 5399961 | NCBI WGS metagenome assembly WNEP01 (sample SAMN13153329, study PRJNA577476) | soil metagenome | isolation source: 20 cm grassland meadow soil pre-rain plot 5 | place: USA:California | collected 2015-09-08 | reverse complement strand
TGATCGCGAAAATGTATTGCCATTTTAACGCTCAACATCCTGCTTTGCGAAAAGCGGTTGTCATTGTCGATTCACTACTTATGTTGCCCGCTCGACGCTGCCGCGTCGTGACGATCTGCGCACCTGGTTCCACGCTGTGGGACCGCATCAACGAGTGAGGTCGCGAAGATCGACAATAGAACAACAACTCGCTGAACGAGGAGTCCCGAAGCAATTCGGGGCGAAACACAATGCCAAGAGCCACTAATGCCCCGGCAAGCCGGGCCCGGCGCAAACGGGTTTTAAAGAAAGCCAAAGGTTATCGCGGACGCCGTTCGAAACTTTTCCGCTACGCGAAAGATGCGATGATGAAAGCCCAATACTGGGCGTATCGCGATCGCAAAACACGCAAACGTACATTCCGTTATCTTTGGATCCAGCGCTTGAACGCCGCCGCCCGCGCCAATGGAATGAACTACAATCGTTTTGCGGAAGGATTGAAAGCCGCAGGCATCGGCCTGGACCGCAAGATTCTTGCCGACCTGGCCGTCACGGACGAAGCGGCATTCAAATCGATTGTCGATCAAGCTAAAAGCGCGCTGGCAGAGAAATCGAAGTCGCAAAAGAAAGCGGCGTAGGAAACAAAGGGTTAAAAAGGTCACAACCGTTACAAGGGGCGAGCGCTTGTCCGTTGTAACGATGTAACTCTTGTAACACTTTCAACTGCACTCATGCATCCACTCGAACAGCTTCGCGATGATGCCCTCCGGGAAATCGAGGCCGCGTCTGACGAACAGGCGCTCGAGGCCACGCGCATAAAATACCTCGGCAAAAGCGGCAGCATCTCCGCCTGGGGTGAGCAAATGAAGACCCTCGGCAAGGAGGAACGCCCCGTGATCGGCAGGTTGCTTAACGAAACGCGCAACGCTGTCACGGTGGCGATCGAAAAACGTGCGGAGATACTTCGCTCCCAAAAAGAAAGCGTGGCGCTGGCTGGCATTGACATATCGCTGCCGGGAGTCACTGTGCCCAGCGCATACTCTGGGTATTCTGGGTATAGCACCCGTTCGATCGCCCTCACTGGATACTCCGGTTATTTACCGCTTGAGCGCGGCTCGCGACATCCGCTCACTCAAATGCTCCAACAGTCAATTCAAATTTTCCGTCGGATGGGGTTTTCGCTCGCTGACGGACCGGACATTGAAGATGAATGGCATTGTTTCGATGCCCTAAACACACCCCCAGACCATCCTGCACGCAACGAGCAGGACACATTTTATTTGCCGGACGGACGCCTGCTTCGAACACATACTTCCACTGTTCAAATCCGGGCGATGGAATCCGCGCCGCCACCCCTCCGCGTGATTGCTCCAGGGGCCGCTTATCGCCGGGACGAAATCGACGCAACCCACAGTGCGCAGTTTCATCAAATCGAAGGTCTTTATGTGGATGAGAACGTGAGCGTCGCCGATCTCAAAGGCGCTCTCGAATTCTTCCTGCGGGAACTTTTTGGTCCCGAAACCGACGTTCAATTTCGTCCGCATTACTTCCCGTTCACCGAGCCGAGTTTGGAGGTCTACATGCGATCAAAAGCTCTTAAGGGCGGCGAGCGGTGGATCGAGGTCGCCGGTTGCGGCATGGTTCATCCAGCCGTTTTCGAAGCGGTCAACAAAGCGCGGAGCGATAAAGCTTACGATGCCGAAAAGTGGAGCGGCTACGCGTTCGGCCTCGGCATGGATCGCCTCGCGATGATTCTGTTCGACATTCCCGATATCCGCCTGTTCGCGCAAAATGATTTGCGCTTTCTCCGCCAATTCGCATGAAATTTTCCGTCAATTGCCTGCGCGAATTCGTCGATCTTCGAAAAAATCCGGAAGAGATCGCCGAATTGCTGACTCGCGCCGGCATTGAAACCAAAAACATCGAGACGCGCGGCGCGAATATCGACAAGGTGATCGTTTCGCAAATCACCGCGTCGTCGCGCCATCCGAACGCTGATCGGCTCACAGTTTGCGAAGTGGACGACGGCAGCAGCACGAAACGCCAGATCGTTTGCGGCGCGACGAACTACAAGGTTAGCGACAAAGTTCCGCTCGCGTTGCCGGGGGCAAAGTTGCCGAATGGATCTGAGATTCGAAAAAGCAAACTGCGCGGTGTCGAATCGGAAGGCATGCTTTGCAGCCCAATCGAGCTCGGACTCGGCTCAGATGCGTCCGGCCTATTGATTTTGTCGCCTGATGCAGAAGTCGGCGCGCCGATCAATGATCTTTTTCCCGCGGACACGATTCTCGATGTCGAGATCACGCCAAACCGTGGCGATCTGCTGAGCCACTTTGGTCTCGCCCGCGAGATCGCGGCGCTGAGCGGAAAGCAGCTCAAGGCAATGCCGCGTGAAGCGAAGATCGAGATCAAGAAATCAGGCGTGACTATCGCCGCGCCGCGCGAATGTCCATTTTTCTCGGCGCGCAAGATCGAGAATGTGAAAGTGCGTCCGAGCCCGCAATGGTTGCGAGCGAAAATCGAGAGCGTCGGCATTCGCTCGATCAACAACATCGTCGACATCTCCAATTTCGTAATGCTGGAACTCGGCCAACCGACGCACGCATTCGATGCCGATAAATTGAAGGGCAACATCAATGTGCGGCTAGCGCGCGACGGCGAAAAATTTTTTGCTCTCGACGGAAAGACTTACTCGCTCAAGTCGGACATCTGTGTCGTCGCCGATCAAGAGCGTGCCATTGGGATCGGCGGAGTCATGGGGGGCGAAGAAACGGGTGTGACTGATTTGACCAAAAACATTTTTCTGGAGAGCGCGTACTTTTTGCCGGTGAGCGTTCGCAGGACCGCGCGTGAGTTGAATCTGCCGACCGACGCGAGCTATCGGTTCGAACGCGGAGTGGATCCCAATATGATTTTGCGCGCCTCCCAGCGGGCAACTGAATTGATCCGCAAGGTCGCCGGCGGGACCCCGGCAAAAGAAATTATGACCGCTGGAAAACTTCCAGCGAATTCCGCCGACGTTTCGCTGAGCTATGAAAAGTGTGATCGAGTTGTTGGAGTTTCGATCAACTCCAAAACAGTTGACGAAATTCTCACGTACTTCGGGCTAAAGAAAACCAAGAGCACGAGCAAGGGCGGAACCTGGAAGATTCCGAGTTATCGGCGGGATTTGCAGCGCGACGTCGATCTTATCGAGGAAATTGTTCGTGGATATGGGATCGACAAGGTTTCGGGAACTGATCGAAGCCGGTCCAGTTCATCGAGTGCCGCGGATCGTTCCCATGATCTTGAATCATCGTTGCGCGATCAATTGGTCGCGCGTGGCCTTTTGGAAGTGCGGACATCGAAGCTAATTTCGCGGGAAGCGATCACGCTCGACGAAAAGGCAATCAATCTGTGTAACCCGTTAAGTGAAGATCATGTGGCACTGCGACCGAGTTTGCTCCCTGGACTCGTGAGCACACTCGACCGAAATGTACGGGCTGGCGTCCAGCGCGTGGCCATTTTCGAGATCGGTCGCGTGTTCGTGCCGCCGGCAGGGAACGAAGAACGCCGCCTCGGGCTTTTGGTTTGGGGTAATGTAACTAGCGCGCCACATTGGCGACTGAGCGAAAAGCAAACAACGCTCGAGTTCTTCGATTTAAAAGGCGTGATTGAATCGTTGGCTATTGGGAACGTATCGTTTCGCCGGATTGACCGGCCCGATTTTGCTCTGGCCACTGAAATTCTATCTGATGATCGAGTGATCGGTTTCGCGGGACAACTTTCCGTAGCCCGCGCAGCGGAAATAGACGTCCCGGGTTCAGTTTACTTCGCCGAACTTCAGGCCGATCCTCTGCTTGAAGGGCAAAGTGCGGCAAAAGCATTTCGCGACATCGAAAGATTCCCCGCCGTCACCCGGGATATCGCGATGATCGTACCGGAGAAACTAACTCATGCCGAAATCTTGCGCACGATACAAGAACCGGCAGAGCCCTTCCTCGAAAGCGTCCAATTGTTCGACGTGTTTGAAACCCAGGGCGGCGTCATCACCGGCGCGGCAGGAAAATCGCTCGCATATAGATTGACATACCGCGACAAAAATCGCACACTCACAAATGAAGAAGTGACCGCGGCGGACGCCAGGATCCGCGAAAGATTGAAACGCGAGTTGGGCGTTACCCTGCGGGAATAGTTCTTTGAAAGGCGAGAGTCGTTTGTTGAGGGTTGGGCAGGAAACCAGTGCTTTTCTCTCAACTCTCAATTGACGGCTCTCAAATTAATTTACCCTGCGATGTTCGAGATTACAGGTGGGATTCCCGAACCGATAATTGACGAACCTGAGGAGGCTCAGTCGCCCGGAGAACATGGCAGGCCTTAATTGGAAGTCAGACGCTGCGGCGACGGTCATCCGCCCGTTACTAAAAGGGAACGGGAGATCCGCCTAAACGGCACCAGCGGGGTAAAATTTTTCAGCAATGCCCGGATCGAGAAATTGATCCGGGCATTTTTCTACGAAGAAAAGAAAACGCGCACTTTCAACGTTTCAGCGCAGAGCCGTTTTTAGTTGAGCATTGAACGTTGTGCGTTGAACGTTGTGCGTTTTTAAGCTGATGAAAGCCTTACTCGCCCTCGAAGACGACCGTTTTTTTGAGGGCGAATCTTTTGGCGGAACCGGCACACAGGTCGGCGAGATTTGTTTCAATACCGCTATGACCGGTTACCAAGAAGTGCTGACCGATCCATCCTATTGCGGGCAGATTGTGGCGATGACTTATCCCTTGATCGGAAATTATGGGATCAATTCGCTCGACCGGGAAAGCCGGTCGCCACACGTGCGTGGCTTCGTCATAGAGGAACTAACTGATATCCCGAGCAATTGGCGCTCCGAAATGTCGCTCGATGAATATTTGCGGAAATGGAAAATTTCCGGTGCGCAAGGAATCGACACGCGTGCACTGGCGCGACATTTGCGGACTCGCGGTGCGATGAAAGCTTGTTTGACGACGGAGGAGATTTCGCCCGAGGAAGCAGCGCAACGGGCGATCGAAGGCGAAGGCGTGATTGGAATGGATTACGTGCGCGAAGTGTCCACACCTGAGATTTATCGATGGGACCCCGAGGATAAGTTAAGCGCGCCGTGGTCGATTACATCCGGCAACGGCGGAGGTAAACGCACGCTTCCGCCGATCCGATTTCACATCGCTGCGTACGATTATGGGATCAAGGAAAACATCCTGCGCCTGCTGCGCCAGAAAGGCTTCGGCGTCACGGTTGTCCCCGCATCGACAATTGCTGAAGAAGTGTTGGCCCTCGATCCCGACGGAATTTTTCTTTCAAACGGTCCCGGCGATCCGGCCGCGCTACCGTACGCGCACAAAACAGTGCACGATTTAATGGGCAAGAAACCGGTCTTCGGGATTTGTCTTGGCCACCAAATTCTCGGCTTCGCGTTTGGCGGATCGACGTTTAAGTTAAAATTCGGCCATCGCGGCGCGAACCAGCCGGTAAAGGATTTGCGCAGCGGCAAAGTGGCGATAACGGCGCAAAATCACGGTTTTGCTGTGGATCCACATTCGCTGCCGCCAAACGTAGAAGTAACACACATAAATTTAAACGACGGAACGGTGGAGGGAATGCGGCACAAGGAATTGCCGATCTTCAGCGTGCAATACCACCCCGAAGCGGCGCCCGGTCCACACGACGCTTCCTACTTTTTCGAGCAGTTCGCGGACTTGATTGAAAAGCAAGGGTAGGACGCGATCTCCGTTGCTGATTGACCAAAACGCCAAGCCGCCGACATTTGTCTCATGTTTAATTCAACAGCAAACAAACCCACGTTTATAAAGATCGCAGTTGCTGCGACCTGCGTCGCCGCGCTCGCAGTTTCTCCGCTCGCCATTGCGCAGGAACACGAGCATGGCAGCGATGCGGCCGCTTCAAAAGAAGTGACTGGCGAAGTGGTCGATATGATGTGTTACGTCGATCATAATGCCATCGGCGAAAAACATGGCCAGTCTTGCGGGGCAAAGTGCATCAAGAGTGGTGGGCCGGTCGGTATCGTAAGCGAGGGCAAAGCATATCTGGTGGTTGGCGAGCACAAGCCAATCAACGATCAACTCGCAGAATACTGTGGCAAAAACATCACTGTGAAAGGCAAGCTGGCCGATCGCGGCGGCATTGCCATGATCGAGAACGCCGAGATCGTTAAGAAATAGCGATCATCACTGGCGGGGCAACACTCTGTCGAGCCGACGAAAATGCGGAAGCAGAGTTCGTCGGCTACGTAGAGCCTCGCCGCCAGCAGCACATCCGGCTTCGCTCGTCAATCGACTGACAGCCGTCAGGCCCACTACCGAGGTTCCATTCATAAATGGCGCACAGCACCATGGCCGCAATCGGCATTTCAAAACGAGCGCCGTGTTCTTAGCGCGATCACTTCCCGCAACATCCGCAAGCTATCCTGCAAAAAGCGCACCTTGCTTCCTTCCGCATCGTTCCAGCGCACGGGAATCTCACAGATGCGCAATCCGGCGCGTTGCGCGAGATAAAGCAGCTCGACGTCAAAGGCGAAGCCATCGATACGTGCGGCTTCGAAAATGGGGCGGCAGACATCGAGGCGAAATGCTTTGAAACCACATTGCGTGTCCCAAAACGGCAGGCCGGTGGCGAGTCGCACAAGAAGATTGAAGATGCGGCCAGCCTGTTCACGCCGCCAGGGTTGGTGCTGACCGATCAAGCTCCGATCCAGCGCGCGCGAACCAAAGGCAATGTCGATTTTACCGTCGGCAATTGGCTCGATTAATTTCGGCGTCTCCTCTAACGGAGTCGAAAGGTCCGCATCGGAAAAAAGGCCGATTGGTCTTTGCGCCGCCAGTAATCCCGAACGTACGGCGGCGCCTTTGCCGCGATTTGGAAAATCCTCAAGCAACCGGGTGGCGATCTTCGCCTCCGAAAAAACGTCGCGGGTGATGGTTGCGGTTGCGTCGGTCGATCCATCATTTACGACTATCAATTCACTCTCGGGGCTAACGTTGCCAAGATAATCAAACGTCAGCCGCAATGTCTTAGCGATGCGCGATTCTTCATTGAAAGCGGGAATGACAATAGAGAACGACGGCAGCATGGAGAGTCGTTGAAGCGGTGAAGAGTTAAAGCGGTGAAACGTTAAATCGCTAAATCGCCAATCGTCAGACCCGTCAACGCTCTATCGCTTCAATGGTTCACAACCTCATTTGTAAATCTCCACCACGAATTTGCCGTTTGGATCGACATATCCCCGGTACATTCCAGAGGTGTTAAACGGCAACGCGATATTGCCTTGGCGGTCGATCGCAATCAATCCACCGCTGCCGCCGAGCTTGGCTACCTTATCAAGAACACTCTGCGCAGCCTCCGTGAGTGACATTCCGCGATACTCCATCAGAGCGGAAACATCGTGCGCAACCGTTGCACGAACAAAATATTCGCCGTCACCCGTGGCGGAGACGGCACAGGTCGCGTTGTTCGCGTAAGTGCCCGCGCCGATAACCGGCGAATCGCCTACGCGTCCCGCGCGCTTGTTAGTCGTGCCGCCAGTTGAAGTCGCCGCAGCGAGATTGCCATTCTGATCGAGCGCGACAGCGCCGACCGTGCCATGTCGATCTTGATCCGTAATGATGTATTTCTTTCCGCCGCCGCCGCTCTTTTCCGCTGCCTTAACCTTCTGCAAAGCCTCCCAACGCTCCTGCGTGAAAAAATATTTCTGGTCTGGCAACACCTGGACGCCATTTTCCTTGGCAAAAGCTTCCGCGCCTTCGCCATCCATCATAACGTGTCCAGATTTTTCCATCACCAGTCGCGCCAGGCTCACCGGATTCTTTATATGCTTCAAAGAAGCGACAGCGCCTGCGCTGAGGGTTTTGCCGTCCATAACAGCTGCGTCCATCTCGTTCGTCCCAATACTTGTAAACACGGCCCCTTTCCCCGCATTAAAATGCGGATCGTCCTCAAGCATGCGCACGGCGGCTTCGGCGGCATCGAGGCTCGATCCGCCGCGTTTCAGGATTTCGTAACCCGCCGTCATCGCGCGCTCCAAGCCGGCACGATATTCGCGCTCTCTTTGCGGCGTCATCTCGCTGCGTGAAATAGTTCCAGCGCCGCCATGCACCACCAGTCCAACCTTTCTTATTTCCATGTTTGGCTGATCGTTTGTTTCTCCTTTGCTCACAGCCTTCGCCGAACCTGATTGCTCCTGAGCGGCCGCCAGCGCCCCGGCACTAAATAGTACGGCGGCAAAGAAGCAATTAGGTAAGCAGAACAATCTCACGTCGTGCAGTTTAAACTGCGACATCAACTTTGTCCTTTTCCACGTCGCGAAGTAAGGCAACTTCCTCTGAACATGGCGAACGCTAATCCGCCCGTTGTGGTTGCTCAGGAAATCGGCCAGGTCGGACGCAATTTTCTGCGCGAAGTCGGCAGCATGTTCTGGTTCATCGCGCATACGTTCGGGGAAACGCTCGAGCGCATTCAACACGGGCGCGTGCCGTTCCGTGCCGCCAGTTTTTTCCGCCATACCGAGCGAGCCGGTGTCGACTCAGTGCCACTGGTGGGGCTGGTTTCCTTTTTCCTCGGCCTAACCATGGCGCTCTTGACTGGCTACCAGTTACAACGTTTTGGAACGGAGCGCTTGGTCCCCGGTCTGGTCGCAATCGGTTTCACGCGCGAGCTGGGTCCCCTAATCACCGGGATCATGTTGGCGGCGCGAATCGGGGCGGCTTTCACTGCCGAGCTGGGGACTATGCAGGTTTCGGAAGAAGTCGAAGCCATCGAGGCGATGGGTATCGGACCGCTTCGTTTCCTGGTTGCGCCGCGAATGCTCGCCCTCTTTCTCTTGATGCCCTGCTTGTCCACGGTTTCCAACATCGCGGCCATATTCGCGAGCAGTCTGGTTTGCAAAGCCTATTTCAGCATCGCCTTCGTCTATTTTCTCGATCTCGTGAAGGATTCGTTGCTCATTCGCGACATCGTCACCGGCGTTCTGAAGAGCTTTCTGTTTGGTCTACTTATCGGCGCGATCGCCTGTTACCGAGGACTGACCGTGGAAGGCGGCGCTGCCGGCGTCGGTACTTCGACAACTTCGAGTGTCGTGACCGCTATCACCGCTGTGATCGGGTTCGATACCCTCTACAACATCGTTTACACCGTGTTTTTTCCGACGTGAGCACGCAGTCGCATATGGTCGAACTGCGCGACGTGCACATGCAGTTCGAAGAAAAAAAAGTGCTCGACGGCTTCTCACTCAAAGTCGACCCACAAGAACGCCTCGTAATCATGGGTCAAACCGGCAGTGGCAAGAGCACGATTTTGCGATTGATTCTTGGGACGCTTCAGCCAAGCGGCGGCTCGATTTTTTTTAAGCAATTTGAAATCACGAAGCTGCAACGCCGTAAACTTCAGGAGGTCCGGCGGCATATCGGCATGGTTTACCAGTATTCGGCGCTGTTGAGTTCGCGCAATGTTCGCGACAACGTCGCGCTTCCACTCGAAGAGCTCACCGACAAATCTCGCAAAGAGATTGACAAGGTTGTCGATGAAAAACTGGACCTCGTAGGCATGAAGGATTCAAAGGATCTGCTGCCGTCTGAGCTGAGCGGCGGCATGAGAAAACGCGTGAGCATTGCGCGGTCGCTTGTTCTTGAGCCGGAGTTGATCCTTCTTGACGAGCCCTCCGCCGGACTCGACCCGGTCATTGCGTCGGTGATCGACGAATTGATTATCAGCCTGACCGAAAAATCCAACGTAACGTCGATTACCGTGACCCATGAAATGGACAGCGCCTTTCGCATCGCCACCCGAATGGCTATGTTGTATCAGGGTAAAGTCATTGAAGAAGCCGAACCTGAAAAATTCAAGGAATCCGAAAACGCAGTGGTCGCTCAGTTCTTGAGCGGCAGTACCGAAGGTCCCATTCTGGAAGACAGCCAAGATGCAATTGCAAAGAAATGAAATCATGACCGGCCTGCTGGTGATCGGGACGATCGCGGTGCTGGTCTTCATTCTGGTATTGCTCGGCGCACCCGGGCTTTTTCGCCCGCTCGTTACTTACAAGATTTACTTCGACAACGCCGCGGCAATTAAACAAGGCGCGCCGGTCATGTTGGCCGGGCGCAAGATTGGACAAGTCCAGAAACTGTATTCGCCCGTCTCGCCCAAAGAAGAGAAACAGGCGCAGGAAGCCGAAGCGGCCATTCACCCACCCGAAGCCAACGCCAGCCCTAGCCCGACTCCGACGCCGGGCAGACCGAAATTTGAGGTCCGCGTCGAGGTTCAAGTGGACAAGAACGCCAAGGTCTATCGTGACGCCAGGGCGCGCTTGATGCAGCTGGGATTGCTCGGCGACATGGCCATCGATATCACACAAGGCACTCAAAGCTCCGGCCGCGCTAAAGACGGCGAAATGTTTGCTGGGGAGCGCACTCCTGATCTGGGTGAAGCTGCCGCGAAGATGCTTGAAGTCATTAAGCCGGTAGCGGCGGAAGCCACTAACACGATGAAAGACCTTCAGCAGACCGCCTCAAACCTCAACCGCCTCACTGATGAAAATTCCGAGTTGACCCTCGCGCTTGGCCAATTCAAGACGTTTGGCGAACATCTTGTCGATCTAACCGCGCCCGACAGCGCGCTCTCGCATTCGCTTACTAACATCGAGAAGATCAGCACCAGCCTTTCGGAAAACAACAACATCGAAATCACGTTGCAAAACACTCGCGCATCGTCAGAAAAGCTAAAGACGATTGTCAGCGACCTCGGTCCTGCCGGCCAGAACATCAAGGAATTCAGCGAGACAATAAAAAGCCAGCCGTGGCGTCTTATCTGGCCCGCCACAAAAAAATACCCGGAAGAGCAACGGCAAACTGCAGCGACGGGGCAGCAAACAATTAACGTCCGTAAGAGCGCAAAAGCGAGACCAAGCCCCAGCCCGCAGCGTCGAAGCGTCTCCCGTCAATGAGATATTGCCAAGCGTCAGGCGTCGCTTTTTGACGAACCGGCTTGCAAAAGTTTTAGAACCGCCGCTTCCGTCGAGGCAAAATCGATGCCTCGTTTTTCGACCTCCGGACTCCTTGGCTTAAAGCAGTTAACGGAATTTCCGTTCAGATATGCTTTAACAATGGCGGGGTGAATGTAACACCGCCGGCAAACTGCCGGAGTGTTGCCAAGAATTTCCGCCACCGCGCTGATTGCCTGTTTCATGTTCGCTTTGGCCTCCTGCTTTGTCTTGGAGCCACCGGTCGTGCGCAGCGCAATCGCGCCCAGCACGGTTCCCGCCCAAGTCCGAAAATCTTTCGCTGTAAAATCTTCGCCTGTGATCTCGCGCAAGTACTCGTTTACGTCCTGTGAAGTAATGTCGCGCACATCTCCCTCATCATCGAGATACTGAAACAAACTCTGACCCGGCAGGTCCTGCAGTTTACAAACAATCCGCGCGATTCGGCGATCAGCTACATCCACCTCGTGTTGGCGTCCGCTCTTGCCGCGAAAACGAAACCGCAGCTTCGAGCCTTTCACGTCCACATGTCGATCTTGCATGGTAGTAAGCCCAAACGATTTGTTCTCTCGCGCATACTCTTCATTGCCGACGCGAATGAGGCTTCGCTCCAGAAGCTGCACGATTGTAGCGAGCACCTTCTCCCGAGGCAGACCGGTCAGAGCCGAACCTTTCTTCAGTCGTCTGCGAATTTTCGGGAGAGCTTTTCCGAAATTGACCAGTCGATCATATTTGTTCTCATCGCGTATTTCCCGCCAGCGCTCGTGATATCGATATTGTTTCCGTCTCCGGGCATCTCGTCCGGTTGCCTGGATGTGCCCATTAGGCGATGGACAAATCCAGACATCACTCCACGCCGGCGGAATAGCGAGCCGTTTGATGCGCACCAATCGTTGTTCGTGTCGAATCGGCTTCCCCTTCTGATCGAGATATTCGAATCCGTCGCCCTTGCGCCGGCGCGAAAAGCCGGATTGCTCATCGCTCACATAGCGCAGACCAGCGTCCTCCGCTGCTTCGAGCGAATCAGCAGCGATCTTCGTATCCCCATTTTGCCCGTTGCCGTTGCGCCTTTTTGCAAACACGTGCACGTGATCTGATTCGGATGAGAGCGCAGAAACGGACCGTTGGGCGAGTTTCGACCTAGTTCTGTGGGGGAAGCGGATCTCTTCCCCAACCGGGACGCTAACAGCCTCCCCGACGGATCGAAAATTCAATCTGGAAAACGGAATCTGCCATAGACAAGTCCGGTCCGATCAGACAACGAGATCATAGCACGCTTTGGGTAGCGCGTGCGTCTCGCGCGCTGGTGATCGCGTCCTCGCGATCACGGAACCTGCCTGTAAGCGACAGGATCCTATAGCCGTATCTTGCCTTTGATGTGTTCAGGAACTTCAGGCAAGTTGCCGGGATAAAGCCGCGTAGCGATCTCGTAAGCTCGCTGAGCTGCGAGAACCGTTTGCTTGATGATAACGACCTTTTCCTCGAAAAGTCTTCGAAACGATCAAGTCGGGTTTCCCGATCCGGCGTAACACTGGCAAAATGCTGCATGATCGCACACCACTCGATGATGCGCCGCTCGCCGCTAGCTGGGATCTGCCAGTCTCCGTGCTCCGGCATCGTCAGCAGGCCTTCCTCCTTAAGGTCTTCGCGCCGCCACGCAATATCATTCGCCCATGCCTCCTCGCCCGTCGCGACTCTGCGGCGGTCCTCGTCTCTAATCTGAATTAGATGGTGCAAGTCGATGAAGTTAAGAACTTGCCGCCTAGCAGGCCGGTTGTCTTCAGGAGAAACAGCGCGAGGAGCAGAATGTGTTTCTGCTGTCGATTTATTTGAAGGTGGCGTGTTCCACGGGACATAGCGTGTAGTGGCGTAACGGTTTATACCGAATCTTTCGGTCTGATTCCATCATAGACCTGAAAATCGCGGCAAAATGTGTTATGGGAAATGCTTTGGTCAAAAGCCGAATCAAAATCCAATCTGGAAAACAAAATGCCGGAGTCACCGAACCCGGCTCCAGCAGCTACGGGCCATAGCTTTTCGTGAATTTCTTTTTCGACTCCGTCTCGGATTCGGTCGAACTAATCGGCGCCGATGGCTCCGGCGCACTTGTTACCGGTTCTTCGGCCGGTTTTGGCGTCGGCGTCTGCTGCTCCGCTTTCGCAGCCGGCGGCTGAGGCGCTCCCTTCGGCGTTTCCCGCGCAACTTCCACATACGCCATTTGCAAATTCGAAAGAGCGTTGCGCAATACTGTAGATTCTTCACTTGTCAGATTGCCACGCGTTTTTTCCTGAATCATGGCCAGTTGATCGATGAACATTTTGGCCAGTTCCAAATTCACTTCGCCTTCGCCGGTTTTTGGATTTGGAATTTGGCCGAGAAACAGAGCGGCATTTTGCGCGTGCATCATCACGAACTCAATGAAGCGTTGTGAAAGTTCGCCGCTCTGTGTGCTGGTTTGGACTTCAGCCATGGCTCATTTCTGTTTCGCGGCTGCGGAACCTTCTGGCGGTCGCACCGTCGCCAAAACATACGGTTGATCACGGAAATATTTCGCAGCCACGCGCTTAATATCGTCGAGGGTCACTGCATCAACGTCGTGTTCCAGCCGTTTGTAAAAATCAAAGCCAAGCCCGTATATCTCGTCAAGCGAGCACTGATAACCAAACGCATCGTTGCTTTGATTGGCGATCTCTTGTTGCCCAATCAATTTCTTTTTCGCCCGCGCCAATTCTTCCTTCGTCAGACCATCGTTCGCGAGTTTGTGGATTTCATCGAGCAAGGCAGTCTTCACCGGCGCAATTTTCTGTGGATCGGTGCCGAGATAAAAGGCGAACAGACCGGGCACGAGACCTTGCATCTGGTTCGCGCCCACGTAATACGCCAGTCCCATTTGCTCACGAATGCGTACGAAAAAGCGTGAGCCGAGATCGCTGCTCGCCTCATCGATTAAGTCCAGCACCGTTCGATCCGGGCTCGATACACTCGCGCCACGAAACCCGACCATGATTACACCTTGTGCTTTGTCCTTCCGGCTTTCGACCGCTTCCGTGCCGCTGAGTGGCGCAGCCGGATGCACGTCGCTCAGGGCAAGTTCGCCTGGTTTCATGCCACCGAGCGCTTTCTCGAAAAGCTGCTTCACCTCTGCCGTCTTCACATCGCCAAAGACAAAAATCACGCCGTTTTTGCCGGCAATGTAGCGATCGCGGAATTCGAGCAGATCTTTTTGCGTGAGCCGCTGAACGGACTCCACCGAACCATTTGCGCGCAGGGCAAACGGATGTCGCGGAAAGAGCGCCTGCCGCATGATGTTGCGCGCAACGGCCGTCAACTGCTCCTCCTCCTGCTGGATCGCGGCGATCTGAATTTCTTTTTCTCGCGCGATCGCTTTTTCCGGCATGGTCGCGTTGAGCAACACATCCGAAAGCAACTCAACGCCTAACTTCACGTCAGGCTTGGTGACACCGAGTGAAACATTAAAGGTGTTGTTTCCGGCATCGCTCGAAATCGAGCCGCCGACCGCTTCGATCTGGTTTGCAATTTGTTCTGCGGTCCGCGTTTTGGTTCCTTTCAGCAGCACCTTCGCCATCAAACGGGTGATGCCGTTGTCCTGCGTAGTCTCCGCGAGAAGGCCGCCACGGAAAACCGCGCCCATCGCAACAAGCGGCAGTCGACGATCTTCGCGCACCAAAAGTCGCAATCCATTCGAGAGCTCGAACTTTTGAATCTCAGCCGCCTCAGCGACCCTTGGACCCTCCGCTTTAGCAGCCAGCGAACCCTTCGGATTCAACGACACAAGGGTCAGGTTGGTGTCCGTCAGGTAATTTGCGGCGACCCGCTTAATGTCATCGAGCGTCACCTTCTGGACAGCATCGAGATAATCCCGGCTGAAATTCAGATTTCGCGTGAGAAACCAATTCGAGCCAATATCCGAAGCCTGGCCGCGCATTGTCGTTAGAGCGCCCAGATGGTGACTAAGCGATATTTTTTTTGCCTTGGTCAATTCCTCCGCCGTGACACCCGCTTGCTTCACCTCGTCGATGATGCGCAGGACCAATTGCTCGGCTGCATCGCGTTTCTTTGGATCGAGAGTGGCATCAATTCCAAATAAACCAGGATCGCCCGGCGTGTAAGAAAACGCCGATATACCAAAAGCGAGGCCGGCCTCTTCACGCACGCGCCGATAGAGACGCGAGCTTCGTCCTTCACCGAGGATGGTCGAGAGAAGGTCGAGCGCGGGAACATCAGGATTCGTGATCTCCGGAATGTGCCATGCGAACTCGAGATGGGTCAGCTCCGTAGGAAATTCCTGATGCACTTCGCGCAGGCCGAGTTGCGGGGGTTCCGCAGGAATAAACACTGGTTTGAGTGATTGCTCCGGATAAGGTTTGAACAGCTCAGTGAGCTGTTGCCGCACTTTTTCTGCATCTACATCACCCGCTACGATGAACGTCAGGTTGTTCGGGACGTAGCGCGTCTTGTAATACTGCATCACCTGTTCTTGTGTGAGCTGATTGTAGATTTCAATCTCGCCGATCACCGGGAAGCGGTATGGATGCCGCTGATACGCGGTCGCAAAAAGAAGCAGCCCCGCCATGCGATCGGGATCATCCATGCCCATGGCGAATTCGCGCCGGATCACTTCCTGTTCTTTCCGGTATTCTTCCGGCGGCAAAGTCGAATTCATCATCGCATCGGCCAAAACGTCGAGCGCGGTAGCGACACCATCCTTCGGCACATCGATCCAAAAAACGGTGCGATCGAAAGACGTGTAGGCGTTAATGTAGCCGCCGACGTCCTGAATCTTCTGTGCGATCTCGTTGGTCGATCGCGTTTGGGTGCCCTTAAAAAGCATGTGCTCGAGAATGTGAGACAAGCCCGCGCCAAGATGCGCGTCTTCATCGATGCTCCCTGTGGCACACCACGCCTGCACACTTGCCACCGGCGCGCTGTGATCTTCCTGCACGATGATCGTCAGCCCATTTGGCAGCACCCATTTTTGTGCCGAGCTCGGCGGAAACGTGATTACGGACGAGCCGTCAGGCCCAGCGGCATTCAGATTGGCAGTCCTAAACATAATCGCGACCAAAAGCGCCACGCTGGGCGCGAATCGCATCATACAGGCTTAGATACCGGCAATTCCGAAGGCGGCTTCGCAGCCTGTGGTTTTGTCGGCGCGAATGGCTTCACAAAAGCCTCTTCAAAATCATAGACGTTCTTGAAATCTTCGATCGAATCCTCCTCGGTCTTCCCGAATATCCCGGCGCCAATCAGATTAAAAACCATGTTTCCAATATCCTCGCAGGAATGAATGCCCCAGTTATCGAAAACCGTCATGACCAGCGGACCAAATTCCTTAAGGGCGTACTGCCGCACGCCTTCCAGCAGTTCCGGCCCACTCACATGGCGCACCGTGGCTCCCTTGATTTTCTTCTGCTGTTTCGTTGTGAAATCGAGCGCGTCGCGTAGAAAAACATACGCGCCCCCCTGGTAACGCGCGTCGCTGGCCAGGATCGAATCAAGAGCTTCGGCAAATCCAATTTTTTGCATCAATAGAAAAAGCGCTCGTTTCGGCGCTCACTACGATAAGCAGCAAGCTTCGCGCGAGCAACTGCGCACAAATTTGCAGGAACGCCCGGCCGCCCGTCCGTCGCGACGCAGAAACCTGTGCTACTGCTGGTAGTCTTCGAGCTGGTCCTGCAGCGCATCCAGATAAACTGACAGCGGATCGCGCCGCCGCGGTTCGGGTGCCCGCGGCTGGTCAGCTACTCTGAGGTAATCGGCGAAAACACCGCTCCTACTCTCCATTTGCGTCGCTTCGAACCAGTTCATGTAATCATCAATGTCGCTCATGCGAGAGGCGAGTCTTTCACGAGTATTTTCCAACCGCGCCAGACGCTTGGTGACTCCCTTCCGTTTACCGCGCGCAAGCCGCGTTGCGATTTCTTGGTATTCGCGGGCGACCGGACGCAAAACGGGGTTCGCCTGCCCAATAAACAAGAGCAAGGCCTGGCTCAATTGATTAAGCGCCACTTTTTCCGACGCGGACGCCTTTTGCCGTGCGAGCGCGCCGAGATCGACTGATTTTCCGATCTCTGGAATTTTAGCGCGCAACAATTCACTGAGGCGTCGCTCGCTTTCGGCGAAAGTGAGCAACTGATAACTTTGAGCTCCGCTTAATCGGGTGATGGCTGATTGCCACGTTTTTTCTGCATTGCCAGCCATCAACGGAAACTGCGCTTTCAAATCGGCCAGCGGATCGTTCGATGCATGCGACAGACTTCCAATGTAACGCGCCAGCCGCGAGCGCCCGTCCGGGCCATCGACCAGCAATTTCACCAATGCGCAGGAATAGGCGCGATAAAGCAAGCGGCCGGCAGAGTCGAGTAGCCCGGGGCGTTGTCGCAGAAATTCCTCCAGCGATACCCACTTGTCCGACAGGGAAAGCGCTTCAACAAGAGGGCCGCGGTCGCGTTCGGCCGCAAGCGCGAGCACGCCTTCGAGCAACCAGTCCGGCGGCTCGACGAACACGGTGCCAGCGGCAATGTCCGGTTCCTTTCGATAAATCATCTCCAGCAGAATCGCGCGCAGCAGCTCGCGCTCCATCAATGAAGCATCGAAGTTTTGGGTGATCGTCAAATCGAGCTGCAGTTTCAGGCCAGAACCGGTCTGGCTAAATCGTAACTCCGTCGGCGGAATTTCGGGCAGGTTTGCCTGCTGCGGTTGCAAATTGATGACGATTGGCGTTTCCCACCGGTCACGCTGCTGCAACAGCGCGAGCAAATTGGTCTTGGTCTGCTCTGCAAGCTCAGAGAGGGCGCCGCGCAGCGCCCCATTGACGCCGTAAATAATGAATTGCTGTGAAGGACTCACGCTCCGCTCGAGCCGTGCGCAACGCAGCCCGGTTTCACTAAGTGCCAGTACGATTATGACCGAGCAAACGATATGAGCTGGTGACTTCATTAGGTGAAAGCCAACATCGGACCGCATATGTGCGTCGCAAAACAATGGAGACGAGGCGAAAATGTTCTGGGGTCTATTCTCACACACCCGTAAAAAAAGCGAGACTTTACCCGGCCTGCGGTGTCTAATAATCGGAAACCCTGCTTACTATGAATAATTCAAAACTTATACTTTTCTTGAGTTGCCTTGCTGCGCTAACACTAACTGCGTCAGTAGCCACAGCTGCTCCGCGCGGTAGCGGCGGCCACAATTTCGGTTCGATGCCTGCGCGAGGCGGGCAGACGTTCAGTCGCGGCGGAATGGGCACATTCAACAATCGTAACGCTCACTTCCGCGGTTTCAACAATCGCGGTTTCAACAATCGAACGTTCAGCAATCGCGTGGTCTTCATCGGCGGCTTTGGCTTTCCGTGGTGGTGGGGCTGGGGTTGGGGCTGGGGTTGGGGCTGGGGATATCCATATGGATATTACGGCTACGGCTACCCCTACGGCTACGGTTATGGGTACCCATACGGTGACGGATACGGTTACCAATCTGGATACGATTCTAATTATTCCGGCAGCTCCTACGGCGGCACGGCTTACGGATCCGACTATCCCACCCATTCACGGGTCGCCGAGTTGCAACGCCGGCTTGCGCGGGCTGGGTATTACCATGGCGCCATCGATGGAATCTTGGGGACTCGAACGCGAGAAGCAATTCGAGCGTACGAGCGCGACCACGGATATGTAGGCTGATCCACGGACCGCCGACTTCTTCCGCCAACTTTCCAGCTTCGATTTAGCTCGCTGCTGGCAGCGAGCGGCGTCCTGTTGAAATCACGCGGACGATCCTTTATCCGGTTTTTTCGCAGGCGTCTTGGTTACTGCAGCTGACGAAGGTTTCGCAGCGACGTCCCTCGGCGCGGTCGATTTTTCGCCGGCCGTCGAGGTAGGAGGAGATTCTTTTTTGGCCGCTTCTTTATATGAATCGCTTCGATAATCCGTGATGTAGAAGCCGGACCCCTTGAAGATAAGGCCCGCGCCGGTGCCCAGCAGGCGCTTCACCTTTCCATGTCCCCACTTTGGCAACTGGCAGAGATTTTTTGGGCACTCGCGAAAGGGCTCGTCGCGCATCGATTGGAATGCTTCAAAATTCTGGCTGCACTTTTGACAAGAATACTCGTAGGTTGGCATGAGAGCGTGATTACACCGCTTGGAGAAACGGCGGTGCGTAGTCTGCACGAAACAAGGCACGTTTCAAGTTGTGCCGCTTAGTGCAGGGCGATTTCTTGCTCTCTTGGGTCGCTGCGTGCCCGGTTCTCGCTTGACTTTTTCCATCAGTTGCGCATTAAAAGTCCGTCCCAAAATTCTTATGCTCCATTCATTTTATCGCACTTGGCTAGCGACATGTTGCATTGCTCTTCTTGTTCTTTTTGCGGTCGGTTGCGCCGAGGACCCGCGCTTCTCGGCCAAGACGCAATATTTAGGAGGGGCGTACGGGAGTGCCCCTGGGGGTCCGCCACGCGATACGGTTTCATATTGGGATGGAGATGGAATTGATGGAAAACCTTCCATTACAATCAGTCTCAGTGAGCAACGCGCCTATTTTTACAAGACCGGTGTGCTCGTCGGTGTTTCACAACTTTCAACCGGCCGGGAAGGGCTAAACACGCCATACGGCCACTTCTCGATCATCCAGAAAGACGTTAACCACGTTTCCAGTTTATTCGGCGATTACGTCGACTCAGCGGGAAACGTAGTCGTGCCGAACGTAGACGCGACCAAGGACCCGAAACCGCCGGGTGCACATTTTAGAGGCACGCCGATGCCGTACTTCATGCGCATTGTTTCCGGGACGGGACTGCACGCAGGTTATTTACCCGGTTATCCCGCGTCGCACGGTTGCATCCGCATGCCAGAATTTATGGCTGAAAACTTTTTCAAATCGGTCTCAGTCGGTACGCCGGTCACGATCACGAATTAGATTCCTTGGGAAGCGTCAGCATCTAGGCTTGCAGAAAATTGGCGGCGGCGGCATTCTGAATATTCCGCCGATGGGAATATGATCATCATCACGCAGCCGAACGCCACTGAGGAGCATATCAATCGGATCGTCACGCGTGTGCGCGAGTTCGGGCTCGACGCGCAAATCAGCCGCGGAGCGTCGCGCGTGATCATTGGCGTGATTGGGCCCGAAGCGCTCCTTCGCGAAAAACCACTCGCCGCAATGGCGGGCGTAGAAGCGATCGTGCCGGTGTTGAAACCCTACAAACTGGCCGCGCGCGATTCCCGCAGACTCTCCGCCGTCACAATTGGCGGCGTGCGGGTGGGCGGAGACGAGGACGTAGTTCTCATTTCCGGCCCCTGCTCGGTCGAAAGCAGGGAGCAGATTTTCTCGATCGCAAGGATCGTGAAAAAATCTGGCGCAAAAATTTTGCGCGGCGGGGCGTTCAAACCGCGCACTTCGCCATACAGTTTTCAGGGATTACGCGAAGACGGCCTTCGGTTTCTTGCCGAAGCTCGCGCGGAAACGGGCCTTCCAGTGATCACCGAAATCATGGATCCGCGCGATCTCTCCGTGATCGAAAAATACGCTGACTGTCTCCAGGTCGGAACTCGCAACATGCACAACTTCTCTCTCCTGAAGGAGGTGGGCCGCAGCAGGTTGCCGGTCCTGCTCAAGCGGGGATTCAGTGCCACAATCAATGACTTGATCATGAGCGCGGAATACATCCTCAGCGAGGGCAACATGAACGTGGTTCTCTGCGAGCGTGGCATTCGCACCTTTGAGACCGCGGCACGCTACACGCTTGATCTAAGCGCCGTTCCGCTCCTAAAATCCAAAACGCATCTGCCGGTCATTGTTGATCCGACGCACGCAATCGGTCTGCGCGAATTTGTTCCGCAGATGTCTCTCGCCGCCGTCGCCGCCGGCGCAGATGCGCTCATGATCGAAGTGCACGATTCTCCTGAGCTGGCCAAAAGCGATGGCGATCAGGCGCTGACGCCGGAAGTTTTTGCGGATCTGGTTCCGCGCCTCCGCGCCGTCGCCGCAGCGATCGGTCGCAAGTTGTAATCGCTTCGCTGCCTGCTACGCCGTATCCTCGCGAAGGCAGGTGCGAAGCGCGGGGCTAAAATGTTTGCAACGCGCGCAAGGCGCGTCTCACAGAGACGCGGCTACAACTCTGCAACAATTTGGCGTAAGGTTCGCGGTGAAAAGACAGATCCGCGACGAACTTCCGGAAACAGTCGCGGCGAGCCAGCCAATCGCAGGCAAACTTCGCGCAATCGAGAGAGCCCAATGGCCAGTACAATTTTCGCACGTCATCCAGCCGGCGCAGGCATTTCTCGTTGCCACCATCGCACGCAAGATCGACGAGACGATCTGGGTACTCTGCCCCAGCGTTCATTCCCAAGAATCGCTTTATGAAAGCTTGCTCAACTGGTATCCAACCGCACTCTTTCTTCCGGAAGCGGAATTCGCTGCGATCGAAAATGTCTTGCCCGACCCGGAAATCGCGGCGGAACGGCTGGCGCTGCTGACACAAATCGAGCGCAAGAGCGGTCCACATCTCATTGTCGCAACGCGCCAAAGTCTCGACCATGCTGCGCCAAGGCGCGGCGCACTCCAATCCGCGATTGTTCAGCTTCAGCGACGTGCCAACGAGAAGATGGAGCGCGTTCTCGAGCGGCTCGTCGGCGGCGGCTATGACCGCGTTGCCCAAGTCACGACGCGCGGGCAATTCGCCGTCCGTGGCGGCATCGTCGACCTTTATTCGTGGCAAGCGCCTTTGCCGGTGCGCCTGGAATTTTTAGGCGACGAAATCGAATCGCTGCGTGAGTTCGATATCGATACTCAAGCTTCGGTGCGCGAGTTGGCCTCGGTCGACATTTTGCTGGGAGCGGCAGAGGATCAAAACGGCGTAATCCGCAATTACGTCGCATCCGATCATCTCACCATCGACGTCGAACCGGAAGGAAATTCCAATACGAACATTCAAATCAGCGAAGGCTGGATTGAAATCGGTCCGGAAGATTTTCGCGGCGCGTTCCAAGATTGCGAGGTCGGCGAGTTCGCAGTTGGCGATCTCGTGCTGGCAGAGGCAAAACGTGCGCAGTTTGGCGCGTGCTTAAAGGAATGGCGTGCGAACAAGGCGAAAATCGTCATTTATTTTCAGACCGAGGGCGAGATGGAGCGCTTTTGCGAAATCCTGGGAGGCGTTACAGAAGGCGTCGATCTTGTCGAAGGAACTCTCGCTCGCGGATTTTGTTTCCCGGCGAGCAATCTTGTCGTGCTCGCGGCGGCGGAACTATTCGGACGATTCGCTGCCCATCCGCGGCGACGCCTGCGTCGCGC
>WNEP01000405.1_pt1 | contig 22525 bp, 26 predicted proteins | sample 5399961 | NCBI WGS metagenome assembly WNEP01 (sample SAMN13153329, study PRJNA577476) | soil metagenome | isolation source: 20 cm grassland meadow soil pre-rain plot 5 | place: USA:California | collected 2015-09-08 | reverse complement strand
GAGGAAGATGGACCACCCGAAATCGGGTTTACCCGATTTCCGGTAATTCAAGCGCGCAAGTCGGATAAATCCGACTTGCGTGGTCAAGCCCGCGGGTGACGAGCTTGGCTGAGGGGCGAGTCTTCATTCTTGTTGGTCGAAGACGCGCGCGCAGGGATGGGCCGCACATGCCGAAAATGCAGCTGATCGATCTCAAGGCGCTGATGGCGCCGCTGATGGAGATTTTCGCCGGCGGCGAGGAGGTCGTGCAGTTCGCGCCGGTCGGGCCCGAGGACGTGGCGGCGGCCGAGCAGGAGACGGACTACGTCAATCACGTCTTCATGCAGCACAATCCTGGTTTTCTCGTCCTCTATTCGGTCATCAAGGACGCGCTGCTCTCGAAGGTGGGCGTGGTGAGCTTGGAGTTCGGGGGGATCGAAGGCGCGGGCTATGACCCAAGGCCGGGACTCTGGTTTAACGCCGTTGCTTGGAGCACCCTCAGCCCATCTCTGGCTTGCTTGGCCGCGCAGGCGCCGCCCTCTTGCGGGCTAGCGGGCCTCTCTAATTTGGATTTGGGCTGGGGCTCGGCCGCCGCAACGAGTGCCTGACGTGCGAGGACCCCCCGACCCTTATGGGCTTTGGCAGCCTAAGCTAAGCCCCGCGCACTTCATCGGTCTTGTATCGTCGACTTCCCCGGTTCGTTCTTTGACACCACAAGCGGCGGAATACAAACAAACGAGCTGATCTCACGATGGATTGCGTTTATGAAGTTGTCCAGACCAACCGTGCGCCATGCGGGACTGTAAGGTGGGACCCCCTTCGCTTCGGGGAAAGGAATTACCTGGGGCCGCAACGGGAGAATTTTGCTTTTAATGACTTTTGCCCCTTTGGGGGAGATCGAGTAACAGCACGGTCCAAATGCCCATACAGTTTTGAACGGCTGCGGGAAAATTGTCTGAGTTTGGAATTCCTTGATTCTCGCCCGCATCTGCTCTTGGTTGAATATCGCAATGGACGGGGATACGCCGGGAAGAATGTCGTAGACGACAAACATATCAAAGTTAAATCCCCAATAGATGATATCCCAATCGTTGGGTAGGCGCTTCATCACCTTCTCAGCACAAGCCTCAAATCCGTAATTGAACACCGCGTCATCTTCGCAGATAGTGACAACTTGATTGCGCGCAATGCCCGCTTCCCACAAAGTCAAATTCGACATTGCATTTCCGACTGCGCCAACGGTGCACATCGTAAGTATATCTTTCGTTACGAGGCCACGACGGACGAGCGAATCAAGATCAAGCGTGCGCCCATCGATTGCCGGGAATCGGGATACACTAGTCAGATACCGGTTGAGATCGCAAAATTCAGTTACACGTTCAGGGCAGCGATCAAGATTAACGAGATGAATGTGCAAAGTTCTTTTCCAGGATGAGAAGCGCCAAGCGCGGATTTTATCCCATTTCACGCAATAGGGTTCAAGCTGATCTAATTGGAATTTTTCATGAATTTGCGTTTGACGGCAGGTGCGCGCTAGGCTGCGACAAAGTTGCTGGAGAGATCGCGATGAAAGTCGCTTTATGGGGCTGCGGCGGGCACGCTAGCGTCGTGTTTGAAACAATTCGGGCGGAAGGGAAGCATGAGGTCGTGGCATTCGTTGATGACCATAAAAGCGGGCTGTACCTTGCTCGACCTATTTTTAAGATCAGCGCTCTCCCCCGCGACATCGGTGCGGTTATCATCGCAACTGGTGACGAAGCGATCCGGGACAAGCTCGCGACCATGGTAACCGGAGACGGACGGATGCTTGGTACAACCATTCACCCATCTGCAGTGATCGCGCAGGGCGTTACGATGGGCGAAGGTTCAGTCGTCTTTGCGGGCGCTGTGCTTCAGCCCGGCGCCAGCATCGGCCGTATGCATCATTAATACCTGCGCTTCGGTCGATCACGACTGCATCGTCGAAGACGGCGCGCAACTTGCGCCCCGTGTTGCGCTCGGTGGCCGCGCCTTAGTGGGTAGCAGGAGCTTCGTCGGTATCGGCTCCGCTATCATCAATGGAGTGCGCGTGGGTGCGAATTGTGTAATCGGCGCCGGCTCGGTTGTGGTGAAAAACATTCCCGACAACAGCCATGCCTATGGTGTGCCGGCTCGCGTCGTTCGCAAGGGCGAAGCAACTTGAGGAAAACAATGACAACGCCTGCGCTTTCGATCCGACCAATAGCAGCAGCGCCAGCTACACGCTCGGAAATCGGATTTTTCGGCGGGAAGCCGATTTTTGACGTGCCCTTGGAGATCGTGCGTCCGCGCTTCCCGGCACTGGATACGTTTGGGGCGCGATTTCAGGATGCGCTGCGGTCAGGCAACGTGACGAACAATGGCCGTTGGGTTCTCGAGTTCGAGCGGCAGCTGACGGAGTATCTCGGCGTTCCGACCGCGACGTTCTGTAATGGCCAAACGGCGATGATGGCGATGCTTCGCGCTGCCGGTATCGCCGGAGGAGAGGTGATCGTCCCCGCCTTCACCTTCTCGGCAACCCCGCATGCTGTTCGCTGGTGCAATGCCGATCCGGTGTTTGCCGATGTCCTGCCGGACTCCATGTGCCTTGACCCTGCGCACGTAGAGAGAAAAATCACTTCTAAAACGAAGGCCATCTTGGGTGTGGATGTCTATGGAATCGCGTGCGAGTACGCCGAACTAGGTGAACTTGCGCGTCGGCACGGGCTAAAATTGCTGTTCGACAGCGCCCCAGCTTTTGGCACGAGAGTGGACGGCCGGTTGGTCGGTGGGTTCGGGGACGCGCAGATGCTCAGTTTCCACGCCACCAAGGCTTTTGCAACGATGGAGGGCGGCTGCATCTGCTCCCATAACGACGCTCTGCTCAAGCGCGCAAAAGCAATCCGCAATTTTGGTCAGGACCCCGTCGGTGATTGCGATGAGGCTGGTATCAATGGCAAGCTCACGGAGGTATGTGCGTTGATCGGCATCGAACAGCTCAAAGCATTCGAAACAGCGGCGCGGGCGCGCCGGCGTGCTGCGCACCGCATTTGCGCGGGGCTCGAAGTGCTGCCCGGCCTTTCGCTTGCGAGGCCAGGCTCGAATCAGGAGCCCATCTGGCTTTACTTGCCGGTTGTTATTGATAAGCGCGCATATGGCCTAGATCGTGATGCCACGACGGTCGCGTTCGCGAAGGAAAATCTCCACGTGCGCAAGTATTACAGCCCGCCATGCCATCATCTGAAGGCCTACCGAGGCAGGCAAATTGAGAAGCTGCCGCACAGCGAAGCCATCGCCTACAATGTCATAGCGCTTCCGATCTATAACGACATGACGGACGCAGAGGCAGATGGGATCGTGAGAGTATTTGTCGACGTGCATCGTGAATCGAAGCGCATAGCGCAAGCACTTGGATAGTGTCGCCGACCTGGAGGCGAGCGGGAAATTTCAATGTCCAATATCCTGATTACGGGCGCTGGCGGATATATCGGGATTCCATTGTGCAGCAAGCTCCTGGAGCGCGACCATTCGGTGACTGCCCTTGATCGTTATTTTTTTGGCAAGAGCCGAATCGTCAAAATTGCGGAGAATAGTCGTGCGCGCGTCGTCGTCGAAGACATCCGAGACGTGAAGCCGGAAACGTTCGAAGGTATTGACACGGTAATCGATCTCGCCGGCTTGAGCAATGACGCGTCGCCTGAGATTGATCCGGCCTTGACCCGTGCAATCAATTTCGAGGGCGGCATACGGATGGCCCAGATCGCCAAGACGGCTGGCGTTCGTCGTTATGTGTACGGGAGTTCAGCGTCGGTCTATGGCGAAGGCGAGGGACTTGCTGAGAATGATGAGTGCCGGCCGCAGACGCTTTATGCCGAAAGCAAGTTGGCGGTAGAGGGAGCGCTACGCGAGCTCTGCGGGCCGGACTTTGAAACGGTCATTTTGCGCAACGCGACGGTGTTTGGCCTCGCGCCAAGAATGCGTTTCGATCTCGCGATTAATATTATGACGCTTCGCGCATGGAAAGAGCGGCTGATTTATATCATGGGCGGAGGTGACCAGTGGCGGCCATTCATCCATATCAACGATGTGGTGCGCGCTTTCGTTCTTGCAGTGGAAAGTGACCGCGACAAGGTCGCGGGTGAGATTTTCAATGTCGGAGATGACGAGATGAACTTTCAAATTCGTCAGCTCGCGCAGTTCGTGAGGGATATCGTACCAAACGTGTCGGTTCATACGATTCCCGACGATCCCGACCGCCGGACGTACAGCTTATCTTTCGCAAAGTTCCATCAGCGGTTCGGATTTCACGCCGAGACACGTGTCCACGAAGGAATCGTGGAGATCAAGCAGGCGTTGGATCGCGGGATGATCACTGCTGACGATCCCAGCTCCTATACGCTGCAGTGGTATCGCTCTTTAGTTGACTGGGAAAAGCGCATCAAAGACTTGAGCCTGCGCGGGCGGATTCTTTAGTCCAATTACGCTGGTCGAAATGATCTTATCGATTTCATGGCTTCAAATGCCAGCGTCTCAAGCGCGTTGATCTGCTGGCCTATGGCCCGCCCGTGCCCATCGACTCCGCTGAAAATTGGATGGCATATGTTTCCGCGCGCATCAGCTTGAGCTGGCTGAATTCGGTTTGTCGCAGTATCCGGGCCAGTTCGTCGTGGTGCAGAGATGCCGATGGCGCCGGCAGCAGAAAGCGACATTGAGAACGTCTGCGATCGTTGCCTTTGGGTCGTTGGTATAATGGCGCAAGAGCTCAAGATACCGCTCGGCATCAGGAGAGCCCGGATGAATTACCATCCGGCAGAACGTCTTAGAGACGATGTCACGACGGCGAACAACTCCAACAGCCCTTAGCGCCTGACCGAAAAAGATGCGAGTGATTTCGGCCCTGTTGTGATTCCTTCGTGTTTGCAAATCAACGAGGGAGCACAACATGTCTTGGACCGAAATCACGCGCGAACAGTATCGGCGTGATGGCCTGCACTATGCAAGTGACATCGACAGTCAAAATGGCGCTGCGTGTGGATTTGATGCGGCAAAGAGACTGAAACGGGGCCAGCGACACATCGTTACAGTTCAGGTCCATGCCGTCAATATTCAAGACAATCACCGTGCAGTGCCACTGTTGAAATCGCTCGGCCCCGCCTTTCCCAAGCTCAGGTACATCTTCGCGGATCGCGTCTATCGCGGTAACAAGCTGCTGGATGCGATCTCCGAAATGGACCATCGAGATCGTCACTAGATCCCAAACTGTCGGTACCTTTAAGGCCGAGCGCAAACGCTGGGTCGTTGAACGCACGTTGGCCTGGTTCGGGCGCAGTCATTGCCTTGCCAAGCACGGACCATTGCCAGCGCAGAAGCGTGGCTACTGATCGCGAGCATTCGCGTGCTCTCACGCCGTCTCGGACGGAGCTTATATTATGGGCATGAATATTGGATCAGACTCTCAGGACCCGGAAAATTTCGCTGAGCATGCGAAGCCTGTCCGTCTTGCTGATCTGCTCGCGCTCGCCTTCAGCTATCTCTATTGGATCAGGCCGGTGCTGCGATCGCTGCCGACGTTTGCTGCCTTCTACGCGCAAACCGATAGCTTTTGGCTGGCGCTGCGGCTGCGCTTCGCCGGCATCAAGGGCAAGCTCGTGGTGGCGGCGAGCATGGCGGCGGCCGCGATCATCGCCGTGCACGACTTCGTGCTCGCCAACACCATCGGCATCGATTGGACGCCGGTGCGCGAACTTCTGCCCGCGTGGGCCTGGCCGTTCATCCTGCTCGCCGACTTCTGGCTGATCGGAAAATTCCGGCAGATGACCGACCGCCGGGCGAAGGAGGGGCTTTGATGCTGCGATGGCTGGCACAGTTCCTCACCGCGCCGATCGTCAGCGCCTTTCTCGACGCCTACAAAGCGAAACTCGCCGCCGCCAACGCGCAAGGCGCACAGGCGGCCGAGCTCGCGCGCGCCGCGCTGCTCGCCGAGATCGAGGCGCGCAAGAGCGCGGACGCGATCATCATCGCCGAGCAGGGGCGCTGGTACACCGCGATCATCCGCCCGCTCTTGGCGGCGCCCGTCATCATCTATTTGTGGAAGGTCATCGTATGGACATCGTGCTCGGCCTCGGCAGCACCGATCCGATCGGCGGCGACGTCGCCCAATGGGCGGGCTCGATCGTCACCGCTTACGTGGGCGGCCGCTCGCTCGAGAAAATCGCGCGCACGATCTGGAGGCGCCCATGAGCCGCTCCCCCAGCGAGCGCCTCGCGGTGCTCAAGCCGTCACGGCTGCCGCAGCCTCCTCGTCTATTGCGAATCACTGTGGTGCAATCACAGCGCCGTGATGAATGCCGACCGGCTGCCGGACGAAACGCCGCTGCGCGCTTTATGCCCGCGCATGGTCTGCACGGCCTGCGGCCTGATCGGCGCCGATGTGCGCCCGGACTGGTCAGCGCATACCAACAAGCCGCCCAACTAGCCTCGCTGGGCAGCCGCATCCACCGGCTCGATGTCGGCCTCGCCAGCGACCGCGCGTCATATTGACGAGTCGGCCTCTCCGCTCGCAGACTGCGCTCAAAGCCGGCCGTGTTGCCGCCAACAGACAATGGAGAGCAAGTTGAAAGCGTACCTTTGGCCAGCGGATGGGACGCCGCCCCCGCCGATGACGCGAACGAGGTGGCGGCGCTTCGCCGACCGCCATCTTCCCAGCATCGTGATCTACTTGATGGTGGCGACGCTGGTCGCGGTGGTGCTCTACCCGCACATGGTCATCACCGTGCCCAGCGGCTATGTCGGCGTGCTGTGGAAGCGGTTCAGCAACGGCACCGTGCTCGACCCGCGGCTCCTGAAGAACGAGGGTTTTAATTTCGTCGCGCCCTGGAACCAAGTGTTTCTGTACGACCTGAGGCTGCAATCCTTCACCGAGTCCTACAACGCCATCTCCAGCGACGGCGTGAACCTGACCGCATCGATCGTCGTGCGGTTTCGCCTGCAGCGCGACGCCGTGCCCGTGCTGCACCAAGCGATCGGACCGAACTACCAGCAAGTGCTGATACAGCCCGGCATCGGCAGCCTCACCCGCGAGGTGATCGCGCAATACACCGCCGAACAGGTCTATTCGACGGCACGCCAGGAAATTCAGGACAAAATTCGCGACCTCGTCGAGAACAGGCTCTCCGAGAAGATGATGGAGCACGAGGGCGAAGAGTCGTACCGCGTCTCGATGCGCGACACCATCATCCTCTACGATATCCTGGTGACCGGCATCGAGCTGCCCGCGGCCATCGTCGCCGCCATCAATCGCAAGACCGAGCAATACTACATCGCGGAGGAATACAAGTTCCGCGTCGAGCGCGAGAAACGCGAGTCGGAGCGCAAGAAGATCGAGGCAGAAGGCGTCCGCGACTTTCAGCAGACCGTCAGCCAGGGCATCAACGAGTCCTATCTGCGCTGGCGCGGCATCGAGGCAACGCTCCAGCTCTCGCAATCGACCAATTCCAAGGTCGTCATCATCGGCAGCGGGAAAGACGGCTTGCCCATCATCCTCGGCAACGTGGATTCCTCGGCGCCGCCTGCGGGGAGCGCGCAACCGACCAGCAACGATAAAGCGGACAAGGATCGGGCAACGGCGCCCGGCCCGGCGGTGCCGTTCGAGAAAATCCCTGCGGCTGCATTGTCGACGCCGCCGGAAAAGATGCCGCCCGTCACGCCGGGCGCTGCGCCAGCGGCAACCCCGGGTCCCGCGCCGGCCGCGAAGGCGCAGGAGACACGCTCGCTGTGGCCGATCACGCTGTCGGATATCGAAAGCTATCTCGCGAGGATGCTGCTGCCGGCGGCGAAGACGGAGTCAAAGCAGCCGGCCACGGCCGCAGAGCAGCCGCGATAGCGCCAGTCCAAAAAAAAGAGCCCCGCCCGTTTTGGGCGGGGGCCGGCAGTTACCGAATGTCGATGTCGACACCGGGACGAGACCTTCTGATCTCGACGCCCGGCTCGCGCAGGCGGCGCCGTTCTTCGATCGTCACGTCGCGGTCCCGGTAGCCTCGGCCGACGGTGACGTCGCGGTCCCGGTAGCCGCGGTCCCGCTGCACGCAGTTTCGGTTGCACAGTGGGCCGATGCAGTCTTCCCGGCAGACGCGCTCGGCGCTGGCGGGGAGCGACAGCGCGGCAGAACTAGCCACGGCCAGCGCGATCGCTAAGGCATGAGCTGTTCGCATCCTCGAGCCTCCTTGTCCTCCCCGCGATTTGCCTTAACGCACGAGCAACCCAACAGTTCCCGCGGGTTCCACAGTCGCGGCGGCTGATGAAACAACGGATTGGTGCGGATTACGCTGCTTGGGCCGCAGGCGTGGCGGGCCAGCGCGGCCTATAATTGCCCATTCTCTCCAGGGAACCTTATGCTTCCAGCACCACTCATGCCGTGTCAGGAGAACGCCGATGTCGATCATCCGCCTCATCCACATCAGGATCGATCCGTCCGAGGGCGAGAATGCCGTGCGGGTTTGGAAAGCGGAATGCGCGCCGCTCATGATCCAGCAAAAGGGGTGCATTTCGGAAAAGCTGCTCCGCTGCAAGGATGCGCCCGAATTCATCTCGTATTCGGAATGGGATTCGGAAGCGGCGATCGAGGCCTATCGCAACAGCGCCGCGCATAAGGAGATCGTGCGCCACGCCCGCGCGCTCAAAGGTGCGAAGGCCGAGGTCAAGCTCTACGACCTCGTGCAATAGCCTCGCACGAGGGGCGATCGGTGCGCGACGCCAGAAAGGGCCCCGGGAACGGCGTCCGCGCGTCGCAAATGTCGCAGGCAGCCGCTCGCGCGGACAATGTCGGCGGCACGACACGCGTCGGTCACAGCACCCGTACGAGCGGCCGCGGGCCGGTCGGGTCGACCTCAACCATCGCGCCGGTCGCGATCGCCTGAGTGATGTCGCACTCGAAGCCCGAGACCATGGTGAAGCCGGCGAACGCCGCGCCCTGTACCATGATCGGATTGACCGCGTTGAGCACCAGCGCCGCGGGAATGACGCCGCGCGCCTTCATGTCGTTGAGCATCCAGGCAGTGGCGACACCGCCTTTGGCGACGTCGAGCACCAGCACGCGGCCCACAAAATTTTCGCCGGCGAGCTTGTGATCGGGCCGCGAAAAGATGCCGCGCACGCGATCGAGATCGTAGCGCGCGGAAAATCCGTCCTTGGCGACCAGCGCAGTGCCGCGCGTTTTCGCGCCCATCCCGGCCACCGCAAAGAAGATCTCGCCGCTCATATCATCTATCGTCGCCGTGATAACCTGCCCCCGTTGCAGGCCGCATCGATGCAGGCCGGCATGGACAAAAGCGTCGGTCGGTATCCGTAGCCGCCGAGGATGTTGACGAGCTTCGCCGAATTGGTGGCGAGCCGCCGCCAGCCGTTCGCTTCCGCCATCTCGCGCGCGTAGCTCTGGTAGAAGCACATGCCAGCGAGCACGAGGCCCCCCGCTGCCTCGATGCGCATGGTCATCCCGATGCGGTCAGCGTCCGCTTTCACCTGCGGGCTTGTGACGACGAGAAGCGGAATGCGTGCTTCCCTGCCATCGAGCAATGTTGCGACCTGTGCCAGCTCCATGAGACTCAGCTGCGGCGCCGAGAACACCACGACGTCGACGGCATCCACGGCGTAGGCGCGTGCAAAGGCGCGAATATCGGCCTCGCCAATTTCGTGGTCGGCCACAGTTTCTCCGGGCGCGAGAACGTCGTCGAGGCGGCGTGCCTCGGGCGTGATGCCGGCCATGTGAAAGAGGGCGACGGAACCGTAGCTCGCGAGCGCGGCGCCAAAATGCTTCATCTCGTCGGACGTTGGCACGCGCTCGATGCCGACGAGCGCGGGCACCTGCCAATAGTCGCCGGCAAGTCGTCCGACGATGGCGCCGAGCGCGCCCCAGTCGTTGAGCTCGCACGGCGTAAAGCGGACATTGATGACGAGTGTCGCGCGTCGACGTTCGTCGAAATGGTAGCCGTAGCGCGGGGTACGGCCGGTGAGCGCGGCAGCAAGCGCGGAAGGCCCGCCCTCAAAATTCGAGCGCGCGCCGCACACGCTGTTGCAGTAGACGACGACGCCGGTGTCGCCGTAGGCGACGTGCTCGCCGGAAACGGGCGCCATGATGGTCTGATAATTGATGCAGGTGTTGGTCATCAACACGCCGAGCGCTTCGAGCGCGGCAATTGCGCGCTGCTCGAGCTCGAGCATCCACGGCTGCTGCTTGAGCCGATGCGCGGCGGCAAAGTCGGCGCCGCGCGGGTCGGTAATGGTGAAAATGCGCACGCGTCGCGCGTGCGCCGGCAGACGCGCCAGCCCCTCGAGCCATTCGACGCCGGCCTCGCCGAGCGACTCGGTGTCAGCCATCACGTGAGCAGACGTGACCGCGACGAAGTCGCGCGCGCCGAGATAATCTCCGACCTTGATCTGGTGCTCGATCGCCCACTGCGCCGCCTCCCCGAACTCACCCCTGCGCAGCGCTTGTTCTTCGGCCGTCAGGTTCATCTGCGGGCGAACATCCGTAAAACGCGATCAAGGCAACCTAGGCCAGAAGGCGTCCGCTGCGACAGCGTGTCGTCGTGCCGCCTATTAATCCTGCTCACGGGCTTCCACGTGGAAATGGTGCAATAGGCGGTGGAAGATCGGAGCCAATACGAAGCCGGTGGCGATGACAATCAAAAGACCCGAGAAGATCGCGTAGGACCCCGCAAAAACTTTTCCAGCCGTCGTTTTCAACTCACCCATTGGCCCCATGCCGGACAGAATCATCGCCGCATTGACGTACGAATCAGCAACCGACATTCCCTCGAACGCTGCATAGCCAGCCATTCCAATCGCCAAACCGACGCCGGCAAGGATACACCACAGTGCGACGGCCTTTAGCATGCGGTCGGCGAAGCGGCGGCGCGAGATGAGCGGTTGGCGCCGACGTTCGAAACTGCTGATTCCAGGGATTTGCATAGTCAACAGCCCTCCGTCGAACGCTTCGCCTCCGGTTCAACCATGGCTGCGCTTTTATGAGGACAAGCGTCAATTGCCGACCACGCCGGCGGCGTTGATCAGCGGCACCCATTTGTCGATTTCGCTGCGCACGAGCTTGCCGAGGGCCTGCGGCGTGCGCTCGGTTTCCGCCGGCAGATCGGCGCCCAGCTCCGCGAGCCGCTTGGCCACAGCGTCATCGCGCATGGCTTTGTCGAGCGCCGCGTTGATCCGCTCGACGATTGGTTGCGGCGTTCCCTTCGGGAAGAACAGCGCGGTCCAGGCGGTGGTCTGTAGCTCGGGCAAGCCCGCTTCGGTTGCGGACGGCACCGCGGGAATGGCGGCCGCGCGCCTCGGCGCCGTCACCGCGAGCGCTTTCACGCCGCCGGCAACAATGTTCGGGCCGGCCGAAACCACCTGCTCGAAGCTCATGTCGATTTGACCGGACAGCAGATCATTCATCGACTGCGAGCTGCCGCGATAAGGCACGTGCTCGAGCTGCGTGTTCGTGAGGTGAGTGTAAAGCAGGTAGGTGAGGTGCGAGATCGAGCCGGTGCCGGCGCTGCCGAAAGTGAGCTTGTGCGGATGGGCGGCGGCGTAGGCGGTCAGCGCCTTGAGCGTGTCGGCAGGAAACGTCTTGCGCACGATCAGCGCCATGGGCGTGCTCGCCACCAGCATCACCGGCTCGAAATCGACGCGCGGGTCGTACCCGAGATTTTTGTAGAGCCCAATCGCGGCAGCGTGCGTGCCGAGATTGCCCATGACCATGGTGTAGCCGTCGGGCGCAGCCTTGGCGACGCGCGCGGCGCCAATCGAGCCGCCGCCGCCCGTGACGTTCTCGACCACGATCTGCTGGCCGAGCGTGTGGCTCATGTGCTGTCCGAGAATGCGCGTGAGCACGTCGGTCGGCCCGCCCGCGGCGAACGGCACGACCACAGTGATGGGACGTGTTGGATAGGGCTGCTGCGCACCAGCGCTTAGACCGACAGCGATCAGAATCGCAGCAAATACAGTCGAAGAAAGAAAACGCATCATGTTTTTCTTAGGCCTCTCTGCTTCCTATCCGTGCGCGTCGCGCGCACTGCGCGGGTGTGCCCTCTCCCGGCAAGTGCGGGGAGAGGGTAGAAACCCAGTTTGCCGCTCGCGGTGATGCCATTTCAATGGAGCGCATTTCAATCCGGCTTGATGTTCAGCTCCTTCACTAGGCGTGCGTAGGTGGCGAAATCGCCGTCCACGAGCTGCGAGAAGGCGCCGGCGCTGCCCCCGACTGGCTCCTGCGCGGACTGCAAAAACCCGTCGCGGATTGCGGCCTCGCCGAGTGCTTTGTTGATCTCGATGTTGAGATGCGTGACGATCTCCGGCGGCGTGCCAGCCGGCACGAACACGCCGACCCACTGATCGAGCACCAGCTCCTTGATGCCCGCCTCCTGATAGGTCGGTACCTCCAGTAGGCTCGGTGAACGCTTTTGCGTCGATTGCGCGAGGAGACGCAGCGTGCCCGCCTTGTAGTGCGGAATGAGCGGCGTCGAGCCAAGCGATCCGAGCTTCACGTGTCCGGCGACGAGATCGTTGATCGCGGGTGCGCCGCCGCGATAGGGCACCTGCTCGAGCTTGATGCCGGCAATGGACGCGAACCACTGCACCACCATGTGCTGGGCGCCAACGCCACTGCCGGTCGCGTAGCGCAGCCCGGGCTGCGCTTTGGCGAGCGCGATCACCTCGGCAAGCGAGGCCACGCCCAGCGAAGGGTGTGCCGCGAGCACGATGGGTTGGCGCGAGAGCTGGATGACCGGGGTCAGTGCCTTCAACGGCTCGATGTTCATCTTGTAGACGTGCGGGTTGCTGCTCACGGCGTCGGTCGCAACCAGCACCGTATAGCCGTCAGGCGGGCTCCTGGCCGCAGTCTCGATGCCGATATTGCCGTTGGCGCCGGACTTGTTCTCGACCACGATTTGCTGGTGCAGGCTGCGTGACAAAGATTCGCCGACGAGGCGGGCGCCCACATCGGTCGACCCGCCGGCGGGGAACGGCACGACAAAACGAACCGGCCGGTTCGGCCATTCCTGCGCCGCCGCGCTCGGCGATAGGGCGGCGACGAGAGCCAAGAGGCCGACGCGCAACTTCCGCATTGGAAAAGGATCCCGCGCTGGGTATGCCTCGTATCCTATCGGCCAATTTCCCCTCCGGCTAGCAGCGACGCCGCGTCGAGGTCCCGCCATGCCGTTCTCCACCTATCTTCCCGAGCACATGGGCTCGATCAAGCTCGCGCCGCCCGGACCCTTTGTCGCGGGCGCGTATGGCGAGCTAACTTTGACCTATACCGCCGGCGCGTTCGGCATCGACGACACCGGCATGGTGAAAATCTCCTGGCGCACGACCTCTGACATGAGCAAGCCGCAATTCGAGCATCCCGCTGCGCCCAACTTCACCACGGTGGAAGCGAGCAATGGCGCCAAGCTCGACGTGTGGTTCGACCGGCTCAACATCCGCCCTTACGCGAACACGCTCTTGATCCGCGTCGGCCGCGGCTATCTGCGCGCCGGCGATACGCTCACCGTGCGCATGGGCGACCGCCGCCACGGCTCACCCGGATATCGCTTGCAGACCAATTGCGAAGCGCGCGTGGAGCTCAGAACCTCAGTCGATGCCTTCGCCACCTATGAATTCACCGAGCTGCCGGAGCAGCCTGCTTTTGCGCTGGTGCCGGGGCCGGCCGCGCAGTGGAAGGCGATGTGGCCCTCGCTCGTTATGGTCGGCGAGCCGTTCCGCCTCGCGATCGTTGCCGAGGATACGTGGGGCAATCCGACTGGCGAGGCCGCCGCCACGCTGTCGCTCGTGTCTTCGGGCCCGATCCGCGGGTTGCCCCAAACCGTTGCGATCAAACGCGGCGATGGTCCATGCGTGCTCGATAATCTCGTCGCGGAGGCGGAAGGCGATCTCGAGCTGTGCCTTGTGGCCGACAGCCAAGAACTCGCCCGCGCCAATCCGCTGCGCGTGGTTAAGGCCGCGCCGCTGCGGCGCTATTGGGGCGACCTGCACGGGCAGAGCGGCGAAACCATCGGCATGGGCTCGGCGGAAAGCTATTTCCGTTACGCGCGCGATCTCGCCTTCCTCGACATCGTCGGCCACCAGGGCAACGATTTTCAGATCACCGATGCGTTCTGGGCCGAGCTCAACCGCTTGACTGGCGCGTTCGACGTGCCGGGTCGGTTCGTATGCCTGCCCGGCTACGAGTGGTCGGGGAATACCGGCATGGGCGGCGACCGCAACGTCTTCTTCCGTCGCGAGGGCCGCGCCATCCGCCGCTCCTCGCACATCCTAGTCGAGGGACAGACCTCGAGCCGCGCGGTCTACACAGCGGATGAGCTCTTCCGCGCGCTCGAGGGTGAAGACGCGGTGGTCATCGCCCATGTCGGCGGCCGTTACGCCGACATCAAATCCGCGCACGACGGCCGGCTCGAGACGAGTGTCGAGGTGCACTCGACTTGGGGCACCTTCGAATGGCTGCTGCACGATGCCTTCAAGAAGGGTTATCGGGTTGGGGTTGTGTGCCACAGCGACGACCACAAGGGCCGACCCGGCGCCACGCGGCCCGGGGCCTCGACCTTCGGCGCGATCGGCGGGCTCACCTGTTACTTTATGCCCGAGCTCACGCGCGTCGCCTTGTTCGACGCGCTGCGCCGCCGGCGCCATTACGGCACCACCGGCACGCGCCTATTCCTTGATTTGCGCGCGACGTTCGATGCACCGGTCACCGCCTTTTCCGAAGACCCGAAGCTCGCAGGTGGCAAGGAGTTCGCGGTGCGCGAGGCCTTGATGGGCGACATCATTCGCCCGGGCGCGGTGCCGATGCGGCTTGCCGGCGAGGTCATCGGCACCGCACCGATCGAGCGCCTCGACGTGCTGCACGGCGCGAACGTCGTGCAGACGGCTCGTCCCTTTTCGGGCTCCGATCTCGGCCGCCGCGTCCGGGTTATGTGGCAAGGCGCGGAGTACCGCGGCCGCGGCCGCGAGACGATGTGGCAGGGAAGATTGACGCTCAAGGGCAATCGCTTTGCGCGGTTTGCGCAGGTGAACTTCCTCAACCCGGAACGAAATGTCGTGGAGACGAGCCCAGGCACCGCGCTTGCCTGGACTTCGGTGACGACCGGCAATCTCGCCGGGATCGACCTCTGGCTCGAGGAGGCCACGCGCGGCATGCTCGCGCTCGAGACCAACATCGTCTCCGGCGCGGTCGATCTCGCAACGCTCGGCGATAACACGGTCGCGTTCGACGGGGGCGGGCTTGATCGACGGATCAGCATCTATCGGCTGCCCGAGCAGGACTGGAGCCGGCGCCTTGCGGTCGCGCACGTTGCGACCTTTGCGGGCGGCGCCGACCTACCGGTCTATGTGCGCGTGACGCAAAGCGATGGACACCAAGCGTGGTCGAGCCCGATCTATCTCATCGCGTGAAACCCAACCGGCGATGCTCATCGAGGCTTGCTCGAAATCCGCCTCCACTTCAGTGGCAACCGTCCGTTGCACAGAGATCGCGCTACTTGATCGGTTCGCACTCATAGGCATCGCCTTGGAACACGCTGAACCGCGGAGCTTTGTTGTAGAACGACCCCGCATCGGCCCCGTCGGACTTGGGGTTGACGTTGTCCATGAAGAACACGGAATCCTCCTTGCCATCGTCGGGTCCTGACAGCGCGCCGCGAATCCAGCACGATTCCCGCTGTCGAGTAATGGTGGCGAAATATTTTCCTTGTTGCAGCCGATCGGCCTGCTCCTTGTCGAGCCATATGCGGAAAACGTCTTTCGACTTGTCTTGCTTCGCGTTCGCGCGGTGCTCCTCGAGCGGCACAAGGCTCAGCAGGCGACGACCCTTGTCGTCGACAGCTCCCAGCGTAACTCGCAAGGCGCCGGAATAATGCGACCAGCAGTAGAAGAGCGGCTTCTCCTTGGTGACGTCATTCCATTCCTTGGGAAAGAGCGCCCGCTGCTGCTCGCATTCGTCCGGCCGAATAGCCAGCGCCGGACTTGCCAGCAAGAGGCAGAGCGCTGCCGCCGATAGTGTCGCTCGCATGCGATTTCTCTCCCAGGAGGCCAAGGGTGGAATGTTCTCACGCCGCACCGCTCGCTACCCGTTGCGCCTGCCGACCCTCCTGCGTGTTTGGCACGGCAATGATAGCAGACCAGCGGTGGGGTAGGGTGCGCACGTGGGCTCAAAGCGCTCGAATTCTTTGCCGCGCGTGATACGTTGCGCGGGCAAAGCCATTTTGGAACCAGGATGAGACTTTCCCGGCGCCAGCTACTATGTCTCGGAGCGAGCGCTGCCGCGCTGCCGATCTTTTCGCGACTTGCCGGCGCGCAGGTTTATCCGTCACGTCCCGTCACCATCATCGTGCCGGTGCCGCCCGGCGGCGTCGCCGACCCCATCGCGCGCATCCTTGCCGATTATCTCTCGGCTAAGCTCGGCGAGCCCGTGGTGGTCGAGAATGTCACCGGCGCCGGCGGCAGCATCGGCGTCGCCCGTGCGGCACGCGCGACGCCGGACGGCTATACGCTGAGCATCGGCAATTGGCTGAGCCACGTGGGCGCGAGCGCCGTCTATCCGGTCCAATACGACGTGCTCGAGGATTTTGAACCGGTATCGCTGTTGACCAATAGCCCGATCCTCATCACCGCGCGCAAAGATTTTCCGGCAAACGACCTCAACGAGCTGATCGCCTGGCTCAAGGAAAACCCCGGCAAGGCAACGGCCGCAACCGTCGGAGTGGGCAGCGCGGCGCATGTAAGCGGGGTCTATTTTCAGCGCGCGACAGGCACCCGCTTCCAATTCGTGCCTTATCGGGGCGGTGGGCCTGCGGTCCAAGATGAGCTCGCAGGCCACGTCGATCTAATGTTCAACGAGGGGACGGGCGCGCTCCCTTACGTGCTCAGTCGGCAGGTCAAGCCATATGCGGTGCTGGCCAAAAGCCGCTGGTTCGCGGCGCCCGACATCCCGACCGGCGAAGAACTCGGCGTGGCCGGAATCAATATTTCATTCTGGCATGGGTTGTGGGTGCCGAAGGGAACGCGGAAGGAAATCGTCGTCAAGCTCAATGCGGCCGTGGTCGCCGCTCTCGCCGACCCGACCGTGCGCAAGCGGCTCACCGATATCGGCCAGGAGATTTTCCCGCGCGACAAGCAAACGCCGGACGCGCTTTACGCATTCCACAAGGAGGAGACCGAAAAGTGGTGGCCGATTATCAAGGGGGCAGGCATCAAGGGTCAATAAGCGCACGGGCTTGCGTCAATAGCGAGTACGCCCAGCGCCTGATACCTTGCTGCTTGCAAGCCCGTTTTGGCATCCCGCTATGAAACTTGCGCGCCGTCGGCTTCTCTCTGCGGCAACGGGCGCTGCCGCGCTGCACGCCATCTCCCGGGTTGCGCGGGCGCAAACTTACCCGACGCGGCCGATCCGTCTGATCCTTACCACTGCTGCCGGCGGCTCGCCCGACATTATCGCCCGCCTGATCGGCCAATGGCTGTCCGAGCGGCTAGGGCAGCCGATCGTCGTGGAGAATCGCACCGGGGCCGGCAGCAATATCGGCACCGAAATCGCTTTGCGAGCGCCGCCGGATGGCTACACGCTACTGTTGGCAATTTCGGCCAACGCCATCAACGCGGCCGTCTCTGAGAATCTCCCTTTCAATTTCATCCGCGACATCGCGCCGGTGGCAAGCATCGCCAGCATCCCCTTGGTGATGGAGACAAATCCATCCGTTCCGGCAACGACGGTGCCTGAGTTCATTGCCTATGCCAAGGCCAATCCCGGCAAGCTCAACATGGCCTCAGGCGGCAATGGGAGCCCGCTGCATGTCGCGGGAGAGCTCTTTAAGATGATGGCCGGCGTCGATATGGTCCACGTTCCTTATCGCGGGGAGGGGCACGCGCTGCCTGATCTGATCAGCGGACAGGTGCAAGTTTTGTTCGGCGTCATGCCTGCGTCGCTTGGCTATATCAGGGCTGGGACCTTGCGCGCGCTGGCAGTAACCACGGCAAAGCGTCAGGGGCTTCTGCCGGACGTGCCGAGCGTCGGCGAATTTCTGCCGGGCTATGAGGCGAGAGGCTGGTATGGGCTCGTCGCGCCCAGATCCACGCCCATCGAAGTCGTCGAAAGGCTAAATAAGGAGGTCAACGCCGGGCTCGACGATGCGCGGATGCAGAAGCGATTGACCGACGTGGGCGCTGCGGTGTTCGCAGGTTCGCCCGCCGATTTTGGAAAGTTCATTGCCGACGAGATCGAGAAGTGGGGCAGGGTGGCCAAGTTTGCTGGCATCAAGCCGGAGTGATCGCCTCGCGCCCAACGACGTGCTGAGGATCTTCTCTCACGGCGTTTCGTCATCCGATGTTCGTGCGAGCGCGCGTCCTAGCGCCGCGTTCCCGGACATGCCTTCTTGATGAAATCAACGGCGCGCCGCTTGCTCTCGATAGCACGAGTGAGGTCGTCCTGTCGCGATGCTGAAATTCCCATCGTGGTCTTGTCCTGGCACGTGCCCTCCTTGCACAGCCAGCCTTTCCCCTCGATCACGACGCTCGGGTGATTGCCTTCTTCCAGGTCGAAGCGTTGCACTTTATTGAAGTCGAACGTGCTTGTTTCGTTCGACGGCGCGTAGAAGCTCTCCTTGCTTGTGCCTTTGGAGTAGGCGGTCATGACCACCGTCTTGAAGATGCATTTTTGCGGCGAGGAGATGTTCACGTCGATTTTGACATGACGGCTTTCACGATGCGGATCGTTTGCTTCGCCGAACCCGGTATTCTGGCGGATGGATTCGTATTGGATCTGTCGCCCTTCAACGGTTCGCCGCCAGCGCGTCTCAAACCCCTGCTGTTGAGCACCTTCCTGCTGACCGCCGATGACGAAGGAAACGGCATCGAGCAAGCCGGCCTCATCTGGGCTGAGGCGACCTTCGCATCCCAAAATCATGCCGGCCAATCCCAGCAACAGGACGTTTCGAGCCTTCAAATTTCTCTCCAGGCGTGCGCCGCAGCTTGTGATTTGCCGTCGGATACCTGAGCAAGATCCGCAATGCGATATATACGCGAGCGCGGCGCTTCCTCCTAGGACATTGCATGCGATTGGGTTGCGCTGAAGCGGGCGCACTTCGATCGTGGGCCGCCGCGGCCGGGATCATAGTTCTCGCATCGGGCCAAGATGCGGCGGCGCAGAGCGCGTTGTCCTGCGGCTTCGTTTGTTTGCGCGATGTGGACCCGAGCGTCGCACAGGACATTATGTCGGGTTCGAGAACTTCGTCGGCCGGCCGCTGCCCGGCTACGCGGCGGAATGCGTTCTCTGGCAAGACGTCGCGGCCCCGCTCGCCCGGGTGCAGGCAGATCTTGCGGGATCGGAGCTCTCGCGACGATCGCACGACAGCCCCAACTCGCCTCATGTCTTGACGCCTTTTCGAGCTGCCTTGCTGTCCTGAATTGTTTTCCACACATTGTACGGCGTCGCCGGCATCTTGATGTCGCGCACGCCGTAGTCGCGCAACGCATCCACGATCGCACTGGTCACCACAGCCGGCGCCCCCGTGGTGCCGCCTTCGCCGCCCGCTTTGATCCCGAGCGGATTGGTGGGGGAGAGGATCTCGGCAATCTCCGTTACGAACGGCGGCAGCGTATCCGCCCGGGGCACGCCGTAGTCCATGAGGGAACCGACGAGCGGCTGGCCGAACTCGCGATCGACATAGCAGTGCTCCCACAGTGCCTGCCCAACCCCCTGCGCGATCGCACCATGGGTCTGGCCATGGACGATCAGCGGATTGATGCAACGCCCGACATCGTCCACGGATGCATAACGCGTGAGGGCAACGCCGCCGGTTTCGGGGTCGATTTCGACCTCGCAGATGGCGCAGCCATTAGGGAATACCGGATCGTGCATCTCGTGATCGGTGACGACCGCAATCCCGCCTTTGAGCTCCTGCGGAAGCTCGTGTCGAGCAGCCTCCTCGGCGAGTTCGAGAAAGTCGAAGGTGCGGTTGGTTCCGCGCGCGCTGAACCTACCGTCGGCGAATTCGATCTGGTCCGGCGTCGAGCGAACGATTGTAGCTGCGACTTTCTTGCCCTGCGCAATGAGCTCGGGCAGCGCCTTCGTGAACAGCGTTGCGGCATGGCGCAGGGAGCGGCCGGAATGGGATCCTCCGCCCACCTGCACCACATCGGTGTCGCCGACAATAATCTTCACGCTATCGAGGGGCACGTGGAGGAGGTCGGAGATGACCTGGGCAAAACTCGTTTCGTGGCCTTGGCCGCTCGGCTGCGTGCCGATGACGACGTCCACGCGTCGCTGCGGCTGCACCGTGATCCTCGCCTGCTCATTGGGTGCGCCGATCGACGATTCGACATAGTAAGCGAGCCCGCGCCCGAGCAGCTTGCCGTCTTTTGCTGCCGCGCGGCGGCGTTGTTCGAACCCCTTCCAGTCGGCGATCTCCATCGCTCGTTCCATGTTCTCCAGGTAGCGCCCGCTATCGTAGGTCATGCCGACTGCGTTGCGGTACGGCATCGCTTCGGGGCGAATGAGATTCTTGCGGCGCAGCTCGATGCGATCGATGCCGAGTTGCTCCGCGGCCGTGTCGACAAGCCGTTCGATCGCGAAGGTCACCTCCGGCCGGCCGGAGCTGCGATACGCGTTGGTGGGCATGGTATTGGTGAACACCGCCATCGCGCGCAGCGCAGCGTGGGGGATAAGATACGGACCAACAATGAGGCCCGCTCCCTTGGACAACGGCGAAAGGGAAACGCAATAGCCGCCCACATTGCTGATGTTGGTTGCGCGCATCGCAAGGAAGCGGCCATTGTTGGCGAGCGCCAGCTCGACCCGACTGACGAGATCGCGTCCCTGGTAGTCAGTGAGGAACGCCTCGGATCGCGTCGCGGTGAACTTCACCGGACGGCCGAGCTTGCGCGCCGCCCACAGCACGAGCGCGAACTCGACAAAGACGCGGTTGCGCGTACCGAAATTGCCGCCGACGTCGTAGGACAGGACGCGCAGGCGTTCGGGCGCAATGCCGAGTACGGCTGCAATCTCGCGCTTCTGCCGCACCGCACCACCGCTGCCGGCGTGAAGCGTGTAGCGCCCGCTCGCCGTCTCGTACTCTCCGAGTGCGGCGCGCGGCTCGAGCGGCACGCCAGTCACACGCTCGATATGGAAGTCCATCGCCAGGACATGGTCGGCGCGTGCGAATGCCTCGTCGGTCGCCTGCCGATCGCCGAATAAAGTGTCGACCAGGACGTTGTCCGGCGCCTCGCTCCAGAGCGTCGGCGCGCCGGGCCGCAACGCGTCTTCGGAATGGTAGACTCCCGGCGATACTTCGTAATCGACTTTGATGCACTCGACGGCATCGAGCCCCTGCGGCACGCTCTCGGCCACGACCATGGCGAGGGCCTCGCCGACGTGGCGAACGCGGGCCGTGGGCAACAGCATCTGCGGGCCGATGAAGACCGCACCGCCGCCGGCAGCATGCAGTTTCATGTCATACTTGGTCTTCGGCAGTGGATCGTGGGGAATGGCCGCAAGCCCATCGGCATGGCAGTCGACGCCGGTGAACACGCCGAACACGCCCGGCATCGCCTTGGCCTGCGCGGCGTCAATCCCAAGGATGCGCGCGTGCGGGTGCGGGGAGCGCAGCATTACCGCACAGGCCTGGCCCTCGAGGCTGAAATCGTCGCTGAAAAGGCCGTGGCCGGTTACGAGCCGCTCGTCCTCCTTGCGAGTGATCGGCTTGCCGATCGAGCAGAAGCTCGAGTTCTCCGGGGGGGCTTCCTGGTCGGGATGCGTCATCGCGGGCTGGTCAACGCAGCGGCTTGGCGAAGCTGAGCTCGTGACCGTCCGGATCGGTCAGATGGAAGAAGCGCTCGCCCCATTCCGCATCGCGCGGCGCGGTGTCCGCCCGGTAGCCGGCCGCGATCACGCTGGCGTGCAGCGAATCGACGTCGGAATGATAGAAAATGACACGCCCCCACCACGACCAGTTTCGCTCGGCGGGTTGCGCGATCAGATTGAGATAGCTCGTTCCCGCCCGAAAGCTCGTGAACGCAGCCTCGCCTCCGCCGTACAACATCTCGAAGCCGAGCATGCGATAGAAATGCACTGCGCGCGACATATCGTGGGTGGCGAGCGTAACGGCACTAATGCTTTCAATCATGCGGCGGCAACCAATCAGTGCTGCATCTCGCGATCACTCGCTCTTAGCGGCGATGGCCCCGTGCGGATGACGGATGTCGCCGCGTCTGTTGCGCCGGCGCACGTAATTGATTAGCGCGTCCGGCCGCTCGCACTTCACCTTGAGCGCAGCGATGAGTGCATCCTCCGCCGCCACCGTCACGCTCTCATGTTTGCCGGCGATGTTGATCCCGACGGTGAATTCAAGCACGGTGTTCTGCCCCCATTAGTTGGACGTGATGCCCGGGTCGGTTTCTTCAAGCTGCGAGAACCGCACCTGCAGGATCTCCCGCGTGGTGACCCTCCCGGCGCCGTTCTTTTCCAGGAGCACCAACTGCTGCGCATCAGGCAAGCCGGCGGGAATCACCATTTTCCC
>WNEP01001538.1_pt1 | contig 22763 bp, 20 predicted proteins | sample 5399961 | NCBI WGS metagenome assembly WNEP01 (sample SAMN13153329, study PRJNA577476) | soil metagenome | isolation source: 20 cm grassland meadow soil pre-rain plot 5 | place: USA:California | collected 2015-09-08 | reverse complement strand
CTGCGACCGGCACTTTCAGGCGGATCGCGGTCAGGGCGTCCTGCAATCGTCGCCGCGCGCGCACGTGCATGTGAACGTCGCCGCTCGCAAGGAGCGGCACCGCGTAGTGGGCGCCGAGCTGCCCGAGGGCGGCGAGGCGCTCGCGATCGCCTCCCTCGCGCAGCAGCTCGACCGCGATCCGCAGCCTCCCGGGGAAGCGCTCGGCGAGCCAGCGCAGCTCGGAGGGCGAGGGCTGTGCCGCAGGCACCCACAGGATGTAGCACTGTGCGAGGCTTGCTGCCTCGAGGTCGGCGCGCGTGAGCGAGTATTGTCCCTTGTCGGCCGCGCGCCGGCCGCGGGTGATGAGGCGGCACAGCCGTCCGTAGCCGCGCCGGTCGATGGCGAGCGCGACCAGCGTGAGGCCGCACTCGAGGCGGAACTCCGAGCCGATGACGAGCTTCAGGCGGCGGTGCTGCGCCGCCATGTGCGCGCGCACGACGCCGGCAACCGAGCACTCGTCGGTGATCGCGAGGGCGGCATAGCCGAGTGCGTCCGCCCGCTCCACCAGCTCGTGCGGATGCGAGGCGCCGCGCAGGAAGGTGAAGTTGGAGAGGCAGTGCAGCTCGGCGTAAGGCGGCAGCGCCGCCGCTCCGGAAACTTCCCCAGGCGATTTCGGAGGAAGTGACACTTCACACGTGCATGTTCACCCGAACACGCCGTGCAGGAACCAGCCGTGCGGCGCGGCGCGCTCGCGGAATACCCAGAGGTGTACGCCATGGATGTCGACGGCGGTGTAGTAATCGCGCGCGATCTCATCGCCGTCCCACCAGCCGGTCTCGATACGCTCCGGCTCACTCACCAGACGCAGCGGGCCCCGCCGCCGGGGCAGCCCGTCCCGCACGGACAGCCGCTGCGGCGCCGGGAGGAGCCACAGGGGCCGGCGCCGGGCCGGTGCGCCATCCGCGCTGCACCCGGGCTGCGCGCGATGTGTTGATGCGGACGGCGGCTCGGCAACCGCCCAGGCTTTCTCGGGCCGGTGTGCCGGAAGCCGCGTCAGCCCATACACCGCTTCGGCACCCAGGCGCGCACGCAGACGCTCGATGAGGTCGCAGCTCTCTTTACCGAAGCTGCCACCGCGCTCGCCCGGTTGCCAAAGGGATTCGCTCTCCGGCCGATGCGGCACCAGGGCCGCGGCGGCGAGCTCGCAGGCCCGCACCGGCTCCGGGAGCTCGAGCGCGCTCAGGTGCTCGCCGAGGAGCGCCGTGAGACGTTGCACATCCGTCGCGGGAGAGGCGAGCCGCACTACGCAGCGGGTCGGCGGAGCATGCCGGTGCATCAGGCGGCACTCGAGCTTCACGACGCCCAAGTCACGTGCCGCGAGGAAGTCACCGAGCTCGGCCAGGAGCGGTGCGAGCGCCACGAGCAGCAGGCCATGATTCTCCAGCTCACAGCCGAGCTCACGGCGGCGGCGGAAGCGCTCGGGAGCATGGTAAGTGACGCGCACCTCGGCGGTACGCCCGGTGAGCACATCGAGCATGGCGAGCTGCGCGTCGCCGAAGCGCCGTGCAAAGCCGGCGCGCGGCAAGCGCAGCGCCGCCCCGATGGTTCGCACCCCCATGCGCGCGAGGCGTGCCACGGTGTCCTCGGGCCAGCGCAGGCTCGAGAGCGCCAAGGGTGCCAGCTGTCCAGTGAGCTGCGCCGGCTCCAGCACCTCGAGCGACTTGCCCGCGCGGGCCATGACGAGCGCCGCAAGAGCCGTGGGCGCAAACGCCAGCACCGGCCTCACCTCAAGACGCAGGCACTCGGCGAGGAGCGCGCCGCGCAGCCCCGCCACGCCCGCGAACAGGTGCAGACTCCCCTGGACCTCGAGCAGCAGCCCATCCGGCGGCGCCAGGCTCACGCGCGGCGTGAACCGTTGTGCGCTCATCCCAAGCTGCACGAGCTTCCCCGCCGGATCGTTTTCGGCCAGATGCATGCCGGCCCACAGCTCGCGCCCCGGTGCGCCGGCTTGAGTCGCGCGCTCGACGGTGCGCGGCGGCGCCGGCGGCGCGGGACGGACTGGCCAGGCGTCCGCCGGGCGAGCCGCTCGCAGGATTCGCGGATCCATCGCGCTAGCCCCGTAATGCGAGATCGATGGCCCCGCGCATGGCAGTGCGGCCTTTCAAGAGCGTGATGCGCACGCCGGCGCTCATCGGCGCGAGACCCAAGCGCAGAACCGCGGCCGAGGCTTCCCGGGCCGCCCGCCGCGGACGAAACAGCACGCCGAGAGTCCGGCCGCGCTCGGCGGCGAGTTGCAAGCGGCGGATCTCGCGCGCTTTCGGCCGTCGCGCCCACGCCAGGACCGCATCACAGGCGCCCGAGCCGAGCGCCTGCTCGAGAGCCCATAACGGCCGCGCACCGCTCACCACGGCCACCCGATCGAGAGCGATGCCCTCTGCAGCGAGTGCCGGGGCAAAAGGCATCAGGGGTGGCGCCACCCACACGCACCACCGGGCGCACCGCGCGCGCGTCAGGGCGGCGAGCGCCGGCAACAGCAGGTACAGCTCGCCGCTGCCGAAGCGGGGGACGAGGATCTCGATCAGACCGGCGCGGGGCCAGCCCTTACCGGGAAGGCATGCATCCAGCGCCGCAAATCCGCTAGCCAACCCTTGCGCGTGCGCAGCGCTCGCGCCGCGCCAGATGGTCGGATGCTCGAGCAAACGGGCGAGTTGCGCTGAAGGACCCATGAGGGCTCATGAGCCATCCACGCGGTCACACAAGGCCGCTCGCGCGGCCCCGGCGCACCACGCCCACCACGACGCCTTCGATGAGCAGCGGCTCTTCTTTCAGATCCACCCGGATCGGCTCGAACTCGAGGTTCTCCGGCAAGAGCCACACGACGGAGCCTTCCTGGCGGTAACGCTTCACCGTCACCTCGTTCTCGAGCCGCGCGACCACGATCTGGCGGCTGCGCACCTCGGAGGTGCGATGCACGGCGACCAGGTCGCCGTCGAGGATCCCGGCATCCTTCATGCTCATGCCGGTGACCCTCAGAAGGTAATGCGGCCGTGGCTGAAACACTCCCGGGTCGATCTGCAGCCGCGCCTCGAAGTTCTCTTCGGCGAAAATGGGCTTGCCGGCGGCTACCCGGCCGATGAGCGGCAGTCCCATCTGCTCCCGGATGGTGTCCTTCAGCTGGATCCCCCTCGAGGTGCCGGGCACGAGCGCGATCACGCCCTTGCGGGCCAGAGCCCGCAGGTGCTCCTCGGCGGCGTTGGCCGAGCGGAAGCCCAGCTCGTGGGCAATCTCGGCGCGCGTCGGTGGCATGCCGCTATCGGAGATGAAGCGCTGGATGAGACGCAGGATCTGTGTCTGGCGGGGGGTGAGGTCGGACATTCTGAGCTTACCTGTTTATATATACAGTAACTGTAATTATATCCAGATCGGAGCTCCCCGCAAGAGTGCCGCCGAAAATTCACAAGACCCACACCCCTCAGGTGTTTCCCTCCCTCACTTCACGAGCTTTCTCATCCCTTCATGAGCTCATCCCTTCATGAGCTCTCATCAACGCCCCGACATTCCCGGTACGCGCATCAACGTCTCGGCGGCGGCTTGCCCGTCACGTGCAACTCCGCGCCGGTCGCGCACGAAGCTGAACACCGCGTGAATGAAACTCGAGATCTCGATCCGCACGCGCGCCTTCGCAAACACACACGCGAGCTGACACCTGCGCACTGACCAAACTGTCGCGAACAGAAGACAAGTCGCGTGTCTGGAGTTGCATTCCCGTGTCAAATTTGATTCAGTTGCCGGCCAGCGATCGACGGCGGAAGCTTGCTCACTGCCGTTGCATCGGTAATTAGGACCTCCCGAATCAACAACCCAAAGGGGACGTTTATGAAGTGCGCGAGCGTTGTGAAGGCGGCGGCGGCCGTGGTAGCGACGGTGGGATTGGCGGCCTGTACGGATATCAAGCCCATGCAGGCCGAAGTGGCGGACCTGAAAGCCCAGCTGGCCAAGGTGCAGGGCGACGTGGCGGCGGCGAAGAGCTCCGCCGATCAGGCGAACAGCGCGGCCCAGTCGGCCAGCCAGGCGGCGAGCGGCGCGCAGAGCACCGCCAATCAGGCGGTGGCGGCGGCCCATGCCAGCCAGTCCTGCTGCGACGCGACGAACGAGAAGATCGACCGGATGTTCAAGCGGTCGGTGTCGAAGTAAACGCCCGCTGCGGACAGGAATCAGAAACGCCGCGCGCCTCGCGCGGCGTTTTTTTTGGATGCGCGCACCCGCATCGGGCTGCGGCGCAGCGCATCTCGAGTCACGCATCGCGCCGTGCGGCGCGGATCAGTAGCGCACCAGCGCCGAACCCCAGGTAAATCCCCCGCCGAAGGCCTCGAGCAGCAGCAGGTCGCCTCGCTTTATGCGGCCGTCGCGCACCGCGACGTCGAGAGCGAGGGGTACCGAGGCCGCGGAGGTGTTGCCGTGGTCCTGCACGGTCACGACCACCCGCTCCATCGGCAGGTCGAGCCGGCGCGCTGTCGCCTGGATGATGCGGATGTTGGCCTGATGCGGCACCAGCCAGGTGATGGCGCTGCGGTCGAGCCCGTTGGCCGCCAGCGCCTCCTCCACCGCGGCCCCGAGCTTCAGGACCGCGACCTTGAACACTTCGTTCCCTGCCATGGTGATCGTGAGGCGCCCGTCGATACCCGTCGACACGCCACCTGCGCAATAGAGCAGGTCCTTGTACTGGCCGTCCGAGTGCAGGTGAGTCGACAGCAGCCCGGGCTGCGCGCTCGGCTCGAGCACCACCGCGCCCGCGCCGTCGGCGAACAACACAGCGGTAGAACGATCCTTCCAGTCGGTGATGCGTGACAGGGTCTCGGAGCCGATCACGAGCGCGCGCTTCGACTCGCCGCAGCGCACGTACTTATCGGCGATCGACAGCGCGTACATGAACCCGGCGCAGGCGGTCTCGAGGCTGAAGGCCGGTATGCCGCGACAGCCCAGACGCTGCTGCAGCAACGTGCCGCAGTTGGGAAACACCAGATCCGGGGTGGTCGTGCCGAAGGCGATGAAGTCGACGTCCGCCGGCGCGACCCCGGCAGCCTCGAGCGCCCGGCGGGCCGCCTGCTCCGCCAGATCGACCGTCGTCTCCCCGTCCGCGGCCACGTGACGGCGCTCGATGCCGGTGCGGGAGCGGATCCACTCGTCGCTGGTATCGACCATCTTCTCCAGGTCGAAGTTGGTGATCACCTTCTCGGGCAGGTAGGAGCCGGTGCCGGTGATGCGCGAGTGAATCAAGTGGTCGAGCCTTGCGCGTGCATTGCCTGCGCGATGTGCGCCGTGAGTGCATGTCGTACCGCCAGCGCGGCCGTGCCGATCGCGCGCGCGAAAGCAACTCCGTCGGCGCGACCGTGGCTTTTTACCACGATCCCGTCGAGGCCCACCATGCAGGCGCCGTTGTAGCGGCGCGGATCGAGCCCGGCCGCCGCGCGGCGCAGCACCGGAGCGGCGACCGCACCGGCGAGGCGGTCGAGCCAGGACGCCCGGAACTCCTGACGCAGCCGATCCGCGATCAGCCCCGCGACGCCCTCCATGGTCTTGAGCGCGACGTTGCCGGTGAAGCCGTCGGTGACGACGACGTCGACGTCGCCGGAGAAGATGTCGTCGCCTTCCACGAAGCCCACGTAGTTGAGCCCGCTGCGCGCGAGCAGGGCTTGCGCCGCCTGCACCAGCTCGTGGCCCTTCATGTCCTCCTCGCCGATGTTGAGAAGACCGATGCGCGGGTTCGCCACGCCGTACACGTCGCGGGCGATGATGGCTCCCATGGCGGCGAATTGGCGCAGCTGCTCCGGGGTCGCCTTGGTGTTGGCGCCCAGATCCAGCATGTGGGTGTGTCCGTGCGCGGCGGGGATCGCCGAGATGATCGCGGCGCGCTCCACGCCGGGGAGGGTCCCCAGCACGAAGTGCGCAATCGCGGTGAGCGCACCGGTGTTGCCGGCGCTCACGCACGCGCAGGCAGTTCCCGCCTGCACCAGGTCGACGGCCACTCGCATCGAGGACTGCTTCTTGTGGCGGATCGCCTCGCGCGGCTTGTCCTGCATCGACACCACCTGCGAGGCGCCGACCACGGTGGCACGGCTGCGCACCGGCTCGGGCAGGCCTGCGAGAGCGGCGGATATCAGCTGCGGGTCGCCGACCAGTTGGGTCCGCAGCTCGGGATCCGCACGCAGGGCGCGCACCGCGCCCGCAAGGTATTCACGCGGCTCGTGGTCGCCGCTCATTACGTCGATCGCAACCGGCAGCACGCAGCCCCTTTTGGTCGCCGCGAGGAGGTCCGGGGCTTATTCCTTGTCTTCGGTCTCGGCGGGCTTCTCGAGCACGCGCCGGCCGCGGTAGAAACCATCCGGCGTGATCCGGTGGCGCAGATGGGTCTCGCCCGACTGCGGATCGGTCGACAGCGCCGGCCGCGCGAGCGCATCGTGTGACCGGTGCATCCCGCGTCGCGAGGGTGTCTTACGGCTCTTTTGAACGGCCATGTGTCATGCTCCTGACTCGATTCGACGACTCTAACGTTTCAACAGCTCCGCAAGGCGCGCAAACGGCCGGTGCGTCGCCTCGGCGGCGCGACCCGGCGCGCCGGCGGTCAGCGAGGCCGCCCCGCACCCTACATCGTCCCCGTGCAGCGGAACGGCGGGGAGGCCCAGCAGCATCTCTTCCGTGACGAGCTCGCCGATGCTGATGCGGCCGCCGGGAGCCAGCATCGGCTCGAGATCCCCGGGCACGCGGCCGACTTCCTCTTCGGAGCCGACCAGGGCCACCCGCACGACGCTTCGAACGGGGAACTCGATCGGTCCCATGCACCGCTGGCACACGAGCGTCGCCGTGCCGCTCAAGGTGAGCTCGGCGACGGCAACGCCCGCCTCGCGCCCGAAGTGCACGCTCCCGTGTACGCTGCCCGCCACCCCCGCGCGCGCCGAGCGCAGTCCGCCGAGCTCGGCGAGCGGGACAGTAAAGTCGACGTCGGCTCCACCGTCGGCCAGCCGCTCAACCTCGAGCGGTCTCGACCAGGCCGGCAACTAACACTCCGGGAAATTCCGGGCGCCACGATACCACCCCGCGAGGGCGCGCTTTCGGCGACCGATCGATCCGCATCGATTTATCACATGCGCGATTTTCGAGGGGGGCCCGGCATGGGGCGCGTATAATAGGTATCGACTCTCTCCAAGTCAAAAATCGGATTTGGGGCTAAGCCATTGTTTTCTCGGAGGCGATTCAAGGTCGCCCAGTGATCCTCCCACCGCTGATCCTCGCCTCGACCTCCCCCTATCGCCGGGAGCTCCTGACGCGCCTTCGACTCGCGTTCGAGTCGATCGCACCGGGGCTGCCGGAGGAACACCTCGACCGAGAGTCGGCCGCCGACCGCTCGCTCCGTCTCGCGCTCGCAAAGGCGCAGGCGGTTGCGCGGCTGCACCCCGGCGCTCTCGTGATCGGGAGCGATCAGGTGGCCGCGGTCGGCGAGCAGCTGCTCGGTAAACCCGGTGACGCGGCCGGCTGTCGCGCCCAGCTCGCCACGCTCAGCGGCAAGACGGCGCGCTTCTTCACGGCCTGCGCGCTGCTCGGAGTCGGCGCCAGGGTGCGCCTCGCCCACGTCGATACGACGACGGTCGTGTTTCGCGCGCTGAGCCCGGCCGAGATCGAGCGCTACGTGGCATCAGAGCAGCCTTACGACTGCGCGGGCGGATTCAAGGCGGAAGGCATGGGGGTGGCGCTGTTCGAATGTATCGAGAGCCAGGATCCGACGGCGCTCATCGGGCTGCCGCTCATCTGGCTCGCGGGCGCGCTGCGCGGGGCCGGTTACCATCTGCCCTGAGCTCGCCGCGCCGGGTGCGGTCGGTGCGCGCTCCGAGCTCGTCGAGCACCACGGCCAGCTCCGGCGGCAGCGGCGTGCTGACGCTGAACTCCCCGCCCTGCGGCCATGCGAAGCTCAGGCTGTGCGCGTGCAGGAACATGCGCCTCAATCCGAGCTCGCGCAGCGCTTCGTTGAACGAGGCGTCACCGTACTTGTCGTCGCCCGCGACCGGGTGCGCGGCGTGCTGCGCGTGCACGCGGATCTGATGAGTGCGCCCGGTGCGCAACTTGACCTCCACGAGGGTCGCCGCCCGCCCGAAGAACTGAACCGGCCGGAATTCGCTCACCGAGCGCTTCCCCGAGGACGCGGCACGCACCGTGCGCTCGCCCCCGACCCGGGTGTCGGTGCGCAACGGCACATCGATGCGCTTGGCTCCGAGCTCCCACTTGCCTCGGACGAGCGCGAGGTAGCGCTTCTCGACGCCGTCCCCGCGCATGAGCGCATGGAGGGTGCGGAGCGTCCCCGCGTCTCGTGCGACGAGCAGGCAGCCGCTCGTGTCGCGGTCGAGGCGGTGGACCAGCTCGAGGCTCTCGTTGGGGCGCAGCCTCCGGAGCGCCTCGATCACGCCGAAGCTCAACCCGCTGCCGCCGTGCACCGCCAGGCCCGCGGGCTTGTCGAGTACGAGGAGCCTGTCATCCTCGTAGATGATCGCCTTCGCCAGGGTTGCGCACAGCTGCGGCGGTGGCTGGCCCGGGTCGGTCCGCGGCATCACGCGCACCGGGGGGATGCGGATCCTGTCGTGAGGCTCGAGGCGGGTTTCCGGACCCGCGCGTCGGCCGTTCACGCGCACTTCGCCCTTGCGGATGACGCGGTACACGCGGCTGCGCGGCACGCCGGAGAGGCGCTTGTGCACGTAATTGTCGAGGCGTTGGCCCGCCTCCTCCGCGCTCACCTCGAAGTGCTGTACCTCGGTGCGAGTTCCGCGCGCATCGGGCTCCTCCAAGGGGTCCTCGACGTAAGGCATTGTTTCTACAACGGTCTGTCGAGTATACTCTTCGGGGTCGTCCGCACAGCGGATGCGCCAGTTGGCTGGCGGCAGTGGCCGCAGCCTTGAATTTGGGACCTCTGAAACGAGGCCATCGCATTGGGCCGACAAGATCGCGCCACCTGCGTCGAATCTCACACCCTGAGAGCTCCGCAGTCGGCGTCGTCGGTTGAGTTCACCGAGGGTTTCCTTTCCATGCCGCCCCGTTAAAGCGAGGCGGATACGGCCGTGAATAACGAGACTCGCTCTCCTTCGTCACCTTTAAGGAATCTTCGCTGCCGCGGACCTTCGGTCTGGCGGCCTCCCGCCGCGTGCTTGCCGGCCCCTCACCACACAGCAGGGGCACATGAAGAGAATGCTAGTGAATGCAACTCAGGAAGAGGAGTTGCGCGTCGCTCTGGTTGATGGACAGAAGCTCTTTGACCTGAGTATCGACTTACCTTCCCGCGAGCAGAAGAAAGCCAACGTCTACAAGGCCCGGATCTCCCGCATCGAGCCCTCGCTCGAGGCCTGCTTCGTCGAGTACGGCGCCCAGCGCCATGGATTCCTGCCGCTGAAGGAGGTCTCCAAGGAATGCTTCCGCCAGCAGCCCCAGGGCTCGCGGATGAACATCCGCGAGCTCCTGTCCGAGGGCCAGGAAATCATCGTGCAGGTGGAGAAGGAGGAGCGCGGCACCAAGGGGGCGGCGCTCACCACGTTCATCAGCCTCGCCGGGCGCTTCCTCGTGCTGATGCCGAACAACCCGCGCGCCGGCGGGGTCTCGCGCCGCATCGAGGGCGAGGATCGCGATCAGATGCGCGAGGTGATGGGCCAGCTGCAGATTCCGGACGGCATGGGCGCGATCGTGCGCACCGCGGGCGTCGGCCGCTCGGCCCCGGAGCTGCAGTGGGACCTCGACAACCTCAAGGCCCAGTGGCAGCAGATCGAGGCGGCCGCTCGCGAGCGCCCCGCGCCTTTCCTGGTGTTCCGCGAGAGCGACGCCGTGACGCGCGCGATGCGCGACTATCTCTCCGACGATATCGGCGAGGTGCTGGTGGACGGCCAGGCGGCCTTCCAGAAGGCACAGGAGTACATGCAGCGCTTCATGCCCGCGGAGGCGCAGCGGCGGCTGAAGCTCTACACCGACGACATCCCGCTGTTCACCCGCTTTCAGATCGAGAGCCAGATCGAGTCGGCGTACGCGCACAAGGTGCAGCTGCCCTCCGGCGGCAGCATCGTCATCGACTACACCGAGGCGCTGGTGTCGATCGACATCAACTCCGCGCGCGCCACGCGCGGGAGCGACATCGAGACCACCGCCACCAACACCAACCTCGAGGCGGCCGAGGAGATCGCGCGGCAGCTGCGCATCCGGGATATCGGCGGCCTCATCGTCATCGACTTCATCGACATGGAGTTGCCCAAGAATCAGCGCGACGTCGAGGACCGGCTGCGCGACGCGATGAAGATGGATCGCGCCCGCATCCAGATCGGTCGTCTGTCGCGTTTCGGCCTGCTGGAGATGTCGCGGCAGCGTCTGCGGCCCTCGCTCGGGGAAACGAGCCACATCGTGTGCCCGCGCTGCGTCGGCATCGGCAGCATCCGCAGCGTCGAGTCCATGACGCTCGCGGTGCTGCGCCTGATCGGCGAGGAGCTGCGCAAGGACCGCACCGCCCGCGTGATCGCGCAGGTTCCGGTGTCGGTGGCGACCTACCTCATCAACGAGAAGCGCGAGTGGCTGCGCACGCTCGAGGACAAGAGCGAGGCGGAGCTGATCATCGTGCCGAACGAGAATATCCAGACGCCCGAGTATTCGATCAGGCGCGTGCGGGATGACGAGCTGGAGCTGCCCGAGCAGCGCCAGGCAACCTACCTCATGCCGACCGCGCCCGAGGTCGCCGAGCCCGGCAGTGCCCAGGACAAAAAGCCGGCGACAGATGCCCCGGCCGTAGCCGCGCTCCTGCCCGCCACCGCGGCGCCCACTCCGGCGCCGCCAGCCGCAGCGCCGCGCGCTCAACCTCCCGGTGAGGCGCACGTCGGCTTCTGGTCCCGCGTCAAGCGGCTCCTCGCGGGCGAGGCGACGACGGCCGGCGCCGAGCCCGCGCCGCTTTCAGATGCAGCGGCGCCCGCCCGCACAGGGCGCCGCGACGAGGGCTCGCGACGCGATGAGGGCTCACGCCGCGATGTCCGACGGCCGCGACCGCGGCCGGGATCGCAGCCGCGAGGGCCGCGACCGCGATCGGGGTCGCGATCAGGGTCGCAGGCCCGATAGGCCCGCCGCTCCCGCGCCGGAGGCTGCCCGAAGCGATCCGGGAGCGGCTTCCTCGCCATCTTCCCCCGCGCCGTCCGGCGAAGCCCGCACCGATCGCCCGGACCGCGGCGAGCGGCCGGAGCGCACTGGACGCCGGCGTGGACGCCGTCGCGGCCGGCGCGGCGGCGGCGGCGCGCGCGACGGTGGCGGCATGAGCCACCCGGGTGCAGTCGCGGGCGGATCGGAGCACGCAGGACAGGGCGAGCCGATGCCGGCGGCGCCGCAGTCGGAGTCACGCCTGCCGGATCGGGAGCCTCGCGAGGAGCCTCTCCCGCGGGAATATCACGGCGAGCCGCGTGAGCCGCCGGTGCCGCACGAGCCGGCCCCGATCGCACATTTCGAGCCGTCGCCGAAGCCGGATCCGAGCAAGCCCTACGTCGTGTGGTCGTCCGCGCCGCCGGACAAGAGCCCCGGGATACCCGATCCGGAGGAGTGAGCGCACCGCTCGGCGGCGCGCGACCGACGGTTGCGGCGCCCGCAGGACCGCCGTCTCAGGCGGCGCGGCAACGCGCCCGCAGGACCGCCGTCTCAGGCGGCGCGGCAACGCTCGCGCAGGTGCTCCAGCAGGCCGCGCGTGGCGGCCTCCACCAGGTCGAGCACCTCCTCGAAGCCGTTAGGTCCGCCGTAGTAGGGGTCCGGAACATCCTCCAGTCCCGCCTCCGCCGCAAACTCCATGAACAGCCGCAGGCGCGGATGCGCGGCCCGGGGCGCGCGCCGGAGCAACACCCGGTGGATCTCGCGGTCCATCGCCAGTATCAGATCGAAGCGCTCGAAGTCGGCCGGCTCCACGATGCGCGCGCGCGGCGCCGTGAGGTCGTAGCCGCGGCGGGCGCCGGCCTCGCGAGTGCGCGGGTCGGGAGGCTCGCCGACGTGATACGCGGCCGTGCCGGCCGAGTCCACCTCGAGGTCGAGCTCCGGCGCCTCGCGAGCCGCAATCGTACGCAACACGACTTCGGCAGTCGGTGAGCGGCAGATATTGCCGAGACAGACGAAGAGGATCTTCACACCGGTCCTTGCGAGGATAACTTGCTGATTGAGGGAATTATTGTGTCTCGACGGGTCTCGGGCCGTCCACTACCCTGATGGGAGCGCGCCAGGGAGCACAGCCAACCGCCCGGCAGGTCCGCTGAACCAATGAGCGTACCAAGGACTTCCCGCGCTTCCACCGTAGCGGTCGAGGACATTTCCCGCGCGATCCTCGTCCTGCGCGGCCACAAGGTGCTGCTCGATACCGAGCTTGCGGCGCTGTATGGCGTGAGCGCCAAGCGCTTCAACGAACAGGTGCGCCGCAACCGCGACCGATTCCCGGCCGATTTCATGTTCCAGCTCACGGCCGAAGAGAGCCGGGCTTTAAGGTCGCAATTTGCGACCTTAAAGAGCGGCCGCGGACAGCACCGCAAGTACCTGCCCTACGCGTTCACCGAGCAGGGCGTGGCCATGCTCTCTTCGGTGCTCAAGAGCGGTCGCGCCATTGCCGTCAACATCCAGATCATGCGGGCCTTTGTCCGTATGCGCGAGCTGCTGATCTCGAACCGAGAGCTCGCTCAAAAGCTCGATCAGCTCGAGGCGCGTCTCGAGAAAAAGCTCGCCTCCCACGATGAGGCGATCGCCGCCATCCTCTCCGCGATCCGCGAGCTGATGAATCCGGCGATGCCTAAGCACCGCAGCATCGGTTTCACAGCCGATCTCGACGAAAAATAGCCGACCCTTCCTGACCGCTCCAGACAAGAGCGGAACTCCAGAACTTGAGGTCACAGTTTGTGACCTCAAGTTGGGCTGCTACAGCCCCGCTCACGCCTCGTCGTGTAACAAAGGCCGCCGCTAGGCTATCCTGCATCGCTCGCGACAAATCTAAGAAGGAGGACAGCGACATGGGCAGAAAAAACAATCAGGGATTGTCACGTCGTGACTTCATCAGGTTGACGGGACCCAGCGCTCTTGCTCTTGGCGCTGCGTCGGGGCCGTTTTTCCTGTTTCCGGAACGCGCTGCGGCCCAGCAGAAGACTCTGAAGATTCTCCAGTGGAGTCACTTCGTTCCCGCCTACGACACCTGGTTTGACGGGACCTTTTGCAAGGAGTGGGGGCAAAAGCACAACACCAACGTCACTGTTGACCACATCAATCTCGTCGACCTCCCCGCGAAGGCCGCCTCGGAGGCTTCGGCCCGCAGGGGGCACGATCTCGTCATGCTGCTCTCGCCCCCGGCGGCCTATGAGAAGCAGACCATCGATATGACCCAGGTCTACCAGGAGGTCGAGAAGCGGCACGGCAAGAAAATCGATCTTGCCCACAGGTCCACCTACAATCCGAAGACCAGGCGTTATTTCGCTTTTTCCGATTCCTACGTCCCCGATCCAGGCAATTGGCACAAGGACTGGTGGGCCGAGGCGGGTTTCCCGAATGGCCCGGACACTTATGAAGAGCTGCGCGTCGGCGCCAAGAAGATCCGCGGCGCGACCGGCCATCCCTGCGGTCTGGGGCTCTCGCAGGAACTCGACAGCAGTATGGCCATGCGCGCGCTGCTCTGGTCGTTTGGCGGCGCCGAGCAGGATGAGGCTGGAAACGTCACGATCAACTCCAAAAACACGATCGAGGCGTTGAAGTACATGAAGGCTCTGTACCAGGAATCGGAAACACCCGAGGTCTTCACCTGGACGCCACCATCCAACAACCAGGCCATGCTCGCCGGGCGCGTCTCTTACGTTGCGAACGCCATCTCCATCACGCGTCAGGCCGAGCGCGAGCACCTCCCGATTGAGAGCAAGATCATGGTCTCGCGGGCGCTGCGCGGCCCGGTGCGCCGCATCGCCGCCGAGCATGTGATGGATTGCTATGTCATCTGGGACTTCGCCGAGAACAAGGACGGTGCCCAGCAGTTCCTGATCGACTACATCGACTCTTTCCATGACGGCTTTGCCGCCGGCCAGTTCTACAATTTCCCCTGTTTCCCGCACACCGTGCCGGACCTGAAGAAGGAAATTGCCAACGACCCGCGGGCCACTCCCCCGGACAAATACCAGGTCCTCGGCGACGTCCTCGATTGGGCCACCAACGTCGGCTATCCCGGATACGCATCCGCCGCCATCGACGAGGCCTTCAAGGGCTGGGTCATTCCCACGATGTTCGCCAAAGTCGCTCGCGGCGACGAAACGCCGGAGAATGCCGCGCAAGCCGCCGAGGACGAATACAAGCGTATTTTTGCACGCTGGAAATGAGGCAACGGGGGTCCGATGGCTGTTGTCGAGACGCGCGATCTAACAAAGGTTTTCAAGGAAGGAGCACTCGGGGCCGTAAACAGCGTGAGCTTGGAGACTCGCGAAGGCGAGTTTCTGGTCTTTCTCGGGCCATCAGGATCCGGGAAGACCACGCTATTGCGCATGATCGCCGGACTGGAAGCGCCAACGTCCGGCGATATCCTCATTGGCGGCCGCGTGGTCAACGACCTTACTCCCCGCGAACGCCGCATCGCCATGGTCTTCCAGAGCTATGCGCTCTACCCGCACCTCTCCGTCTACAAGAACATAGCGTTTCCGCTGAAAGCTCAGAAGATCAAGAAAGAGCTTCACCAGGCGAAAGTCGAGTGGGCGGCTGCGCTGCTCGGAATCGGTGCACTTCTCGAGCGCAAGCCGCGCGAGCTCTCCGGTGGCGAACGCCAACGGGTCGCGCTCGCCCGCGCGATCGTGCGCGAGCCCGCCGTCTTCCTGCTCGACGAGCCGCTCTCGAACCTTGACGCCAAGCTGCGCGCCTCGGCGCGCGAGGAGCTCGAGCGCTTTCACCGCCGCGTCGGCACTACCACGATCTACGTCACGCACGATCAGGTGGAAGCCATGGCGATGGGCGACCGCGTCCTGGTACTCAACAAGGGCGTTGTCCACCAACTCGGTACCCCGACCGAAGTCTACGACCACCCCGCGGATACCTTCGTCGCTGCTTTTCTCGGCTCCCCTCCGATGAACCTGGTTGAGCTCGCCGAACACATCGTCGGCTTTCGCCCCGAGCATCTTCGCCCGGCGTCGTCCGTGACCGGCGACGCCGTTTCCCTGCGTCTCAGGGTGGAAAATATCGAATACCTGGGCGCGGAGTGGATCGTCTCCGGCAGCGTCGGCGGCGGCAGACTCGACGGCAAAAAGGTATTTTCGCGCCTCACATCAGCGCAGGGCCTGGCGCTCGAGGGCACCTACGATTTTGCCGTGCCGCAACGCGAGCTGAGATTCTTCGATCGTTCCACTGAAAAACGCGTCGCGCCGAGGGCCGTGTCATTGCAGTAGCACGGGCCAGCATCAGGTCCATCGGCGCGGCTCAGAGCCCGGCGCTCGGGGCCGTCATGCTTGCTCCGGCCGTTCTCTATATCCTGCTCCTGGTCGCCGGCCCTTTTCTGCTCGCGATATTCTATGCCTTCAGTGACGCGCGTATCGGGAACACCGAGTTACATTTTGTCGGCCTGGAGAACTTCCGCAGCATTCTGCAGAGCCCCAGTTTCCGTATCGCCGTCAGGAACTCTTTCGTCTTCACCATTGGCTCGCAAATCGTCGTCGTCATCGTCTCGAGCATCCTCGCCATCGTCCTCGAGAAGCCCTTTCGCGGCCGCGGTGTGATCCGTTTCCTCGTGCTTCTCCCCTGGGTGGCGCCCATCGCGCTCGGGGCCATCGGCTGGAAATGGATTCTCGACTCCATCTACAGCGTGATCAGTTGGGTTCTCGTCGCGCTCCATTTGTACAAGCCATTCAGCGCCCCCATGTGGCTCGGCGAGCCACATCTGGCCATCGCCTCCGTTCTTCTGGTCCATAGCTGGCGCCTCATTCCCTTTTCCACCGTGATCCTGCTCGCCGGCCGAACTGCAATTCCAAAAGATATTCCGGAAGCGGCTGCGGTGGACGGTGCCGGCTTCTGGCGCACGGAGTTTCTGATCCTGCTGCCGATGATGATGCCGATCATCAGCGTTGCCGTCCTTTTCGGGACTATTTTCACTTTTACCGACATGACCGTCGTCTACATCCTGACCGCTGGCGGGCCTTTTGACTCCACCCAAGTGCTTCCCTCTCTCGCCTTTACCGTCGGTATCCAGGGCAGCGACCTGGCCGCCGGCGCGGCGATCTCCCTCTCGCTCGTTCCCTTGCTGGTGATCGTTGCCTATTTGATGCTGCGCGTCGCTCATCGAGCCGAGGTGACCTGATGCAGACCCGCCTCTCCGCGCACGCCTTGCGCAAGATCGCTCACGTCCTGGCGATCACGCTGTTCACCGTGGCGCTGGCCTTCCCCTTCTACTGGATGGTCGTTACCAGCTTCAAGCAGAACGTTGATCTCTATGCGATGCAGAACAACCCGTTCATTTTCAACGCCAAGCCCACGCTGGATCACCTGACGTTTCTGTTCACCCAGACCCGCTTCGTCCGCTGGCTGGGCAACACCACATTCGTCGGTGTCGTCGTCGTAAGCATTACACTGGTCTTTGCCCTCCCGGCGGCTTACTCGCTCGCGCGGCTCTCCGGGCGTTGGGGCGAGCGCGTCGGTATCGGCATCTTCCTGACCTATCTCGTTCCCCCGACGCTGTTATTCATTCCCCTGTCTCGAGTGATCGCGTATCTGGGGTTGCAGGACTCGCTGTGGGCGCTGATTCTCGTTTATCCCAGCTTCACCGTGCCGTTTTCCATCTGGCTTCTCATGGGCTTCTTCAAGGCGATCCCGAGGGAATTGGAAGACGCGGCCATGGTCGACGGCCTCACGCGCTTGGGCGCTTTCGTCAAGATGGTGATTCCGATCTCCACCTCGGGAATCCTCACCGTGGTGATCTTCACCTTCACCCTGGTCACCCAGGAGTTCGTATACGCTCTGACGTTTCTCTCTTCGGAAGCGAATCAGATGATAGGGACCGGCATCCCCATTTTTCTGGTGCGTGGCGACGTTTACTACTGGGGAGGGCTGATGGCCGCATGCCTCATCGCCAGCCTGCCGATCGCGTTGCTCTACAATCTGTTCCTCGATCGCTTCATCGCTGGATTCACCGTCGGCGCCGTCAAATGAGCGTACGCACAGGCCCCGGTGCGCGGAAGCGCCTCCAGGGCGCGGAGACAGCCGCCAGCGCTGTGGCGAAATTCGGCGCCGATGCGTGCGTCGCCGGTGAGGGCGCGCCAATACCGGCGGCCGGGCTCAGCGATTCTCGAGCACCCAGCGCACGGCCGCCTGGGTCAGCTCGCGGCCGTTGCGCAGCAGGAGCTTGGCGCGCAGCTTCTCGCGGTGGGTCTCTATGGTATGTACGGAGAGCCCCAGCTGCTGCGCGATGTCGCGGGTGCTCTTGCCGTTGCCGATGAGCTCGAAGACTTCGAGCTCCCGCGGGCTGAGCTCCCGCGCCCCGGCCGAGCCGCTGCTTCGCCGGTGGAGCACCAGCTCGAGGAGCCTGTCGGCCAGCTCCTTGCTGAGGTAGCGCTTACCGGCCGCCGTGGCGCGAATCGCCCCGACGATGGTGCCCGGCGCCTGCTGCTTGTTCACGTAGCTGTCGGCGCCGCTGCGCAAGGCCCGCTCTCCATAGAGGGTCTCGCTGTAGGCGCTCAGGACCATGATTTTGATGTCGGGGTCGCTCGATCGGATGGTCTCGATGAGGCGCAGGCCGTGCATGTCGCTGAGGCCGAGATCGACGATCACGACGTCGGGCTTTGCGCGCCGCAGTGAGGCTGTGGCGGCCGCAGCGCTGTCCGCCTCGCCGCATACCTCCATGCCCGCCTCCTGTGCGATCCGGGCCCGCAGTCCCTCGCGAACCAGCGGATGGTCGTCGACGATGAAGACCCGGATCCGCCGGTTGGCCACGGACCCGCCACTCGTCGCGGCGGCGGAGGATCTGCGCGGCGAGCCTCTAGCGACCACGACCGCTGGGCACCTGCGTGCGTGAAGTGCTGCACGACACGATCGTCCCGCCCCCCTCGCGCTGCAGGATCTGCAGCTGCCCGCCGAGCGTTGCACAGCGATACTGCATGATTCTCGACCCCAACCCGCCGTCGCGGCGCTGCGATTCATCGAACCCGACGCCGTCGTCGGCGATCTCCAGAGCGAGCGCCCCCGCATCCCGCTGCAGCAGCCGGATCACGATGCTGCGGGGGTGCCCATGCCTCACCGCGTTCGCGACCGCCTCCTGCGCAATGCGATAGAACTGATGAGCGGTCTGCGGATCGAGGTCCTCGAGCGGATCCGCTTCCAGGGTGACGCTCGGGCCGTGCGCGTTGCGCGTGCTTTCGCACAGCGCCTCGAGCGCGGACTTGAGGTCCCCCGCATCGATCTCCACCGGGATCAGGCCTTCACAGAGCGCGCGCACCTTGGCGTTCAGCTGCTCGAGCCCGCCCGAGAGCTTCGCCATCAGTTCCCGGCCGCCGCCCTCGGCGCCGAGACCGTGGCGCGCCGCGTCGGCGAGCAGCGCGAGGCCGGTGAGATCCTGCAGCAGCACGTCGTGCAGCTCCTGCCCGACACGCTGCTGCTCCCGACTGGCGATCTCCAGCACCTGCCGCTGCAACAGTCGTTTCTCGGTCACATCGCGCAGGACGATGATCTCGATGCCGCCGGAGGGTGCCCCACTCAGCTCGATGGTCCGCTGCGCTCCGTCCTTGCGGGTGAGGGTGACCACGATCGCATCCGTGCGCCCGCGCGTCTTGCGCCCCTGGTAGAGTGTGGAAACCTCCTCCTTCCTGGCGCCGAACAGGGCGGCGAACCAGGCATCGAGCGTGGCAAGCTCGCCCTGGCGGTAACCGGTGAGCGCTTCCGCTGCCTCGTTGATGTAGAGGTGCGTGTCGCTCACGAAGATCGCCGCCACCGGCAGGTGGGTGACCACGTGGCGATAGGCCTCTCCCTCGTCGATCAGCTTGCGCGCGGCGACGAGCTGCGAAATGTTGGTATAGGTGACGATCAGGCCTTCGATGCGGTTGCCGCCGGTACGGTAGGGAAATACGCGCCGGATGCAGGATTGGCCGCCGAAGGATTGCATCTGCCGTTCGACGCTGGTGAGCTTCTCCAGCGCGCGGCGGCAGTCGGCGAGCAGCGGATCGTCCTGAAAATTGGTGGCGAAATCGGCGACCGGGCGGCCGAGATCTCCCGGGCGGAGATTCACGAGATCCGTGATGCCGGGCGTGAAGCGCTTGACGCGCAGCTCCGTATCGAGGAACAGCGTCGCGATCTCGGTGCTATCGAGCAGGCTGGTGAGGTCGGCATTGGCGCGGTCGAGCTCGTCCACCTTGTCCTGAAGCTGGCTGTTGACGGTGCTCAGCTCCTCGTTGAGCGACTGCAGCTCTTCCTTGGAGCTCTCGAGCTCCTCGTTGGCCGATTGCAGCTCCTCGTTGACCGACATGACTTCCTCGTTGGAAGCCTTGAGCTCCTCGTTGGCGCTCTCGAAGTCCTCGGTGGTGCTCCGCAGGTCGTCGCGCGCCGTCCGCAGCTCATCCTCCATCTGGCGCACGAGGGGCGACTCGGGTGCGGGAGGCGTGCTGGTGAGGGGCTCGGCGCGCTCGTCGAAGCGGTCCTGGAACACCACCAGGAGCCACCCTTGCGCTTCGCGGGGCTCGATGATCGGCCGGGCAGTTATCGAGCACGCAATGTACTGGCCGTTGCGCCTGACGTGAGCGCTCGAGTCGACGACCGGAGCGTTGCCGTCTATCGCCTTCTGGCACAGCGCCCGTATCTTCGTGCGCAGCCCCTGCCGGGCGAGCGTCAGCAGGTTCTGCGTGGGCTGCCCGGGCGGGAACTCGAGGTAGTCCACGAGCGGACCCTGCATCGAGAGGATCTCGTGACTGCGATTGATGAGCACCGAGGCGGGTGCGTAGTGGGTCAGCGCGTGCTGCATCAGCTCGCTGGTGCGCAGCTCGCCCCGCGCCCCGGCCCCCGGTTTGGCCGTCGGGGCGTCGCGACCGCGCCGCGGCACCAGGGGCAGCTCGAGTCGGGTCGGCCGGCCCTGCGGGAGGCGCCGATACACTCGCGACCTCCTGGCGACCGGCTCGAAGAGCTCGAGCGCCCGCCCGATCGATTCCGAGGGACCGAGCATCAGGTAAGCGCCGTCATTGAGAGCGAAGTGGAACATCTGGATCGCCTTCGCCTGCACCTCGGGCTCGAGGTAGATCAGCAGATTCCGGCAGCTGATCAGGTCGAGCTTGGAGAACGGCGGATCGGACAGCATGTTCTGCTGGGCAAAAATGATGGGGTCGCGAATCTGCTTGCTGACCTGGTAATGGTTTTCGCCGACCCTGGTGAAGAACCTGCGCAGGCGCTCCGGCGATACGTCGCTGACGATGCTCTCGGGATAGCTTCCCTGGCGCGCCACTTCGAGGGAGGCCTCGGAAACGTCGCTGGCGAAGATCTGAAAGTTGGGAACGCGCTTGACTGCGGTGAACTGCTCGATCAGCACCATCGCGAGCGAATAGGCCTCCTCGCCGGTGGCGCACCCGCAGCACCACACGCGGATCGCCTGATCCCCGTCCGCGCGACTGATGAGCTCGGGGATGACCTGCTCGGTGAGCACCACAAAGGCTTCCGGCTCCCGGAAGAATGCCGTCACCCCGATCAGCAGGTCCTTGTCGAGCGCCGCGATCTCTTCGGGGTCATCCCGCAACCGCTTGAGATAATCGTCCACCCGGTCGAGGTGCAGCAGCCCCATGCGCCGCTGCACGCGGCGCATCAGCATGCTCTTGCGGTAGCACCTGAAGTCGTACCGGGTCCGCGTTCGAAGCAGGGCCAGAACCCGCTTGACCGTTTCGGCTGCCTCCTGCCCGGGCGAGATGGTCTCTGTCCCGGTCTGCACGTAGGCGTGGTTGACGTAGCGCAGGAGCGCGGCGGGCATGTCCTCGGGAGCGAGCACGTAGTCGACCAGGCCGGTGGCGATCGCGCTGCGCGGCATCTGGTCGTATTCGGCCGTGGCCGGATCCTGCACCATGACCATACCGCCGACGAACTTGATCTCCTTGATGCCGGCAGTGCCGTGGCTGCCCGTGCCCGAGAAGATCACGCCGATGGCCTTTTCCTTTCGATCCTCGGCGAGTGAGCGTAAGGAAAAGTCGATCGCGGTCTGCCGGCCGCGCGCCTCCGGCGGGCGACTCAGCTCCAGCACGCCCTCGTTGAAGGCGAGATAGTGCTTGGGCGGGATCACGTACACGTGATCGCGCTCGATCGCCATGCCGTGACCGGCTTCGTGAATCGGCATGCGCGTGTGTTTGGCGAGCAGCTCGACCATGAGGCTTGCATGGTTCGGATCGAGGTGTGGAATCAGCGCGAAGGCGATCCCGCCGTCGGCGGGCATCGCGCCCATGAATCGCTTGAACGCCTCCAGCCCGCCGGCCGAGGCTCCGATGGCGACTACGGGGAAGTCGGGACGCGGTGCGCTCATGGCCACCGCCGTGGCGTCGCTCGGTCCCGCTACGGCCTGATGGACCTGGCGGCGTTTCCCCGTCGGCGCGCCTTTCGGCTGCACGCCCCGCGCGGTGCGCCGCGCCTCCCGGGACGATTTAGCCGAGGAAGTGCGCCGTCGGCGCGAAGTGCCCATGGACGACCGAACCCCCGCTTGCCCCGATCCCCTCAAGTCTCGCCCTCACATTCTAATTCTCGCCCCCGCCAAAATCACACCGCCGACCTACCGTGGGCAGGCGGGGGATGGTGGAAACCGCCACCCCGGACCCCGGGCAATTCCTCGATTTACCCCGAGGACGCCTGGCGCGAGCATCGCTCGCCCGCTTGCACGGACGCGCGACCGGAAGCGGGCTGCGTCGGGAGGGACCATGCGAAGACACATGGAACGACAGGATCCACCCCCACTCGTCAGACCGCTGCATGCCCCCGCACGCATGTCTGACGCCAACGCGGTGCAGGGTACGTCCGCCGCGACTCCTGTCGCCCTCCCCCGCATCAACGACCTGCGCCGCCCGGTGCCCTGCACCGAGACGCGCCTCGAGGAGGATGTGCTCGCCGTCATCCTGACCTCGGGTGACGGCACGCCACTCGAGGCGCTCACGCACTGGCGCTGCATGGCGGCCCTGCCCTTCGCCGGACTGTACCGCAGCATCGACTTTGCGCTCTCGAACTGCACGAACTCGGGAATCCGGCGGGTCGGGGTGGCGACGCAGTACAAGGCGCACTCGCTCATCCAGCACCTGCGCGACGGGTGGAGCCGGCTGTGGCCCGGGTCGGGCGAGTCGATCGAGCTGTGGCCGGCCCAGCGCTGCCGCAACCACGATTGCTACCGGGGTACGGCGGATACCGCCTATCAGAACATTCATGTCATCCGCGAGCACGCCCCGACCGAATTGCTGGTGCTGGCGGGCAATCACCTCTGCCGCATGAACTACGCGCGCCTGATCGATGAGCACCGCCGCCGGAACGCGGACGTGACGCTCGCGTACATGGAGCTGCCGCTTGCGGATGCCGGGCAGAGTGGCGTTCTCAGCACCGACTCGGACCACTGGGTGAGGACCTTCGCCGAGAAGCCGCCGGGGGCCAACGGGCACGACACCGCCGAGCGCGCGCTGGTGTCGCTCGGGGTCTACGTGTTCGACACGAATTCGCTCATCGATCTGCTGCGCCAGGACGCGAGCGACCCGGGCTCCTGGCACGATTTCGGCCACGACATCCTGCCGGCGGCCCTCGCCGCCGGCCTCAGGGTT
>WNEP01000375.1_pt1 | contig 23074 bp, 24 predicted proteins | sample 5399961 | NCBI WGS metagenome assembly WNEP01 (sample SAMN13153329, study PRJNA577476) | soil metagenome | isolation source: 20 cm grassland meadow soil pre-rain plot 5 | place: USA:California | collected 2015-09-08 | reverse complement strand
GCCTCAAACTCGAGTGGGGGCCGACGGCTCTCGGATGTCGGTCCTCATGCCTGATGGGGTGCATGTGGGTGAACGCGAACCACATGTCTCTTTGTCGTGGAAGACCCCCGTGTTCCCAGGGTTCAGGGGTCTCCGCGTCAGCACCCCATCAGGCTTCAACGTGGGCTGTGTTCCGACAGAACGGAGAGGAGATGCCATGACTCGCTCGGTGATAGACATGAAAGTGGTGCTCCTCGTTCTTGCGCTCCCGCTCTTCGGCGGGACGGCGATGGGGCAAGTCCCAACTGTGCCAGATCTCCCGGCGGTATCTCCGGCCAAGGATCCCGGTGTCCGTGGAGGCTCGCCGGGCGCGGGTGGGCCGATTCACGGCCTGAACACGAACGAACGGGCGTTTTTCTCGGCAGGCCAGGACGAGTTCGAGGAGGTCCAGTCGGTCCAGGGCGAGGCAACCATACCCGGTACGGAACCCGGCCTCGGGCCGAGGTTCAACCTGGATAGCTGCGCCGGCTGTCACGCACAGCCGGCCACGGGGGGAACGAGCCCCCGCCCGAATCCTCAGGTGGAGGTCGCCACGAAGGCGGGCGCCTCGAACGATGTGCCCTTCTTCGTCACGAGCGACGGGCCAGTACGCGAAGCGCGGTTCAAGTCCAAGCCGAACGGCGCCCGGGACGGTGGAGTGCATGGGCTCTTCACCATCAGGGGACGACAGGATGCATCAGGCTGCGACATCTTCCAGCCCGACTTCGCGGCCGAGGCCGCGGCGAACAATCTCATCTTCCGCATTCCGACGCCCGTGTTCGGGGCGGGCCTGATCGAGGCCGTCCCGGATGCGACGATCGTCGAGAACAAGAACTCCTCTCTGCTGCGGAAGCGGGCGCTGGGGATCGCCGGCCGCGAGAATCGGAGCGGTAATGACGGCACCATCACCCGGTTCGGCTGGAAGGCGCAGAACAAGTCTCTCGAGCTTTTCGCGGGGGAGGCGTACAACGTCGAGCAGGGCGTGACCAACGAATTGTTCCCGACCGAGCGCGACGAAACCCCTGGGTGCCTGTTCAATGCGACGCCTGAGGATCACACCACGCTCGACGCGTCGACGCCCACGAAGGTCGTCAGCAACGTCGTGAGCTTTGCCTTCTTCATGAAGTTCCTGGCCCCCGCGAAGCCTGCTCCCGACACGGTGTCGATTACGCGTGGGCGCGCATCGTTCGCCGAGATCGGCTGCGCCCTCTGCCACACGCCGTATCTGACGACGGGCAACTCCTCGAGCGCAGCGCTCAACCAGAAGCGGGCCAATCTCTTCTCGGACTTGCTGCTGCACAACCTGGGACCGGGCCTGGCCGACGACATCCTCCAGGGGAACGCGAGGGGCGACGAGTTTCGGACCGCGCCCCTGTGGGGGCTCGGGCAGAGGATCTTCTTCCTGCACGACGGGCGAACGACGGACCTGCTGGAGGCGATCCAGGCCCATGCGAGCGCCGGCAACCAGGACTTTCCGCCATCGGAGGCGAACGCCGTGATCGCCAACTTCAACGCGCTCTCGGAATCGGGGAAGCAGGACATCCTCAATTTCCTGCGCGGACTCTAAGCCCAGTTGACCGATGCCGAGAGGCATCATAGCCTCTCGGCATGGGCAAGATCGTCTTCGCCGGCGCCATGTCGCACGTGCTCGACCCGGACTACTACGACGCGGCTTGCGGGCCGGTCGGCCGGCGCAAGGTCGAGGACGTCATGGAGGCGATCCGCCAGATGGGCGCACGCCTCGCAGCACGAAGCCCGGACGCCCTGATCGTGGTGGCCGACGATCACCTGAACGCGTTTTCCTTCAACGCGGTGCCCGCGTTGTGTGTCCGCATCGGCACGACCGTGAGTCGCATGGTTCAAGAGGACGCCGAGGCGTTCGACAAGGTGCTCGAGGACATGCCGCTGACGTATCCGCTCCACGAGGCGCTCGCGAATCAGATCCTCGAACAGGGCCTCGCCTCCGGCTTCGACTTAGCGCTGTCGTGGGAGGCGCCGCTGGATCACGCCTTCCTGAGCCCCGTGAACACGCTCTGTGGCGCGCGTCCGATCCCGCCGCTCGTCCCGATCTGGGTGAACTGCTTCGTCGCGCCGCAGCCGACGGCACGGCGGTGCTTCGATTTCGGGCGGCACATTGCCCGAGTGGTGGCCGGGAGCCCGTGGAACGTGGGGATCATCGCCACCGGTGGTCTCTCGCACTTTCCGGAGCTCCTCGTGGCTCGAGTGGGGGAATCGGACACGGTCTTCGATCGCAAGATCCTCCACTGGCTCGAGCATGGCGAGCACGAGCCGCTCTGTCGCCTCAGCGCCGACGAGCTGCACAAGAGCGGTGAGCACGAATTCCTCAACTGGATGGTGCTCATCGGGGCCATCACCCCGGCGCGGGCCGACGTCCGGTACTTCGGGGAGTTGGGGCGGATCAATCTGGCGGCTGTCGAGTGGAGGGTGGCGTGAGCCGCTACGCCGTCAACAGCCTTCTCTATCGGTTGAAGAAAGACCGCGAGTTCCGCGCGCGCTTCAGCACGGATCCGCGCGCCGCCTTGGCCGATGCCGACCTGACGGAGGCCGAACGCGCGGCGTTCCTGGCGCGAGACATGCGGCGGATCAACGAGCTCGGCGGCTACCTGCACCTCGTTCTCTCGATCCCGGGCCTCGCCGTGCACTGACCGCGGCCTGCTTCTTCGGCTCGAACCCGGGTGCGTACAGCGGCGCGGAGATCGACGTGTCGACGGGGGTGCCGACGATCCCGTGGGACATGTCCTTGGCGGTAAGGAAGATGACGTCCGCGTCGGGAGTCGCCAGCGCCGAGTGCACGACATTGGCGGGGATGTAGATCAGCGAGCCCGCCGGCACGCGCGATTTCACGCCGTCGACTTCGCTCTCGAGCGTGCCCTGGACGACGTAGACCCACTGCTCGTTCGGATGGCTGTGCGGCCGCCCGCCGGTTCCTCGCGGCACGCGCATGAGACCGATCTGAATGCGTTCGCCCTCGATCACCGGCCCGTGGGCCGTGGAGTAGCCGGGGCCGGCGTCGATCGTGCTGAGCTTGGCGAGATCGAAGGTGTATCGTCCACCGCCGGCCTTGATCGCGCCCTTCGTCTTGGTCTTCGACTGCTGCGGCGTGCTCGCGCTCCGCTGCTCGGCCATCTTGACGTCTCCTTCCCAAGGTGTTCGGACCCATCGACCCGGCCGGACTCTAGACGTGCACCTCGAGATTTGTCAATATCTGGCCCCATGGCCACCACGGCGAAGGGCCCGACCTCACGGAACATGCGGCTGCTCGCGCAGCACCCCCTCAACGGCTTCGGCAACTGCGGCGAGGGCATGGCCATCCAGCTCACGCGGGATCGCCGTCGCGTGCTCTGGATCGCCCACGAATCGCCGCCCAAGAATGTGACGGCGGTGGACGTCACCGACCCGCGCCAGCCCGCCGTGATCGCGCAGACGGAGCTGCCGCACGACAAGATGCGCTCCAACTCGCTCGACGTCGTCGGCAACCTCCTCGTCGTCGCCTACCAAACGCAGACGCCCGGCATGCGGCCGGCGGGGTTCGAGATCTTCGACGTCGAGGACCCGGTCAAGCCACGGTCCATCGCGTTCTTCGACGCCTCCGGCCCGTCCTCACGCGGCGTGCACCACCTCTGGTTCGTCGACGGCAGCTACGTCCACATGAGCGCCGGCGCCGCCGACTTCGTGCCCCGTAACCGCCGTGACGATCAGTGCTATCGCATCGTGGACGTCCGCCAGCCCACGCGCCCGATCGAGGTGGGCCGCTGGTGGCTGCCGGGCACCCGCGACGGCGATCCCGAGCCGCCACCGCCGCGGCATCCGACGTTCGACACGGGCTTCCGCGCCCACAACACCAACGTCTATCCGGCCCGGCCCGACCGGGCCTACATCGGCTACATCGACGGCGGCGCCGTCATCCTTGACATCTCGGATCTGGCGCGCCCGCGGTTGGTCAGCCGCTGGAACTACCAGCCGCCGTATCCCGGCTTTTGCCACACCGTGCTGCCGCTCTTCGAGCGCGGCCTGCTCGCCGTCAGCGACGAATCGATCGCCGACGGTGGCAAGGACTGGCCCAAGCTGGTCTGGATCGTCGATGTCCGCGAGGAGACCAAGCCGGTGCCGATCAGCACCTGCCCGCTGCCGCCGCTCAAGGCGTTCACGAAGCGGGGCGGCCGCTTCGGCGCCCACAACCTCCACGAGAACCGACCGGCGCCGGGGACGTGGGTCTCGGAGACGGTGGTCGTGGGGACCTTCTTCAACGGCGGCGTGCGGGCCTTCGACATCTCCGACGCCTTCCGGCCCCAGGAAGTCGCCTGGGCGGTCCCGCCCGCGCCGCGTAAATCGCGCGCCAAGGCCATCCAGCTCAACGACGTCTTCGTGGACGACCGCGAAGTCCTCTACACGGTGGACCGCCTCATCGGCGGCCTCTACATCTACGAGCTACGTCTCTGAGGCGTCACGGGGCCGCTCACTTCCGCTCGCGCACCTGCACGCCCGCCGCCTCTTCCTGGAGCATCCACGGCGCGGTCGAATCCTTGTCGCCCCAGCCGCGCGCCATGGCCTCCACCATGATCTGCTCGGCGACCGCGGCCAATGGCATCGGCACGTCGTACTCACGCGCGAGCTCCGTGGCGAGCCCGATGTCCTTGCGGGCGAGCTTCAGCGCGAACCGCACCGTGTCGAAGTCGCCCCTGAAGATCACGTTCGGCAGCATCTGCGAGAGCATGAGGCCCTGGCCGAAGGCGGCGCCACGGATCGCCTCGAGGAGCGCCTCCGGCTTGACGCCTGCCTTCACGCCGAGCGTGAAGCCTTCGGCGAAGACCGCGCGCGTCGCGATGCCGATCATGTTGTGGACGAGCTTCGCGATCGTCCCCGCGCCGATCGGCCCCATGTAGCCGACCTTGTCGCCCACCGCTTGGAGCACCGGCCTCACCTCGCGGTAGATCGATTCATCGCCACCGACCATGACTTGCAGCGTCCCGCGCTGGGCGCCCCACACGCCGCCGGACACCGGCGCATCGAGGACATGGACACCCTTGTCCTTGAAGGCGGCGTGGAGTTTCCGCATGACCGTCGGTGAGCCCGTCGAGAGGTCCGCATAGACGGTGCCGGGGACGGCGCCGTGGATGATCCCGTCGGGGCCGAGCGCCACGGCCTCGACCTCTTTCGGACCGGGAAGGGAGGTGAGGATCAGCTCGCTCGCGCGTGCGAGGGCCTTCGGGCTGTCCGCCCACTTGGCGCCCCCGTCGAGGTGCGGCTTCGCTGCGTCCGGCCGCACGTCGTGGACGACGAGGGCGTGGCCGGCCTTCATGAGGTTCAGGGCCATCGGCCCGCCCATGTTCCCTAGTCCGATGAATCCGATTCGCATACACCCGCCTCTCTTCCTCTACGGTTTGTCTGCAGGCAGCTTGCTCAGGAACTCGCCGAGCTTCGGTCCGTAGACATCGACCGTCTGCACGACTGCGGCGTGCCCGTAACCGGCGGCTTCCCGCACCAGGAGATACTCCGCCTTCGGTCCCAGCTTCGCCGACGCCTTTGCGATATGGCCGAGCTCGATAGGCACGACCTCGTCCCCGGCCATGTTGATCACCAGCACTCGGGCTTTCACTCGCTCGAGCTGGCTGTAGGCGTCGAAGCCATCGTTGACCCGCAACTGATAGATCCAATCGTTCGCGTCGAGGTTCTGTGTGATCTGTTTCGCCAGCAGAGGTAAGTACTGGAACGACCGCTCACGCGTCGGCGCCACGTCCCACAAATGGCCGGCGCCGTCCAGGAGCATCCAGTAGGCCATCACGGCGAGCGGAAAGTTGCGCGGCTGGTCCGTATACACCCCCTGGTTCCATGTCGGATCCCGAAGCAAGGGTTCGATGCCGAGAAAATCCTGCATGCCCCGGCGCCCCGCATTCGGAAACGGGGACGAGACGATGGGCACGACGCCCCGCATGAACTCCGGGTACTGGACGCTCCACTGCCAGGCCTGGCGCCCGCCGTAGGAAATGCCGATGACCGCGTGCAGCTGACGAACGTCCAGTTTCTCGGTCAGGAGGGCACGCTGGGCCTTCACCACATCGGTGAGCGTATATCTCGGAAACTGCATCCGCAGGCCGTCACTCGGTTTGCTGCTCTTGCCCGAGCCGATCGTATCCGAGGCAATGACAAAGTACTTGCCGGTATCGAGCGGCTGTCCGGGACCGTACATCCTGGTCGACCACCATGGGCTGCCGAAATTCTGCCAGCTGCCGGTCGTGCCGTGACAGAGCAAGACGGCGTTGGTGATGTGCCCCGCCTGATCTCGTTTCGGCGCTCCCCACGTCGCATAGTTGATCCGGAGTTCTGCCAGCGTCTCTCCGCTCGCGAACGCGAAGTTCTTGACGACATGGCTGCCTTCCTTGGCGAGGGAGAGGTAATCGACCGCGGCGGGTTGTGCCGCAGCGGCGGACATTCCGGCCAGGGCAAAGACAACGCCCACGCAACAGAGGAGCAGTCGGCGCACGGGCTTCAAGGTGCCCTCCCCACCCCGTATCGGTTCAGGGAGTGTAGAGGCGCACCCAGTTGTCCCAGAGGATCTTGCGAGCCGTCTCCGTCGGTAGCGGTAGCTTCAGGAACTGTTCGGTCGCCCGCGGGTACTTGGAGTCGCCGTGCGGGTAGTCCGTGGAGAAGACGATGTTGTCGGCCAGCGTCTCCGCGGCATGCACCGCAGGCGTCTCGTCGCACTCGACCGATACCCAGCACTGGCGCCGGAAGTACTCGCTCGGCTTGCGCGCGAGGTCCGGGGCCTCGACGGCGCCGCGCCATTCGACGTGCTCGTCCATCCGCCAGAGGAGCCAGGGCGCCCAGGCGCAGTTGCCTTCGAGGAAGGCGACGCGGAGGCGCGGAAATCGCTCGAGGACGCCGCCCATGCACATGCTGACGCACGCCTGCATCATCTCGAGCGAGTGGCTCACGACATGCCCCATGATGCCCCGGTCGAACCGCTTGCCGGTCTGCTCGATGTACGGCATCTCTCCCGAGCCGCCCTCGTGGAAGCAGATCGGGACGCCGAGCCGCTCCAGCTCCGCCCACAACGGGTCGTAGGACGCGTGATGCCAGTAACGTCCGTTGATCGGGTTCGGACGCATGAACGTCGCCTTGAACCCGAACTCCGTCGCCATGCGGCGCGCCTCGGCGACGGCCGCGTCGACGTCGTGCGGCGGCAGCATCGCCGCGCCGAGCAGGCGCTCGGGGTCCTCGGCGCAAAACTGCGCGAGCCAGTCGTTGTAGGCGCGCGCGATGGCGGCGGCGAGGTCGCCATCCATCCCGTCGACCGCCAGCGCGAAGAGCCCGCGACTCGGGAAGAGCACCGCGACGTCGAGCCCCTCCCGCTCCATCGCCTCGAGCTGCGAGACCGCATCGTAGCCGCGCCGCTCGGCGTGCTCGTACCGGTCGGCCTGGGCCGTCTGCGTCACCCGGAGCATCTGGCGCGAGAGCGGCGTGCGGTTCGGGATGCGCTTGCCTTCCCACTCGATCGCCACGTCGCGCGGCACCTCGGTCAGTCCCACCGGGGCCCGCGCCTTGAACTGCGGCTCGATGTAGTTGATCCAGAGATCGGCCGGCTCGATCACGTGCATGTCGGAGTCGGCGACCGCGAACCTCTCCCTCGCCATGGTGTGCCCTCCCAATCGGCCAGGACTGTGACGGTCCTACTCGTCCCAGGGGTTGTGCTTGACCGGCGGCGGAAGCCAGATCCGCTCGTACACCTTCTGAAGCTCCCGCTCCTTCGCTATCTCCTCCCGAGGAGTCACCTTGGCGTACTTCGCCTCGGTCGGGCTCGAGAAGTTGTACCGGTTGACGTTCGGTGCAGACATGATCCGGGCCACCGGCTCCTTGCATCGTGGACACGTCGCGAGGGGCGGGTCGCTCATCCCTTGCCTCACCTCGTAGATGACGAGGCAGGGCGCGCATTCGTACTCGTAGATGGGCATCGCGTTCCTCCTCTCGCGCGAGAAGCGGGTGGCCGGCTCGACGCCGGCCACCCGGTACGGCGCGAGCTACACCGCCACGATCCGAGGCGTCTCCGCGGGCGGCGCGCTGGCCGTGCTCTTGAGATTCCAGATGCGGGCGGCGTTCTGCCCGAAGACCTTCGCCTTGATCTCAGTGGTCAGCTGGGGGTACCCGTGACCCTCGACGAGCTGCTCGGGGATCTGGAACTTCCGAAACGCATCGATCTGCCACTGCGGGTTGCCCCAGAGCGCCGAGTCGGTCCCCCACATCACGTAGTCGGGCCCGAGGTCGCGGAGCAGCGTCCCGAGCACGTGCGCGCACTCGAGCGGGCGGCTCGTCACCGTCGCCGCGAACGTCGACCCGACCTCGCAGTACATGTTCTTCCGCTGCGGCTTGAATCCTTTCAAGGCAGCCAGCTCCGCGTGGTACGGCCACCCCGAGTGGTACGCGATGAAGTTCAAGTCGGGGAAGTCGTCGCAGACCGCGTCGAAGTCCTCCGCATGCGCGTACCGCGCCATGAACTGGCCGAACGGGATGCCCTTGTGACAGCCGATGTTCTTGATCCCGAGCTTGCGGGCCTTCTCCCACATCGGGTACGCCTTCTTCTGGTCGTCGAACCACCACCCGCGCTGGGGGGTCGAGTCGAACGTGTAGAGCTTCAGCCCGGAGATCTTGTACGTCTCCACGAACATCTGCATTCGGTCCAGCGTCTCGCGGAGCCCCTGATTGGGCGTCAGGCCGCCGCCGAGCATGACGGTCCGGTCCGGCCAGCGCTGCTTGACCTCCGCCTGCTCCTCGATCGGGATCATGTCCTTGCCGCCGTAGTCCTCCCGGAACCCGAAGGGATTGAAGATCGCGACGCTGGTATCGCTCCCCTCGAGGATCAGCTTGCCGAAGTTCTCGACGGTCATATCCTTGGTCCCGTTCGGAAGCCCCATCGCCTTGCCGAGGTCATCGAGGAGCTGGACGAACCACATCCCCCGCTCGCTCGTGTTCACGCCCGGGATATAACCGTCCTTTCGCCAGCAGATGTGGGTGTGGGCGTCGACGATGAAGTCGGCCCCCGGCTTCCGCGCGACCTTGATTTCCTTCGCCGCGGCGGGGTCGGCCGCCTCGGCCTTGGTGACGTCGAAAAACTTCATGCCGGTGATCTCGTTTACCGCCAGCATGGCGGCCGCGAACCCGGAAGCCGTCCCGAGGAAATTGCGACGCGACAGCCCGGCTTTGGCGGCATAGACGTCCACGTGCTCGCTGATCCGCTCGCCCATGTGGCCCGCGAGGAAGTACGATGTCCCCTGCTCTTCGGGGGTCATCGGGCCAGGGGTGGTCCGTTTATATCCCTTGAAGTACTCGAAGACATTGAACTCCATACCTCACCTCCCGATCGAACCGACGGTCAGAGCCCTCATTGACACACTCGCGAGTCCCACCTTCGCTCGTCCCACCCCCCTTTGAGCCCGCATCATCCCGACGCCGGCTACCCGATTGATCGACCCGGATTGGCCGCAGCAGTAGCTCCGCCCTCGGGCAAAGTCAAGCCCTAATGATGGTCAACGACGCGAAGGGCTTCCGGTCAAGAAGCGCTGGAGAACTTCTAGAACTTCGACGCCAACTCCACGAGCTCCCGTGAACCGAGATCCGAGACCAACGCGTAGCCCAACTCCCCTGACCGCCAGAGAATCACACTGAACCCCCGCGCGACCTTCACGGACGCGTCAACGCCGCCGATCCGTTGCAGGCCGCGCGTCGGCCACGGGAGCCCATCGGCACGGAAGACGAAGAGCGAGACCGAATGCAGGCGGCGGCTGTAGACGAAGACCGCGGCCTTGCGATCGAGGAAGTAGCCCACGGCCCCGCCGCGCAGCGGGAAGTCCGCATCGCCCTCGAATCCGACGATCGGCGCGAAGTCCAGGCGGCCAGCGAACCAGGGCTTGACCTGATGGATCCCGCCGCTCTCAATCTCCAACGGATGCTCGCTCTGGAGAAGCCGCAGGTGATCGTTGACTGCCTCGGTGACCAGCGCGCCGGGAGCATCGGACGGGCGCCAGATCACCCGCTCGATATCGAGCAGGGAAACGCCCGCGACCAGCACGGCGGCAAGGGCGACCGCGGGCGCGAGCGCGCGCCGCCACCCGCTCCACCAGGAGTGGCGGGCGACGCCGGGCGCCGGCCAGTGGGCCGCGAGGCGTCGCTTGAGAGCGAGCGGCGCGGGATACTGGGGCAGGTTGCGCTCGACGAGATTGGTCAGCGCGCGCTCGGCTGCCTCCTCACGCGCACAGCGGGCACAGCGCTCGAGATGAGCGCGGACCTCGTCATGCCGCGCGGGCGTGAGCTGGCCCCGCTGGTAGTCGAGAAGAAGGGGTCGGGCCTCCTGGCACTCCATCCCGTCGGTCACCTCGCGTAATCCTTGAGTCGCACCCTCAGCGCCGCCCTGGCCCGAGAGAGCCGTGATTTCACCGTGCCCACCGGACAGCCGAGGACGTCGGCCACCTCGGTCTCCGTCAGACCTTCGAGATCGAGCAAGATCACGGTTCGTGCATCCTCGGCGAGGGCCAGCAGGGCAACCTCGATTTCCTCTGCGACCACCCGCTGCAGGCGGTCCAGCTCGATGTCGTTCATGAACCAGCCTTCCTCGGCGGAGCCGTTCGCAAGCTGGTCGACCACGTCGAGCCCGCCAACGGTCGGGTTCTTCCGCTGGCGGCGGTAGAGGGAAATGAACGTGTTCCGGAGGATCCTGAACAGCCACGCTTTGAGATTGGTGCCCGGCCTGAACTGCGCGGCCCCCTGGAGTGCGCGCGCGTAAGTCTCCTGCACGAGGTCCTCCGCGTCGGTCGCGTCGCCCGTGAGGTAACGCGCCAGGTTGTGCAGGCTGTCGGCATACGCCAAGGCTTCCCGTGGAAGCGGCGAGGTCCCGGTTGGCTCGGCTTCCTGCGCCATACCATCCCGATAATACCCATTGCCGTCGCTCACCGAACTCTCACCTCTCGTAACGCCTCACCCGTCAAATCGTTCCAACGGAACGATCTCGAGCGTCGGGCGTTGGCACGGGTGGGAGGAGGAAGAGATGAGAGCAGGCACGAGAGGTCATCGACTATTGCTCATGGGGAGTGTGCTTCTCGCCCTGGTGTTGATTGGCGCGTATGCCTCCGTCGCAGGGCCATCGGACGGCGGCGGAGCGCCCCAAGCGCGGGTCGAGATCAAGGACTTCGCGTATCAACCGGCGACGCTCACGGTGCGCACGGGCACCACGGTGACATGGGTCAATCATGACGACGAGCTCCACACCGTGACGGCCTCGGCAGGACGCTTCGCGTCGCCCGGCCTCGAACACGACGAGACGTTCTTCCAGCGCTTCGCCGAAGCGGGCACCTATACCTACTTCTGTGCCCTTCATCCGCGCATGACCGCCACCATCATCGTCCAGTGACAGATCGAGTGACAGAAAGGATCAGGACAATGTCGAACGACATCGATCGACGTGGGTTTCTAGAGTGCATGGCGTGGGCGGGCAGCGGCCTCGTCTGGGTGCTGAGCGGAGGCGTGCTCTCGTCGCGCGACCTCGCAGAGGCCGCCGAGACGCCTTCGGTTGGCGGCGACTTCAGCTTTGTCCAGATCAGCGACACCCACATCGGATTCAACGGCGAGGCCAACAAGAACGTGCTGGGAAGCCTGCAGCAGGCCATCGACCGCGTCAACGCGTTGCGGCCCGCGCCCGAGCTCGTGCTGCACACCGGAGATCTGACTCACGGTCAGAAACCCGGCGCCTTCGACACGCTCGCCGAGGCGCTCAAGAGCGTCAGGGTCGGCCGAGTGTTCTACGTCCCGGGCGAGCACGACGTCTTCGCCGACGGCGGCAAGGAATACCTGAACCGATACGGCAGGGGGACGGTGGGCCAGGGCTGGCAGAGCTTCGACTACAAGGGCGTCCACTTCGTGGGGCTCGTGAACGTCCTGACCTTCAAGGCGGGCGGCGTCGGCGCGCTCGGGGAGGACCAGCTCGAGTGGCTCGAGAAGGATCTGGACGGGCTCTCGACCAGCACGCCCATCGTGGTGTTCACGCACATCCCGCTGTGGGCCGTCTATCCGCAGTGGGGTTGGACCACGCAGGACGGCGAGCAGGCGCTCGGGTATCTCCGTCGGTTCGGGTCGGTCACGGTCCTGAATGGTCACATCCACCAGATCATGCAAAAGGTGGAAGGCACCATCAGCTTCCACACGGCCCGCTCGACCGCCTTTCCCCAGCCTGCGCCCGGTGCGGCGCCGTCTCCTGGGCCGCTGAGGGTCCCTGTCGAAGCGCTCGGGAGCATGCTGGGCGTCCGGGAGGTCGCTTACGTGCAGGGCAAGAGTCCCCTGGCCGTGGTCGATTCGGCGCTCGGTCGACAAGGCCCGTGACATCTGTGGCGGGTCCGACCGCCGTCAAGCGGAGGCGGACTCCGCCGCGACGGTGCGGGCCGACTCGAATCGTGAGAAGTACGCGTAGAAGGCGAGGAAGGTCAGCGCATAGACCGCGCCCGCCAGATAGTACGGCATCGCCCAGGTGCCGGCAGCCATGAAGGGACCGGCGATCCACGCGCCCACGCCCATCGGGAACTCGCTGAAGGCGTGCATGATGCCGTTCGTCGTCCCCCGCTCGCGTTCCTTGACGACCTCCATCGAGAAGAGGCTGTAGATCGGGTCGGTCAGCGCCTTGTTGGGGAACGCGCCGCCGATGAGGATGATGGCGAGGACGTAGACGATCGCCCCTGTCACGACGCCGGGGGCGAGGCCGATCAGCACGAGAAACGGCACGCCGAGCAATTTCAGAAATGCCACGGTGCGGACGCGGCCGAGCCGCCGGACGACGAGCGGGGCCAGCAGCGTCGCGAACGCGGTGAGGATCGACGCGACGCCGAACACCACTCCGATCACGGTGGTCGACGCGTGAAGCTCCCGGGCGAAGAAGACGTTGAAGAAGGGCGCGGTCATCCCGAGCGCGAGCCCCGCACCACCCTCGATCAGCGCCAGCATGCCGATGGTCCCGACGCTCTCGAGGCTCTTCCACCAGCGCCCGATGTCGATCGGCTGCCACCGTTCGTCGATCAGGTAGATCGGGAGCGCCGAGAGCAGCATCACGGGAAGGACGCAGAAGAGGCTCGCCCGCAGGGCCCCAGCGTGCTCGGGCCCGAGCCCGAGGAGCGAGCCGAACGCCACCGGGAGCAGACCCGCCAGGAGATTCCCCAGGCTGGCCCCGCCGACCGTCATGAAGCCGCCGATGCTGAAGAGGTGCACGCGCTCGGCGGGCCGGCTCTGCTCGACCATGAAGGGCGGCCCGACGATCGCGTGGCCACCCTCGAACGCTCCCTGGACGGCCGCCACCACGAGGAGCGCCATGGGCTCGTGAACGAGAATGAGCCCGGCCGTCCCGAGGATGTTGCCGGCATAGGAAAACAGGAAGACGCGGCGCCGCCCGAAGAGGTCCGAGAGGATCCCCGAGGGGATGACGGAGAGACCGTGGGCGATCCAGTTGATCGAGGCGAGCTGCGCGACGAAGAGCGTGTCGTGCCCCGCGGCGAGCAGGTAGAGGTAGAAGAGGAGTCGCCAGATGCTCACCGAGAGCCCGCTGAACGGCGTCCGAAAGATCAGGAGCCGCGCGTTCCGGCTGAATCCACGGACACGACGCAGGTACTCGCCGCCGCGGCGCGCTTGCCAGACGACGAGAACGGCGACCAGGATCGTCAACCCGATGGCGACGAGCCAGACGGCCAGGGGCGTGTGGGCGCTCTCCTCCGGCCCGTGAGCATGTCCGCTGTCGCCCCAGGCCGGCGCCGCGAGTGCGAGGAGGCTCACGTCTCCGAGGCTACTCGCGGCGACCCGCGCCCGCAAGGCGCGCCATCCTCACCGACCTTGACAGTGTCTCGCTCCAACCTATAGATTCGGCCCGATCTCAGCGTACCGACGTCCTTGGGACGACCTTTACCTCGGGAGGCACGCGATGGCGAGCGCGACCACTACGACAACCCACTGGCACCTCAAGGGTCAGGGTTACGAGTTCTGCAACTGCGACTTCGGTTGCGGCTGTAACTTCGGCGGGTTTCCCAACTCAAAGGACGGGAGTTGCCGGGCCTTGGTCGGCCTCAACATCGTTCAGGGAAAATGTGGGGCGCTTGATCTTTCTGGGGTGAAGTGCGCCGGAGTCTACGCGTGGCCAAAGGCCATCCACGAGGGAAACGGGAAGGTCGCCTTCGTGGTGGATCCGGCGACGAACGACAAGCAAGTGGAGGCTCTAGGCCAGATCTTCACCGGAAAGCTTGGCGGCATGCCGTGGGAAATTCTGGGGCCGACGGCCGCGGTCGTTGGCCTGGTGAAGGCGAAGATCACGATTGAAGGCAAGGGGCGGAAGAGCACTTTCCGCGCGGAGGGCGTTGGTGAAGGGCGTGGGGACACCTTCAAGAACCCTGTAACCGGCGAGGACCACCTGGCGGACGTCCATCTTCCCGATGGCTTCATCTGGCAGAACGGGCAGTGCGGTCAGGGGTCGTTCCGCGCTTCCGCGTCGGGCGTATCGGTGGCCGCGGACAAGACGAACTGGATTTTCTACCAGTTCGATTGGTCCAACGCCAAAGCGAAAAAGTAGCTCGCGGCATCGGCTGCCTTCCCGCGATCGTCGACTTGCGCTATTATGGCGGCTCCATCGACGGGGTCGACGCGTTCCGATAGACGGCAGATCAAAAGGAGGAGGGGCATGAGGTCACATCGAAGAGGGTTCACGTGGTTGGCGGTGATGGCACTGGTGCTGATCCTGGGTGCCGTCGCCACCGCTCAGGAGAAGCAGTGGTGGCCGTTCCCGGTCGAGGACCGCGATCCGCCCTTCGATATGGAGGGCAAGAAGATCAAGAATCAGTACACTCCGCTCCCGCACGCGGCGAAGAAGTGGAACATCTGCGTCTCGTTCCCGCACATGAAGGACGCCTATTGGACCGCAGTAGACTACGGCGTCGTCGCCGAGTCGAAACGGCTCGGGGTCAAGATGCAGCTGGTCGAGGCGGGGGGCTACACGAACCTGCCGAAGCAGATCAACCAGCTCGAGGACTGTGTCTCCCAGGGGGCGGACGCCGTCGTGATCGGCGCCATCTCGGAGACGGGCCTCAACAAGCTCATCGAGGAGATCCGGGCGAAGGGCATTCCCGTCATCGACGTGATCAACGGCATCAGCTCGCCGAAGCTCTCGGCCAAGTCGCTCGTCTCCTTCGGTGAGATGGGCGCCAAGGCCGGCGAGTACCTGGTGAAGATGCACCCGAAGGGCGCGAAGCCGGTGAAGGTCGCCTGGTTCCCCGGTCCTCCCGGCGCCGGCTGGGTGGTGGCGGGCAACAAGGGGTTCGTCGAGGCCGTCTCGAAGGGCGCCATCGACATCGTCAGCACGAAGTACGGCGACACCGGTAAGGAAGTGCAGCTCAAGCTCGTCGAGGACGTGCTCCAGGCCTATCCGAACATCGATTACATCGTCGGCACCTCGCCGACGACCGAGGCCGCGGCGCAGGCGCTGCGCGAGGCGGGCAAGGCGGACAAGATCAAGGTGCTCGCGTACTACTTCACGCCCGGCGTGTACCAGGACATCAAGCGCGGCGCCGTGCTGGCCGCGCCGACAGACTCCGCCGTCATCCAGGGCCGCATCGCGATCGACCAGGCGGTGCGGATCCTCGAGAAGAAGCCGTACACGAAGCACACCGGCCCGGCGATCTACGTGATCGACAAGTCCAACATCAACTCGTTCCACTACGAGTCGTCGCTCGCGCCGCCGGACTTCAAATCGACCTTCAGCGTCGATTGAGGGCCCGGCGTGGCGTCGACTGACGTGCAGGTCTGCGGGGCCTCGGACGTCCGCGCCGAGGCCCCGCCCCTCCTCCGCCTGCGCGGGGTGAGCAAGTGGTTCCCCGGTGTACAGGCGCTTGACCGCGTCGACTTCGATCTGAGATCCGGAGAGGTCCACGTCCTGTTCGGCGAGAATGGTGCGGGCAAGTCCACGCTCATCAACATCGTCGCTGGCGCGCTCCGCCCCAACGCCGGCGACATTCTCCTGCGCGGGACGCCCGTCCAGTTCCGCTCCGTCTACGACACGCGGCAGCGCGGCATCAGCGCCGTATTCCAGGAGTTCAGCCTCGTGCCCGACCTGACGGTCGAGGAGAACCTCTTCCTCGGCGCCGAGCTCACCAAGGGCGTCTTCATCAACAAGCCCGAGCTGCATCGCCTGGCGGAAGCGACGCTCGCGCGGCTCGGATTCCCCCTCCGCCCGCGCGCGAAGGTCAACCGGCTCTCGCGCGCGGAGCAGCAGATGGTGGAGATCGCGAAGGCGTTTCGCACGAACCCCTCCATCCTGATCCTGGACGAGCCGACCGCGGCGCTGACCCAGCGCGAGACGGAGCGCCTCTTCCAGCTCATCGAGGACGTCAAGCGGCAGGGCGTTGGCGTCATCTACATCACCCATCGGATGAACGAGGTCCATCGGATCGGCGACCGCATCACCGTGCTCCGGGACGGCCACCGCGTCGCGACGCTCGACGTGCAGGACGCGACCGCCGAGAAGCTCGTCGAGCTGATGACCGGGCGGAAGATCGAGGCGTTCTTCCCGCGGATCGACCACCGTCCCGAGGGCGAGCTCCTGGCGGTGGAGAGTCTGACGGCGGGCAGCATGGTGCGCGATGTCTCCCTGGCGGTCTGCGCGGGCGAGATCGTCGGTCTGGCGGGGCTCATCGGGTCCGGCAAGTCGGAGATCGGCCGCGCGTGCTTCGGCCTGGAGCCGATCACCGGCGGGACCCTCCGCTTCCTCGGCCGGCGGGTGACCCGGCCGACGCCCCGCGCGATGCTCGACGCGGGGCTCGTCTATCTCCCGCCCGACCGCCGTGCGGAAGGGCTCGTGATCGAGCGCTGCGTCCGCGAGAACATCGCGCTCGCCTCCCTGCCGATGGCGGAGTTCAGCGGGCGCCTGCTCCTCAAGCGACGGAGCGAGCGCGCCATCTGCGGGGCGCTCGCCGAGCGGCTCCGGCTCGTGCCGCCCCGCATCGAGCGCGCCGTCACGTTTTTCTCCGGCGGGAACCAGCAGAAGGTGGTGCTGGCGAAGGGCCTCACGCGGAGCCCGAGGCTTCTCATCATGGACGAGCCGACCATGGGCGTGGACGTCGGCGCGAAGACCGAGGTGTACAACTTCATGAAGGGCCTCGTGGAGCGGGAGGGCGTCGGGATCCTCCTGATCTCCTCCGACCTGCCTGAGATCCTCCACCTGGCGAACCGCGTCTACGTGATGTACGGGGGACGCATGCGCGCGGAGCTCAAAGGCGCGGAGATCACGGAGCAGGCGGTGCTCTCGCATTTCTTCGAGGCGAGGACGGCGGCCGTTGGCTGAAGCGGGCGTCGCGACGGGCGTCCGACGCGGCTCCTGGGGCGCGGCGCTGGCGCGCCTCGCGCGGCTCACCTTCATTCATCTGGGGGTCCTGCCGGTCCTCCTCGTCATCCTCGTCGCGGGCTTCGGCATCGCGGAGCCCCGCTTCCTGTCCGGCCAGAACATCTTCAACGTGGCGCGGCAGGCGACCTACCTCACAGTGGTCTCGATGGGGCAGATGATCGCCCTGCTGACCGGCGGCTTCGACCTCTCCGTGGGCGTCATCCTCGCCATGACGAGCGTGGTGCTCGCCAAGGTGATGGCCTCGGCGGTCGCCGGCGACCCGAACGCCGTCGGCGTCGCCATCGCGCTCGGCATCCTCGCCGGCCTCGGCGCGGGAACGGCCATGGGCGTCGCCAACGGGCTCGGCGTCGCCGTGCTGAACGTCTCGCCGTTCATGATGACGCTCGCCATGGCCTCCATCGCCTTCGGCCTGGCGCTCTTCATGACCGGCGGCGTGCCGGTCTACGGGATGCCGACCCAGTTCGGCGCGACGCTCGGCTTCGGCAAGCTGCTCGGGATCCCGGTCCCTGTCTACGTGACGGTCGCCGTCATCCTCGGGATGTACATGCTCCTCAACTGGACGCGGATGGGCCGCTACTTCTACGCGATCGGCGGCAACATCAAGGCCTCGGTCCTGAGCGGGGTGGCGACGACGCGATACCTGTTCATGGCGTACGTCCTGACCGGGTTCCTCGCGTCGCTCGCGGGCGTCATGCTGACGGCGCGCCTCGAGACTGGCGAGGCGAACATCGGTGCCGCGATGCCGTTGCGCTCGATCGCGGCGTGTGTGATCGGCGGCGTCAGCCTGCGCGGCGGCACGGGCCGCCTGGGAAGCGTCGTGCTGGGCGCGGTGTTCATCGAGTGGTTCGAGAACGGGATGAACCTGGTGCGCATCCAGTCCTATCTCCAGATGGTGGTGCTCGGCGTGCTCCTGATCTTCGCCGTCGTCATGGACGAGGTCCGCCACCGCTACGTCGCGAAATCACGCGAGGACTAGGAACCCATGCTCGAGCGCGTGGCCGTGATCGGGTTGGGAAACATGGGCCTCCCCATCGCGCGCAACCTCCTGCGCGCCGGGTTCCCCTTGACGGTCCACAACCGGACGAAGGCGAAGGCCGAGCCGCTCGTGGCGGAGGGGGCGGCGTGGGCGGAATCACCGGCCGCGGCCGGAGCGCGCGCGCGGATCGTCGTCACCATGGTCTCCGACGACAGCGCCCTGGACGGCGTGGTCTCCGGTGAGCACGGCCTGCTCGGCGCCCTCGAGCGCGACGCCATCCACGTCGCGATGAGCACGGTCGAGCCGGCGACCGCGCGCCGGCTCGCCGACGCACACCACCGGCGCGGCGCCCGGTACGTCGCGGCGCCCGTGTTCGGGCGACCGGAGACGGCGGAGCAGGCGAAGCTCTGGGTCGTCGCCGCCGGCGCCGGCGACGCGGTGGAGACGTGCCTGCCCCTGCTGAAGGCGCTCAGCCGCGGGATCTCGCGCGTGGGGGAAGACCCGAGCCGGGCGAATCTCGTGAAGCTCGCGGGAAACTTCCTGCTCCTGGCGATGCTCGAGGCGCTCGGGGAGGTCTTCGCGTTCGTGGAGAAGGCCGGCATGAATCGCCTCGAGGTGCTCGAGACGCTGAACGGCGCGCTCTTCGCGTCGCCCGTCTACCAGGCGAACGGCGAGCGCATGTGTCGCGGCGCGTTCAGCCCCGCCGGCTTCCAGCTGGCGCTCGGACTCAAAGACGCGCGCCTGGTGCTGCGCGCGGCCGACCAGCTCGGCGTTCCGATGCCGCTCGCCGGCCTCGCCCACGACCATCTGCTCACCGGTGTGGCGCGCGGCCAGGGGCACCTCGATTGGACAGCGGTGGCGGAGGTGTTGCGCGACGCCGCGGGCCTCGGGTCTCGGTGAGGCGGTAGGCGACGAGAGAGCAGTCGACGCTCAACGTGAGGTGACGCCATGCCCGGAATGCACGACCGAAATACCGCGGTGATCGACGTCCTTCCCGCCACGGCCGACCGGCCGCGCGTGATGTATCGCTACGCTGGGGACCGGTTCCTCCTCGTCGAGTACGGCGAGATGGTGCTAGACCTCACCATGAACTTCCGAATCTTCGGCCTGAACGACACCGTGAAGAAGGCCGAGCTCGACGGGCTCGTGGAAACCGTGCCGGCGCTCCGCAGCATCCTCATCCACTACGACAGCCGCCGGCTCCCGACGCACATGCTGGTCGATACGCTCAAGAAGATGGAAGAGACGGTGCCGCCCGGCGAGAACCTGAACATCCCGAGCCGACGGGTGGAGCTGCCGATCGCGTTCTCGGACCGGTGGACGCGCGCCGACATCGAGCGGTACGTCAAGTACACGCGGCAAGACGCGCCCAACATCGTGAACGGGCACAACATCGAGTACATCGCCCAGTACAACGGGCTCAGGAGCGTGCAGGCGGTCATCGACTATATCTGCGCCACCGAGTGGTGGAACGCCTGCATCGGGTTCTGGCCCGGCTTGCCGTTCATGTTCCCGCTCGACCCGCGGTACGCGATCGTCACGCCGAAGTACAACCCCACGCGCCCGTGGACCCCGGAAGGGGCGGTCGGGATCGGCGGCCCCTGCGTCGCGATCTACCCGGTCCAGTCCCCGGGCGGGTATCAGCTCTTCGGGCGGACCATCCCGATCTTCGACCTCAAGCAGCGGAACCCGGCGTTCAAGATGAACCCGATCCTCCTGAAGCCGGCCGACCGCATCCAGTGGGTGCCGGTGAGCGACGCCGAGCTCGAATCGATCCGCGAGAAGGTCTACGACGGCACGTATCGCTACAAGATCGTCGCGTACGAGGCGCTCAACGTGAAGTCGTACCTCGGGTTCCTCGACTCCATCAAGAGTGAGATCGCGGCCTTCCAGCAGCGCCAGGCGGAAGCCGTGAAGCACGTGGCAATTCCATAGGCAGTGATTCCATAGGACCGGAGGGGACGCCCATGTTCGAGGTTCTCGAAGGCGGCATCCAGACCACGGTGCAGGACTATCCCGGCCGGGTGGGATATCTCGACCTCGGCACCTACCCGGCCGGGCCGATGGATCACTTCGCCTTCCGCGTGGCGAATCTGCTGGTGGGGAACGCCCAGGGCGCCGCCGCGCTCGAGGTGACGGCGGGCGGGCTCAAGGCGAGGTTCCAGGACCGGCGCGCGGTCGCCATCACCGGCGCCGACATGCAGCCCGCGCTCAACGGGAAGCCGGTGCCGCTCTGGGAGAGCGTCGGCGTCGGCCCCGACGACGTGCTCGAGCTCAAGATCGTGAGGGGCGCCGGCTTCCGGGCCTACGTCGCGGTGAGCGGCGCCTTCGACGTGCCGGAGTACATGGGGAGCCGCGCGACCTTCACAGTGGGCGGCTTCGGCGGCTTCGAGGGGCGGGGACTCAAGAAGGGCGATCGCGTGTTGCTGAACCACGCTGGCGCTCCGGACCGGATGATCGGGCGCAGGCTGCGCGCGAGCGCCCGACCGCAGTACGGCACGCAGTGGGAGATCGAGGCGATGCGCGGCCCGCAGGCCGACCCCGACTACATGACCGCGGAGGACATGGAGTTCTTCTTCAGCCACGCCTGGAAGGTCGACCGGAACTCCAATCGCATGGGCGTCCGGCTCGAGTCGCACAAGTGGCAGTGGGCGCGGACGAGCGGCGGCGTCGCGGGCGGCCATCCGTCCAACATCCTCGACGACGGCTACGCCGTGTGGACCGTGAACGTGTGCGGCGATCAGCCGATCATCCTCGTCGCCGACGGGCCGAGCCTCGGAGGGTTCATCTGCAACGCGACTCTGATCTACGCCTCCACCTGGAAGGTGGGCCAGCTCGTGCCGGGGCGCGACACGATCCGATTCAAGGAGGTCACGATCGACCAGGCCACGCAGCTGGCGGGGTCGGTCGACGAAACCATCGCCGAGAGCTCGATCGAGAGGGGGTAGCGTCATGGGAGCGAAGATCGACATCAACGCGGACATGGGAGAGAGCTACGGCCGCTGGACGCTCGGCAACGACGCGGAGCTGATGCCGTTCCTGAGCTCCGCCAACATCGCGTGCGCGTATCACGGCGGCGATCCGCACGTCATGCGGAGCTCCGTGCGTCTCGCCAAGAAGCACGGGGTCGCCGTCGGCGCGCACGTCTCGTTCCCCGACCTCATGGGGTTCGGTCGGCGGCGCATGTCCATCTCGCCGCAGGAGCTGAAAGACTACGTCACCTACCAGGTCGGCGCGCTTCAGGCGTTCGCGGCGGCGGAGGGCGCCCGAGTCGAGCACGTGAAGCCTCACGGGATGCTCTACGTGATGTGCACCGAGGACGACACGTTCGCGCAGGCGGTTGCCGAAGCCGTGAAGGAGCTCGGCGACGGGCTCATCCTGCTCCTGACCGGCGAGCGCGTCGCCGCTGCCGCGAAGCGCGTGGGGGTTCCCTTCGTCAACGAAGGGTACATCGACCTCGACTACGACGCGAAGGGCTCGCTGATCCTCGAGCGGGCCAAGAAGGCGCGCGATCCGGACGAGGTCGCCTCCCGGGCCGTGACGCTCGCGGCGGAAGGCCAGGTGCCCATCCGCGACGGCGGGTGGCTCCGGTTGACGGCGCGAAGCGTCTGCGTCCACGGCGATGCCGACAACGCGCCCGCCATCGCCCGCACCGTGCGTGAGCGCCTCATCCGGGCAGGCGTCGAGGTGGTCCCGCTGCGGGCGCTCGTCTAATTCTTCGGCCTGGGAGGCCAACGTATGGCTCAGAGCATTGACGTGGTGGCTCCGGTACCCGGACTCGTCGCGAGCGTCGCGGTCGCGGCGGGCGCGAGGGTCGCCGCCGGCGATCCGGTCGTGATCCTTCAGGCGATGAAGATGGAGATCGTCGTGGCCTCCGAGCACGGAGGCACGGTCGAGACGGTTCTGGTGAAAGAAGGAGAAGAGGTCGATCTCGGCGCGGTCCTGGCGAGGGTCCGCACGGCGTAGGCCAGGATCCTCGCCCTCGTCCGCACGATCGAGGAGGCGGGCCACCCGATCCGTTTCGTGAGGGGGGATAGAGCAACGGAAGGGCGGCTTCTGGTCGACGGACTCATCATCCTCTTTTACTTCGTCGCCATTACGGCCATCGGGCTCTATGCGGGGCGGCGGGAGAAGAGCCTGAATGACTATGCGCTCGGCGGGCGTCGCGTGCCGTGGTGGGCCGCGATGGCTTCCATCATCGCCGCGGAAACCAGCGCGGCGACCTTCCTCGGCGCGCCCGTCGAGGGTTACACCAACAAAAGCTTCGCGTACGTGCAGCTCGTCCTGGGCCTCATCATCGGGCGCTTCATCGTCGGCAACGTCTTCCTCAAGCCCTACTACACCTTCAAGGTCTACACGGTCTACGATTACCTGGGCGTTCGCTTCGGGCCGTGGACCAAGGGCTACGTCTCGGCCCTCTTCCTGTTTATGCGGACGCTGGCGTCGGGAACGCGGCTCTTCATACCCTCGCTCGTGATGGTGCTGGCGTACCGCATGTTCGTATCGGGCGGACAGGTACAGTTCAGCCAGCAGGCGGTCACAACGGTCGGTCCCTATCTCATCGCGATCATCGCGCTGACCCTCGTCACCTGTTTCTATACGGCGCTCGGCGGAATCAAGGCCGTCATCTGGACGGACCTGATTCAGGCCTGCCT
>WNEP01000373.1_pt1 | contig 23100 bp, 24 predicted proteins | sample 5399961 | NCBI WGS metagenome assembly WNEP01 (sample SAMN13153329, study PRJNA577476) | soil metagenome | isolation source: 20 cm grassland meadow soil pre-rain plot 5 | place: USA:California | collected 2015-09-08 | reverse complement strand
CCGCGAGACCTCTGGAACGGCGCGTGTCGGTTGTGCCGCGCTGGCTTCGCCAGCCGCGGCACGGCGGTCGCGCGTGCCGCGAGCGCCACATGCTCGCGTCCGTGCCCGCGACCCAAGAAGTCTTGGGTCGCGCTCCTAGCGCTCGAGGAGCCGGCGTAGGACGGGCCGGAGCCGCGGCCCGAGGTCGGGCCGCTTGAGGGCGAAGGCGACCGTCGCCTCGATGAAGCCGACCTTCTCGCCGGCGTCGTAGCGCTCGCCCTCGACCTCGTAGCCGTGCAACGTGTGCTCGCGGGCGAGGATCTGCAGGCCGTCGGTCAGCTGGATCTCGCCCCCCTTGCCCGGCGGGGTGCGCGCGAGGATGTCGAAGATCTCGGGGGGCAGCACGTACCGGCCGGGCACGATCGCGAGGTTGGTCGGCGCCGTGCCGGCGGGAGGCTTCTCGACCAGCGACTCGATGCGGTGGAGCCGATCGGCCACCCGCTTACCCGCGATCACGCCGTAGAGCGGCGTCTGCTCGGCGGGCACGGCGCGCAGCGCGATCACCGGGCCGCGCGTGGCGTACACGTCGAGGAGCTGGCGGATGCAGGGCACGGGGGCGTCGATGATGTCGTCGCCGAGGAGGACGGCGAACGGCTCGTTGCCGACCGCGTGCCGCGCGGCCAGCACCGCGTGCCCGAGCCCGTGCGGCTCCTGCTGCCGCACGGAGACGACGTGAACCATCCGTGCGATGTCTCGCACCTGCTGTAAGAGGTCGCGCTTGCCCTTCTCTTCGAGGAAGCGCTCGAGCTCGGGCGCGAAGTCGAAGTGGTCCTCGATGGCGCTCTTGCCGCGCCCGGTGACGAGGACGATCTCGCCGAGCCCCGAGTCGACGGCCTCCTGCACGACGTACTGGATCGTCGGGACGTCGACGATCGGCAGCATCTCCTTCGGTACGGCCTTCGTGGCCGGCAGGAAACGGGTGCCGAGCCCTGCAGCCGGGATGACCGCTTTGCGCGGCGTCACGGGGTGCGGAGTCTACGCTCCTGCGCTTCCTGGAGCGACTTGCAGTCGATGCAGAGGGTGGTGACGGGCCGCGCCCTCAGGCGCGCGATGCCGATGTCTCCCCCGCACTCTTCGCACTTCCCGTAGGAGCCGTCGTCGATGCGCCCGAGCGCCTCGTCGATCTTCGAGATGAGCTTCCGCTCGCGGTCGCGGATGCGCAGCGTCAGGTTGCGGTTGTCCTCGAGCGAGGCCCGGTCGGTCGGGTCCGGGAACTGCTCGTCGTTCTCGCCCATGCCGTCGACCGTCCGGAGCGCTTCCGCGAGCAGCTCGTGGCGCCGCTCGTGAAGCAGCTTCCGGAACGTGTTAAGTTCGCGCCGCCGCATGGCGAACTCCGCGCAAACGAAATGCCTAGCACCGGTCGGCCGGGGGTGCAATCGGAAAATCAGGGTGCCGGCGTGAGGATCGCGTTCCTGGATGCGTTCTCCGGCATCAGCGGCGACATGACGGTCGGCGCGCTGCTTCACCTGGGGCTGCCGCTCGAACGCGTCCGGGAAGCGGTCGAAACGCTCGACCTCCGCGACGTCGAGGTGGGGGCGGAGCGGATCTCCCGCTCCGGCATCGCGGCCACGAAGTTCCACGTGCGGGTCCGTGGCCGGCACCCCGACGCGGCGGGCCATGCCCACGCGCATCGCCCCTATGCCGACATCCGCGCGCTGCTCGGCGCGAGCACGCTCCCGGCGCACGTCAAGGAGACCGCGCTCGCGATCTTCCGCCGGCTCGCCGAGGCCGAAGGGCGCGTCCACGGTGTGGAGCCCGACGCCGTCGAGTTCCACGAGGTCGGCGCCCTCGATGCGATCGTCGACGTGGTCGGGGCGGCGCTCGGCTTCGTGCACCTAGGGGTCGACGAGGTCTACGCCGGATCCCTCCCGCTCGGACGGGGCCGCGTCGAGACGGCACACGGCCCGCTGCCCGTGCCCGCGCCGGCGGTGGTGGAGCTGCTCCGCGGCCGGCCCGTGCGGGTCGAGGACGGCACGGCGGAGCTCGTGACGCCGACGGGCGCCGCCATCGTGGCCGCGCTGGCCGAGCGCCAGGCGGCGCCGGCGATGCGCATCGACGCCGTTGGATACGGCGCCGGCGACCGCGTGCTGCCGGATCGGCCGAACCTGCTGCGTATCCTCCTCGGCGAGCCGCACGCGCCGGCGGGCTCGGACGAGGTGGTCGTCCTCGAGGCCACCATCGACGACCTCGCCCCTCACATCTTCGAGCACGTGCTCGAGCGACTGCTCGCCGCCGGGGCGCGCGACGCATTCCTCGTCCCGGTGGTCATGAAGAAGAGCCGGCCGGGCACGATGCTGCGCGTGCTGGCGGCGCCGCCCGACCGGGACCGGCTCGCCGCCATCGTCTTCGCCGAGACGTCGACCATCGGTCTCCGCTACACCACCTGGAGCCGGATCGTCCTGCCGCGCGAGGAGCGAAGCGTCGACACGCCCTACGGGCGGGTACGGGTGAAGGTCGCGCACGCTCCCGACGGGACGGTCAACATCGCGCCCGAGATCGACGACTGCCGGCGGCTCGCGCGCGAGCGGGGCATCGCGCTGAAGGTCGTGCACCAGGCGGCGGTGGCCGGCGCGCTGGCGCGCAGCTCGGGACCCGGCGCCTAGATTCCCGGGTCGAGCGCCGCCTCGACGACGCGAGAGAGACGCGTGCCGTCCGGCGCTTCCCCATGCCGCAAGGTGGCGAGGCAGGGGAAGCCCGTGAGGGCGGCGATCATCTCGGCGTTCGTCGCCGCCGACTCGTCCCGCACCGCGGTCGGCTCGGAGAGCACGAAGCCGCGCACCGTGAGGCCGGCCGCGGCCGCGACGCGCGCCGTGAGCGCGCAGTGGTTGATCGTGCCGAGCCGGTTCGCGCCGACGATGAGCACGGGCAGCGCGAGGCGCGCGGCCAGCTCCGCGAACGTGGTCGTGCCGCGGATCGGAACGAGCAGACCGCCCGCACCCTCGACGAGCAGGACGTCGGCGGCCGCCGCCCGTTGCACGATCAGCCCCGCCAGGCGGTCGACGTCGATGGCCACGCCCTCGAGCCGCGCCGCCACGGCGGGGGCGAGCGGCGCGCGCAGCCGGTACGGGCAGATGTCGTCGAGCGGGGCCGGGTCCTCCGCCGCGGCGCGGAGCCGGAGCGCGTCCTCGGGCTCTCCCACTACGCCCGTCTCGATCGGCTTCATCACGGCGACGCGCACGCCGCGGGCACGAAGCGCGTGGGCGAGGGCGCAGGCAACGAACGTCTTGCCCACCCCAGTGTCCGTGCCGGTGATGAAGAGCGTGCTCACCCGCCCGTCGCCTCGGCGATCGCGTCGCGGGTCACGTCGACCAGCTGCTCGAGCTCGGCGGGTGCGATCGCCAGGGGCGGCATGAGGACGACCGTGCTGCCGAGCGGCCGCAGGACGACACCCCGCGCCCGCGCGGCGCGGACGACCTGCTGGCCGATGCGCGCCGCGGGCGGGTAGGGCGCGCGAGAGGCGCGCTCCTGAACCAGCTCGATCCCGACCATGACGCCCTGCTGCCGGACGTCGCCCACGTGGGGGAGCGGCGCGACGTCGGCGCCGAGCCGCTCCCGGAGACGCGCGACCTTCGGCGCGAGGCGCTCGAGAGTGCGCTCTTCTTCGAACAGCCCGAGACTTGCAAGCCCGACCGCGCAGGCGAGCGCGTTCCCGGTGTAGGTGTGGCCGTGGAAGAAGGTGCGGAACTCCTCGTACGGCGCGAGGAACGCCTCGAACACCTCCTCGGTGGCGAGGGTCGCCGCCAGCGGCAGGTAGCCGCCGCTGATTCCTTTTCCCAGGCACATGAGGTCGGGCGTGATGCCGGCGTGCTCGCAGGCGAACATCCGCCCGGTGCGTCCGAAGCCCGTGGCCACCTCGTCGGCGATGAAGAGCGCTCCATGGCGGCGCGCGAGGTCGCGGAGCGCGCCGAGGTAGGCCGACGGGTGGACCCACATGCCCGCGGCGCCCTGGACGAGCGGCTCGACGACGAGCGCGGCGAGCTCGGGCCCGTGCTCGGCGAGCGTCCGCTCCGCCTCGGCCAGCGCCGCGGCGAGCGCCCCTTCGGCGTCCATGCCGCGGCGCCAGCGAAAGACGTGCGGCGGTGTCAGCCGTACCGCGGGAACGACCGCGTTCGCCACGAAGCGGTGGAAGGTCTCCGAGTAGCCGACGCCGACCGCGCCGAGGGTGTCGCCGTGGTAGCCCTCGACGAGCGACGCGAAGCGGGTGCGGCCCGTCGCCCCGCTGAGCTGCTGGTACTGGAGGGCCATGCGGAGCGCGACCTCGACCGCCGTCGCACCGGCGTCGGAGTAGAAGACCCGCGCGAGCCCGGCGGGCGCCACGCGGACGAGGGCGTGCCCGAGCTCGATCGAGGGCGGGCTGGCGAGCCCGAGGAGCGTCGAGTGGGCGACGCGCCCGAGCTGCGCCGTGAGCGCCGCGTCGAGCGCGCGATGCCGGTGCCCGTGGATGTTGCACCAGAGCGACGACACGCCGTCCAGGTAGCGTCGCCCCTCGGCGTCGACGAGCGTCGAGCCCTCCGCCTCGACGATGATGAGGGGGTCCTCGGCGAGCCAGTCGGCCATCTGCGTGAACGGATGCCAGAGGTGGCGATGGTCCCAGGCGGCGAGCGTGAGGGGATCCGTCACGCGAGCGCTCCGGTCGCCCGCCCGGCCTCGGCGAAGGCCGCGAGCCCGCGCTCGAGCTGGGCTCGGGTGTGCGTCGCCATCGGCGTCACGCGCAGCCGGGCGGTCCCTTCCGGCACGGTCGGCGGGCGGATGGCCTGCGCGAGCAGGCCGCGCGCCCGCAGCGCCTCGGCGAGGCGGAGCGTCGCGCGGTTGTCGCCGACGAGCACCGGGATGATGTGGGTGTCGCCGCCCGCCTCGAAGCCGAGCGCGCGGAGCCCGTCACGCAGGCGGGCGGCATTGCGGGCGAGCGCCTCCCGGCGCTCCGGCTCGGCGGCGACGACGTCGAGCGCCGCGGCGGCAGCGGCCACCGCCGCGGGCGCGAGACCCGTCGTGTAGATGAAGCTCCGCGCGCGGTTGACGAGCCAGTCGACGAGCGCGCGCGAGCCGGCGACGTAGGCCCCAGCGCTGCCGAGCGCCTTGCCGAGCGTGCCGAGGTGGACGTCGATGCGAGCGCCGACCCCGTCGGCCGCCGCGAGGCCGGCGCCGCACGGCCCGACCACGCCGGTCGCGTGGGCCTCGTCTATCATGAGCCAGCTGTGATATTGCTCGGCAAGCGCGGCCAGTGCCGCGAGCGGTGCGCGGTCGCCGTCCATGGAGAAGACCGAATCGGTCACGATGAGACGCCGCCCGCCCGAGGGGGTAGCGGCCAGCTCGGCTTCGAGAGCGCGGACGTTGCGGTGGGGATAGACGTGGACGCTGGCCCGCGAGAGCCGGCACCCGTCGATGATGCTCGCGTGGTTGAGGGCATCGCTGTAGACGTGGTCGCCCCGGCCGACCAGCGCCGTGATCGTGCCGACGTTCGCCTGGTACCCCGAGGGGAAGAGGAGCGCGGCCTCGGTGCCCTTGAAGGCGGCGAGCTTCGTCTCGACGGCGGCGTGCAGGTCGAGATGGCCCGAGATGAGCCGCGAGGCGCCCGCCCCGCAGCCGTAGCGCTCGATCGCCTGCCGTGCCGCGGCCCGTACGGCGGGATGGGTCGCGAGGCCGAGGTAGTTGTTGGAGGAGAGCAGGAGGTAGGGGCGCCCGTCGATCACGACCTCGGCGTCCGACGCGGACTCGATCGGGCAGAGATGACGGCGGAGCGCGGCGGCGTCGAGGCCCGCCAGGTCGCGGGCGAGCACGGCCTCGAGCGGGCGGGCGGCCGGCGGCACGCGGCCGTCATGGCGCCCGGGTGGTGCCTTGTCAACCGAGGCTCCCGGAATGGTTGACAAGTCGCCGCGGACCGCCTTCGTCTGCCAGCAGTGCGGTCGTGCGGCGCCACGCTGGCTCGGGCAATGCCCGGGGTGCGGGGCGTGGCATGCGCTGGTCGAGGAGGCGGTGCGCGACGTCCGGAAGCGGAGCGAGCGGGGCGCGCCGGCGTCCGCGGCGCCGCGGTCGCTCGCCGCCGTCACGGCCGGCGAGACGCTGCGCCGCTCGACGGGACTCGGCGAGCTCGACCGCGTCCTCGGCGGCGGCCTCGTGCAGGGCTCGGTGGTGCTGATCGGCGGCGACCCGGGGATCGGCAAGTCGACGCTCGCGCTCCAGGCGTGCGGCGCCCTCGCCCGCCAGGGCCTGCCCGTCCTCTACGTGGCCGGCGAGGAATCGCCGGAGCAGGTGCGGCTGCGCGCGGAGCGGCTCGGGATGACCGCGGCCGGTGTGGGCGACGTGCAGGTCCTCCCGGAGACCGCGGCCGAGGCGGTGGTCGAGCAGCTCGAGCGGACGCGTCCGGCGGCGGTGGTGGTCGACTCCATCCAGACGCTGCACACCGCGGCGCTCGCGTCCGCGCCGGGGAGCGTCGGGCAGGTGCGCGAGTCGGCCGCGCTGCTCGTCTCGCATGCCAAGGCGAGCGGCGTCGCCTGCTTCCTGATCGGCCACGTGACCAAGGAAGGCGCGCTCGCCGGCCCGCGCGTGCTCGAGCACCTGGTCGACACCGTGCTCTACTTCGAGGGCGACTCCGGCCACGCGCTGCGCGTGCTGCGCGCCGTGAAGAACCGCTTCGGGTCGACCAACGAGGTGGCGGTCTTCGAGATGGGGGAGCGCGGGCTCGCCGAGGTGCCGAACCCCTCGGCGGCGTTCCTCGCCGAGCGCCCCGTCGGCGCCCCGGGCTCCACCGTGCTCGCGACCCTCGAGGGCAGCCGGCCCGTCCTGGTCGAGATCCAGGCGCTGGTCTCGCGCTCGGGCCTGGCGCTGCCGCGCCGGACGGCAATCGGGCTCGACGGCGGGCGGGTGGCGCTTCTCCTCGCGGTCCTCGAGAAGCGCCTCGGCATGCCGCTCCACGACCAGGACGTCTTCCTGAATGTCGCCGGGGGCCTGCACGTCGCCGAGCCGGCGGCGGACCTGGCCGTCGTCGCGGCGGTCGCCTCGAGCGCGCGCGGCCGGGCGGTCGGCGAGGACGTGGCCGTGTGGGGCGAGGTCGGCCTCACGGGCGAGGTGCGGGCCGTCGGCCGCGCCGACGTGCGGCTGCGCGAGGCGGCGCGGCAGGGGTTCCGCCGCTGCGTGCTGCCGGCGACGAACGCCCGCGGCCTCGAGGCTCCCGACGGCGTCGCGCCCGAGGGGGTCGGGTCGCTCGACCAGCTCTTCGACGTGCTGGGGCTCCGATGACCTTCCTGGTGCTCTTCTGGCTGAACGTCCTCCTGCTCGCCGTGTTCGCGGTGATCCTGATGCGGCCGCAGCTCCTCGGCTTCGCCAAGGGCGGCAAGTGGTACCTCACGTGGCTCTCGATCGGCGTCATCACCTTGATGGACGAGCTCACCTCGGTCTTCTACGCCCCGGCCGAGGCGCACCGCTTCATCGGGATGACGGCGATCTTCTTCATCGCCTTCACCTCGCTCCTCATGCGCGTGCTCTCCACGCGCATGGTCGAGATCTCGGAGATCCTCGAGCTGCACGGCCTGCGCGGCGGCGGCGTGTACTCGTTCTCCTACTTCGTCCTCGGGCCGGTCGCGTCCTTCGTCGCCGTCGCGTCGATCATGGTCGACTACATCCTGACCGCGTGCATCTCGACGGTGAGCGCGGTCATCAACGGCACGGCGTTCGTCGAGCTGGGGCCGGGCGCCGAGCGGCTCCTCGTGCTGGGCATCATCTGGGCCATCGCCGGGCTCAACATCATCGGCATCCGCGAGAACGCGCGCGTCACGTTCGGCATCTTCGTGGCCGCGGCCTTCGTCTTCGTGAACCTCATCGCGCTCGGCGTCCTGAACATGGAGCCGTCGTCGCCGGCGAGGATGTGGCAGAGCGGCGTGGAGGTCTATCAGGCGCTGCACCATCACACCCTGGCGCATGCCGTGTCGGTCATCACGATCGGCGTGGCGAGCTGCGTGCTCGCCTACTCCGGCATCGAATCGGTCATCCAGACCGCCGGCCTGGTGGAGAGCTGGCGGGACATCGCCAAGGCGTACTGGTTCCTCGCGCTCACCGTCGGCATCGTCACCCCGGTGGTCTCGGCGCTGGCGCTCGCCGCGCCGATCGACCTCGCGCAGCACGAGGGGGACCTGATCACCTACTGGGCGACGGTGGTGGGCAACGTCCCCTTCGGCGTCGTGGTCGGCCTCTTCGGCAGCGTCATCCTGATCATGGCAGTCAACACGGCGTACGTGGCGTCGAGCGAGCTCCTCGAGCGGGTCGCGCACCGCTACCGGTTCGACTGGCTCATGGCCACCAACCGCCGCGAGTCGCTCTACCGCATCCACGTGCTCAACGGCCTCATGTACACGAGCATCATCTTCGTGACCGAGGGGTCGCAGGCGATCCTCGCCGAGATGTACGCGGTCGGCCTGCTGGCGAGCTTCTGCATCAACGTCGGCTGCCTGCTCATCTACCGCTACTTCCAGGGCACCAAGGAGATCCGCGAGTACCACACCTCGCGCACGGGCACGCTCCTCCTCGAGCTGATCCTGGTGGCCTGCTTCATCTACCTCGCGCTGCACAAGCCCTACGGCACCGGGCTCTGGGCCGCCGTGGTGACGGTCCTCCTCGCCGCGGGCATCCCCTTCTCGCGCCGCTACGGGCCGGAGGTCGCGCAGGTGCGGCGGAGCGACTATCCGATGGAGATGCTGCTCGCGCTCGGCGAGGTGGATGGCCCGCTGCACGTCTACTTCCGGCGTCCGGGCGAGGTCGAGGCCACGGAGACCAGCCCCGGCTCCGTGTACATCACGTTCTTCTCGCCCCGGCGGACGATGCCCGACCGGGTGGCGCCGAACCACTATCGCTTCCCGATCGCCGGCGGCAGCCTCTACCGGAGCATCCAGGCGATCCTCGAGCTCCTGCAGGAGGAGCTCGACGGCCGCGAGGTGCACGTCCACTTCGGCTGGCCGACGTCGTCGTGGCTCGACCGCATGGCGGTCGGCGTCTTCGTGTGGAACCTGATGCGCCTGCCGAGGAGGTTCCCGAAGCTCAACTTCTCGATCGACTACCTGCGGCAGCCCGAGCCGGCTCGCGTCGCGGAGCCGGCGGCCGAGCGGGTTGCGAGCAGCTGACCCATCCACCGGCTCCCAGAGGACGAGGGCTTGACTCGCATACCCGGGGTATGTAGGTCGGTGCGAGATCGATGGCCGCTCAGGCCTACACAGGCGGTTGCCATTGTGGCCGCGTACGCTTCCAGATCATCAAGCCCTCATGAGCGAGTCTGCTCGATCCCTCGGAACGGACACCCCACACCGGTGGAGGTCGCCCCTTCTCGGTGAGGCGAAGACGCTGGAGCTGGCGCAGGGGACGATCGAGTACTTCGAACGCGGTCGCGGACCAACGCTGGTCCTGGTCCATGGCTGGCTGGCCAACGCGAACCTTTGGCGAGCGGTGGTCGACGCGCTTCATGAGGACTTTCGGTGTCTGACGCTCGATCTCCCCCTCGGCGCTCATCGATGGACGATGCCTCAGGGAGCCGATCTCGGACCCGACGGAATCGCCGCCCTCATTGCCTCGGTCTTGGAGCGGCTCGAGCTCACCGACGTCACCCTGGTCGGCAACGACTCCGGCGGAGCGTACTCCCAGATCGCCGTCGCTCGGCACACCGACCGCGTCGGCCGCCTCGTTCTCACCTCCTGTGAGACACCGTACGACAGCTGGCCGCCGGCACAGTTCGACCATCTGCGGATCATCGCGCGCGACCCGGAGTTGCTCCGCCAGGCAGCCGAAGGGCTGCGCGATCCCGAGTTCCGCCGATCGGCATACGGCGCGGCTGCCGGCATCACCAAGCATCCCGTCGCCGATGAAGTCGTCGACTCATACGCCCTACCGGGCTGTAGCGATCCCGGGGTCCTGCGGGACGTCGCCGTCGTGATGTCGAGCGCCTCCACCGCCGCCGTCCGGTCCGCAGGCCAGCGGCTCATCCAGGGTGCACCGCTCCCCGTCCTGCTGGTCTGGTCGCGCGAGGACTCCGTCTTTCCGCTCGCGCACGCGGAGCGCTATGCCCAGGCTCTGCCCGCGAGCACGCTGGTCGTGATCGACGATGCCTACAGCTTCACCCCCGAGGACCAACCGGCGCTCGTGGCTCAGGCGATCCGGCATTTCGCTCAGCGCGCATGACCCCGATGGCAGCCGCAATCAAACGAGTCGGAGAGTTCCGGGTGAGGTGGGGCGAGAGCCTCCGCTGGGACGACGTCCGCCAGCGGCTCTACTTCGTCGACTGTGCCAAGCAGACCCTGCACTGGCTCGAGGGCGGCGAACCGCCCCTCCACACACTCCAGCTCGACAGTCTGCCGACAGGCCTCGTCCTGACCGGGGGCCGCCAGCTGGTCATCTGCTTGGACGGCGGACTTCATGTGGTGGATCCCGACGCCGGCACGTCAGACCTGCTCGTGGCCTACCCCGACGGCATGTACGGGCGGGCGAACGACGCCAACGCCGACGACTCGGGCAACCTCGTGACCGGGACGCTGAACCTCGGCCCGGGTCCGGGGGCTTTCTGGTGGTTCTCCGCTTCGGATGGCTGGCGCTTGCTCGATGACGGCATCGGCAACGCCAACGGTCCGGTAGTGGTCGACATCGGCGGACAGTCAACGCTCGTCTTCGCCGACACCCTCGCGCGGTCCATCTATGCCTACGACTACGACGGCCCGGCCGGAACCGTCGGTAAGCGACGCTTGTTCGCCGACTACGGCGCGCTCGATGGCGCACCCGACGGCGCGACTGCAGACTCCGACGGCGGCGTATGGAGTTGCGTGCTGCGCAGCGGCAAGCTCGCACGGTTCACGGCGACCGGCCTCGACCGGCTGTGGCACCTTCCGATGCCGAACCCGAGTGACGTCGCCTTCGGCGGGCCCGCGCTCGATCGGCTCTTCGTGACATCCATCGCGTTCGATCTGGGAGAAGGCGTCGCCCCGCCGCCGGAGGCCGGCTGGCTGCTCGCGCTCGACCACGTTGGCTCGGTTGGGAGACCCGAGTCTCGTTTTTCCCTCGGCTAGCTAGATGAGCGAGGGGCTCTGCCCCTCGCCCCGTCGGGCGGAGCCCGCCGGGTCCTCACTCCCCGCTCGCTTCGCTCGGCCGCGCGCGGCGCGCGCGGAGATTCCATCTCAAGTCGAGCTCCTAACTTCGCGGCCGATCGGACTCAGCGTGGGCCGGCGCGGCCTCGACGCGCTCGAGGAACTCGGCGGCGAGACGCCCCACCTCGTCGCGCTCCACGTCTATGGTGATCACGTGCCAGCTGTGTTCGAGCACGCCGGTCTCGATCCACGGCGACCCCAGGCTGCGCCGCAGCAGCTCCAGGTTGGCCAACGGCACGCTGTGATCGTGGCGGCCATGGAGCAGGAGCGCGGGCTGCGTGACGTGCGAGAGCTCGCGCCGCACGACCGCCTGCAGCCGCAGGAGCTCCGTCACGCCGGCGAGCGGCGTCATGCGATAGCTCCGGCTCGCGGCGCGCATCGCGGCGTCCGCAACGTCGGGGCCGTCCGGCTTGGGGAGCATGGCAAGCCGGGTGGGCAGCAGCCGCGCGAGGAGCGGCACCCAGCGCACCCGCGCGTCGCTCAGGCGGAGCGGCGTGCCGCACAGGACGAGCGCGGTCACGTCCTCGGGACGCGTGGCCGCCAGGTGGAGCGCAAGCAGGCTGCCCATCGACATGCCGGCGACGGCGAGCCGCTCGGTCGAGGCCCGCAGCCGGGCGACACCCGCCTCGACCGAGGCGAACCAGTCGGTCCAGCGGGTGCGCGCGAGCTCGGCCACGTCGGTGCCGTGCCCGGCGAGCCGCACGGCGTGGACCGGGAAGCCCCGTGCGGCAAGCGCCTCGCCGAGGGGACGCATCTCCTCGGGCGTGCCGGTGAAGCCGTGTACGAGCAGGCAGCCGAGAGGCCGCGAGCCGGGCAGGCTGAAGGCGTCGACCATCCGGCGCGGACCGCAGCGCCCGCGCGCGGTCTCAGCCCTTCAGGTCGGCGCGCACGTCGAGCCTTCCCGCGCGCAGCGCGCTCTCCTTCAGGAAGTCGACGTACCCGCGGACGATCGCCTGGCGTTTCTGCTGGAGCAGGCTGTCGCGCAGGCCGTCCTTGGCGGCGGCGAGGCCGCTCATGTCGGCGAGCTTGCGGTCCCGGAGCGCCGCGACCACCGCGTCGCCGCCGGCGGCGTACACCTTCGGCGCGAGCGGGGCGTCGGCGGTGAGCGCCAGGGCGTCGGTGCGAAGCTCGGGCATCGGCGGGAGCCCCGGGAGCGTCGCCGTCTGCCGCTCGAAGTAGCCCGTCTCCTCGACCTTGAGGCCTGCCTCCTCGGCCGCCTTCTCGAGCCCCGTCTGCTTCGCGCGCGCGATCAGCGCCTCGGCTCGCGTCCTCGCAGCCGCCTCGGCTCGCTCGCGACGGGCGTCGGCGGTCACCCGGTCGCGCACCTTGTCGAGCGGCGGGAGGTGCGCCTCGGTCCGCTCGAAGGGGGTGAGGAGGTAGATCGCGTCGTCGGTCTCGACCAGGTCGCTCACCTCGCCCTCGCGGAGGGCGAAGGCGGCATCGGCGAACGCCTTCACGCGGCCGACACCGGGAATCTCGTCGGCCGCGGCGAAGGGCGGCGTTTCCTCGACGGCCCGCCCGGCCGCGGCCTCCGCAAGCGACTTGCCGCGCACGACCGCCCGCCGGTCCGCCTCCGCCTGCTTGCGCGCGAGCTCGAGGGCCTGCTCGCCGCGCAGCGTCTGGACGATCTCGTCGCGCACCGCGTCGAGCGGCTTCACGCCGCCGGGCTTGTGCTCGTCCGTCCGGAGGATGTGGAAGCCGAAGGGCGTCTCGACGACGTCGCTCACCTTGCCGGACTCGAGCGCGAAGGCGGCGCTCTCGAACGCCGGCGTCATCGTGCCGCGGCCGAAGAAGCCGAGGTCGCCCCCCTTCGCGGCGGACCCCGGGTCGTCGGAGTTCTTGCGCGCGAGCGCGGCGAAGTCGCCGCCCGCCCGGACCTTGGCGAGCAGGTCCTCCGCCTTCTTGCGCGCCGCGGTCTTCGCCGGCTCGCCGGCGTCGTTCGCCACCTTCACGAGGATGTGCCGCGCGTGCACCTGCTCGGGCTCGGTGAACCTGTCGTCCTTGTGCAGCTCGTAGTAGTCGGTGATCGCCGACTCGGGGACCTCGGCCTGGGCGAGGAAATCCGTGCGGCGGTACGCGACGTAGCGGGCGCGGATATTGGCCGGGACCCGATAGCGGTCGGAGTGGTCCTGGAGGTACTTGGCGAGGTCCTCGTCCGTGAGGCTGATGCCCTTCTCCTCTCCGGCGGCGGGGACCCGCACGAAGGCCAGGTTCACCTGCGCGTGGTCGAGGCGGTAGCGCTCCTCGACCTCGCCGTCGCTCACGTGGACCCCGTCGGTCACCAGCGACTGCAGGCGCTGGAACAGGATCGAGCGCCGGAGCTGGTCCTCGAACTCGCCGCGGTCGCGCTGGTAGCGCAGCACGGCTTCCACGCGCTCGCGGCTGAACCGGCCGTCCTCCTGGAACTCGGGCATGCGGGTGATCGCCTCGATCAGCTCGGCTTCGGTGACGCGGATGCCGAGCCGCTCGGCCTCCTGGCGCACGAGCACGTCCTCGATGAGCCCGTCGAGGGCGCGCTCGCGGAGGTTCAGGCTCCGGACCACCTCGGGCGGCATCCCTTCGAAGCGGCGCTGGAGGGCGGCCGTGGCACGTTCGACGTCGCGCCGGCTGATCGGCTGCCCGCCGACGCGCGCCACGACGTCCATCCGCTGCCCCCCGACGGCCCCGACCCCCCACAGGATGAACAGGCCGGCCAGGACGCCGTAGAGGATCTTGATGCCGGTGGAATTGGAGTACTTACGGAGGAAGCGCAGCATTCCCAGCGCCCGCCGGCGAGGCTAGCGGAGCGTTCCCGGCATTGCAAACCGCCGGCCTCGTTCAAGTTTACGTTGCCGCCTGCCGATGTTTCTGGTAGCCATATTCACCACCACACGACCACCGATTCGGCGGCGGAAGGGCGGGCGCGCAGGCGATGATCCTCGACTCGATTCTCGGTGTATTTTCGAACGACCTGGCGATCGACCTGGGGACGGCGAACACCCTCATCTACGTCAAGGGCGAGGGGATCGTGTGCAACGAGCCGTCGGTCGTCGCGGTCCAGAAGGAAGCCGGCGGCCGGGGCGGCCGGCGCGTGCTGGCCGTCGGGGCCGAGGCGAAGAAGATGGTCGGGCGCACGCCGGGCAACATCGTCGCCATCCGGCCGCTCAAGGACGGCGTCATCGCCGACTTCGAGATCACCGAGGCGATGCTTCGCTACTTCATCCAGAAGATCCACAACCGCAAGACGCTGGTGCGGCCTCGGATCATCATCTGCGTGCCGTTCGGCATCACCGAGGTCGAGAAGCGGGCGGTGCGCGAGTCGGCCGAGTCCGCGGGCGCGCGCGAGGTCTACCTCGTCGAGGAGCCGATGGCGGCGGCGATCGGCGCCGGGCTCCCCATCACCGAGCCGACCGGCAACATGGTGGTCGACATCGGGGGCGGCACGACGGAAGTGGCGGTCATCTCGCTCTCGGGCATCGTGTTCTCCAAGTCCGTGCGCGTCGGCGGCGACAAGATGGACGAGGCGATCGTCCAGTACATCAAGCGGAAGTACAACCTCCTGGTCGGGGAACGGACCGCGGAGCTCATCAAGATCACGATCGGCTCGGCGTATCCGGGCAACGAGCTGCAGACGATGGAGATCAAGGGCCGGGACCTGGTCGCCGGCGTCCCGAAGACGGTCGAGATCACCGACGAGGAGATCCGCGACTCGCTCCTCGAGCCCATCAACCAGATCGTCGAGGCGGTCCGCATCGGCCTCGAGCGCACGCCGCCCGAGCTGGCCTCGGACATCGTCGACAAGGGCATCGTGCTGGCCGGTGGCGGCGCGCTTCTCCGCAACCTCGACACCTTGCTGCGCGAGGAGACGGGCCTGCCGGTCGTACTGGCCGACGACCCGCTCACCGCCGTCGTCATGGGGGCCGGCAAGGTCCTGGATGAACTCTCGCTCCTCAAGGACGTCGCCATCAACTAGGCCCGGACCCACGACGTGCGGTGCCGTGCCGGCTCCGCCGCCGGCCTCTTCGAGCGCGGCGCCGTGGCCGCGTAGAATGTGTTGGACTTCCTCCGCCGAAACCGAGCGGTCCTGAGCTCGGCGGTCTTCCTCCTGCTCGCCGGCGTGCTCGCGCTCAGGACGGCCGGCGAGCGGGCACGCAACGACCCGCTCGGGCGGTTCTTCCTGGAGGTCATGGCGCCCCTGCAGCGCGGCAGCACCGCCGTCGGGCATGCCGTCATCGGCACGTGGCGCGGCGTCGGCGAGCTGATGCACAGCCGCGAGGAGAACGAGACGCTGCGCCAACGGGTCCGCGAGCTGGAGGAGCAGGTGACGCGCCTCGGCGAGGCGGAGCTCGAGAACGTCCGCCTCCGCCGCCTCCTCGACCTCCGCGAGACGCTGCGCGGCGACGTGCTCACCGCCCGGGTGATCGGCCGCGACGCCACCGGCATCGCCCGCACGCTGGTGGTCGACCGAGGCGATGCCGACGGGGTGGTGAAGGGGGCGGCGGTGCTGGCGCCCGAGGGCATCGTCGGACAGGTCTTCCTCGCCAGCCGCCATGCGGCCCGCGTGCTGTTGATCAACGATCACAACAGCGGGGTCGACGCGCTCGTCCAGCGCACGCGGGCGCGGGGCATCGTCGAGGGTATCGTCGACGACGGGTGCGGCCTCAAGTTCGTCAAGCGGACCGAGGACGTCCAGGTGGGCGACGTGGTCATCACCTCGGGCCTCGACGGCATCTTCCCGAAGAGCCTGCCGATCGGCCACGTGGTGGCGGTGGACAAGCGGGGGCAGGGCCTGTTCCAGTACGCCGAGGTGGCGCCCCGGGTCGACTTCTCGCAGCTCGAGGAGGTGCTCGTCACGCGCGGCGCGGTCGAGCCGGTCGAGCCCGGCGACGTGCCGAGTGGTTGAGGCGTGCGGAGCTTCGTCGCCCTCGGGGGCGCGGGCCTCGCGGCAATGGTCATCCAGACGACGGTCTTCCCATCGCTGCCGCGCCTCCCCGTCGTGCCCGACCTGATCCTCGTCTTGACCGTCTATCTCGGGCTTCGGCACCACGGCGTCGGGGGCGCCATGGGGGCCTTCCTCTTCGGCTATTTCCTCGACACGTTCTCGGGCACGGTGCTCGGGGCCAACGCCTTCGCGCTGACCGTCGTGTACGCGGGTGTGGCGCTCGTCGCCCGCAACCTCTGGATCGAGGGCGGGTTGCCGGCCATGGCGATGGTCTTCCTCGGCAGCCTCGGGCGCGAGCTGGCCGCCGTGGCCGTCGGCGCGGTGGTGGCCGCGCCGGCGCCCATCTGGCAGCATGTGCTGCGTCACGGCCTGCTCGAGGCGGCGGCCGCGGCGCTCGTGACGCCGCCCGTGTTCGGGTTCGTGGCGTGGGAGAAGCGGCTCCTCGGTCTCGGCTGACATGGCTTCGCGAGATTTTCACGTCGTTCCGCGGGAGGTGCCTCCGGAGCTGCAGGCCCGCCTGGTGGCCGGCGCGGTCGCCGTCCTCGTGGGTTTTGCACTCCTCGCCGCCCGGCTGTGGCTCCTGCAGGTGGTGCACGGACCCGAGATGCGCTCCCTCTCGGAGAACAACCGCATCCGGCTGGTCCGCGTCCCGGCCGCGCGGGGCGTCGTCTACGACCGGCACGGCGAGATCCTGATCGACAACCGGCCCGCGTTCGATGTCGTCTTCGTGCCCGAGGACGCGCACGATCGCCGCCGCGTCCTGCGGAACGTCGCCGCGTACCTCGAAGAGTCCGAGAGCGCGGTGCACCAGATGCTGCATGCGCCGACCAAGCGGCCACCCTACGAGGGCATCGTGCTGCGGCGCGACCTCGACTGGCGCGGTGTGGTGGCGCTCGAGACGCATCAGCTCGAGCTGCCGGGCGTCTCGGTCCAGGTGGGGCCCCGCCGCTACTACCCCTTCGGCCCGCTCGCGAGCCACCTCCTCGGGTACGTCGGCGAGGTGAGCGAGGCGGACCTGAGGGACGGTGCGAGCGGGTACCGGTCCGGCGACCTCGTCGGCAAGGCGAGCCTCGAGAAGTCCTGGGACGGGGACCTGCGCGGTATTCCCGGCGGGCAGCAGGTGGAGGTCGACGCCCTCGGCCGGCGCATGCGGGTCCTCCAGGAGGTCCCCGACGTGCCGGGCAGCACGCTGACGCTCACGCTCGACCGCGACCTCCAGGAGGCGGCCGAGCGGGCCCTCGGCGACGCGGCGGGCGCGATCGTCGCCCTCGACCCGCGCAACGGCGAGATCCTCGTCATGGTCTCCCACCCGGCCTTCGACCCGAACGTCTTCGCGCGCGGCATCCGGCCCGACGAGTGGCGAGCGCTCGTCCAGGACCGCCAGCGCCCCCTCAACAACCGTGCCGTGCAGGGGCAGTTCCCGCCCGGCTCGACCTTCAAGATCGCGGTGGCGACGGGGGCGCTCGAGGAAGGCGCCGTCACGGCGGCCACCGGCTTCTCGTGCTCCGGCGGCATCCAGTTCGGCAGCCACTTCTTCCGCTGCTGGAAGAAGGGGGGGCACGGCGGCGTGAGCCTGCACCGCGCGATCGTCGAGTCGTGCGACGTGTTCTTCTACCAGGCGGGTCAGCGCCTCGGCGTCGACGGCATCGCGGAGTACGCACGCCGGCTCGGCCTCGGCCTGCCGACCGGCATCCGCCTCGAGCACGAGAAGACGGGCACCATTCCCGATACGCAGTGGAAGCGCCGCCGCTTCCATCAGCCGTGGTTCGCCGGCGAGACGCTCTCGGTCGCGATCGGCCAGGGGTACGTGACCGCGACGCCTCTCCAGATGGCGCAGATGACCGCCGTCATCGCCAACGGCGGCACCCGCTACCGCCCGCACTACGTCAAGCGCATCGAGGCGCCGGACGGCACGCTGCGCGACGAGGTGCAGCCCGAGGTCCTGGGCGAGGCGCACCTGAAGAAGTCGACGCTCGAGCAGGTCCGCGCCGGGATGCGGGACGTCGTGATGACCGAGTCCGGCACCGGCAAGAAGGCGCGCGTCCCCGGCATCGAGGTCGCCGGCAAGACCGGCACCGCCCAGGCGGTCAAGCTCGGCGAGGATCGCACGGGCACGAACCGCGGCCCCAACGCCGCGCGCGACCACGCCTGGTTCATCGCCTTCGCGCCCTACGAGGCCCCGGAGATCGCGATCGCCTGCATCGTCGAGCACGCCGGCGAGCACGGCGGCACCGTCGCCGCCCCGATGGTCCAGCAGATCCTCGCCCACTACTTCGGCCGCAACCAGGGCCCATCTCTCCCCACGGCACAGGAAGCCAGCCTCGACGCCAAACCAATGGCAATGCCCGCGGCGAAGCCGCGGGCGAGCGAAGCGGAAGCGGGGCTCGCGCAGGCGAGCGAGCTCGTGCAAGCGGGGGCGGGCCGGCGGCCGGAGCCGCCCGCGGCTTCGCCGCGGGCGAGCGACGGGGGTTCGGGGGGCATCGGAGCAGCGCAGGGCGCGGCGGAGCCGCGCCCGAGCAGCGCACGGGCCCCCCGATGAAATTTGACCGGAGACTCCTCACCCACTTCGAATGGGTTCTCCCGCTCCTCTCCCTCGCCGTCTCCGCACTCGGCGTGACGACGGTCTACAGCGCAACCCACGCCCCGGGCGCCGCGGGCTGGTCGCCCCTGGCCGTCCGCCAGCTGGCGTGGCTGGCAGCCAGTGTCGCGGTGATGCTGGCCGTGCTGGCGTTCGACTACCGCCGGCTCGACCGCTCGGCCTACTTCATCTACCTCTTGGTGCTGCTCGCCGTGCTCGCGGTGCCGGTGCTCGGCCGGATCGGCGGCGGGTCGCGCCGCTGGATCCGGGTCGGGCCGGCGTCGATCCAACCCTCGGAGTTCATGAAGCTGGCCTTGGTGTTGGTGCTGGCCCGGCACTTCTCCCGCACCCCCGGGGCACGCCTCGGGATCCGGGAGCTGGTCGTCCCGCTGGTGCTGACCGCGTTCCCGGCCGCGGCGATCCTGGCCCAGCCGGACCTCGGGACGGTCGCCGTCCTCGGCGTCGTGTCGCTCACCATGCTCGTGCTCGGCGGGGTGCAGCTCCGCTGGCTCGCCGCCGTCACGGCGCCGGTCGGCGTGCTGGCGCCCCTTCTCTGGCGACACCTGAAGACGTACCAGCAACGCCGCATCCTGACGTTCCTGAACCCCGACCTGGACCCGCTCGGAGCCGGGTACCACGTGATTCAGTCGAAGATCGCGGTGGGCTCCGGGCTCGTGTGGGGCAAGGGGTTCCTGCGCGGGACGCAGAACCATCTGAACTTCCTGCCAGAGCAGCACACCGACTTCATCTTCTCGGTGTTCGCCGAGGAGTGGGGGTTCGTCGGCGCGATCGTGCTCATGGCCCTCTATCTCGGGCTCGTCCTGCGCGGGCTGGTGATCGCGTCACGCGCCCGGGACCGCTTCGGCGTGCTGCTCGCGCTCGGCCTGATGGCGATCGTCTTCTGGCAGGTCGTGATCAACGTCGGGATGACGACGGGCCTGCTGCCCGTCGTTGGCATCCCGCTGCCCTTCTTCAGCTACGGCGGGTCGTCCTTGCTCTGCCTGCTGGCCGGTATCGGCCTGGTGATGAACGTCTCGATGCGCCGCTTCTTCTTCTGAGCGGGGCCGGGACCCGTTCTCGCGAACGACGGTGGCCTCGCGTGGCGCTACGCCGGGACGACCTTCCCGATCGCCTTGACCAGCTGCGCCTTCGGCACGGCGCCGATGATCTGCTCCTTCACCTCGCCGGCCTGGAAGAGGATCAGGTTCGGGATGCCGCGCACACCGTAGCGCGACGGCGTGCGAGGGTTGTCGTCCACGTTCATCTTCACGACCTTCAGCTTGCCCGAGAACTCGCGTGCGATCTCCTCGACGACCGGCGCGATCGCCCGGCACGGCGCGCACCAAGGGGCCCAGAAGTCGATGAGCACGGGAGCGGAGCTCTGCAGCACCTCCTGCTCGAACGAGTCGTCGGAAACTGCCAACAGGTCAGCCATGCCGCCGACGATAGCAAAGGGACCGAGACGACGAAAGGCTCGTCAGGCGGTGCGCTCGAACGGACCGAAGCGGACGACCTGCGTCTTCCCGGACTCGACGTCGACGCGCCGCTCCGCCGGCTCATGCCCTTCGACACGCACGGTGAGCGTGTGCGGCCCGCGCGGCAACGCGAGCCAGCGGCTCTCGAGGCGCTCGGCCTTCAGCCAGAACCGCCCGTCGAGATCGACCGACGCGCCCTCGGGGACGCCCTTCAGCTGCACGAGCCCATAGCTGGCGCGCTCGGCGTCTTCCGCCTCGGGCTGCTCCTCCTCTACCGGGGGCGCCTCGGCGCCCGGGGCCTCAGTGCTGGGCTCCTCGTAGCCCGGTTCCTCCGGAGGCGGCGGCGGGGGATACGCGTACGCCGGGTACGGCACGTAGTACGGGTAGAAGAACGGGTCGGCGAAGAACGGGAAGCCGAATCCGAAGAAGACATGCGAGTGAGGATGCCCGTGCCGCCACGGCCCGTGCCAGCCGGGGGCCGCACCCCGGGGGCCGGCGAAGCCGCGCCCCGCGCCGGGCATCCCGCCTCGTGCCGCCCCGCCGTGCATGCCGTGCCCGCCCCCTCCGCGCATCGCGGCCGCCGCCGGTGCGAACATGGCGACGGCGAGCGCGACGCTCATGACGAGCAGCCGCCTCATCGATCGTCTCCCTTCGAGACCCCGCCCTCGACGCCGTAGTTGAGCGCTCGCCCGAAAACCTCGAGGGGGGCGACGATGACATAGTAGACGCCGTAGCGGATCACGAGACCCGCGACATAGAACGGGGCGTAGATGACGCGCATCGCAGGAGAGAGCGGCGGGGGAGCCGACTCGACGACCGCGGGCGGTGGGTAGCGCCGCGGCGGCGGGGCCGGGGGCGCGGTGCGCGGCGGCGGAGCGGGCGGATAGGGCGGTGCGGGCGGCGGCTGCGCCACGGCGACGGTGGCGGCAAGGAGCATTGAAGCCACGGCTGCGAAGGTCGAGCGGCGCGGGTGGCGGGAAGCGATCATGATCTATGCTACCGCAGATGCCCGGGTACCCACACCCAGACTCCCCGGCCCCAGGCGTCGCGGCGCCATTCCCAGTGTCCGGCCTCCCAGCCCGGAGGCGGCACGGAGTAATCCACGTACGGGTAGGGCGGGTAGTAGTAAGGGTACGGGTAGGGCGCCCAGTATGGATACGGGGCCGGCGCCCCGAAGACACCGCCCACGAACACGCGCACGCGCGCGCTCGCTGGTGCAAATGCGCCCCAGAGCAGCAGGGTGACCACCGCCAGCAGCGCGCCGCGCATCAGGATTCGCCCGTGTCTCGGTGGTGTCATCGCATCCGCCCCGCGGTCGCGCAACACGCGATGCGTCCAAAGGTGACGGCGACGGGTTCCGCTTTTCTCGCTTCGGTGGCGATCGGCTCCCGGGCTTGCTATTGGCCCGCCGCGAAGTGGGGGAGCACGCCGTGGTCGACAGATTTCTCGAGCTCGCGATTCACGTGAAGCTCGCCTCGGAGGCCGTCGTGGAGGCCGCCGAGCAGCTGCCCGCACTGCGGCCGGACGATCCGCGGTCCGCCGCCGCCGATGCGTGGTCGCGCCTCGCGGACGAGATCATGGCCCTCAACGTTCAGGTCGGGTTCATGGAGCGGCTGCTGCGCACCGTCATGCGGGAGAGCGCTCCGGCACCATCCGCGCGCGTTTCCGGCTCGCACTGAGGTAGCGGGATCTTTCGGTGGGATGGGCGGTGGGCTCGCAACGTGCTAGCCAAATCCCATGTTGAGTCACGAGGATGCTGTGACGCTGTTCGAGCGCAGGCGTCGTGCGTGGCTCGACGCGGACCTGGACGGCTACCTGGCGTTGTGGACCGAGGACATGACCTTCCAGTCGCCGCTGCACCCCGAGCCGCTCCGCGGTCGCGACGCGTTCGCCGAGCTGGTGGGCCGCTCGCTCGCGACGGGACGCCCGGTGCGTTTCGACCTCGAGCATCTCGCGGTGTGGGGGGACGTCGTGCTGGCGGAGTGGCGCATCGCGATCGAGCGGCGCGGCGGCGGCGGGCAGGTCGAATGGCGCGGCATGAGCGTCGCCGAGATGCGCGACGGCCGCATCGCCGCCTGGCGCGAGTACTGGAACCCGGCTGCGCTCACATGAGGTGGCGAGTGCCGAGGAGGGGAATCGAACCCCTAAGCCCTTGCGGGCGGAGGATTTTGAGTCCTCTGCGTCTGCCAGTTCCGCCACCTCGGCGCGCAGGGGTGAGAGCTTAGCGTGCTGCAGGGACCTCGGACAACCGGCGCTGATCCTCGGAGAGGGTGACACGATGATGGAACACCGCCACGCGCATGGTTCCGCAGAGGCGGAGTCGACCGAGACGCTCGTCAACCTGAATGCGCGCGTGCCGCGGCACCTGTGGCGGCGCGTCCGCCTGCAGTGTCTGCACGACGAGCGCCTGCTGCGGACGTTCATCACCGAAGCGCTGCGCGAGTACCTCCACGGGCACGCCCCACGCTCGGGCGGCTAGGAGCGCGACCCAAGACATCTTGGGTCGCGAACCGGACGCGAGGGTGTTCCGTCGGGATCACGCTCGACTGTCCTGCCGCGGCTGGCGAAGCCAGCGCGGCAGACGAACACGCGCGTTTCCACGGCCGCCGCAGACCGGCCCAATCGCCAACCGGTACGCATGAGCGCCGCGAGACCTCTGGAACGGCGCGTGTGCGTTCTGCCGCGCTGGCTTCGCCAGCCGCGGCACGGCGGTCGCGCGTGCCGCGAGCGCCACATGCTCGAGTCCGTGCCCGCGACCCAAGAAGTCTTGGGTCGCGCTCCTAGGCCGCACGGACGTCGAGGCGGCAGGCGCCGTCGCCGAGCGCACGGCATCTGCGGACGTCGCCGCTCTCACGCGTCGCGGCGGCGGCGGACTTCGGGAATGGCGTGAGCTGGGTGCTGCCGCGCGCGCACGGCTATCGCTTCATCAACCCGGACCTGACCATCTATCTCCATCGGCTGCCGATCGGCGAG
>WNEP01000840.1_pt1 | contig 23439 bp, 19 predicted proteins | sample 5399961 | NCBI WGS metagenome assembly WNEP01 (sample SAMN13153329, study PRJNA577476) | soil metagenome | isolation source: 20 cm grassland meadow soil pre-rain plot 5 | place: USA:California | collected 2015-09-08 | reverse complement strand
GGAAGACGAGGCCGCGACCAAGGTCTCGCTGCGCGAGCTGAAAGGTCTGCCAGTCGAGCTGGTGGACGCGCTGGAGCGCGCCGGCCACAAGACCCTACAGGATATCCTCGACCTCGAGCGGGAGGACGTCGACAAGATCGCCGGCATGACGCCCGAGATCGCCGACAAGCTCATGGCCTTTCTGAACGAGATGACCGAGGAGGGCGGCGACGACGAGCCGGCGCCCGGTGCGGTGGGTGAGAGCGGCGCGGTGGGAGGGAGTGGGGAGCGCGGGGAGGACCCGGCGGGCGATACTCCGGCGCCGGTGGCGTGAGCGACCGGTTGGTCCGGCTGCTGGGGCTGGGCGCCCGCGGCGGTGGCGGGCGCGTCGTGGTGGGGGTGACCGGCGTGCGGGCCCAGCTGCAGCGGGACGCCCTGTCGTGCGTCGTGCTCGCGGCGGACGCAAGCCTGCGCACCCGCGAGAAAGTCGAGCGTCTCGCGCGGGCACGGCGCGTGCCGGTGCTGGTGGGTCCGGTGGCGGAGCGGTTGGGGGCGGGGCTGGGGCGGCCGCCGGTGCAGGCCGTCGGCGTGGCGGATGCCGCGTTGGCGCGCGGGTTGGTCGGGTCTTTGGAGGAGTGAGTGACGACGACGCGGATTCACGATCTGGCGGCTGAATTCGGGATCTCCGCTGAGCAGCTCATGGGCATGCTCAAGGAGCAGGACATCTTTGTGCGCAGCCACCTCTCGCCGCTTCAGCCCGAGCAGGTGGCGCTGATGCGGGCGCGCTGGGAGCGCGAGAAGCGGAAGCAGAAGGACGCGCCCGCGCCCCCCAAGCGGCGCCGCGCCGTCAAGGCGGCCGAGCCGGTAGCGGCGGCGGCGCCGGATGCGCGACCCAAGCGCCGCCGCCGCACCGCGGCCGAGATGGCCGCGGTCGAGGCGGAGGCCCAGGCCGAGGCGGCGATCGAGGCGGAGCGCGAGCTGAAGGCGCGCGAGGCGCTCGAGGCCGCCAAGGCCGTGGACGAGGAGGAGAAGCCGTCGCTCGAGGAGCGCGCCGCCGCGCTGTTCAAGGAGCTCCCGGTGGTCGAGGAGGCCGGGGCGGAGCCGGCGCCCGCCGCGGCCCACGCCGCCGCGCCCTTCACGGCGTCCCCCCTCGCGCCCGCCGCGGCCCGGCCCGTGATTCCCACCCCGGTGCGGCCCAAGCCGGTGGCGAGTGCCACGCCGGGCGGCGGCGTGCCGGCTCCCCCGCGACCCGTGGCTTCGGCGGCGCCCGGCGCGATTCCGCTCGAGGAGCGGCGACGCGAGAAAGGGAAGAAGCGCAAGAAGGGCAAGAAGTCGCTGGTGGATCAGGAAGCGGTCGCCCAGAACATCTCGCGCACCCTGGCCTCGATCAAAGGGCCGGTGGCCAGGAAGGGACCGCATCGGCGCGAGGAGGGGCCGAGCTTCCGCGAGGTCGAGGAGCAGAAGCGGCGCGACGAAAAGGAGCGCGAGAAGACGCTGGTGCGCGTGACCGAGTTCATCACGGTCTCCGAGCTCGCGAACATCCTGAAGGTGCCCGCCAAGGAGATCGTCAGCTTCGCCTTCAAAGAGCTCGGGCAGATGGTGACGATCAACCAGCGCCTCGATTTCGATATGATCGAGCTCATCGCCTCCGCCTTCGGCTTCCAGGCGGTGCGCGAGGAGGAGTATGCCCTCGCCACGTCCGAGGAGCAGCCGAAGGAAGCGGCCGGCGATCTCAAGTCGCGCGCCCCGGTCGTCACGGTCATGGGCCACGTCGACCACGGCAAGACCTCGCTGCTCGACTACGTCCGGAAGGCCAACGTCGTGGCGGGCGAGGCGGGCGGCATCACCCAGCATATCGGCGCCTATCAGGTCACGCTCAAGGACGGGCGCTCGATCACGTTCCTGGACACGCCGGGCCACGAGGCGTTCACGGCCATGCGCGCCCGCGGCGCTCAGGTGACGGACATCGTCGTCCTGGTCGTGGCCGCCGACGACGCGATCATGCCGCAAACGATCGAGGCGATCTCGCACGCCAAGAACGCCGGCGTCCCGCTGGTCGTGGCGATCAACAAGATCGACCTGCCGGCCGCCAACGTGCAGAAGGTGAAGCAGGACCTGCTGGCGCACGGCGTGGTGCTCGAGGAGTTCGGCGGTACGACGCTCGCCACGCCGATCTCCGCCAAGACGGGCAAGAACGTGCAGGAGCTGCTCGACCAGATCCTGCTGCAGGCCGAGCTGCTCGATCTCAAGGCCAACCCCGACCGCCGGGCCCAAGGCACGGTACTCGAGGCGACGCTCGACCCCGGAAAGGGTCCGCTCGCCACGATCCTCGTCCAGAATGGCACGCTGCGCGGCGGGGACGACTTCATCTGTGGCCAGTTCTACGGGCGCGTGCGCGCGATGTATGACGAGCGCGGCCAGACGGTCGACGCCGCGGGGCCGTCCACGCCCGTGCAGGTGTTGGGCTTCGAAGGCGTGCCCGAGGCGGGCGACACGTTCCAGGTGATGACGGACGCGGCGGCGGCGCGCGACATCGCGCAGAAGCGCCAGCGTCTGGAGCGCGAGGCGCAGCACCGCCGCACCGGTCGCGTGAAAACGCTCGAGGATTTCATGGCGGAGCGAGCCGAAGGCGGTGCCGCCGCGCTCCGGATCATCATCAAGGCGGATCAAGGCGGTCCGGCGGAGGCGCTGGCGGACGCGCTGGCCCAGCTGTCGACGCCCGAGGTCAAGGTCGAGGTCGTCCACCGCGGCGTGGGCGCGATCACCGACTCGGACGTGCTGCTCGCCAAGGCCTCCAACGCGATCATCATCGGCTTCCACGTGCGACCCGACTCCAACGCGCGCGCCTCGGCGGAGCGCGAAAAGGTCGAAATCCGCACCTACCGCATCATCTACGAGGCGGTGGAAGAGGTGAAGGCGGCGATGGCGGGCTTGCTCGCTCCCGAAAAGAAGGAAGTGGTCTTGGGCGAGGCGGAAGTCCGCCAGCTGTTCAAGATCGCGAAGGTGGGCACGATTGCCGGAAGCTTCGTCCGCTCGGGCGTCATCCCGCGCACCGCGCGGGTGCGCGTGGTCCGCGACGGCGTCGAAGTGTACGACGGCACGCTGGCCTCGCTCAAGCGCTTCAAGGACGACGTGCGCGAGGTGCGCGAGGGGTTTGAGTGCGGGATCGGCGTCGAGAACTTCAACGACCTCAAGGTCGGCGACCTGATCGAAGCGTACCGCATCGAGGAGGTCGCGCGCTCGCTGACGCCCGCGTGATCGTGGGGGTCATGACGTGGGAGCTGCATCTCGCGGCGTGTCACTCCCTCAAGGACAAGCGCCATGTGCTGAAGAGCCTCAAGGACCGCCTCCACAACCGCTTCAATGTATCCGCGGCGGAGACGGCGCATCACGACCTGTGGCAGCGCGCCGAGCTGACCGTGTGCGTGGTTTCGACCGACCGAGGCCATGCGGAGAGCGTCTTGCGGGAGGCCGACCGCTTGATCGAAGCGGCCGACGGCGCCCGCATCGTGGACACGAGCGCGAGTTTCTTCTGATATGAAGCGACGGACGAGCCACCGCCCCGAGCGTGTGGCGGAGGCGATCCGCCAAACCGTGGCGGCGTTTCTCACCGCCGACGTGCGTGACCCGCGCGTCGGATTCGTCACGGTCACCGCGGTGGAAGTGTCCGGCGACCTGGCGCACGCGCGCGTGCGGGTGAGCGTGATGGGCGACGACGCGGAAAAAGCGAAGTCGCTCGAGGGGCTCGCCAGCGCCGCCCGGTTCCTGCGCGCCCAGCTCGCCAAGGGGCTGCCGCTGCGCGTGGCGCCGGAGCTGCGCTTCGAGCTCGACCGCGGCCTGGAGCACGCCCAGCAGATCGACCGGATGCTGCGCGGGCTCAAGGGGGGCGCGGGCTGATCTCTGGGGTGGCGCTGGTCGCGAAGCCGGGGGGCCCCGATGGGCCTACCTCGCACGACGTCGTCGACATCGTGCGGCGGGCCGTCGGGACCGATCGAGTGGGTCATCTGGGGACGCTCGATCCGTTCGCGGCGGGGCTGCTGGTGATCGTGGTGGGCCGCGCCACGCGGTTGGCGCCGTTCGCGGCGGGGTGGGCCAAGACGTACGACGGCGTGATGCGGCTGGGGGCGACGACCGCCACCGACGATGCGACCGGCGCGACGGTGGCGACCTCGGAGACGTGGCGTGGCGTAGATCGGGCGCGCGTGGACGCGGCGCTGGCGGCGTTCCGTGGGGCGTACGACCAGCGCCCGCCCGCGTACTCGGCGGTGAAGGTGGCCGGCGAGCGCGCCTACCGGCGGGCTCGCCGCGGCGCCAGCGTGGAATTGCGACCCCGGCGGGTCCAGGTCACGGAGCTCGAGCTCGAGAGCTTCGCGCCCCCCGACGTGGGCTTCCGCGCCACCGTGAGCGGCGGGACGTACCTGCGCAGCCTGGCCCGCGACATCGGGGAAGCGCTGGGGTGCGGGGCGCACCTCGCGACGCTCAGGCGGACGCGGGTGGGGCCGTTTCGGCTCGCGGAGGCGGTGGCCCCTGACGCGGTGACGGCGCGCGCGCTGCGCGATCCCGCGGAGCTCGTCCGCGACCTGCCGGCGGCGGAGCTGGACGATGCCGATCGGGCTGCCGTGCTGCACGGGCGGCCCGTGCCCGCGGGAAGCGGGATGCGGGATGCGGGAAGCGTGGCGCTGTTCGCCGATGGGCGGCTCGTGGCGATTGCGGAGCAGGTGGGGGACGTCCTGAAGCCCCGGGTCGTCGTGGCGGAGGCATGAGCGCGACGGTCGCGACGGTCGGTACGTTCGACGGCATTCATCGCGGGCACCAGGCCGTCCTGGACGACGTGGTGCGACGCGCTCGGGCGCGCGGGCTGGTGAGTCTGCTCGTGACGTTCGACCCGCACCCGCTCGAGGTCGTGAACCCGAGTGCCGCGCCGCGGCTGCTCACGCTGTCCGACGAGAAACGCCTGCTGGCGGCGGCCCTGGGCGTCGAGCGGGTCGAGGTCGTCCTGTTCACGCCGGAGCTGGCGCGTCTCGGTCCAGAGGAGTTCGTGCGCGACGTGCTGCGGGCGCGGTTCGGGATGCAGGAGCTGGTTCTGGGGTACGATCACGGATTCGGGCGCGGTCGCGCCGGCGACGTCGAGATGGTGCGGCGGTTGGCGCGCGAGGACGGCTTCGCCATGGAGGTGGTGGCGGCCGTGAAGGACGACGGGCAGCCGATCTCGTCGTCGCTGATCCGGACCGCCGTGGCGCACGGTGACCTGGCATCGGCCGAGCGCGGTCTGGGGCGGCCGTACAGCGTGCGGGCCGTGGTCGAGCGGGGCGCGGGGCGGGGCCGCACGATCGGCGTGCCGACGATCAACCTCACCTCACCCGATCCGCGCAAGCTGCTGCCGCCGGATGGTGTGTATGCCGTGCGCGTGGAAGTCGGGAAACGGGACACGGGAAGCGTGAAGCGGTACGGCGGGATGATGAACCAGGGCTCGCGGCCCACGTTCGGGGTGCACGCGCGCGGGCTGGAGATCCACCTGTTTGATTTCAGCGGCGATTTGTACGATCAGGTGGTGACGGTGGAGTGGGTACGCCGGCTGCGGGATACCCAGACGTTCCCGTCGCGCCAGGCGCTGGTCGCTCAGATCGAACGCGACGCGGTCGCGGCGCGTGCGATCCTCAAGGGGTAGAGACTGAAATGCGCACGATCCGCTCACGACTGATCGCCATCGGCGGGCTGCTGGCGCTCGCGGTGTGGCAGCTGATTCCCACCGACGTCACCCAGCGAGTGCGTGACGCGACGACCGGCCGCATGAAAGACACCACGATCCGTCGCGTGCCGATCAACCTCGGGCTCGACCTGCAGGGCGGTATTCATCTGGCCCTCGAAGTGGACCAGTCAAAGGGTCCCGTGCCCGACTGCGCCACCGCTATCCAGCTCGCCGAGAAGGTGGTGCGCACGCGGATCGACGAGTTCGGCACCAGCGAGCCCGTGGTGCAGATCCAGGGGCGCTGCCGCCTCATTGTCGAGCTGGCAGGTGAAAAAGACCCGGCCCGCGCCAAGGGCATCATCCAGCGCACGGCGTTCCTCGAGTTCCGCATCACCGATATGAAGAACCTGTTCCGCGACGCGTTGCCCGAGATCGACAAGGCGTTGCGCCGGGCCGGCGTGCGGGCGCCGGGGCAGGGTGCCGCGGCGGCGAGCGTGACGCAGCTGTTCGGCGCGGACACCGGCAAGGCGAAGCGGAAGACGGCGAAGGGCAAGGCGGCGGCGAAGGATACCACCGAGCTCAACGCACCGGACCCCCTGTCATCGCTCCTCTTCCAAGGCCAGTTGCCCGGCGAGTATCTCGTTCCGGAAGAGCAGGTGCCGGTGGCGGAGAGCCTGCTGGCGCGGCCCGACGTGCAACGGCTCATCCCGCGCGGCATCGAGCTGCGGTGGGGTACCGAGGTGTTGTCTCGCGCGGGCCGCAGCTACCGGACCCTGTACGCTGTCGAGGACCGGCCGATCATCACGGGGGAATACCTGCAGGACGCGAAAGCCCTGCGGGACCCGCTCACCAACCAATCAGTCGTGAACTTCGTGCTGTCACGGGGTGGCGGGCGCATCTTCGAACGCGAGACCGGCCGGCACGTGACCGACTACATGGCGATCATCCTCGACGGCCGCGTGCAGGGCCAGCCGCCCGTCATCAAGAGCCAGATCGGCCAGCGCGGGCAGATCGAGCTGGGCGCGAAGCCGCTCCAGGACGCCCAGGACCTGGCGCTGGTGCTCAAAGCGGGGGCGCTCCCCGCTCCGCTCACGATTATCGAGGAGCGTACGATCGGACCGTCGCTGGGCCGGGACTCGATCAGGGACGGCATCCGTGCGGGCATCGTCGGCGTGGCCCTCGTCGTCCTGATCATGGTCACCTACTACCGCCTGTCGGGCGTCCTGGCCGTCGCCGCGCTTGCGCTGTACGTCGTCTTCACGCTCGCCGGGCTCGCGGGGTTCGGGTTCACGCTCACGCTGCCGGGACTCGCCGGACTCGTGCTGTCGGTCGGCATCGCCGTCGATGCGAACGTGCTGATCTTCGAGCGCATCCGCGAAGAGCTGCAGCACGGGAAGCTGGTGCGCACCGCCGTGGACGAGGGCTTCCTGCACGCCATGAGCGCCATCATCGACTCGAACGTGAGCACGGCCCTCACCGCCTTCATTCTCTACCTGGTCGGGACCGGCCCGGTACAAGGATTTGCGATCACCCTGATCATCGGTATCGCTGCATCCATGATCACGGCCATCTTTGTGGTTCGCACCTTCTACATGATCTGGCTCGACCGCCGGCCGGACATGGCCACCCTGAGCGTCTGAGATGATCCGACTCTTCGCCAACGCGCATTACGACTTCATCAAGTGGCGCCGCTGGGCGTACGGGCTCACCGCGGCGATCATCATCCCCGGATTCGCCCTGTTCCTGGTGCGGGGGCTGAACTACTCGATCGAGTTCACCGGTGGCACGCTGATCCAGGTCCAGACGGCGGAGCCCGTCGGGACCGAGCGCATCCGCGGCGCGCTCGACGGGGCCGGCATCCGCGACGCGGAGATTCAGCAGTTCGGTGCGGCCAACGAATACGTGATCCGCGCGCGGATCGGGCGGGCCGACGCCGCCGTCGCGGGCTCGACCGAGACGCGCACCGAGGCCGTCGGCCCGAAAGTGGGGCGGGAGCTCCAGGGCAAGGCTTTCCTCGCGATCTTCTTCTCGTTCATCGTCACGCTCGTCTACCTCGCGGTCCGGTTCGAGTGGCGCTTCGGCCTCGCGGCGGTGCTCGCGACGTTCCACGACATCCTCACCACGATCGCGTTCATCCGGTACCTCGACCTCGAGGTGAGTCTCGTCGTCGTCGGGGCGGTCCTGACCATGGTCGGCTACTCCCTCAACGACACCATCATCATCTTCGATCGCGTGCGCGAGAACCTGCGCAAATTCCGGCGCCAGAACCTGTACGAGATCCTCAATCTCTCGATCAACGAGACGCTGCCGCGCTCCGTGCTGACGCACGGGACGACCATGGCGACGACGGTCGCACTCGTGGTGCTCGCGGGCGAGGTGTTGCGACCCTTCGCGCTGGTGATGACCTTCGCGATCTTCACCGGGACCTTCTCGTCGATCTACATCGCCGCCCCCCTCCTCATGTACATCGAGAAGCGCTGGCCGGGTGAAGACGCGCGGGGCGCCCGGGCGCTGCGTGCTGCGGGCTCCGTTCCGCTCAACCCGCCGCCCGCCCCGGGCGGCGGAGGCAGCTCCGAGGTCCGCTCCAAAGCGGCCGTGTGACGTGCTGGTCGACGCCCACTGCCACCTCGGCGATGCGGCGTTCGACCCCGACCGCGACGCGGTCCTGGCCCGCGCACGGGAGGCCGGCGTCGGCCACGTGGTGGTCATCGGTGCCACGCTGCCCGAAAGCGAGCGGGCCGCAGCGCTCGCCCGGGCCCGTCCCGGCCTCTCCGCCACGGCCGGCGTCCACCCCCATGAGGCGCGGCACTGGTCGGCCGCTGCAGCGGCCCGCCTGAGGGACTTGCTCGCCCTACCCGAAGTGGTGGCGCTGGGAGAAACGGGGCTCGATTACCATTACGACCATTCGCCGCGGGACACGCAACGCCACGCCTTCGAGGCCCAGCTGGCGCTCGCCAGCGAGCTTCGCAAGCCGGTCGTGGTGCACGCGCGCGAGGCCGACGACGACGTGGCGGCGATGTTGCGGGGTGCGGCTACGCCGGTCGTGCTGCACTCGTTCAGCTCGGGGCCCAGCGTGTTCGAGGCGGGCTTGGCGATCGCCGCGTACTTTTCCTTCAGCGGCATGATCACCTTCAAGAACTGGACGATGACGGATCGGCTCACCGCCTGCCCGCCCGACCGGCTGCTCGTCGAGACCGACGGCCCGTATCTTGCTCCCGTCCCCCATCGCGGAAAGCGAAACGAGCCGGCCTACGTGCGCGCCGTGGCGGAGGCGGTCGCGCGGGCCCGGGGAGAGTCGCTGGACACCATCGGGCAGCGTACCACGGACAACGCGCGTCGGCTCTTCGGAGCGCGGCTCGCCACGACCCTCTAGCAGCGAGCATTCGTGACCACGACGGCCAAGGTACCGACCGACATCGCCATCGCCCAGGCGGCCGAGCTGCGTCCGGTGGCCGACATCGCTGCGGAGCTGGGGCTCGACGACGAGGAGATCGAGCTGTACGGCAGGTACAAGGCGAAGGTGCGACTCTCCGCGCTGGCGCGTCGCAAGCCCAAAGGACGGCTGGTGCTGGTCACCGGCATCAACCCGACGCCGGCGGGCGAAGGGAAGTCCACGGTGACCGTCGGGGTGACGCAGGCGCTGCGGAAGATCGGGAAGAACGCGGCGCTCTGCATTCGCGAGCCGTCGCTCGGGCCGGTCTTCGGCGTGAAGGGTGGAGCCGCGGGCGGCGGGTACGCCCAGGTCGTCCCGATGGAAGACATCAACCTGCACTTCACCGGCGACTTCCACGCCATCGCGAGTGCGCACAACCTGCTGTCCGCGATGTTGGACGCCCATCTGCATCATGGCAACGCGCTGGGTCTCGATACGCGCCGCATCACGTGGCCCCGTACCATCGACATGAACGACCGCGCCCTGCGCAGCCTCGTCGTGGGCCTCGGAGGGCTCAACGCCGGTCCCGCGCGCGAGGAGCGGTTCGTCATCATCCCGGGCTCGGAGATCATGGCCATCATGGCGCTGGCGACGGCCCTCGGGGACCTGGAGCAGCGGCTCGCGCGCATCATCGTGGGGCTCACGACGGCGAAGCAGCCCGTGCGCGCGAGCGACCTCAAGGCCCATGGGGCCATGACCCTGCTGCTCAAGGACGCGATCAATCCCAACCTCGTGCAGACGCTCGAAGGCGGACCGGCGTTCATTCACTGCGGGCCGTTCGGCAACATCGCCCACGGTTGTAACTCCGTCGTGGCGACCCGGCTCGCGCTCACGCTGTGCGACGTGGTGCTCACCGAGGCGGGGTTCGGCGCCGACCTCGGGGCCGAAAAGTTCTTCGACATCAAGTGCCGCATGGCGGGCCTCAACCCCGAGGCGGCGGTCGTGGTCGCCACCGTGCGGGCACTCAAGATGCACGGGGGCGTCAAGAAGGATGCGCTGGGAGCGGCTGACGTGGACGCCGTGCGGCGTGGGGCGGCGAACGTGCGACGCCACATCCGGAACGTGCAGAAGTTCGGCGTCCCGGTGATCGTAGCGCTCAATCGGTTCGTCACGGACACGGAGGCCGAGCTCGACGCGGTGCGGGCCGAGTGCGCGGCCGAGGGTGTGGGCGTCGAGCTGTGCGAGGTGTGGGAGAAGGGCGGGGAGGGAGGCGTGGCGGTGGCGGAAGCGGTGCTCAAGCTGCTGGACCACCGCACGGCGAAGTTCAAGCCCCTCTATGACGAGAAGCGGCCGATTCGGGAAAAGATCGAGACGATCGCGAAGGAGATCTACGGGGCCGGGGGCGTGGCGTTCGCCCCTCCGGCGGAGCGGGCGCTCGAGCAGCTGCCCGCCATGGGCCTGGGCGAGACGCCGGTGTGCATGGCGAAGACGCAATACTCCTTCTCCGACGACCCGACCAAGCTCGGCGCCCCGAGCGGGTTCACACTCCAGGTCCGGGACATTCTGCCATCGGCGGGCGCCGGGTTCGTCGTGGCGCTCGCGGGGGATATCATGACCATGCCAGGGCTCTCGAAGACGCCTGCGGCCGAAAAGATCCGGGTGCACCCGGACGGCACGATCGAAGGACTCTTCTGATGCCACGCAAGGCACTGGGCATAGTGGTCGCGGAGGGCGCTCCGAAGGCGATCGGCCCGTACAGCCAGGCTGTGGTCGTCGATGGAATGGTGTACACGGCGGGGCAGATCCCGCTCGACCCCGAGACGGGTGGGATCGTGGGCAAGACCACTCCGGAGCAGGCCGAGCAGGTGTTCAAGAACCTGGGCGCCATCCTCAAGGCCGCGGGCTCCGGGCTCGACCTGGTGGTGAAGACCACGGTGTATCTCGTCGACCTGGCCGATTTTGCGGCGATGAACGAGGTGTACGCGAAGTACTTCCCGACGCATAAGCCGGCCCGCTCCACGATACAGGCCGCGGCGCTGCCCAGGGCGGTGCGGGTGGAGATCGACGCGATCGCGACAGTCGGATGAGCCGCCTCACGCTGGTGATCGTGGCGGCGCTGCGCTGGTCCGTCCCCGACGGGGCGAGCGCGCAGACCGAAGCGCCGTCCGCCGATCGCGCGTTGGCGCGCGATATTCTCCGCGAGCTGGTCGAGATCAACACGACGGACTCGCTCGGGAACACGCCGCGCGCGGCACGCGCCATGGCGCGGCGCCTCGTCGCGGCGGGATTTCCCGCGGCGGACGTGCGCGTGCTGATCGGCCCCGACGCAAGGCACGGCAACCTCGTGGTGCGCTACCGCGGCACGGGCGCCGCCACCGCTGGCCGTCCGATCATCGGATTCGCGCACCTGGACGTCGTGCCCGCCCGGCGGGCGGACTGGTCCGTCGATCCGTTCGCCTTGCTCGAGAAGGACGGCTACTTCTACGGCCGCGGCACGACCGACGACAAGGTCGGGGACGCGATCCTGGTCGCCGATTTCATCCGGCTCAAGCGGGCGGGCTTCAAGCCGCGCCGCGATCTGATCCTGATGCTCACGGGCGACGAAGAGACCGCGGGCAGCTGCATCGCGTGGCTCGTGACGAAGCACCGGGACTTGATCGACGCGGAGTTTGCCTTGAACACCGACGCGGGCGGCGGCGTGTTGCGCGACGGACGGCGCGTGATGTTCGTCGTGCAGGCGAGCGAAAAGGTGTACGCGACCTATGTGCTCGAAGCCACCGACAAGGGCGGGCACAGCTCGCTCCCTCGGCCCGCGGACAATCCCGTCTACCGACTCGCCCCGGTGTTGCAGCGGCTCGCACAGTATCAGTTCCCCGTCAAACTGAACGAGGTGTCCCGCGCCTTCTTCGAGCGCTCCGCCGCGCTCGAGACCGGGGCCCTCGCGGAGGACATGCGGGGCGTGCTGAAGGATCCGCCCGACAGCGCGGCCGTGGCGCATCTCTCGGCGGTGCCCTTCTACAATTCCAAGCTCCGCACCACCTGCGTCGCCACCTTGATGCAGGCGGGGCACGCCGAGAACGCGCTCCCCCAGTCGGCTCAGGTGACGGTGAACTGCCGGATCCTTCCGGGAGAGCCTGCCGCGGAGGTCGCGGCGACGCTGGAACGGCTCGCCGGCGACGACCGGATCGCCCTCCGCACGGTCTACGCGCCCATCCCGAGCCCGCCCTCGCCCCTTACACCGGCGATCATGGGCCCCATCGAGCGGTTGGTCGCGGAGCAATTCCCCAATGTCCCGATCGTGCCCGTGATGGAAGCCGGCGCGACCGATGGGTTGTTCCTGCGCAACGCGGGGATCCCCACCTACGGCGTCTCGGCCGTGTTCGAGGAGCAAAATGACGTGCGCGCCCACGGCCGCGATGAGCGGCTCCGCGTGCAGAGCTTTTACGAAGCGCTCGAGTTCTGGTATCGGATGATGCAGGCGTTCGCATCGGCCCGTTGACGCGATGACCGAACCGGGGTATCTCAACACGCGTGGACCTGGCCGTCGGGTAGCCGCATGTGGAAGCGAGTGAAGAAGCAGCGGGTGCAGGGCAGGGTGGCGCGATTCCGCGTCCCGGGCGGGGCGGAGCCCGACGCCGCCCGCGCCCCTGACGACGCCATGCCGCTCGCGGCCTCGATCTTGTGGCAGCCGATCGATGCCGCACCCGGGCAAGACGCCGAGCTCCCGGTTTTCATCTCCCAGCGAGCGCTCACCGCCATCCATGACCATTGCGCCGCGGGGCATGAGACGTGCTTCGGTCTCTTGACCGGGCGCCTGGTGCGCACCGCGGATACGGGCGCTTCGTACCTCGTCGTCGAGTCGACGATCCGGCTCCCGGGCGGGACCGGCGACGATGCCAAGGCCGCCCTGTTGGAGGGTTGGGTGGTGGCGCAGGACGTCGTGCGCAGGACCGGCGATCGGCTGGTCGGCTGGTACCGGGGGCGCTGGACCGGCGACGCGGGGCTCACCTCGGCGGAGGCCGGGACCCACACCGCGGTGTTCGCCGAGCCCTGGCAGGTGGCGGTGGCGGTGGGTTCGGGCGACCCGACCGTCGGCGGCGTGTTCCGTCGCTCGACGAGGAGCGCGTGGGCGCACGAGTGCCTGCCGTTTTATGAGCTCGTCGATCCGTCGTCCATTCGACCGGACGGCAGCAAGCCCACGCGCCTGCGCTGGGACAACTACCGCACTGAAGAGACCGCCCTCGTCACGTCTGCCACGCCGCCGGGCCCAGCCGCCGTGCCCGCCCCGGCTGAAGCCGCGCTCGCTCCCGCTGGTGCGCCCTCCTGGCGCACGTCGTCCCTGACGCCGCAGGTCCTCTGGCCCGACCAGTTCGGCAGCGCGGAAGGCGCGAAGGCCGGCGAGGCGGCGTCGTCCCGCATTCGCGTCGGCCGCGCCGGACGCTGGGCCGCGTACATTGTCGCAGGCGTCCTGGCGGTCGCTGGTTTGCTCAGGCTCTACTCGGCGGTGGCATCACCCGCGCCGCCCGGCCCCGCCCAGCGCACGCCCGAGGCGGATGCGGTGACGCCAGGGGCGCGACTGGACCGCGCCGCCGACACCCTGGCCCTTGCGATCGCCGCGTTCGACCTGCGGGCCCAGCTGTTCGCCAGCCGGCAGATGCAATGTCCCGAGCTGGCGCGCGGGCTGGTGCTCGTCGAGGAGCGTTGGACGGCCTACAACGGCGTGCGGAAGAACAGCGGCGTGGCGCTCGACTCCGCCGGTACCGCCCGGGACCGAGCCCTCTATGCCGATGTCGATGGGGTCGAGCGGCGGTTCGAGCGCTCGGCCTGCCCCCGACCGTGACGCGCGCCGTCGCGTTGCTTGCTCTCCTGGTGATGGGCGTACCGCGTCGGGGGGCGACGCAAGGGTCGCAGCCGCTGCGCAAGACCGATGTGATCCGTCTGCTCTCGAACCCCCTGATCTCGCGGCGCGAGGTCGCGGATCTGATCCGGCGTAACTGTGTCGCCTTTCGACCCACACCCCGGGATTGGGCGGATCTGCGCGACTTCGGCGCGGACTCGGAGGTGCTGAGCAGCATCGGCGGATGCGCGACGTCCGCGGCGCAACGCGTCGCCCCTACGCTCCCCCTCGCCGCCGTGCTGCTCCCGGCCCGGTTGAGCGTCACCGTCGGGGACGAGGCCGTCGCGCGCGTCCAGGTGAAGCGCGGTGAGGTTCCGCAAGCGGGCGTGCCGCTGGTGCTGCGCGGGACCTCCGCCATTCCCGGCGGCCCGCCGCAAGACGCGCAGGCCGTCACGGATGCAAGCGGTGTCGCCGTGTTCCGCTTTCGCGTCGGTCGGCTCCCAGCGACTCGCATGCTCGAGGTCGTCACCGGCTCGGGTGCGGCGATCGCCGGAGCCCCGGCGCTCGAGTTGGTCGTCGGCCCCTCGGGGCCGGCCGTCGCCGCGGTCCAGCCCGGTCGCGTCGAGCTGCGCGCTGGCGAGCGCGGATCCATCTCACTGCTGGTGACGGTGCGGGACTCGTTGGGGAATGCCGTGCCCGGCGAAGCGGTCGGATTGCAACCGGACGCCCCGGACATGGGCGTGGCCGCCGACGTACGCTCCACGGATTCGCTGGGCCGGGCGGCGTTCGCCATCGAGCGGGCCGCGGTGCGCCACGGGGGCAAACTCATCGTGCGAGTGCGCGGCCAGCAGTTCGGATCGGTGGAGCTGGTTCGGAGCGACCTGATGGCGCCGGCGGCGACGGGCTTCGTTTCGGGAGTGGGACAACGCGGCATCGCGCGGACCCGGTTGAGCGAGCCCCTGGTGTTTCAGGTGCGCTCCAGCCTCGGCAGGCCGCTGGTCGGGAAACTCGTGACGTTCCGAGCGGTCAACGCGGACGTCGCGACCGACAGTGTCGTCACCGACTCGGCCGGCCTCGCGCGCGCAGAAGTGACGCTGGGCAAGCAGGCCGGCCCGGCCCTCGTGACCGCCACCGTAGACTCGCTCCAGAGACAGGCGGCGCTCTCGGTGGACCCGGCGGCTCCCGCTGGTGTGATCATCGAGCGGGACGGGAATCGGGTCGACGGCGGGGCGATCGTAGTGACTGGCGGCGCTACCTTCGTGCTGCGGGTCTCCGCGCAGGACGCCTACGGCAACGTCGTGCCCACGGCGGATCTGGCGCGGATGATTCAGAAAATGCGCGATCGGTTCAACCTACAGTCGCAACTCTTGAAAATGATCAGCGTCGAATCGGATGCCGGGGCAGCAAGGGTAACGTTCAAGCCGGTGGGAACGGGTCAGGCGGACTTGTCGATCGCGGGCGCGACCGTGTCGGTGGCGATCACGCAGGCTCGGTAACGACTACCCGCGGTGAGTGACCGGGGTCACGCCGGCGTGACCCTGCCTCAGAAGAGTGCCTGGGTGCCGCGGCCGTGGTGCACGGGGGCGGATCGGGCCTGGTGGTCCGACTGGTCTTCAAAACCAGCTGGGGTCCGAATGGACCTTGGTAGGTTCGATTCCTACACGCTCCCGCCACGCCCTGTCCACTTTTGTGTCGCACTGCTGCGACACGGCTGCGCCGAACCTACCCCAGTCCCGCTCGCTATCACAGCGACCATCCACTGCATCCCGTGGCACTACCCTTGCGATGAAAACCGGTCGGCTCGCGGGGAGTGAGCCGTGCCCCCGTCTTCGCTCGGTTATGAGGAACGGAGATAGGATTGTGGGTTCTCGGCCACTCCCTGCGGCGCCGCCAAACCTCCGCCTCTACCCCAGCACCTCCCGGACCTTCTGTGCCAGCGCGCGAGCCCCCGCTCGAGCATTTGATGCCGGCCGATGGCCGCTGCGGGGTAGCCTGACATCTCGTCGCCTGGAAGAAAGACCCGGACCCGAGACGCTGGCAATAGGTCACGGGGCCGTCGCGAAAACCCACGCCAGCCGGTATCTTGGGCGCGTCTCCAACCCGTGGAGCAGCCGCGCATGTGGGCTCTTCTCCTCCTCCTCACGCAGGCGGGGCGCCCCGGCCCCGGTCTCGAAACGCTGCCCCGTGCGACCGTGCTCGTGGACTCCGGTGTGCATCAGCTCGTCATCCAGCTGCCCCCGGTGGACGTGCCGGCGGCCGGCAGTGGCGGCGAGGCGATGGTCGGGTTCCCGCTCTGCGAGGTCCTCGTCCCCGTGGACGCGTCGCTCCATAGCGCCCGGGTCGAGGTGGTGGACGGGTCGGGGCGCCGGCTGCCGCACGAGATGCTGCATCATTTCAACCTCAGCGATCCGGAGCACCGGGAGCTGTTCCTGCCCATCGGGCTCCATCTGCTCGCCGCGAGCAGGGAAACCCCCGCGATCACGGTCCCGCGCCTGCTCTTCGGCCTGCCGCTCGCGCGCGGCCAGCGGCTCATCGCCGGCGCCATGCTCGCCAACACCTCCGACGTGGCCTATCGCCGGGTGCACGTGCGGCTGGTGCTGCACTACGTTCCCGGCGGCCTGCCCTGGCCGTTGTACCGCACGTACCCCTGGGCCATCGACGTCCAGTACCCGCTCGGTCGTCCGGGCACGGGGAGCAAGGCGTTCGATCTTCCCCCTGGCCATACGGAGCGGTCCTGGGAAGGCAGTCCGGCCATCCCGGGCACCATCCTCGGTCTGGGAGGCCACATGCACGACTACGGCGTCGCCCTCGAGCTGAAGGACGTGGCGACCGGCAGGGTGCTGTGGCGCGGTGCCCCGGTCACCGACGCCGCCGGGCGCGTCCTCGCGTTCCCGCTGGCCCGCTTCTACAGCTGGCGCCGGCTGGGAGTGCACGTGGTTCCCGCGCACCGCTACCGGCTCACGGCCGTGTACGAGAACCGGACGGGGCGCTACATCCGCGACGGCGGCATGGGGGCGGTGGCCGGCCTGTTCGTGCCCGACCGGGGGGCGGCGTGGCCGGCGGTCGATACCAGCGATACCCTGTACCAGCGGGACCTGGCGGCCACGATCCGCTCGGGCAGCGCCGAGATGATGGCGGACATGAGGATGGAGCACCACGCGGATCCCTGAGACAGCTTGCCGAACGGCGTGTAGCCTACATCACGCTCGAACGGCAGCGACCGACGTATTTTCGGCCGTGCCCAAAATGCAATGGGGTCGTCTCCAAGTGGACGTGAACTGCGCGCTGCGCCGCGGGGCTTGGTACCGGGTCGCGGGCCTCGCAGCGCTCGAAGCCATCCTCGACGTCAACCGCAGGCCGCTGAAAGTCCCCCACTACCTGGTCGAGGTCGTCTCACGGCCGCCGACGCGGTGGTCCGTCGTCCCGCGCCCCGAAGGGGCCGGCGAGCTGCCGTCCGAGTGGGGACCGCACTACGGCGTGTGCCCGAGCTGCCGTGAGCGCGCGGCGCTGCACGGCCGTCCGCGCCGTCTCACGTGCAATCGCTGTCGGGGTGAGTTCGACGTCGCGTGGGACGAGGAGTACCTCGCCCAATTCTGACGGACGGCCTCAGCCGCCCATCACCCGCTCCACCTCCGTAAGACGCGCCTCGATCTCGATCGGCCGGTTGGCGCGGGCCGGCCGCGGCTCGAGTTCTTGATGATAGCGCGTCACAATCTCCGGATCCTTCAGCACGTGGCCCGTCAGCACCGCGACCACGCGGTCGCGCGGGCGGATCACGCTCTCGCGAATCAGGCGCCGCGCTCCGGCGGGTGCCGCGGCGCTCGCCGGCTCACACCCGATCCCGGCGCCGTCCACGACCGCCTTGGCCTCGAGGATCTCGTCGTCGCTCACGGTGGTGACGACCCCATTCGTGTCGCGGATGGCGCGCACGGCGCGCTCGTACGAGACCGGGTTGCCGATGTTGATGGCCGTCGCCACCGTGTGCGGCTCTACGCGCCGCCGTTGGGCGAATGCTTCGCGGAAGCTCTGCGCGAACGGTGCGGCGCCGTCGGCCTGGACGGCGGCGAGTCGCGGCGCCCGGTCGATCAGCCCCCACGCCAGCGCCTCCGCCAACGCCTTCCCGAAGGCCGCCGTGTTGCCGAGGTTGCCCGCGGGCACCACGATCCAGTCGGGGGGCTCCCAGCCGAGCTGCTGCAGCAGCTCGAGGACGATGGTCTTCTGGCCCTCGAGCCGGAACGGATTCACCGAGTTGAGCAGGTAGACCCCCAGACGCTCGCTCGCCTGGTCGGCGAGCTCGAGGCAATCGTCGAAGTTGCCGCGGACGAGCAGCGTGCGGGCCCCGTACGCGAGCGCCTGGGCGAGCTTGCCGAGCGCCACCTGACCCTTCGGCACCAACACCAGCGCCGGCAATCCCGCGAGCGCGGCGTACGCGGCGAGCGCTGCCGCGGTGTTGCCGGTGGACGCACACACGACCGCGCGCGCGTGGACGCGCCGCGCCTGCGTCACGCCGACGGTCATGCCGCGGTCCTTGAACGAGCCCGTGGGGTTCTGGCCTTCGTGCTTGAGCAGGAGCTCCGGCGCGCCCGTCCAGCGGGCAACCGCGGCGCTCGCGAGCAGCGGCGTGTTGCCCTCGGGATAGGAAAGGATGTGCTCGCCTGCGGAGGGGAGGACGGCTTCGCCGTAGCGCCACACGCCCGACGCGAGCGCGCCGCGCCGTACGCCCCAGCGCGCGTCGAATGTCGCCCGCAGCGCGTTCCCACCCTGGGCCGGAGGCCGGTGGCGCAGCTCCAGCAGCCCGCGGCACCGCGGGCACCGCGGATGGGGATCGATCTCGGGGATTTCGCTGCCGCAGCTCGCGCACACCTGCCAGGTGAGAGGGGGAGGGGGGGCGCTCATGCGCCGGCGAGCTTCAGCACATCGTTCAGGATGCCTCCCGCGGTCACCGCCGGGCCCGCACCGGGCCCGGTGATCACCAGCGGGTTCTTCTTGTAGCGCATGGTCGTGAAGATAAACTGGTTGTCCGTCCCGTTGAGCGAGGCCATCGGACTCGACGCGTCGACCACGACGAGGCCGACGCGGATGCTGCGTCGGGTCACGATCGCCCGGTAGCGGAGCACCCCGCCGCGCGCGCGCGCCGCCGCGACGCGTTTCGCCCACGGCGCGTCGAACTGGCGGAGCGATGCGAGGAACTGGTCGAGCCCGAGCCGCTCCGCGCCCTCCGGCACCAGGGACTCGACGGCGATGTCGCGGAGCTCCCCGGAGAACCCGAGCAGCCGGCCGAGGATCAGCGCCTTGCGGGCCACGTCCATCCCGGACAGGTCGTCGCGGGGGTCGGGCTCGGGGTACCCTTTGGCGATCGCGCCCTCGAGCGCCGCCGAGAACGCGGCGCCGCGGCCCAGCTCCCCGAACAGATAGCCGAGCGTTCCCGACGGGCACCCCTCGATCTTCGAGACCCGGTCCCCGGATTCCACGAGCTTCTGGTAGGTATCGATGATCGGCAGGCCGGCGCCGACGGTCGCCTCGAGCAGCAGCCGGCGGCCGTGCGCCTGGGCGGCGGCGCGGAGTGCGTCGTACTGTCGCTTGTCGGTTGTGACCGGGCGCTTGTTGGCGAGCACCACATGCATTCCCGCCCCGAGCGCCGCGGTGAGCGTCTCCGTCGTCTCGTCGGCCGTCACGTCCACCAGGATCGGGTTGGTGAGGGCGTGGCGGGCGACGAAGGCGACCGCTTCGGCGGCGCTGGTCCGCCGTCCGCCCGTCGCCTTGGCGAGCGGCGTGCCCTTGGCTTTCGCCGCCGCCAACGCGGCGAGTCGCCGCGGCGAGAAGCCGTCGGCGTCGAACACCAGGCCGCTCGAGTCGATCAATCCCACGATGCGGAGCTTGAGCGCCTCCCGCTTCACTTTGGCGATCATGGGCGCGAGCGCCCGCCCGATCTGCCCGAAGCCCAATAGCACGACGTCGCTGCGCTCGGGGTGCGCCACCGCGCCGCCCCCGATCTTCGAGAGCTGAAACGCCGCATGCACCACCCGCTGGGCGCGCGGCGCTTCCTTGCCGTCGACGACGAGTGACAAATTCAGCTCCGACGACCCCTGAGCCGTGGCGATCACGTTGATCCCGGCCTCGGCCAGGGCGGAGAAGACGCGGGCGGCGATGCCCGGTGTCTCCGCCATGCCGAGCCCCACCACCACGAGCGTCGCGAGGCCGGTGCGGACCTCGACGCCGTCGATCTCCTGACGCGCGATTTCCCGCTGGAACGTCTCCTCCAGACTGCGGCGCGCGCGCTGGGCGCTCTCCTCCGGGACGCTGAAACAGATCGAATGCTCGGACGAGGCCTGCGTAATGAGCGACACGGAGATCCCTTCGTGGTGCACCGCCGCAAAGGTGCGCGCCGCGATGCCGGGCACCCCCAGCATCCCGCTGCCGGTGACCGTGAGCAGGGCCTGCCGCGGGATGGCCGAGAGCGCTTTCACGGGATACTGCTCGAGCGTGCGGCGCCGCGAGATCTCGGTGCCGAGGGACGCCGGCTCGGCGAAGGGGCGGATACGAATCGCCACGTTCCGCTTGATCACCGGGACGAGGGCCCGCGGGTGGAGCACCTTGGCGCCGTAATACGCGAGCTCCGCCGCTTCGCGCAGATGGACCTGCGGCACGACGCGCGCGTCGGGCACGATACGGGGGTCGGCGGTCAGCAGGCCTGGCACGTCCTTCCAGAGCGATACCTCGCGCGCTCCCAACACGCGCGCGAGCAGCGTGGCCGTCAAGTCCGAGCCGCCGCGTCCCAGCGTGGCGACCTGGCCGTCGGGCGCCGCGCCGAGAAAGCCGGGGACCACGGTGACCGCGCCGCGCGCCAGGAGGGGTCCGAGCGTGCGGCGCGCGCTCCGCGCCGTACCGCCCACGTCGGGGGAAGCGTTGCCGAACGTGCCGTCGGTCCGCACCACGTCCGTCGCGTCGACGTAGACGACGGGACAGTCCACCGCTTCCAGCGCCGCGGCGAACAGCTGCGCCGACAGCCGCTCGCCCCGCGCGACCACGTAGTCGATGGTGCGAGGGGTGATGTCGCGCAGGATCCCGAGCCCGCCGACGAGCTGCTCGAGCTCGGCGAACGCCGCGTCGATGAGCTTCACGAGGTCGTCGAGCCGGACGCCACGGCGCACCAGGGTGCGGGCGGCCTCGGCGTGCCGGGCGCGAAGCGCGCGGGCGGTCGTGCGGACATGCGCCGCGTCCCCACGCGCCGCCCGCGCGGCGCAGTCGAGTAGCGCGTCGGTCACGCCGCCCATCGCCGATACCACCACGACCTGCGGGGCCGGGCGGTGCGCGAGGACGATCTTCGCGGCGTGCGTTATCCCGGCGGCGTCCGCGAGCGATGCGCCGCCGAACTTGTGGATGTGCGGGGGAGAGCGCGGGGCCCGGGCCATGGCCTCAGGCCGTCTCGAAGCCGCCGGCCGGGCGGTCGGCGTGAAACGTCTGGGCGGCGATGCCGCAGGCCCCCCAGGCGCGCACCATCGCGTCGCCCACGGGACCCACGCCGTCGGAGACCACCACGGCGACGACGGTCGGTCCCGAGCCCGAGAGCGTGGCCCCGTACGCGCCGGCCTGCCGCGCCGCGCTCGTCACCTCGTCGTAGCCCGGCACCAGCGCGCGGCGGAACGGGACGTGCAGCACGTCGTCGAGCCCGGCGGCGAGGAGCCGCGGGTCGGCATGCGCCAGCCCGTGGACCAGGGCGGCGCTCTTCGCCGCCGCCCGCACCGCGTCGGCGTGGGGCAGGGTCGCCGGGAGCGCAGCCCGCGCGCGCTTGGTCTCCACGGTAAAGTCCGGGACCGCGAACACCAGCGCGAGCGATCGGTGAATCGCGAGGGGCGTCACGACGAGGCCGTCAGGCCCCCGCAGCACGAGGTTGGCGCCGCCGAAGACCGCCGGCGCGACGTTGTCCGGATGGCCTTCGAGCTCGCTGCAGAGCTCGGCCAGCGCCGGCGGGTCGAGCGTCAGCTCGAGCAGCGCTACAGCGGCGGCGGCCCCCGCGACCGTCGCGGCCGCCGAGGACCCGAGCCCTCGCGCGACGGGAATGTCGGAGTCGGCGGCCAGCGCCAGGCCGCCGGGCACCTCCCGGCCCGCCCGCCGACAGGCGGCAGCGAAGCCGCGATACAGCAGGTCCGCCTCCGGCACCGTCTCGAGGGCTCGGAGCGTCCCGGCGCGCTCGATGGCAACGGGCGCAACCGGCTTCCCGGCCGCCTCGCGCGCCGCTCGGGCGGTGACGCGTAGCCAGCGCCCGACGGCCACCCCCACGCAGTCGAACCCGGCGCCCAGATTGGACGTCGAGCCCGCCACCCGCACGGTCACGCTCGCTCGCATCGGCGGTATCGCATCTTTCGGGAAACAGAAACGCCCGCGCAATGCTAGGCCGCGGGCGGTCGCTTTTTAGCACGTTGTTTAACGTGGCGGCAATACGCGGCAAATCACCACGAGCGCTTCGCTTGTATGTATGTTCAATACTCGCCGCAGCCGTCGGGTGCGTCAAGGAGCAGCGATGGGGAAGATTCGCGTCGGCATTCTCGGGGCGACGGGCACCGTCGGGCAGCGCTTCCTCCAGCTGCTCGAGCAGCATCCCCAGTTCACCGTCACGGCGCTGGCGGCGTCCGACCGGTCACAGGGCAAGCCCTACGCCGAGGCGTGTGCCTGGCGACTCCCGGGCGCCGTCCCGGACGCGGTGCGCGGGCTCGTCGTCCAGGCGCCCGAGCCGCCGCTCGACTGCGACGTCGTGTTTTCGAGTCTTCCGTCCGACGTGGCGGGGCCGGTCGAGACGCGGTTCGCCCGCGCGGGATACCGGGTCGTGACCAATTCGTCGCCGCACCGCATGGACGATGCGGTGCCGCTGCTGATTCCGGAGGTGAACCCCGACCACCTCGTGCTGCTCGACGCGTGTAAGGGAACCGGCGGCGGGTTCATCGTCGCGAACCCGAACTGCTCGACCGTGATGATCGCGCTGGCGTTGGCGCCGCTCGCCGCCCGGTTCGGCATCGCGGCGGTGGCGGTCACGACGCTGCAAGCCATCTCCGGTGCAGGATACCCCGGAGTGGCTTCACTCGACATCACCGACAACGTGGTCCCGTTCATCGCCGAGGAAGAGGAAAAGATCGAGCGCGAGACCCGGAAGATCCTGGGCTCCCTGGCGGCCAGTCGCGTGACGCCCGCGACGTTCGCCGTGAGCGCGCAATGCCACCGCGTGAACGTCGTCGACGGGCACCTGGCGGCGGTGCGGGTGAAGCTCGACCGGGCCGCGGAGCCGGAGGAGCTGCGCGAAGCGTGGGCGTCCTTCAGCGGGCTGCCGCAGGCGCTCCGCCTGCCTACCGCTCCCGAGCGGCCCATCATCGTGCGCGACGAGCCCGACCGCCCGCAGCCGCGGCTCGACCGCGACGCGGGGCGGGGCATGAGCGTCACCGTCGGCCGCATCGCCCGCGACTCGGTGCTGGGACACCGGTTCGTCGCGCTGAGCCACAATACCATCCGCGGGGCCGCCGGTGCGGCGATTCTCAACGCCGAGCTGCTGCTCGCGAAGGGCTACCTCGA
>WNEP01000347.1_pt1 | contig 23948 bp, 21 predicted proteins | sample 5399961 | NCBI WGS metagenome assembly WNEP01 (sample SAMN13153329, study PRJNA577476) | soil metagenome | isolation source: 20 cm grassland meadow soil pre-rain plot 5 | place: USA:California | collected 2015-09-08 | reverse complement strand
AGAAGAAGTTAGCAGAGATCCAGGGCCTGAAACGACACAAACATGTCCTCTTGGCCAGGATTCTTGAGGAAAAGGAATCGTACGATCGCGCGGTCGAAGAATTGGAGCGATCCGCCGCCCGAGTTGATACCCTCCTGAAGGAATTAGAGCAGCGGAGGAAGGCGGCCGCACTGCGGCCTAAGAAAGGGAGCGTGGGGTCTATTCTGTTCCAGGGGAGCCTTCAATGGCCGGCTGACGGCGATGTGGTATCGTTCTTTGGACGGCAGAAGCATCCGAGTTTCGAGACCTATATCGAGCGGAAAGGGATTGAGATCCGGACCGACGAGGGGAGTCCGATCCGGGCGGTGATGGCCGGGACGGTCGAGTACGCGGACTGGCTGAGGGGCTACGGGCTGGTACTGATCCTTGATCACACGAACGGTTTTTTCTCGCTCTACGCGCATGCCTCGAGGTTGTCGTGCAAAGTGGGCGAGCACGTCCAGGCAGGTCAGGTGATCGGAGAGACCGGGGACACTGGGATGACCGGCGAGAGTACGCTATACTTTGAATTGCGGGAGGGGGCGGAACCGGTCGATCCGCTGGCCTGGCTAGCCAGACGGCGGTGAGGTCACAGGGAAAGGAACGAATCGCTATGGAACAGGAACGGCAACGCAGGGGATGGTATCTGGGGCCGGTCGTTGTGGTGGCTCTGCTCCTCGGAGTCCTGATCGGAAAAGGCTGGGAGCGAACCGGCCATGCGACCGAGACATACGAGGAACTGAAAACGTTCTCGGAGGTCCTGACCCAGATCCAGAAACATTACGTCGAGGATGTCAAACCCAAGGATCTGGTCCAAGGCGCGATCCGTGGAATGCTGGCCACGCTGGATCCCCACTCAGCCTACATGACCCCGGAGATGTTCAAAGAGATTCAGGTGGAGACCAAGGGAGAGTTCGGCGGGGTTGGGATTCAGATCGGGATCAAAGATAACCGCTTGGCGGTGATCGCTCCGATCGAGGGGACCCCTGCGCAGCGGGCCGGAGTCCGGGCCGGTGACTTTATTATTAAGGTCAACGACGAAACCACGAAGGATCTCACGCTCATGGATGCGGTCCAGCGGATGCGCGGGCCGAAAGGCACCAAGGTGAACCTCACGATCCAACGAGACGGTACCCCGGATCCGCTCGTGTTTACCCTGACCCGGGACATCATCAAGATCGAAAGCGTCAAATCCAAGGTACTTGACAACAACATCGCGTACGTCCGGCTGACGCAGTTTCAGGAATCGACGGCGAGGGACCTGAGCCGCGCGCTGAAACAGTTTCGTGAACAGAAACTGTCCTCCACGATCCTGGACCTTCGGAACAATCCAGGCGGCCTGCTGACGTCGTCGGTGGAGGTGTCGGAGCAGTTCGTGGGGCCCGGCAAACTGATCGTCTATATCAAAGGACGGGAAGGGCGGAAGGACGAGTACGTCTCTCGGGCAAAGGATCAACTCGAGGAGTATCCGATGATCGTCCTGGTCAACGAGGGGTCCGCGAGCGCGTCCGAGATCGTGGCGGGGGCGCTCCAGGATTGGGGGAGGGCGGTGGTCATCGGCTCAACAACCTTCGGGAAGGGCTCCGTTCAGACGATCTTGCCGTTAGCGGACGGGTCCGGGCTGCGCTTGACCACGGCGCTGTATTACACACCCAAAGGACGTTCGATCCAGGCGACCGGCATTACACCCGACATCGTGGTGAAGGCCCAGCCCGTCACGCTCGCCAAGACAGGAGAGAAAGAGGCCAACGGGAAGTCACAAAAGCCGAAAGAGACGGCGCAATCTTCATCGTTACGGATAGGGGACGAGGCCACGCCCAGAAGCAACTCGGGACCGGTCGAGATCAGCGGGGACACGCCCCCGGAAGAGGACGTTCAACTTCAGAAAGCGGTTGAACTGCTCAAGACCTGGAAGATATTCAAAGAACTACACCCGCTCTGACGCCACACGGCCACGCCGCGAGAGAGCCTTCCCTGATCCCCCGGGCTGCTGGGGGGTCTCGATTGCAAGCGTAACGCCCACATTACGGTGAGAGCCCTGACCGCCGGCGCGCCTGGATTGCCGCCAGCAGGTCTTCGTCCGAGGCCGTCACGCCGGGTAGTGTCCGCAGCAGGCGCGAGCGGACCAAAGTCTCCAGGTCAGTCAGCGTTCGGATTCCCAGGCGGAAGTACAGGTGCTGGACGACGGTGTCCGAGAGTCCGGGCAGAGCGGTCCATGCGGCGATCTCCGGCGGCAAGGATATCTTCAGTTCCTCGTAGGACTCGATCGTGCCGGTCTTCAGAAATTCCTGGATCTTGCTGGAGAGATCGCGGCCGATCCCTGGAATGCGCTGGAGTTCTCCCCGCGCGGCCACGGCCGCCACGTCCTCCTGAAGACCGGTGACGGACTCGGCGGCGCGTCGGTACGCCCGGATCCGGTGAGGATTCGCCCGACGGATGGCCAGGAGTTCGGCCATTGCCTGAAACAGCTCTGCGAGAGTTCTGTTTGTGTCAGTCATCAGGTGGCGCTCCGGGCGACCGGTCACGCATCCTCTACCATGGTATAAGGAAAGAAGGCGGAGCGCCACGTTCGGTCCATGGCCTTGATTGACAAGGGGTTTGATCGTCCCGTAGTATGAGGCGTGGTTCCTCCCGTGCCGGCTCTCAGGTCGAGAGGGCCGGGCGGAGCAGGCCTGACGCATGAAGATACAGGTCAATGGGGAAGGTCGGACCGCGAACGCCGGCGTGACGGTCGCCGAGTTGCTCCGTGAGCTGGATATCCGACCGGACCGGGTTGCGGTGGAGGTGAATACCGAGGTCCTCAACCGTCAGGAATTTGAGCGGCGCGGCCTGCACGAGGGGGACCACGTTGAGATTATCAGCTTTATCGGAGGGGGCGCAGGAGAATGTGGCGATCTGTCGATCGGGCGATTGTGAGATTGTTCCCCTGACGCAATCACTACATCAATAAATCGACAAATCGTGACCATGGAGTGTTCGATGTCTGATGATCGGCTCATCATAGCAGGACGTGAATTCAAGTCCCGCCTGTGGGTCGGGACCGGCAAGTATAAGGATTTTGTCGAAACCAAGAAGGCCATCGACACCGCCGGAGCGGATGTCGTCACCGTGGCCGTTCGCCGGGTCAACATCACCGACCGTTCAAAGGAGAACCTGCTCGACTATCTCGATCCGAAAAAGTACACGATTCTCCCGAACACCGCGGGCTGTTACACGGTCGAGGACGCCCTGCGGTATGCACGGCTGGCCCGTGCCGCGGGCATTTCCGATCTGGTCAAGCTGGAGGTGATCGGCGATGAGCGGACGCTGTTCCCGGACACGGCTGGGCTGATCGAGGCGGCCAAGATTCTGGTGAAGGAAGGATTCATCGTGCTGCCCTATACGAACGATGACCCGGTGGTGGCCAAGAAGCTCGTCGACATCGGATGTCCGGCCGTGATGCCGTTGGCCGCCCCAATCGGTTCGGGTCTGGGCATCCGGAATCCGTATAATCTAAAAATCATTCTCGAAATGGTCAAGGTTCCGGTCATCGTGGATGCCGGGGTGGGCACGGCCTCGGACGCGACGCTGGCGATGGAGTACGGAGCGGATGCGGTCCTGATGAACACCGCCATTGCCGGGGCGCGGGACCCGATTGCGATGGCCGAGGCGATGAAGTATGCCGTGGAGGCCGGTCGATTAGCGTACAAGGCGGGGCGGATACCCAGGAAGCTCTATGCGACCGCCAGCAGTCCAATCGAGGGAATGCTCTAGCGCTTCGCGAGGTTGAGGTCGAGGCTGAGGTAGAGGACGGAGTCTGAGATAAACCAGTTCCCCTTGTCTCATGCTCAACCTCGACCTTAACCTCAACCTTTCTCCCCATGCCCCGCGTTGATTTTCCTCTGTACCTCGTCACCGACCGGAATCGAACTGGAGGGCGGCCGCTGGGTCCGCTTATTCGTCAGGCGTTGGGAGCGGGTCTGCGCGCGGTCCAGCTCAGGGAAAAAGACCTCGAGGCGCGTCGCTTACTCGGTCTTGCCGAGGAAGTTCTCCGTCTCACGCGCCAGCAAGGCGCGTCGTTGTTCATCAATGATCGCGTGGATCTGGCGATGGCCCTCGGCCTGGACGGAGTCCATCTGCGTGCCAACAGCCTTCCCGTGGCGGTCACGCGCCGGATGCTTGGTCCCGATCGGATGATCGGAGTCTCCGCGCATTCGACGGACGAGGTCATGCGGGCCGAGTCGGACGGAGCGGACTTCGCGGTCCTTGGGCCGGTGTACGAGACCGCTTCAAAACTGATGTTCGGGCCACCGATCGGGCTCCGTCCGCTCGAAGAGGCAAGCGGCCGGTGTCGGATGCCGGTGTTCGCGATCGGGGGCATCACGGCGTCGCGCGTGGGTGAGGTGAGGCGGGCCGGGGCGTTCGGCGTGGCCGTGGTCTCCTCGATCCTCTCCGCCGGAAGCGTCGAGTCCGCCACGCGCCAACTTCTCGACGCCCTCGCCGTGCCGCTGTAACCGGTTTGGTCGGCAACTGTTGACACCTAGTGGGAGGTCGGTGATAGAATTCCGGCAGGCTGAGGCTCGGGTGTCCGCTCACGTTTCCGGGCGATCGGGGGAATCACGCGATGGCCGAGTCGAAGAGGAGTCCGAGCCGACTCAGCTCCTTCCGTGATTCGGTCAAGAAATTCACCGAACGGTTGTCAGACGGAGATTCGGGTCCCGTGAGAAAGAACGACGAGAATATGCGCGAGGCGGAGAAACTTCGTATCCAGATTCAGTCCATGGAAGAGGAACTCCGGCAGCTGCATCAGTCACGGTATCAACTGGAGCAGGCGTACAAGCAGAATGAAAAACTGACCTCCACGCTGCAGGACGCCAAGGCACAGATTGAGGCGCTCCGTGCGGAAGTGGACAAGCTGACCGCTCCCCCGTCCACCTACGCGATTTTTTCCAGCTTGAACTCCGATGCGACGGCGAATGTGTATGTGTCCGGCCGCAAGATGAAGGTCAACATGCACCCCTCGATCAGGTCGAAAGAACTGAGAAAAGGACAAGAGGTGATCCTCAACGAGGCGTTCAACGTCATCGAGGCCCGCGGGTTCGACGGACAGGGTGAAGTGGTCCGCTTGAAAGACCTTCTCGAGGGGCGTCGCGCGCTCGTGACGCTTCATTTCGACGAGGAGAAGGTCGCGGAGCTGGGCGAGCCGTTGCTCGAAGAGCGGCTCAGCGTCGGGGATCATCTCCTCTACGACCCGCGGTCGGGATATGTCATCGAGAAGCTCCCGAAATCCGAGGCGGAGGAGCTGGTGCTGGAAGAAGTGCCCGACATCAGCTATGACCACATCGGAGGGCTTGAGAAGGAGATCGAGCAGGTCCGGGATGCGGTCGAGTTGCCGTTCCTTCACCCGCAGCTTTTCGCGGAACACAGGCTGAGCCCGCCGAAGGGGGTCCTGCTGTATGGGCCGCCCGGTTGCGGGAAGACATTGATCGCCAAGGCGGTGGCCAACTCGATCGCGAAGAAGCTGGGCCACCTCAGCGGCAAGGAAGTTCGCAGTTTTTTCCTGCATGTCAAGGGCCCCGAGTTGTTGAACAAATACGTGGGCGAGTCGGAGCGACAGGTGCGGGAAGTGTTCAAGAAAGCCAAGGAACGGGCGGCGGACGGCAACCCGGTCATCGTGTTCTTCGATGAGATGGACGCCCTGTTCCGAACTCGCGGCACCGGTATTTCCTCGGATGTCGAATCCACGATCGTCCCGCAATTCCTCTCGGAGATTGACGGGATGGAGAGCCTTCGCAACGTGATCGTCATCGGCGCCAGCAACCGGCAGGATCTCATCGATCCGGCCGTGCTCAGGGCCGGTCGGCTGGACGTCAAGATTAAGATCTCGCGGCCTGACGCGACGGCCGCACGGGACATCTTCTCCAAGTACGTCGTCCCGGACCTTCCGTTCGCGCCGGAGGAAGTGGAGCGTCATGCGGGGGACCGGAATACGCTGGTCGACCGTTTGATCGGGATGACCGTCGAGGCCATGTATGCGGCGAGTGACGAGAACAAATTCCTTGAAGTGACTTATGCGAACGGAGAAAAGGAGCTTCTCTATTTCAAGGATTTCGCCAGCGGCGCATTGATCGAGGGGATTGTCTCTCGGGCGAAGAAATACGCCATTAAACGGGTCATCGCGACCCAGGCGAAAGGCATCAAAGCCGATGATCTGCTCCGGGCGATCCGGGAAGAATTCAAGGAGCACGAGGATTTGCCAAACACCACGAACCCGGACGACTGGGCAAAGATCGCGGGGAAAAAAGGCGAAAAGATCATTCATGTCCGGACCATTACGGCGGGTTCCACCGAGTCGAGGCGGATCGAGACGATCAGCACCGGCCATTATTTCTGAGTTCAAGCCTTGGCCCCTTGCCATGTGAGCGCCGCGAGCATGATGGAGAGATCATTGTGCAACGCGTGATGGGAACAGAAACCGAGTTCGGCATTGCCGCTCGTGAAGCGGAGGCGCTCGATCCGGTCTCCAATTCGCTCCAGTTGATCGGCCACTATCCCGCGCTCCCATCCCCTCAGGCGATCTGGGACTATGAAAACGAGAATCCGCTGCTCGATATCCGGGGGTTTGAGGTGGAAGGCGAGCGGGAACGGCCGGGTCCCGAATACAACCGGCTGCTGAACAAGCTGCTCCCCAACGGCGGGCGGTTGTACGTCGACGGCGCGCATCCGGAATATGCCACGCCGGAATGCACCAACCCGCGCGAGCTCATGGCCTTTGAGCGGGCCGGCGAACGCGTGCTGGCTGACTGCCTGCGGGCCCTGGCCCAAGCACGCGGCGGAGAAAAATTTCTTCTGTATAAGAACAATACGGACGGGAAGGGAAACAGCTACGGATACCATGAGAATTATCTCCTTGCCCGCTCCGTTCCCTTTGACCAGATTGCCCGGATGCTGCTGCCGTTCCTGGTGACCCGGCAGATTTATGCAGGAGCCGGCAAGGTTGGCGCGGAAAACCAGACCGGGCCGACGGACTATCAGATTTCCCAGCGTGCCGACTTCTTCGAGTGTCTAATTGATCTGAATACCATGGTGAAGCGGCCGATCATCAACACCCGAGATGAACCCCATGCCGACCCCGCCAAGTACCGACGACTCCACGTCATCGTGGGCGATGCGAACATGGCCGAGTTGTCCACCTACCTGAAGCTCGGCACGACCGCCATCGTGCTGGAAATGCTCGAGGCCAGCGCCGAATTTCCGAACCTGGACCTGGAAGACCCGATTCGCGCCATCAAGGAGGTGTCGCGAGACCTGGATATGAAAGGGACGTTGAAGCTGGCCGACGGCCGTGTCACGTCCGCCATCGGGATTCAGCGTGCCTACCTCAAGACCGCGATGGACTTCTATGCCTGTCATGAGCTGACCCAGATCACCAAAGACGTCCTGGTGCGCTGGGAGGAGGCGCTGGACAAGCTTGAGCGGGACCCGATGTTGTTGGTGCGGGAGCTTGACTGGGTGGCCAAGCGGCAGATGATCCGCTCCTACATGGAGCGGAGAGGATGCGGCTGGAATGATCCTCGGGTGTTGCTGCTCGATCTCCAATACCACGACGTCCGTCCCGAGCGGGGCTTGTACTACACGCTGGAGCGCAGCAACTTGGTCGACCGGCTGCTCCAGGACAGTGAGATTGCGGAAGCGGAGCACAAGGCTCCGGCGAATACGCGGGCCTATTTCCGTGGAAACTGTCTCAAGAAATTTCCACGCGAAGTGTACGCCGCGAGCTGGACGTCGGTCCTGTTCGACGTGGGGAATACCACGATCAAGAAGATCCCGTTGATGGAGCCACTGCGCGGGACTGAGTCTCTCACACGCGAGCTTCTGGAGGGATCCGACTCGGCGGAATCGTTGCTTGCCAAGCTGACTGCCTGACGCCTTCCACCCGAGCCGGCACACCCCTGCACGAGCTGGGACCTGACTACGAGCCGAATCGAGAGGAGACGAGAGACGTGCCGCTGTTCCCGGACGACTACGGCTCAAGTTTTTTTGACTATCTCGCTCAGCAGCGCCCGGATCTGGTTCCGGGTGGTCATGGACTGATCCATCCGCCATCCCAGCCTGCCCTTGAAGAGAGCCGCGGGCTCTCCCTCCCTCCGATTACGCACGGCACGACGGTGTTGGCGCTCAAGTATCAGGGGGGAGTCGTGGTCGCCGGCGACCGGCGGGCGACCGAAGGGTTTCAGATCGCGGGCCGGCGCCTCGATAAGGTATTCACCATCGATGATCATTCGGCGATCGCGATCGCAGGCGCCGCCGGGCCCTGCATCGAGATGGCCAAGCTGTTTCAGACCGAACTCGAGCACTATGAGAAGCTGGAAGGAGTGCAGCTCTCTTGTGAAGGCAAAGCGAACAAGCTCGGCCAGATGGTGAAGGCCAATCTCCCGATGGTCTTCCAGGGACTGGTCGTGGTCCCGATCTACGTGGGGTATGATCTCAAACGTGCCGAGGGACGGATCTTCAAGTATGACATCACGGGTGGACGGTACGAGGAATCGGACTATCATTCCATCGGTTCCGGTGGGAAGGACGCGCGGAATACGATGCGGGAACATTTCCGGAAGCATCTGCCGGAGGATGAGGCGCTCAGGGTCGGCTTGCTGGCGCTGTATAACGCCGCCGAGGAGGATATCGGGACCGGAGGACCGGATATGGTGCGCGGGATCTATCCGACCGCCAAACTGGTCACCGCCGGGGGCATCACGGACGTGGAGGACCAGCGCATCGGGATGGTCTACGCGGCGCTGATCGAGGGACGCAAGAGAGAGGTCTAGGCATGCCGTTACCCTACTATGTCTCGCCTGAGCAGATGATGCAGGACAAGGCGGAGTATGCCAAGAAGGGCATCGCGAAGGGACGGTCCATCATCGCCATGGAATACGAGGACGGAGTCTTGCTGGTCGCCGATAACCCCAGCGCCTCCCTGTACAAGATTTCCGAGATTTACGACAGCATCGCCTTCTCCGGCGCCGGCAAGTACAGCGAGTTCGAGAACCTGCGCAAGGCGGGCATCCGCCATGCGGACTTGAAAGGGTTCATGTACAGCCGCGAAGACGTCACGGCCAGGTCCCTCGCCAACGGCTACTCGCAGAGCGTCGGGACGATCTTCAGCCAGGAGCTCAAGCCGCTGGAGGTGGAGATTCTGGTCGCGCAGGTCGGAGACCAAGGACACCCGAACGAGATGTATCGCATCTCATTCGATGGAAGCATTTTTGATGAGCGGGGCTTCACCGCGATCGGGGGTCGCGCGGAAGCCTTGCTCGTCTTTCTCAAGGAGCGGTATAAGGGCGCGCCCCCGACCTTGAAGGCGGCGCTCACGCTCTGCGTGGCGGCGTTGGAGAGCGTGACGAACCAGAAGCTCCCGATCGAGGGACTCGAGGTCGCCGCATTGGATCGAACTCGCCCGGGCCGCAAGTTCCGTCGAATCCCGCCTGCCGAATCTCGCCAGATCCTTGCCTGATATTGAAGAACCCCGCTCTGGAGTGTATGCTGAGGGTGTGGTCCGAGCCGCATCCGTGGCTGCCGTATGAAACAGCGAATCTTTGGTCTAGAGAATGAGTATGGCCTGATCTTCTCGCCCAACGGGCGCATCTATCTCCCGATGGAGAAGGTCCTCGGGTACATCTTCGAGGGCCTCATCCCCAACAGCTGGCCCTCGAACGCCTTCCTGATCAACGGTGCCCGGTTTTACCAGGACACGGGCTGCCACCCGGAGTATTCGACGCCCGAGTGCGACAACATTCTGGATCTCGTCGTTCATGACAAAGCCGGGGAGCGCTTGCTGGAGGCCTGTCTTCCCGCCGCGGAGGAGCGTCTCAGGGAAGAGGGACTCTCGGGAGAGATCTACATCTTCAAGAACAACACCGACTCGCTCGGCAATACCTACGGCTGCCACGAAAATTACTTGATGCGCCGGGATGTAGATTTCTGGAAGGTGACCGAGCAGCTCATTCCGTTCTTCGTGACGCGCCAGATATACTCCGGATCAGGCAAGGTCCTGAAGGTCTCGGGCAAGCCGCAGTATTTCATTTCCCAACGGGCCCAGCACATCCACGAAAAGACCTCCTCGTCGACCACGTCCTCTCGAAGCATCATCAACACGAGGGATGAGCCTCACGCCGACGCCGAGAAGTACCGCCGGCTCCACATCATCGTCGGCGATTCGAACATGTCCGAATACGCCACCTACCTCAAGGTGGGGATCGCCGCACTGGTCCTCTCCATGATTGAGGACGGGTACACGGTCGTCGGCATCGAGCTGGAGGACCCGGTGAAAGCGATCCGGGAAATCTCTCGCGATCCGACGTTGAAAAAAAAGGTGAAGCTGGACGACGGCAGGCAGATGAGCGCCATCGAGATTCAGCGGACGTATCTGGATCGGGCACAGGAGTACCTCAGCGAGCAGCCGCACGACCCGATCCTGGAGGATGTGCTGGTCAGGTGGGGCAGCATGCTGGACCGTCTCGAAGAGGACCCGATGCAGTTGTTCCGCGAGATCGATTGGGTGGGCAAGAAGCTGCTGATCCAGTCGTTCGTGGACAAGAAGGGGTGCGGGTGGGACGATCCGAGAGTCTTTCTGATGGATCTCCAGTATCATGACGTCAAACGGACGCGGGGCCTGTATTATTTGATGGAGTCGCGCGAGATGACCGAGAGGATCGTGGATGAGGAGGCCGTGCAGCGCGCGATGTCGGTGCCGCCGCAGACGACCCGGGCCAAAGTGCGCGGAGACTTTATCCGGTTCGCCAGGGCGAAGAACCGGTCGTACACAGTGGACTGGACCTACCTGAAGCTGAACGGGTACTGGGAAGAGACGATCCTGTGCATGGATCCATTCAGCGCGATCAACCGGCGAGTGGAAGAGTTGGTCTCGCAAGTGGCCGGCCTGCGGTTCTACCGATGAGGATCCACCCCGTCGACCGAGCAAGAGCGACGAAGAATCGACCCGATCTGGTGGCGATTATGACGATCGTGCTCTTCGCCAGCGTCTTTCCGGTCAATCTCCTGCCCAGCGCTCCCAATGAGCTCCGAGGGACCGACGGGCAGTTGAGCGGCAAGCAGGGTCAGGTGTTGCTGGTGACGGTTCCAGCCGACGGACGCGCGACCGAGGTGGTCGGGCAGTTTCTCGGCCGGCGGGTTCCGTTTTTTCCCGGTACCGTGTCAGGCTATGTGGGGCTGCTGGGCATCGACATGCAGGATGCGCCCGGCACACATGAGCTCGCGGTCGAGGTGAGACATCCTGAGGGGCCACGCCGGTTGAGCTACAACGTGCTGGTGATGAAAGAAAAGTACCCGCTTCAGCACCTCACCCTGCCGAAGGGGATGGTGGACCTGAATGAAGACAATCTGGTCCGAGTCAAGGCCGAACAGGAACAGGTGCGAACCATGTTGGACGCAGTGTCCCGGGATCGATTCTGGAACGGACGATTTATCGAGCCGGTGAGCGGGCAGGTGGCGGGCGCATTCGGCCGGGTACGGATCATCAACGGCCAGTCACGAAGCCCTCACAACGGAGAGGATATCACCGCCCCCATCGGGACCGCGGTCGTGGCGGCGAACGACGGGATCGCCCGGTTGACGGTGGAGCATTTTTTTTCCGGCAAAGCGGTGTACGTGGATCATGGCCTCGGCCTCTACTCCATGTATTTTCACCTGTCTGAGGCGACGGTGCAGGACGGGGAGGCGGTCAAGCGCGGTCAGGTGATCGGCAGGGTGGGCGAGTCCGGTCGGGCCACCGGCCCCCACCTCCATTGGGGCGTTCGTCTCAACGGGGCGCGCGTGGACCCCTATTCCCTCGTCAAGCTGCCGCTGGACAGTCTCACGACCGCCACACGGTAGCAGGAGCGGGCGCGGGAAGCACGCTCGTCCTCTGCGAAGTCGTCCAGCGAGACAAGGAGCATACCCACATGGTCAGAAGCCGGAGTCCTTCCCGCCAGCCGGTGGTCGGGTCCGTGTGCGCACGGTGGGTTCCCGGGATCGTTGGGTTCGTCGTGCTCTCGGGGTCCGGGGCCTGCGCAACGATTCCCGGCAAGTTCGTCCGCCAAGCGGAACCGGGCGTCACGCTCACGATGCTCGCGAGTCACCCCGACGCCTATCGTGGGAAAGTCGTCATTTTAGGCGGAACGGTCGTGACGCGGAAAGAAGAGAGCGGGCGCATATGGCTCCTCGTGGAGAACCGCCCGCTGGACGCCGATTATGTCCCTCACCTCCCGACCTCGCCTGACGATCCCGAGGCTGGCGAATACTGGATCATGCTCGCTCCGGAGGGTCTGCCTAAAACGTACCGAAATTGGGCGCGGGTCACCGTGGTCGGTCGGGTCTCCGACGAAGAGCCGGCTCCACAGGCGCCAGGAACCGGACGGGAGCCTGTTCTCGCTGCCCTCTATCTGCACGGATGGGGGAGCGGGATGGGAGGCTACGGGTTGCATGAGGAATCCTGGCAGGACACGCATGCTGCCAGAGTTATCCCTTCAACTCCTCTGAGGGTCAAACCCCAGTAAGTGGAGCGAACCCTCTCCTCGGACCCTCTCAGGCAACGACCCCTAGCCGATCGTTGCAAGAGAAAGGGCAACAGGCTACACGTTCGTCTCGATGCCGGACGGGGTTTTATTCAGCACCGTGGCCGCGGCGCGCGAGAGGTCCGCGTCGGTGTCATGGTTCAGGGCGTAGATGCGAAATTGGATCAGTCGAGTCGGCAACAGATCGAGGAACTCTTCCAGCGGCTCCGTCGAGACGGTGTGCGTGCCCGGGTCGTAGACAAAGAGGGCGACGCCGCGCGCGTCCTTGGGGTCCGGTCGAGGGTCCAAGGGAGCCATGTCCACCCTGAACGGGATGGTGTGCAGCGTGGCCGGTAACTCCTTCTGGAGCTGTTTCTCGAACTGGTCACGACTCGGAAAATCCATCCCGCGTTCTCGACCCTTCTCTTTCAGGACCGTGCTGTAGGCCATCTTCCACTTCACGTCTCGGCCCAGGATGCGTTCCCACTCCTCGCCGAGGGCTCGCCTCGTCGCGTGCCGGGACTTGCTCCATCCACGGACCTCTTCCATCAGGGACCAGTCGGTGAGGGTCAGGTATCCTTCCATCCTCGTTCGCGGGTCGTGAGGGAAGATCAGGCGCATGGTGTCGCCGAAGATCTCCCGCAAATGGATGTCGATGGCGCGCGTCGTCCGGTGGAAATACACGTTGGAATAGAGGTACATCCGGGTGTTCAAGAACATCTGCAACGCCGGCAGACCGGTCTTGTGGATCGTGAAGCCTTTCTTGGTGATCAGCGTGTAGTGGATGAGTCTGGTCAGGTCCACCGGGCCGACCGCGACGCCGCACATGTACGAGTCGCGGAGCACATAGTCCAGGTTATCCCCGGTATAGCTTCCTGAAATGACCGGCTGCAGCCAATTGAGCCACTGCGGCATCCGCGAGTTGTCTTTCCCCTTATCTTTCAGGATGAGATGGGCGATCTGATCGGGATCCAACTCTTCCCCCGGGGCGAACGGGCCGGATGGACTCCGCCTGATCTTCCGGATCATCGAGCCCAGGTGCTCGCGGATGATGAGCTGCCCGAGCTTCTCATGGGTCAGATGGAACGACGTGAGGAAGTTGTCGTCGAAGAAGTGGCAGAACGGGCCGTGGCCGATGTCGTGCACGAGCGCGGTGACTCGAAGGAGTGACTCGACGTAATTCGCTGACGGGACGTCCTTGGCGGCTTGCTCCAGAAACGGGTGGAGATGTCGGGCGAATTGACCCGCCACGTGCATCGTGCCCAGCGAGTGGACGAACCGGCTGTGTTCTGCCGAGGGATAGACCCAGCGGGCGCTTTGCAGTTGGTAGATGGAGCGCAGCCGCTGCACCCACGGTGAATCGATGAGGTCCTTTTCCGTGCGTTCCGAGTGGTCGGGTGTCGAATAGGGGACCGTAAAAGAGATGTACTGATGAATCGGGTCGGCGATCAGCGCCGATCCGTCATAGGGGGCGCTGAGAGCGGGAGCCTGGGGCGTCATGAATTCTTAGCGAAAAGCATGCAGCTAGCAGCTCAAAGCTCTGAGCTATTTGCTGTGAGCTATTCGCTTTTTCCTTGGCGCCTATCTTAGCTCAAGCCGGTTCGTGGTGGCAATGGCCTCCCGTCCGCCGCCGGTCGTCCGAGCCGTGCGCGATACTGCGCAATAAACAGGTACGCGGCCGGATAGCACAGGATCGCGCTCAGGAGGCTCAAGACAAACCCGCCGACGAAGAACGGGACGGCGTAGGGCCAGATCTGTTGGTACAGGGCCACGGGGCTGAGATCGGTCCAGTTGAATGGGGCCACCTCCGGGAAGCCCAGCAGTTGGCACCCGGTCCAAAACGTCGCGCCTACGATCGGCAGGACGGTCCACGGATTGTTGATGAGCGACCCAGCCAGCAGCGCCACACAGTTCAGCCGGAAGGCCCAGGTACAGAACGCCACGCTGAGCGTATGCAGGCCGTAGGTCGGCGAAAATGCAATGAAGGCGCCGACGGCGAAGGCCAAGGCGGTCCGATGGGGAGATTCGTGCAGGTGAAGGATCTGACTGAGCTGCGAGCCGATGCGCGCTAGCGAGACCACGCTGCCTCGTGAGGGATCGTGCGAGGGTCCTGAAAATGCTGGTAGCCCGCGATCGCCAGTCTTTTCGACGAGCCGTTCACTCTCCTGAGGCGCAGCCCCGCCCTCTTCGGCCGGACCGTGCCGATGCGGGAAAAGTGGCATCCGGTGCGTCGGGCCAACCGTTCCAGCTTCGCACGGCTGCCGGAGGAGATACTGAACAGGAGCTCGTAGTCCTCCCCACCGGTCAAGGCCAGACGGACGGGATCCAGACGACTGGCCGCCGCGTAGGCCCGGCAGGCTGGTGAGAGGGGAAGCGCGGACGTCTCGATCTCGGCCCCGACGCCGCTCTGTTCACAGATGTGCACCAGATCGCCGGAGAGTCCATCCGACAGGTCGATCGCGGCCGTCGCCAGGCGGTGGGCCGCGAGCAGTTGTCCCTCCTTGATCCGCGGCGTCGGGTGCAGGTGTCTGTCAATGAGGTAGCTCTGGTAGCGGCGACGCCGCTGGTTCAACCGGCCGCTGGCGGCAGCGCGCCTGTCGCGTCCGCTCTCAAGCAGGGTCAGCCCCGCCAGGGAATCGCCCAGGGTGCCGGTGACATAGAGCAGGTCTCCGACACGGGCACCGTCCCGCGTGAGGACCCGGCCGGCCTGAACGAAGCCCGTCAGGGTGATGCTGAGGAACAGTCCGTGCCGGGACGCTGAGGTATCCCCTCCCACCAGTTCCACCTTGTGCAGGCGGCAGGCGCGCATCATCCCGCGATACAGGCGGTCAACGTCGGACGAGGTCCGCGAGGCGGGAATGGCCACCGCCACCAGCATATACTGCGGTCTGCCGCCCATGGCCGCGATGTCGCTGAGATTGGCGACCGCCGCCTTGTAGCCGATGTCCTCGAAGGTGGCGGTTCGGAGGTCGAAATGGATGCCTTCGGCCAGGAGATCGGTGGTCAGCAGCAGCGCGTGCCCGGACGATGGTCTGATCACCGCGGCATCGTCACCGATCCCGCGCAGCACTGCTCGTCCGGTCTGCCCGAAGCGGCGGCGAAGATGTCGGATCAGCCGGAACTCGCCAAGTTGGGAAACGGAAGGGCGTGCGGCTCGGGACGACATCTCAGGGGGCCGGTGGAGACGGCGGCGAGACTGAAACGGCCGGCTGCAAGGGCCGAGAACGAGGGGCGCGTGAAGGCTTTTCGTTCCGGCCGGTCTTGGTGCGGCTTGGTCCGCGCCGATCATCCACTGGCTTGGATTTGACCCCCTGCACCGTCATTGGGCGCAGACTGGCTTTGATCACGTCGTCCATCGTCTCGGCAAAGACGAACTGAATGCCGCGCAACAGGTGCTTGGGGATCTCCTCGAGGTCTTTTTCGTTGCGCTTGGGCAGGATCACAGTGGAGAGCTTCGCCCGTTTGGCCGCGAGGATCTTCTCTTTGAGTCCGCCGATGGCCAGCACGCGTCCGCGAAGGGTGACCTCTCCCGTCATCGCCACGTCACGGCGGACCGGGATGTTTGCGAGAAGGGACGCCAATGCCGTTGCCATGGTGATGCCGGCCGATGGGCCGTCCTTGGGGATCGCGCCGGCTGGCACATGAATATGGATATCGGTTTTCGAGAAGATGTCCGGGCTGATGCCCAGCAGTGTCTCCCGCGAGCGCACATAGCTCAACGCGGCGTGGGCCGACTCTTTCATCACGTCGCCCAGGTGGCCGGTGAGCGTGAGCTGCCCTTTCCCTTTCATCACGGTCGCCTCGATGTACAGGACATCTCCGCCGGTCTCGGTCCAGGCGAGGCCGGTTGCCACGCCGACCTCGTCTTTTTCCTGCTCGGCCTCGGGCAGAAACTTGGGGACGCCGAGAGACTTATGCAGGTTGGCCGGCGTGATCGTTTGGCACTCCGACTTCCCTTCAGCCACCTTTTTGGCCACTTTCCTCATCACGTTGGCGATCTCGCGTTCCAGGTTCCGGACCCCCGCCTCCCTCGTATACTGAGACACGATCTGGCCCAGGGCCGCCTCGGTGATGCGGATGTGCTCCTCCGTGATGCCGTGTTCCTTGAGTTGCTTCGGGATGAGATACCGTTGGGCGATGCCCAGCTTCTCTTCTTCCGTGTATCCGGGGATTTCGATGACTTCCATCCTGTCCTTGAGGGCCGGGAGGATCGGATCGATGAGGTTCGCGGTGGTGATGAACATCACCTCGGTCAGGTCAAACGGCACCCCCAGATAATGATCGCTGAAGGCATGGTTCTGCTCCGGGTCCAGAACCTCGAGAAGGGCGGCCGACGGATCCCCACGAAAGTCCATGCCTACCTTGTCCACTTCGTCCATCATGAAGACCGGGTTGTTGGTGCCGGCCTGTTTGATCCCCTGGAGGATGCGTCCGGGCAATGCGCCGACATAGGTGCGACGGTGGCCTCGGATTTCGGCCTCATCGCGGACTCCACCCAAGCTGATGCGTACGAATTCGCGCCCCAGCGCCCGGGCAATCGACTTACCGAGCGAGGTTTTCCCCACGCCCGGGGGGCCGACGAAACAGAGGATCGGCCCCTTCATTTTGTCCTTCAATTTGCGAACGGCCAGGTACTCAAGGATGCGTTCCTTGACCTTTTCCAGGTCGTAATGGTCCTCGTCGAGCACTTTCGCCGCCGTCTTGATGTCCAGATTGTCCTTTGATTTCTTGCTCCACGGCAGCTCGACCATCCATTCCATGTAGGTCCGGACCGTCGCTGACTCCGCCGTGTCCGGGTGCATCTTTTCCAGGCGCTTGAGCTGCTTCTCGCATTCCTTCAAGACCTTCTCAGGCATCTTGGTGTCTTTGAGGCGCTTGCGGAACTCCGCGATTTCCTCGCCCCGTTCATCCAGCTCCCCCAGTTCCTTCTGAATGGCCTTCAACTGCTCCCGGAGGAAATATTCGCGCTGGGTCTTGTCCATCTCCCCTTTCGCCTGGGCCTGAATCTTCTGCTGCATGGAGAGCACTTCGACTTCTTTGGACAGAATCTCGCTGACCCGCCTGAGCCGCGCGACAGGGTCCTCCACCTCCAGGACCTCCTGCGTCACTTCCACTTTTAGGCCAAGGTTGGACACCACCATGTCAGCCAAGCGGCCTGTGTCTTCCAGGTTCTCGATGACCACCATCACATCCGGCATGAGCACCTTGCCCAAGCTGATGATCCGTTCGAGCTGTTCCTTGACGGTCCGCATCACCGCTTCGGCTTCAAGGGATGGTGTGGGCGGTTTGGCTTCCACGATCTTGGTGATCCGGACCGAGTAATAGGGCTCGGTTTGGATGTATTCCTGCACCTTGGCCTTCGCCAGCCCCTGGACGAGGATCTTGATGCGCTCGTCCGGGAGCTTGAGCATGCGCATGATAATCCCGACCGTGCCGACGGTGTGGATATCCTCCGGCTTCGGGTTCTCGACGTCGAGCGCTTTCTGGGTGGCCAGGAAGATCATGCGGTTGCCGGCCAGGGCCGCCTCGATCGCCTTGATGGACATGTCGCGCCCAACGAACAGGGGCAACACCATGTACGGGAAGACGACGATGTCCCTGACCGGAAGTAGAGGGAGTTGCTCCGGTGTCTCGAGCGGTTGAGTGTCGCGTTCGTTCGATTCCGCTGGCATCAGGGTCATGTCCCTCTTGAAGCTGAACCGCTGAGGTAGGTCGGAGCGATGAGAGAACCCCTTGTGTCAGACACGGGGCACGTGGTTCGCCCTGAACCTGCTACTGCGTCAGCGCATTGCTTTCAGGTAGCGAGCAAATTCTGGACCGAGTACGGGGTCCTTGAGCGCGAACGCGACGGTGGCTTTCAGAAACCCCAGCTTATCCCCTGCGTCGTGGCGCTGTCCTCGAATCTCCTGGGCATAGATCGGGGCCTTCTGGCCGAGGAGGCGCAGCGCGTCGGTGAGCTGAATTTCATGATTCTTGCCGGGGGCGGTGTGCTCGAGCGCCGCAAAGATGTCGGGCGAGAGCACGTATCGACCGATCACCGCAAACCGGGAAGGCGCGGCTGCGGGGGACGGTTTCTCTACGAGGTCAAGGACTCGATGCAGACCCGCGGCCACGCGCTGAGTGGCGACGATCCCGTACTGGCTCACCGTGCTCGGGTGCACCTTCTGCACGCCGAGCACCGCCCCGTTGCCGGCGTCGTACACCTGAATGAGTTGGGCCAATGCCGGGATGGGCGCATCGATCACCTCATCGCCCAAAATGACGGCAAAGGGTTCGTTTCCCATGAGGTGCTGGGCGCATAACACGGCGTGCCCGAGCCCGAGCGCCTGGGACTGTCGGACGTAGCAAAAGTTCGCGAGTTCGGAGATTCGCCGGATGTCTTTCAGGAGCTGAGCTTTCCCGTTTCCCTTCAGGTTCTCTTCGAGTTCGAACGAGCGGTCGAAATGGTCCTCGATCGCGCGCTTTCCGCGTCCAGTCACGATGATGATGTCCTCGATCCCAGAGGCGACCGCCTCCTCCACCGCATATTGGATCAACGGTTTGTCCACCAGAGGAAGCATTTCCTTGGGGGAGGCCTTGGTTGCCGGGAGGAAGCGGGTGCCGAGACCGGCGGCCGGGATGATGGCTTTCCTGATCGTGGCCGATGGCATGATTTCGATACTATGTGATGGGTAGGCGGAAGTCAAGGATTCGAGGCGGGCCAGACGACCCGTTCGGGGAACCCAAGACAGGAGAAATTTCCTTTACATTGCCGGAGAGGGCCCCTATAATTCCTTAGTTTTTTCAAGATTTTTCATCAGGTCTCGGGCGACCAGGCTGTACGGAGTGTTCACGTCTGCCTGGAGGAAGTGGCCGCCCTGCGCGTCGCCGGTCCATGTGATCTGCCAAACGCCATGAGTTCATACTTCGATGATTCGGGCGTCATCCGGTATATTCCTCTCGCGGATTGCCAAACCTCGGGATCGGTCACCATGCGTATTGGTCAGCGGGTCCGGGCAGAAGGGCCGCGGTGACCAATCGGAGCGTGAGTCGATCAATTTTTCTCGTCGTCGCGATGGCCGTCTCGCTGCTGGTTTCGTCCATGGGCAGTCTGCATGCCCAAACTGGCGTCCAGAAGGTCAAGTCCATCGAAGTGCGGGGAAACAAGCGCATCGAGGAGTCGGCCATCCGCGGCCGCCTCACGCTCAAGGTGGATGATCCCTACACGGGGGAGGCCATCCGGACTCAGATCAGACTGATCTACGAGATGGGCTTCTTTGAGGACGTGCGGATCGAGACTGATCCGGTCGTCGGGGGGGTGGCCGTGGTGTTCGTGGTTCGGGAGAAGCCGTTCATCACCGAGATTGTGTTTGACGGGAACGAGAACCTCGGCGAGGATAAGTTGAAGGAGAAGATCACCATCCGGAGTCAGTCCTTTTTGGACCAGCAACAGGCCAAGGAAAGCGCCGAGCGGATTCGGCTGGCCTATCAGGAGGACGGGTACTACAACGCGGCGGTGATCCCGATCATTCTGACGTTGGAGGAGGATCGAAAGCGGCTCACCTTCTTCATCAAGGAAGGGGAGCGGGCCAGGATCAAGACCGTCACTTTTGATGGCATGCAGGTCGTGAAGAAGAAAGACGTGTTCAAGCTGATCGCCACCCGCGAATGGGTCCCGCTTTACGGCATCCTCTTGGGCCGCCTCCCCTCGATTTTTACGGATGCGGGCATTCTCAAGCGCGAGGAGCTGGGCAACGATGTGGAGCGCATCAAGGAAGTGTACTTGAACAAAGGCTACCTCAACGTCCAGGTGGGTCTGCCGGTCGTCGAGCTGACTGAAGACAAGAAATGGTTCACGGTCACCTTCGTGATCGTGGAAGGGGACCCGTACACCGTCGGAGAGGTCGGGTTCCGGGGGAACACGATTTACGAGGAGGCGGAGCTGAAAGCGGGGATGAAGATCAAACCTGGGGAAATCTTCCAGCGCGCCAAGATTCGCGAGGAGATGACCCGACTGACTGAGCTGTATGGGATAAGGGGGTATGCCTTTACGGATGTCAGCCCCTCGGTCGCCCCGGACCCTCAGACGAAGACCGCCGCGATCACCTTCCACATCAAGGAAGGGGACCTCATTCGGATCCGGCAGATCCAGATAACCGGCAACGACAAGACCCGGGACAACGTCATCCGCCGTGAGCTCAGGGTCAACGAACAGGAAGTCACCGACACGGTGGCGATGAAACGGAGCTACCAGCGACTGACCAACCTCAACTATTTTGAAACGGTCGAGCTCCTGCCCAAACAAGTGGAGCCCGACAAGGTGGACCTCGAGGTCAAGGTGAAGGAAAAACCCACCGGGTCCTTCAGTATCGGCGGCGGGTACAGCACGCTGGACCAATTCGTGGCGGTTGCCGACGTCACCGAAGGCAACCTGGGAGGGCGCGGGCAAGTGGTGCGGGTCCGAGGCCAATTAGGTCAGCGCCGTTCTCTCGGACTTCTCTCCTTTCGGGATCCCTATCTCTATGATTCGTTGACGTCCGTGCAGGGAGATCTTTACAGGACGATTACGAACTACACGACGTACCATGAGGACAAATCGGGGGCGAGCGTGTCGTTTGGCCGGTGGTTTTCCGAATACACCTCGGGGAACTTAAGTTTGGTGGCGGAGACTCTTGAACTCAAAGACCCGACGTCCGTCGCTCCCTCGTTCGTTCTCCAACAAATCGGATTCCAGTCCACAACCGGATTTCGTTCGTCGCTGTCCCGGGACACGAGAGACTATTACCTGGACCCCAGGACGGGCATACGCAGCGCCGTCAACCTGGATCTCGGGACGCCGGCGTTGGGGGGAACGAATAATTTTTACAAGTTCATGGTTGATGCCATCAAGTATACCCCGCTGTTCTGGGACACCCGCCATTCGATTCGTGGACGGTTCGGCATTACCGAGGGCTTGGGGGGCAAAGCGATTCCCCTCACGGAACGGTTCTACGTAGGCGGCATCAACACCATGCGGGGGTTCGTGTTCGGCCGCGCCGGCCCGGTGACCTCGGACGGGTCACTGTTGGGCGCGGATCAGCAGATCATCATCAATAACGACTTCATCTTTCCAATTTCCGCGGAAGCGAAACTCAATGGGGTGCTGTTCTTCGACTATGGCAAAGGCCACTCCGACGTTGCGGGGGTGAGCACGAAGTTCCGATCGTCGGCCGGGGTCGAGGCCCGCTGGATCTCGCCGTTCGGGCCCCTTCGCGCCGCCTACGGAATCAACCTCGACCGGGAGCCGCTTGAGCGGAAGGGCGTCTTTGAATTCTCGGTCGGATCGCTGTTCTAGGAGGATGTTAATCGGGAAACGTTAACCGTTAAACGATTCCGAACAGGAAATTTCCCTCTCACAATTCACGAATAACGTGTAACGAATAACGATGAACGGCATCGAGCATGCGTTGCGATGAAGGGTGTGGAGCGAACAACAGGGGGGCACACGGATCTATGGAGCTGGAAGTAGGAAACCGGTCGGGTCGTGTGAAGCAGGCGGACGTTCTGGTCTCTCGGGTGGCGGCGATGGCTCTGCTCTTTCTTGTGGGGGGATGCGCCACCACGTCATCCACCCAGGGCTCGGTCCGGCTTGGGGTGGTCGACAGCCAGAAAGTGCTCAATGAGACGGACGCCGGCAAGAAAGCGATGGGGTCGCTCAATTCGTTCATGAAGAATCGCCAGGCGCTCATCGAGCTGGAGGAAAAGGAGCTGAAGCGGATGGAAGATGATCTCATCAAGCAGGCCAGCGTGCTCAGCGCCAACGCGAAAAAAGATCGGGAGGAGCAACTGCGCCGTCGAGCGATGGAGTTCCAGCAGAAGGTGAGCGATCTGAACCGGGAAGTCCAGGAGAAACAGAAAGAGGTGCTCGAGGCGTTCAGGGAGAAGGTGGAGAAGGTGGTGGCGAAAGTGGCCCAGCAGATGGGACTCCTGGTCGTCATCGAAAGAGGTCGGGCCGGCTCCACCGTGTACAATGACTCCTCGCTGGACCTTTCCGCCAGGGTGATCGAGGAGTTCGGGAAGGAGGCCCACTAATGCCTCGAGGCGAGAGGGAGAGCTCGGACACGATGAAGGCGGACCACGGCTCGCATGATATGCTGATGACCTGTTCTGTTGGGTGCGGAAGAGAAAGGAGCTTGAAAAGGATGACGCGTGGAAAATGGGTTGGGACGGCCGGGGCGGTGTTGCTGACGCTCAGCCTGGAGGGGCCAGCCCTGTCGGCGGAGACCTTCAAGGTCGCGGTGATCGATCAGCAGGCGGTGATGGAAAAGTCGAAATCCGGCAAGCGTGCGCTGGACGCGCTCAAGGAGTTCTCCGCCAGCCGTCAACGGATCGTCGCTGCCGATGACGAGGAATTGAAGAAGCTCGAGAAAGAGCTGAAGGCTCAGGAGGGGGGGCTGAGCGAGGCGGCCAGACGGGAAAAGCAGGAGCTGTTCCGGACCAAGCTCGAAAACTACCAACGCCGCCTTCAGGACTTCAACCGCGAGATTCAGGCTAAGCAGAAGGAGCTGGTGGAAGAGTATCAGAACAAAATAGGCAAAGCAGCCGCGGCCGTGGCGGAGAAAGCCGGGTACTCGGTCGTGCTGGATAAGGGAAATGACGCGACGCTCCGGATCGTCCTGTATCACCAGAAGGCGATTGATCTGACTGACCAGGTGGCGAAGGAATTTGATCGACGGTATCCGTAGGACTGCCATGGAGCGAGCCGGAGAGAAGGCGGGACTGAAGTCGGTGATGGATATCGCGGCCATCCGTGCGATCCTGCCCCACCGGTACCCGTTTCTGCTTGTCGACCGCATCACCGAACTCGAGGCCGGCCGGCGTATCGCGGGGATCAAGAACGTGACCGCCAATGAACCGTTCTTTCAGGGGCATTTTCCGGATCGCCCGATCATGCCGGGAGTGTTGATCATCGAGGCGATGGCTCAAGTGGGGGGAGTGCTGGCGTTCAAGTCGGTCCCTCCGACCGGCCGTCCTGTGGTGTATCTCACGGGGGTGGACAAAGCCAGGTTCCGAAAGCCGGTCGTACCGGGCGACCAGTTGCGTTTCGAGGTGGAGGTGCTCAACCGGCGCCCCCCATTCTGGAAGATGCAGGGCAAGGCGTATGTGGAGACCGACCTGGTCTGTGAGGCCGAGCTGACGGCCATGGTGACAGAGGAGAAAGCGGACAATAGCCGTTAGATCAGTGAGGTCCGTTCGTTCCGTTATGTCCGTTAACGGACTCAACCGACCTAACCGACTCAACGGATCTAACGGACGCAACGCGGAGGCAGCACGAGTGCAGATCCATCCGACGGCGGTGGTGCATCCCCACGCCAAGCTCGACGAGGACGTGGTGATCGGGCCGTTCTCCGTGGTCGGCGAGCATGTGAAGATCGGCCGCGGGAC
>WNEP01001008.1_pt1 | contig 24056 bp, 20 predicted proteins | sample 5399961 | NCBI WGS metagenome assembly WNEP01 (sample SAMN13153329, study PRJNA577476) | soil metagenome | isolation source: 20 cm grassland meadow soil pre-rain plot 5 | place: USA:California | collected 2015-09-08 | reverse complement strand
AGGCGCGAAGGATCTGCTGTTGGTCCCACCGGGGGCAGCAAGCCCCGGCGCAGCAGCGCGCCTTGCAGGACCGGCTCGACCACAGCTCGCAACCGCGCATTGGCGTACCCGACCCACGCCACGTCGGCAGTCACGCTGAATGGGGCGTCGACTGGTGCTCCGGTGGGATCGGTCACGATCACGCCCGCCTCCTCGGCGATGAGCGCCGTGCACAGGTCGTAAGGATGGCAGCACAGACCCGGGGGCAGGCCGTGGGCGGCGCGAACCGGCTGGACGAGTGGCCGCAGGTCCGCCACCCAGCGGTCGTGACCGGCCATCAGCTCGTACAGCTCGCCGCCGGTGGACGCATACTGGTCTTCGAAGCAGGCGGCCCTCCCTGGCACCGGCGCCACCAGCGCCTGAACGACCTCATCGTCGATGGCGGCCAAGACGTCCCGCGCCCCCGGGAAGAATCGCACGATGGTAGCGAAGCCATGAGCGATGGTGTCGGCTGCCGAGGGTCGCAACGCGAGGCGCTCCCGCGCGCCGGACAGTCGATTGTAGCGCCACGCCTGCATCCCCTGGCCGCGCAGCGCCCAGAGCTGATCCGAAAGATGCTGTTTGACCAGTGGGATCTCGGTCTGGACGGCGAGCACGATGTCGCGCAACCGGGTAGCGGTACCGCGGTTCGGCGCCACGCCGGTAAGGATCCAGGCGCTCCGCTTCTGATACATAAGGCCCCGCGTGCCGTCGATCGGGTCCACCAGCAGGCGCCAGCGGCAATCCGTCTCGCGCGCATCGGGCGGGAGCACGACCGAGTCGCCAGGGAGCCCTTCGGCGACCAGGCACAGCGGTTCCTCCCGGGCCAGCTCCGTGAGGCCCTGCACGACGCTGTCCTCGCCCAGCCGGTCGATGGCGTAAATCGTGTCGCCGCCCGCTACGTCGGGGGCATCAGCCGCCACGGCCGCGAGCTGCTCCGTCGCAGCCCGAGCGCACGCATCCACTGCGGCGGCGCGGATGCGCTCGTGGATCGAGACGATCGGCTCGAGCAGGCGCTCGGGGCCGGCCATCTCAGGGCTCTCGCGTGTAGTGCACGCTCGAGACCGCCCGGAGCTCGGCGGCCTTATCCTCCGGCGCCGTGTCGTTCAAGAAGTTCCCGCCGCCGATCTCCGGCCCAGCGAGATACTTGAGGAGGCCCGGCTTGCGCAGCGGCGGATGGATCTGGATGTGAAAATGGAACCCCGGATAAGGCGATCCGTCCGTCGGCGCCTGGTGCAGCACCAGGACGTACGGGAACGGGATGCGCCACAGGTTGTCGAGCCGAATGAGGGTCTCCCCCAGCACGGCCGTGAAATCCGCGAGCTCGGAGCGTGTCAGGTGCGCCAAGCTGGGACGCGTGGCACGCGGCGCCACGAACGTCTCGTAGGGGTAGCGGGCGAAATAGGGGATGAATGACAGCGCCTGGTCGCCCCGGACGAGGAGACGCCGGCCGTCCGCTTCCTCCGCAGCCAGGATATCCTGGAAGAGCGGCCGGCCGTGCTCGGCCAGGTATGCCGTCTGCGCTTCCGTCTCGAGCTCGATGGTCCTGAACACGAAGTTCGTCGCGTAGATCTGGCAGTGCGGATGAGGGTTACTGACGCCGACGACCTCGCCCTTGTTCTCGAACACGAGCACGTGCCGTACCTCGTCGCGCGCGCCGAGCTCGCGGTACTGCGCTTGCAGCACCTCCAGCAAACCGAGGATCTCCGACTCGCTGAGTTGGGCGAGCGTGACGTCGTGCCGCGGCGTGAAGCAGACGACGCGAGCACATCCGTTGGCAGGCCGATTCCGATAGATCCCCGCCGGTGCCACGAGCTGCGTGGACGCTGCGGCGCCGACGCACGGGTGGTCGTTGTCGAACACGAAGACGCCGGTGTAGCGCTCGTTCCGCCGTCCGGAGCTGCGCACGTTGCCCGGACACAGGTAGCAGTCCGCCGCATACGGCGGCAGCGGGCGGGACGCTTCGCCCACGCGCTCACCCTGCCAGGGCCGCTCGTTGCGGTGGGAAGACACGATGACCCACTCGCGCCGCAGCGGATGCCACCGCTGCTCCCAGACCATGCCCGATGAACGCCGCCCCTTCAGCGACGCGCCCCGAGCTCGATGCGAACCCTGGCTGACTCCAGTCCCTCGGCTTCGGCCGTCAGCGTAGCCGTCCCCCCTCGCTCGCCCGCGCGCACGATCACCAGCGCCTTCCCGTTGAAGAGCTGCACGCGGTCGGCTTGGAACGGCGCATGGCTGATCTGGTCGCCGTTGTCGACGCCTGCGATCCGGGCAGCACCGCTGACCTGGAACCGTACCAGCTGGTCCGCCGTCGGCACCGCGACGCCCGCGCGGTCCAGCACACTCACGGTGACGAAGGACAGGTCATTCCCGTCGGCGTGGAGGGCCGAGCGGTCGGGCGCGAGCGCGATGCGCGCCGCCGCACCGGCCGTCCTCACCACCTGGGTCGCCGTCACCCGCCCCGCCTTGCGCGCCACTGCCCGCAGCGTCCCCGGCGTGTACGCGACCCGCCACATGAGGTGGAAAACGTCAGGCGCCTTGCGCTGCGCGCCCAGCGAGGCGCCGTTCAGGAACAGCTCCACCTCGTCGCCGTTGGTGTAGGCCCACACGTCCACGGTATCGCCGGGCGTCCAGGTCCAGTGCGGGAAGACGTGCAGCATCGGCCGCGCCGTCCACTCGCTCTGGTACAGATAGAAAGGATCCTTTGGGAAACCCGCCAGATCGACAACGCCGAAATAGGAGCTGCGCGCAGGCCATTCGTATGGCGTGGGCTCGCCCAGGTAGTCGATCCCGGACCAGATGAACATCCCCGAGAGGAATGGGTATCGCTCGAACAGGCGCAGCGATTCCTCGTGCAGCGAGCCCCAGAATGCCTTCCGGTCGTCGTACGACGAGAGCCGGTAGTTCTTGTTTGGCTGAGGTCCGCTGTCCTTCACGTACGGCGTTGCGTAGCTCGCTACGCTGTCGGAAGGCTGCTCGTAGAAGCCGCGGCTGTTGAGCGCCGACATCGCCTCCGTGATGATGAACTTCCCCCCCGGGAACTGCGTCGGAAGCTTCGGCCAGACCTCGTGGTGGTAGTTGTGGCCGAGCAGGTCGAGGGCGCCGGCATGAAACAGCGGGTTTGCCGGACTGCCGTTGTTGTTCGCGGACGTAATGGGCCGGGTAGGGTCGAGGCGGCGCACGATCCCGGCGAGCTCGCGAGCAATGGGAATCGCAGTGGTGTCGTCATTGGTCCACTGCTCCATGACCTCGTTCCCGATGCTCCACATGAAGACGCTGGGATGATTGCGGTCACGCCGCACCATGTCGGACAGGTCGCGCACGTGCCATGCGTCCCAGTCCAGGTGGTAGTCGTATTTGGTCTTCTCCTTCTTCCACATGTCGAAGGCCTCGTCCAGCACGATGAAGCCCATGCGGTCGGTGAGGTCGAGCAGCTCGGGAGCGGGCGGGTTGTGCGAGGTGCGGATCGCGTTGACGCCCATCGCTCGCATGATCTGGAGCTGTCGCTCGAGCGCACGGGTGTTCACCGCGGCGCCCAGGGCTCCGAGGTCGTGGTGCAGGCACACACCGCGGATTTTCAGCTGCTTGCCGTTGAGGATGAACCCCCGATCGGAGTCGAACGAAAACGTCCGCACCCCGACCGGCGTGGTGTACTCGTCGCACGACCTGCCGCCGCAGATCACCCGCGAAACGGCCCGGTACAAGTACGGGCGCTCGACGGACCAGAGCGTCGGGCTTCTGATGACCAGGTGCTGCGCGATCTCGGTGATGGAGTCGCGCGGCACGCGGGCCTCGGATACGGCCGTCGCCACCTGCTTGCCGGCGGCATCATAGAGGATCGTCCGGAGCGTGATCGGCTGGTCGACCTGCGTCGCGTTGCGGATGGTCGTCCGCATCGTCACTTGGGCCGAGGCCGCAGTGACCTCGGGCGTCGTGACATATGTGCCCCATTGGTCGACGTGCACCGGATCCGTGGTGACCAACCGGACGTGCCGGTAGATGCCCGAGCCAGAGTACCACCGCGAGTTGGGCTGTTGCGAGTTGTCTACGCGCACGGCGATCACGTTGGTCGCTGGGCGGTAGCGGAGGTTCGGTGTCAGCTCGTACCGAAAGGAGCTGTACCCGTACGGGCGCTTTCCCAGGTAATGCCCGTTGATCCACACTTCGCTGTTGCGGTAGACGCCGTCGAACTCGGCGAACACCAGGCGGCCCGTGTCCCGCTCGGCTACGGAGAAGGTCTTTCGGTACCAGCCCACCCCGCCGGGCAGCGCCCCACCGTTGGCTCCGGCGGGGTTGGTGTCGCTGAACTCCCCCTCGATGCTCCAGTCGTGCGGCAGGTCCAGCCTCCGCCAGCCGGCGTCGTCGAAGTCGGCCCCCTGCGCCCCGGGCACATCGCCCAGGTGGAACCGCCACGCCCGATCAAAGTCGAGCGTGCTCCGCTGCGCCGCCGCGGCGCGCGGGCCGAGCAAGCCGAACAAGACGGTAGCGGTCACGCGAGCCTGTGATCGGAGAAGTCGGGAAGGCCGCAGCACGAGGTGCATGGCAGAGAGTCCGGAAAGCACAGAGCTGAAGGACGTCCGGAGCAGACAAGATAACACTGCTTGACAGCGCAGCCAGCACCTGTAGTGTCCCCACCCGACCATCACCGAGGGTTCGCGCGTGACCGCCTACCTCTCCTTCCGGGCATGACGGCAATCGGCAGGCGCGAGTTCGTTGGCGCCGTGCTCGCGGGCGGCGCCGGCGTCCTGACGCCTGGCTGGGGGCCGGTCGGTGGGGCGGTGCGCGGCGGCCGTGCCCGGCTTGCCGACTCCCACATCGACGTCCTCGTAAACGAGCCCATCGGTACGATCGCGCCCGAGCTGTACGGCCATTTCGTCGAGCACCTAGGCGGCGTGGTCTACGACGGCGTGTGGGTGGGCGAGCGCTCCCGCGTCCCGAATATCGGCGGGATCCGCCAGGCGCTGGTCGAAGCGTTGCGGCCGATCCATCCCGCCGTAGTGCGCTGGCCCGGCGGCTGTTTCGCAGACTCCTACGACTGGCAGGATGGGATCGGCCCGCGGGACCGTCGCCCGCACCGCACCAACTTCTGGGGCGACGACCCGCACCTGCGAGCGCTGGGCGACGTGCCCGCCAAGTCCGAGCCGAACCAGTTCGGCACGCACGAGTTCATCCACTTCTGCCGGCTCATCGGCGCCGCCCCCTACCTCGCGGTGAACGTCCGCACGCTCCCGGCTCGGGTCTTCATGGCGTGGGTGGAGTACTGCAACTCGCCCGCGGGCAGCACGACCTTGGCCCAGCAGCGCGCGGCCGGAGGCGATCGGGAGCCGTTCGCGGTGCGGTACTGGGGGATCGGCAACGAGTCCTGGGGATGCGGCGGCAACTTCACGCCGGAGGAATACGCCGCCGAGTACCGCCGCTTCGCCACCTGGGCGGTCCCGGCGTACGGCGTCGACCTCGCGTTCATCGGGTCCGGTCCGAGCGGCGGAGACCTGGAATGGACGCGCCGGTGCTTCCGCGAGCTGGCCGAGCGCCGCAGCTTCGATCGCATGTGGGGCTGGGCGCTGCACCATTACTCCAGCGCCCCCAACGGTGAGGCCCTCGCCTTCGACGAACCGGCCTGGTACGACCTGCTGAGCAGTGCCAACCGCATGGAGTCGCTCATCACTTCCCAGTGGCAGGTGATGGGGGAGAGCGACCGCGAGCATCGGGTGAAGCTGGTGGTGGACGAGTGGGGCGCGTGGCACAAGATGACGACGAACGTGGATCCCACGCACCTCTTCGGGCAGCAGTCGACCATCCGCGATGCGCTGGTCGCCGCCCTCACGCTCGACACTTTCAATCGTCACGCCGATAAGGTGGCGATGGCCAACATCGCGCAGCTCATCAACTGCATCCAGTCATTGTTCCTCGCCCACGAAGACAAGTTCCTGGTCACGCCGACCTACCACGTCTTCGCGCTGTACGCGGCGCACCAAGGCGCGCGAGCCGTGCGCGTGGTGGCGTCCGCGCCGCCCGTGAGCTGGGTCGACGGGCAGCAACGCGAGCGTGCGTTGTGGGGGCTCAACGGCTCGGCATCGCTGCAGCGTGATGCGCTCACGCTGACCGTCACCAACCCGCACCTCACCGAGCCGCGCGACGCCGAGATCGCGGTACGGGGCGCGGCGGTGACCGCCGTGCGGGCGACGACGCTCGCCGCCCGCGACGTCCACGATCACAACACGTTCGAGGCCCCGCGGAGCGTCGAGCCCGCCACGGCGAGCGTGGCCGTGAGCGCTTCACCGTTCGTGTATCGCTTCCCCGCGGCGTCCGTGACGAAGCTGGAGATCGCGATCGGCCGGTGACCGAGGCTAGAGCCCCTCGCCTCCCGCCACTGCCATCCCCATCGAGTGATAGCCCTTGTCCACGTAGACCGTCGCCCCCGTGATGCCGCTGCCGAGCGGGCTGGCGAGGAACGCGGCGGTCGTGCCTACCTCCCAGGCGGAGAGGGGCTCGGTGAGGGGAGCGTTGGCCGCGTAGTACTGGACCATCCGCTCGATCTTGCCGATCGCGCTCGCGGCGCGTGAGGCGAGCGGGCCCGCCGAGATGGTGTTCACACGCACGCCGTACTGGCGGCCCGCCTCGAAGGCGAGTGTGCGGGTATCGCTCTCGAGCGCCGCCTTGGCCGACGACATGCCACCGCCGTAACCCGGCACCACCCGCTCGCTCGCCATGTAGGTGAGCGACAGGAACGATCCGCCCGGGCGCATCAGCGGCGCCAGCCGGGCAACCATCGACACCAGGGAGTACGCGCTCACGCTTACGGCGGTGAGGTAGCCGCCGCGGCTCGTCTCGAGCAGCGGCTTCTTCACTTCGGGGCCGTTGGCGAGCGAATGGATCACGATGTCGAGCGGCCGGGACCCGAAGTCCTGCGTGAGGCGCTGGGCCACCCCCGTGATCGAGAAGTCGCCGACGTCCCGGTACCGCTTGTTCGTCCGCACGTCGTCGGGCGCGTCCGCCGCCGTGTCGTACGCCGCGTCGAGCGGATAGATCTTCTCGAAGGTGAGCAGCGAGCCGTCGGACATGCGGCGCGCCTCGTCCATCTTCCCCCGCTCGAGCAGGTTCAAGAAGATGTTCAACGCAGGCGGCCAGGTTCCGGTGCAGACCGTGGCGCCGGCCTCGGCGAGCGCCTTGGCGATGGCGAAACCGTACCCCCCATCATCAGCGACGCCCGCGACCAGGGCTCGCTTGCCTCGAAGATCGATGCTCAGCATCCACCCCTCCCCAACGCGGAACGCGGCAGTGGGAACGCGGAACAGTCGGGGCTGTTCCGCGTTCCGCGTTCCGACTTCCGCGTTACATGAAAAACCTCGCCGCCACCGGAATGAGCTGCGGATGTTTCACCAGCGCGTGCGTGAAGATCCGGCCAAGCGTGCGCCGCTCCTGGGGAATGGCGTTCACCGTCCGCGCCAGCGCGTTGAAGAACTCGTCGTCCAGATCCTCAAGCGCCCGCTTGATGCGGTAGTACTTGAGGTGGTCCAGGCCGAGCAGCTCCATCCAGGCGTGGTGGTACGCCGCGAGCCGTCGCGCGCTCGTGTCCCCGGCGCGGATCGCCGCGGCGGCGGTGCAGCCGGCGAGGCGCCCGGCCTTCATCGCGTTCACAATGCCGCCCCCGGAAAGGGGGTTGATCATGTGAGCGGCGTCGCCCGCCACCAGCACGCCGTCGGTGTAGGTCTGCGTGACCGTCGTGTGCACGATCACGCCACCGACCGTGTAGCCAGCGCAGGCGCCGCGCGGGTAGCGGCGCGCCAGCCAAGCGTCCAGATACTCGCGTGCGTTGCGGCCGTCGCTCTTGAGCGCCACGAGCCCGAGTCCCACGTTCGCGATTCCCACGCCCTTGGGGAAGACCCAGGCATATCCCCCCGGTGCGATGTCGTGGCCGAACTGCAAGTAGATGGCGTCCGGGTCGAAGTCGATTCCCCGGACGACGTACTGCGCGCACGACTCCATGTCGCGCGCGGGGACACGGGTCTCGAGGCCCGCCCAGCGGCCGACCATCGCCTCCACGCCGTCCGCCCCGATCACGACCTTCGCCCGGTAGGTCGTCTCGCCGCGCGCGCTGCGCACGCGCACGTCCCAGCGTCCGTGCGGACCCGGCGTCATCCCCGCGGCTTCGGTGCCGACCAGCACGGCGGCGCCCAGCCCGCCGGCCTCCGCGGCGAGGAAGGCATCGAACCGCGTGCGGTCGAGGATCCACCCCACGTCCCGCTCGGCGACCCGCACCTCGGAGTCGTTCGGCGCGATGAAGATGACGCGGGAGATCTTGCGGGCCACCCAAGGCGCGCCTTCGGGGTTCGCGAACTCGCGGAGCCCGGCGTCGCCGACGCCTTCGGCACAGCGCACCGGCGTGCCCACCGCCCGGTCCCGCTCGAGCACCACCACGTCGAGCTCCGGCGCGGCGCGCTTCGCCCAGGCCGCAGCGACACAGCCGGCCGGACCCGCGCCGACGATCAAGATGTCGACGTCAGGCATCGACCATGGCGAGCGCGCCGACCGGACAAGGCGCGACGCACTTGCGACAGCCGGTGCAAGCCCCGCGGTCTATCACCAGGTCGTCGAATTCGAGGTGGATCGCTTCGGGCGGGCACAGGGGCAGGCACAGGCCGCAGCGGTCGCACGCGGCCAGGTTGACCACGGCGACTTCAGCGGCACGGGGGCGACGCATGGGCGAACGGTAGCGGCGCCTGTAAGGGGCGTCAAGCATCAGCCTTGATTGAAGTTACGCTTTACATTAGCTTGAGGCGCGTTCGCGCCCGCCAAACAACTTCAACTCGACGACCTTCGTGCCCTTACGCTGGCCGAATTGGAAGCTCGGTGCCTGGAGCCCGGCAAATGAGATTGCCGTCGATCTCGGCACCGCCAACACCCTGATCTACGTCAAGGGCGAGGGGATCGTCCTGAACGAGCCCTCCGTCGTCGCGATCGAGAAAGCCACCGGCAAGATCAAGGGGATCGGGCTCGAGGCGAAGCGCATGCTGGGCCGCACCCCCGATGGGATCCTCGCGGTGCGACCGCTCAAGGACGGCGTGATCGCCGACTTCGACGTCACCGAGAAGATGCTGCGGTTCTTCCTCAAGACGATCATCGACCGCCACCTGTTCCGCGTGAAGCCCAAGGTGATCGTGTGCGTCCCTTCAGGGATCACCGAGGTGGAGAAGCGCGCCGTGCGAGACTCGGCGCAGTCGGCGGGCGCGAAGGAAGTCTACATGGTGGCCGAGCCGATGGCGGCGGCGATCGGTGTGGGCCTTCCGGTCGAAACGCCGACCGGCAATATGGTGATCGACATCGGCGGGGGCACCACGGAGATTGCCGTCATCGCGCTCTCGGGGATCGTGTCGGACACTTCGATCCGCACCGGTGGCGACGAGCTGGATCAGGCGATCGTGCAGTTCATGCGCAAGAACTACAACCTCCTGATCGGCGAGCCCACCGCGGAGCAGATCAAGATCCAGATCGGATCCGCGGCCCCCGTGGGCGAGGAGCGCGAGATGGAGGTGAAGGGCCGGGACCTGGTCTCCGGCATTCCCAAGATCGTGCGCGTGCACTCGAGTGAGATCCGCGAGGCCGTGCAGGAGCCGATCCAGCAGATCGTCGACGCAGTCCGGCGCGCGCTCGAGATCACCCCCCCGGAGCTCGCCAGCGATATCGTGGACCGCGGCATCGTGATGACGGGTGGCGGCGCGCTGATTCGCGGCCTCGACGTGCTGCTCCAGCAGGAGACGGGCCTGCCGATCCACCTCGACGAAGATCCCATGACCTGCGTGGTGCGGGGAACGGGTCGTATCCTCGACGATCCCGAGAAATACCGCAACGTCCTGACCACGTAGCGCGATGGCGCTCGGAGCGGACCGCTACGCCTCACGGGCTGACACCCTCGTCTTCATCGGGTGCGTCCTGCTCTCCATCGCCGCGATGGGCCTCCCCGACCGGATGCGCGACCCGTTCGCGCGGGCGCTGCGGCAGACGGTGCTCGCCCCCCTGCTCGCGCTGCAGCAACAGACCGAGCGGCTGTCCGCCTCGCTGGAGCGGTACGACGCCGTCGTTGCGGAACGCGACTCAGCGGCGCTCGCCGCCACGTTTCTCGCAGAGCTGCGCAGCGAGAACCAGCGGCTGCGCGGCCTGCTCGGGCTCGGGCCCCGCCTCGGCTCCGGCTACGTCCCCGCCGAGGTGCTGCACCAGGCGGAGCCGACCAACGCCCTCACCTTTCTCGTGGCGGCGGGGCGCAAGCAGGGCGTGAAGCCGCTGTCGGCGGTGGTGAGCCCGGAGGGCCTGGTGGGGATCGTGAGCAGCGTGGACGCACAAACGAGCGTGGTCGTCAGCTGGGCACATCCCGAGTTCCGCGCCAGCGTCATGGCGGCTGACGGGAGCGTGTACGGCATTGTAGCCCCCCATGGCAGCGAGGGACCACGCGCCTGGTTGCTCGAGCTGCAGGGAGTCGCCTACAGCCAGCTCGTGCCGGAGGGGACGCTCATCCTGACCTCGGGCCTCGGCGGCGTGCTGCCGCGGGGTATTCCCATCGGCACGGTCGTGGCCGTGGCGGGCGAGGCCGCGGGCTGGGAGCGAACTTATCTCGTCCGGCCCGCGGTGCACCCGGCCGCCGTAACCCACGTGATGATCCTGACCGGGCCACCGCTCCGCAGCGACCTGCGCTCGCTGTTCGAATCGGGGAGTCCGGCGCCGTGAGGCGGAGCGACCGGTATCGCTTCTACATTATCCTGGTCGGGCTCGTGGTGCTGCAGTTCGCGGTCACGGTCCGCCTGTGGGGCCGGCCGGTGGGCCCCGACTTCCTGCTGCTGGCGCTGTTGATGTACTCGATCCGCGCGCAGCCCGGCCGCGGCGCGGGCGCAGGGTTCCTGATCGGGCTGCTGCGGGATGCCCTGACGCCGGCGTCGTTCGGCGCGGGCGCCCTCGCCCACACGCTCGTCGGGTATCTCTCCGCCTGGGGGAAGGCGGTGTTCTTCGCCGAGAACGTATGGGTGAACGGCTACCTGTTCTTCGCGGGCACGTGGCTCCGCAACCTCGTCGTGGCGGTCGCCTCAGGGAAGCTCAAGGGCACGATGCTCGGGTGGGAGCTGCTGGTATGGTCGCCGCTCCAGAGCGCCACCACGGCCGTGGCGGGCGTGCTCGTGCTGTGGCTGTTCGGGCGCCATCTCGCGATCCGGCTGGGTGAGGCGTGAGCTCGTTCCATCCCCACCTGCTGGACCGACGCCTGCGCGTGGCGCGCGCCGTCGTATGGCTGGTCATCGGCGTGTTCGTGGTCGTTTTCTTCCGCACCCAGATCCTCGAGCACGGCAAGTACCGGCTCCAATCTGAGCTGAACCGCTTGCGCCCGATCCCGCTGCCCGCCCCGCGCGGCCTGATCATGGACCGCAACGGCAAGGTGCTCGCCGAGAACGTGCCCGGCTACACGGTGTCCCTGTTACCGGGCGACGAGGACTCGCTGCGCGCCACGCTGCGCCGCCTCGCGCCGCTCGTCAAGCTCGACAGCGCCGAGCTCACGCGCGTGTTGCTGCGCCACAGCCGGGCCCCCTATCTCCCGGTGACGGTGCTCACGAACGCCAAGTTCGAGCTGGTGTCGGCGCTCCAAGAGCGACGGGTCATCTTCCCCGGCCTGCTGATCCAACCTGAGCCCAAACGCCACTACCCGGATTCGAGCCTCGTGGCACACCTCATCGGGTACGTGGGGGAAGTGACGGAGGCCGAGCGGGGGCAGCGGCGCTTCACCGGCGTGCGGCTGGGGGGGGTCGTGGGGAAGGATGGCCTCGAGCGCCAATACGACGACTCCTTGCGGGGCGCAGACGGCATGCGGTTCGTGGAGGTCAGCGCCCTGGGTCGCGTGGTACGGGAAGCCGGCGCGGCGTCGACGCTGCTGCCGGTGGCGGGCCAGCCGCTCCGGACCACGATCGATCTCGATCTTCAGCGCTACGTCGCGCAGATCTTTCCGGCCGGCCAGCGCGGCGCGTTGCTCGCCCTCAACCCCAACACAGGCGAGATCCTCGCGCTGTACAGCTCGCCCGGCTTCGATCCCAACGCCTTCGTCGGCGGCATCGATCCCGGCGCCTGGCGTCGCCTCAACGAGAGCGAGAGCCACCCTCTCTTCGACCGCTCGATTCAGGCTCGCTATCCGCCGGGCTCGACCTGGAAGCTCGCTGTGGCCGCGATCGCCCTGAAGCGGGGCCTCGTCACCTTTCGCAGTCACATGCCGATCCCCTGCCGCGGGGGGCTGCAGTACGGCACCCGCTTCTTTCGCTGCTGGTCGGCGCAGGGGCACGGCGACTTGGCCCTTGCCGACGCGATCGCCCAGAGCTGCGACGTCTATTTCTACCAGCTCGGCCTCAAGATCGGCCTCAGCTCGCTGCTCGAAGAGGCCAACCGGATCGGATTCCACACGCGCACCGGCGTCGACCTGCCCGGAGAGATCACACCGGAGTTCCCCGCGGGGACCGAGTACTACGACCGCGCCTACGGCCCCCGCCGTTGGACTTCGGCAGTGACGCTGAACCTCGCGATCGGGCAGGGCGAGAACGCGCAGACCCTCGTCAACATGGTCCGCTTCTACCAGATGCTCGCGAGCGACGGCCGGGCGCGGGCACCGTTCCTGGTACACCCCGCGTCCAACACCGATGTGACGCTCGGGCTGAGCCCCGATCAACTCGCCGGCCTCCGCCAGGCGATGATCAGCGTGGTCGAGCGCGGTACCGCGCGCGGCGCCGGCCGCTTCGGCGGCACCATCACGATCGCGGGAAAGACGGGCACCGCTCAGAACCCGCACGGGCCCGCGCACGGCTGGTTCATCGCCTTCGCACCCGCCGACAAGCCCGAAATCGTCGCGGGCGCGATCATCGAATTCGCCCGCGAAGGGCCCTTCGTCGCACCGCTCGTCACGCGGGTGATCGGGCATTACCTCGGCGTGGACACGACCATCGCCTCCCACATGCGCATCGTGCTCCCGACCGACACAGCGCCGCGGCCGATGCCCATCCTCCCGGGGCTGCCGACCGAGGACACGACCGTCACCGATACCTCACACGCCGACACTACCCGCACGGATACGACCGGTGCGACCCCGACTCCGCGAAATCGATAGACCGCTCGCCGGCGTAGTCGTCGCGCTCGCCGCCTATGGGCTGGCCGCGCTGTACTCCGCCGGGCAGACCGACGTGCCCACGTTCGTCACCACGATCTGGCACAAGCAGCTGATCTGGCTCGCCGTCGGCGCCATCGCGGCGTTCCTCATGTTTGGCCTGTCGCCCCGACTCCTCGAGTGGGCCACACCGTACGCCTACGCGATCGCCGTGCTGGTCCTGTTGCTCACGCTTGCGGTAGGGACGGGAGGCGGGACGGCGGCGAGCTCGAAGTCGTGGATCACGCTGGGCGGGCTACGCTTGGGACAGCCGGCCGAGCTCGCCAAGCTGGCGGTGATTCTGATGCTGGCGCGGTGGCTCGCCGAGCGCCGGGAGCCGCCGGCCACGTTGCGCGACCTCGTGTACCCCAGCATCATCGTCGGCGTGCCGTTCGCCCTCGTCGTGCTCCAGCCGGATCTGGGGAGTGCGATCGTGTTCATCGCGATACTGTTCGCCATGCTGTACTGGGCGGGCACCAAAGCGTCGCTGCTGCTGCTGTTCGGCTCGCCCGCCATCGGCCTGGCGCTGGCGTTTTCCACGGCAGCATGGGGCGCCTGGATCATTCTGCTGTTCGCCCTGCTTCTGTGGTGGCGGCCGTACGTGTGGGAAGGCCTGTCGGTCATGCTGGCCAACATCGTCATGGGAATCGTCGCCGTGCCGTTCTGGCGGCGGCTCGCACCCTACCAGCAGAACCGGCTGCTCGCGTTTCTGAACCCCGAGGTCGACCCGCGCGCCACCGGATGGCACGTGATCCAGTCGAAGATCGCCATCGGGTCCGGCGGCTTCCTTGGCAAGGGGTTCACCCAGGGGCCCCAGAAGCGCCTCGCGTTCCTTCCGGCCCAGCACACCGACTTCATCTTCCCCGTGGTGGGCGAGGAGCTCGGGTTCCTGGGCGTGGTCATCGCGCTGGCGCTGTTCGCGGTCCTGACCCTCATGCTGCTGCGGATCGCCCGGCGCGCCACCGACGCGTTTTCCAGCCTGTGCGTGTTCGGGATCGCCGGCATGCTGTTCACCCACATCGTCGAAAACGTGGGGATGACGGTGAACCTCCTCCCCATCACCGGCATCCCGCTCCCGTTCTTCTCGTACGGGGGGTCCTTCCTGCTGGCCTGCTCGCTCGCGGTCGGCATAGCGCCGATCCCAGATTTGTCGCCTTCTAGAGCCCCCCTATGGCGCGAATGGCCTGGTTCAAAAAAGAGCGCAAGCCGCGCACGTCGGAACGGGTCAAGCTGGAGATTCCGGCTGACGCCTGGGAGAAATGCGACGAGTGCGGTCACATTGACATTAAAGACCGGTTCATTCGCGCGCTCAATGTCTGCCCCAACTGCGGGCATCACCGCCGCATCAGCGCCCAGGAATACATTGACCTCCTGGTCGACGAGGGCTCCTGGCACGAACTGGACCCCGGTCTCAAATCCACCGATCCCCTCAAGTTCGAGAGCTACAAGGAGCGCCTCCAGGTGGCCGCCAAGAAGGCCGGCCCGCTTGAGGCGCTTCGGTCGGGGTACGCGCGGCTCGACGGCATGCCGATCGACCTCGCCATCATGGACTTCAACTTCATGGGAGGCTCGATGGGATCGGTGGTGGGCGAGAAGATCGCCCGGCTGACCCGGCGCTCCACCGAGAAGCGCCTCCCCCTGATCATCGTCTCGGCGTCGGGGGGCGCCCGGATGCAGGAGGGTGTCCTCTCCCTGATGCAGATGGCCAAGACGTCGGTCGAAATCGCCCGGCTCCGCTCCGCCCGGATCCCCTTCGTCTCGATCCTCACGAATCCGACCACCGGCGGCGTGTCCGCGTCGTATGCAATGCAGGGCGACGTCATCCTGGCCGAGCCGGGGGCAGTGATCGGGTTCGCGGGTCCGCGCGTGATCAAGCAGACCATCGGGCAGGACCTGCCGCCAGGATTCCAGACCGCCGAGTTCCTGCTCGAGCACGGGATGGTGGACGCGGTCGTGCCGCGCAGTGAGCTCCGCGACACCACGGCCCAGCTGCTCCGGCACATGGGTGGCCGGCGCCCGGCGGAGGCGGCCGACTGAGCCGGTTGTCCTTCGAGGACGCCTGCCGCTTTCTCTTCGCGCGACAAGGGAGCCGCATCAAGTGGAGCCTCGGGCCGACCGAGGGGCTCCTGGACGTGCTCGGGCATCCCGAGCGGCACTTTCCATCGGTTCATGTCGCCGGCACCAACGGCAAAGGCTCGACCTGCGCCTTCGCCGCGGCGGAGCTACACGCACGGGGCTTCCGCGTGGGCCTCTACACGTCGCCCCACCTGGTCTCGGTGCGGGAGCGCGTCGTGGTGGACGGCCTTCCGATCAGCGAGGAGGCGTTCGCCGAGTGGGCCAACGTCCTCCGGCCCCACATCGAGCGGTTGGACGCGAGCTTCTTCGAGGCGACGACCGCGATCGCCTTCGCCGACATCGCGGCGCGGGGAGTGGACATCGCGGTGATCGAGGTCGGCTTGGGCGGGCGGCTCGATAGCACCAATGTCATCACCCCGCTCGTCACTGTAGTCACGAAGATCGCCCGCGAGCACACCGACTACCTGGGCACCGATCTCGCATCCATCGCGCGGGAGAAGGCCGGCATCGCGAAGCCCAACATCCCGTTCGTGACGGGCGAGCGCGATCCGGACGTCCGCCGGGTGCTGGTGGCCGAGGCGGATCGGCGCGGAGGAAGTCCCGTCATCCTGGTCGACACCGACCGGCCCCCCCCGCCCACACGCCCGCTCGGCTTGCTGGGCCGGCACCAGCACACCAACGCCTGGGTAGCGCTCGCGGCGCTGAATGCGCTCCCGGCTCCCTTCGGACCGGTGGGCGAGGAGTGGCCGGAGAGCTTCAGCCAGGCCTACATCCCGGGGCGGTTCGACGTGCGCGGCAAGTGGATCTTCGACGTGGCGCACAACCCCGACGGGGCCACCGTCCTGAAGCACACGCTCCAAGACGTCGGCCCGCCCGCGCCGATTCACGTCTTGCTCGGCGTGCTCGGGGACAAGGACTACCTGGGCATGATTCGGGAGCTGGCGGTAGTGGCAGATGGGTTCGTGTTCACCGTGCCCCCCACGGCACCCAAGCAGCGGCGCTGGAATCTGCGCCGCCTCGAGGAGGAGCTCGCGCTGGTGATCCAATTGGAGGGGCTGGAGCGGCCGATACGGTTCGCCTTCGAGCCGGACTTCGAGCGCGCCCTCGAGCTGGTGCAACAAGGCGCGGAGACCGTGATCGTCACCGGCTCGTTTCATACCGTTGGCGACGCGCTCGCCCGCTTGCCCGGTTTTGCGCCGGTCGCCTAAATTGTTGCGATGCAAGGACAAGCCCTCCCAGGCTTCCGCGACTCATACCCTGAAGAACTCGCTTTTCGGAACTCGATCTTCGCCACCTGGCGCGAGGTGGCGCGCCGCTACGGCTTCCAGGAGTACGACGGGCCACCGCTTGAGCCGCTGGAGTTGTACACGGAGAAGAGTGGCGAGGAGATCGTGCAACAGCTGTACGCCTTCGAGGACAAGGGGGGCCGGAAGGTCGCGCTGCGCCCTGAGATGACGCCGACGCTGGCGCGCATGGTGGGAGCACGTGCCCAGGCCTTGAAGAAGCCGATCCGCTGGTTCTCGATCCCGCAGCTGTTCCGCTACGAGCGGCAGCAACGAGGGCGCCTGCGGGAGCACTTCCAGCTCAACATGGACATCATCGGGGAGGCGGGCCCGCTCGCCGACGCCGAGCTGATCGCCGCGACGATCGACATCATGCGCGCCTTCGGGTTCGGGCCGACGGATGTCCAGGCCAGGGTTTCCGACAGGCGGGTACTGAGGACCCTGCTGCTCGGCAGCGGCCTTACGGAGGCCCAGCTGCCGACCGCGTTCGAGGTGATCGACAAGAGCGAGCGGGTGCCGGGAGAAGCGCTCGCGGAGATCCTGTCGAAAGTGGGAATCGGGCAGCGGGAAGCGACCATTGTGTTCGAGGTAGCGAAGCTCCGAAGCATCGAGACCGTGAGCGCAGCGCTCGCTAAGGTGAAGGGCGGCGACGAAGCGGGAGAGTCGCTCCGGACTGTGATCGCAGCGCTCGGCACGATGGGGCTCAGCGAGTTCGTAGCCGTAGATCTCACGATCGTCCGCGGCCTCGCTTACTACACGGGCATCGTCTTCGAGCTGTTCGACAGGGGGAAAGAGCTGCGGGCGATCTGCGGGGGCGGTCGCTACGACAACCTGATCAGGGAGATCGCCGGTGTGGATCTCCCCTGCGTCGGGTTCGGTATGGGAGACGTCGTGCTGGGCGAGCTGCTGGCGGAGCAGCGGAAACGAGTCGAGGCGTCGGGGCAACTCGACGCCTTTTTGGTGGCGGTGGGCGGCGAGGACGTTGCGCCCGTGCTGCAGCTGGCTGCGGGGCTGCGGGACCGTGGGATCGCGGTCGAGTACGCGCTCCGAAATCAGCCGATCCGCAAGCAGCTGGAGCTGGCGGCGGCGCGCGGGGCCTCCCGTGCCGTGATCATCGGACCGGACGAGCGCAAGGCGAAGGTCGCCGTGGTGCGGGACTTGAAAACGGGGAAACAACGCAAAGTGGCGTTGACGAAAGTCCGGAAGGGTGTCTTCCAGTAATGGCCCAAGCCCAGAAGATCACTCCCCGCGCCAAGGACTTCAGCGAGTGGTACAACGACGTCATCATGCAGGCCGAGCTGGCGGATTACTCGCCGGTGCGCGGCTGTATGGTGATCCGGCCGCACGGCTACCGCGTGTGGGAGCTGATGCAGGGCGCTTTGGACGCCATGTTCAAGGCGACCGGCCACCAGAACGCCTATTTCCCGTTGTTCATCCCGCAGAGCTTTCTCGCGAAGGAGGCCGAGCACGTCGAGGGGTTCGCCAAGGAAGTCGCGCTCGTCACCCACACGCGGTTGCGCGCGACCGGGAGGGAAGGTGCGGCCGCGATCGAAGTGGACCCCGAGTCCAAGCTCGAGGAGCCCCTGGTCGTGCGGCCCACCTCGGAGACGATCATCTACGCGATGTTCGCGAAGTGGATCCAGAGCTACCGCGACCTGCCGCTACTCATCAACCAGTGGTGTAACATCGTGCGCTGGGAGTTTCGCACCCGGCTGTTTCTGCGGACCACGGAGTTCTTGTGGCAGGAAGGACACACGGCGCACGCCACCGAGGCCGAGGCGGAGGCGGAGGCGCGCCAGATGCTCGGGGTGTATCGCAAGTTCCAGGAAGACTGGATGGCCATGCCGGTGATCACCGGTCGCAAGACCGAGAGCGAGAAGTTCGCCGGCGCGCTACGGACGTACGCCCTCGAAGCGCTGATGCAGGACAACAAGTCGCTCCAGGCGGGGACGTCGCACAATCTGGGGCAGAACTTCGCCAAAGCGTTCAACCTGCAGTATCAGACCACCGCCGGCGGCCTCGAATACGCGTGGAACACATCGTGGGGGGTGTCGACCCGGATGATCGGGGGGCTGGTGATGACCCACTCCGACGACAACGGCCTCGTCTGCCCACCCAGGCTGGCGCCGGTGCAGGTCGCGATCGTGCCGATCTGGAAATCGGAAGAAGAACGGGGTCGGGTGTCCGGGGTCGGGGGTCAGGTGAAGGCGGAGCTGGCCCAGGCCGGCATCCGGGTCGAGCTCGATCTGCGTGAGAACATGAAGCCCGGCGCCAAGTACTTCGAGTGGGAAGCGAAAGGCGTTCCGCTGCGGCTCGAGATCGGGCCGCGCGACGTGGCAGCGGGACAGGTGATGACCGCGCGGCGCACCGGTGGCAAGGCGCCGGCACCCCTCGACGGGCTGGCTCGGTCGGCGGCCCTCGCGCTCGACGAAATTCAGGCGAGCCTGTTCAAGGCCGCAAAGGACCGCCGCGAAGCACACTCGATCCGCGGCGTCACGAAGCCGCAGTTCATCGAGTTCATGAAACAGCCCGGGGGGTTCGCCTACGGCGGGTTCTGCGGCTCGCCCGACTGCGAGGCTGAGATCAAGCAGGCGACCGCAGCCACGGTGCGCGTCCTTCCCGATCCCGAGTTCCGTTCCCCGGAGACGCCGAAGCTGTGCATGTGGTGCGGCAAGCCGAGTGTCGCCGAGGCGGTGTGGGCGCAGGCGTACTAGGCTCCGCAACGCTGTATTGGACGAGTGTCCACTCAACGACAGACCGCCGGAGTGTGACCTTGCTTGCCAAGCAGGGGGACGAGTCCGTAATATGGACTGTGCAGAACGTGCAGTTTCCCTAGGTTGGGCCGAGGCGTCCCGTGGGTGCAGGGCTAGGCCGGGGATCTCCTCCAGTAGAACGGTGGGCCCGCTTGGTGGTTGATGTAAAATGCCCGCTTCGCCGTGGCGCGTGGTATCCCGTGCTCAGCGCCGGTCCGGAGGAAACGGTCGTGGTGGTGCGCGACCGCGCAGTGATCCAGCCACACCACTGCCTCGAACTCACGAAAACCCGCCCCAGCCAGTGGACAGTCGTCGCACGAGCATCGTTCGCTCCATATGCCGTCTGCCCGAGTTGCGCTGACCGGGTGCCGCTGCGGGGCTGGCCCGCGCAGCTGTGGTGCATACGATGTCATCAAATGTTTGGCGTCGAGCCGGCCGACGCCCTGGTTACGCCCCAGGATGGCGACGCCCTCCGTCCCGCCCCAACTGAGGACTGAAGAGCGACGCTAGCGCCACCTCACTGGTTCAACGTGCCGCAACACCCCTTGAGCACGTTACTGACCTGAAGGTTGGGTCGAAAGGCATCTCTGTTTCCAGCAAGGCCATAGCTTGACCGCCCGGGGCGCTGACGTGGCCCCGGGGATGCAGGGCCAGCAGCGAAACAAGTGCCGGGCGGGCCACGCCCTTGCCCCGCCTGGTGGGAAACATTTGCATGGCGAGCGAGACTACAACATGAGCAGCGAGACTACGCCACGGCAGGTGCCTCCGCAACGCGGTGGGGACCGGCGGCGGAACTTCGGCCGACGCATAACCCGAGACCGGCGGCGTAACGCGATCGCGGTTCAGGTCGAGCGTCGTAGCGGCGCGGATCGCAGATCTGGCAGCCAGCGGCGCGCAAGAGCGGACCGTCGCACGCGGCCATCAGGCGGGTTCAGATTTGTAGAGCGCTAGTCGGCGCGGTTGCGCAATCTCCGGTTGGGTTAGGCCGCCAGAGAATCCCGCCGCACCGCAGCCAGCAGGTGCGTCCCGGCATCGAGATACCCGGGCTCGACACACGCGACGGCCTCATACTCGAGTAACGCCTCCCACTGCTCCGGGGCCGTGATGAACTCGTTTTCGACGCCCGTCGTGAGCGCGCTCGAGGCTGAGAGGTGCTCCACAGTGAGGCCCTCCTTCTTCAGGAACGTCCGGAGCTCCGTCGCGCGGTACATGTGACAGTAGTGCTTGGACGTCGGATCCGTCTCGGCGGTCAAGTCCCCCGTGGCGATGATCGTGCGGATGGCGGCGCGGGGCATGTCGCGGACGGCCGCGCGGTGGCGATGCAGCGTCCCCCACAATGACATGACACTCAGCAGGAGGTAGCCGCCCGGTCGAAGCACGCGGACGCACTCCGCCAGCGCGGTGTCGCGACGCTCGAACACATAGCTGAAGGGTCCGCCGAAGGCCACGACGCCGTCGAAGCTCGTCGCGTCGAAAGGCCCAAGGTCGCAGATATCCAACTGGTGCCAGGCCTCGACACTGGAGGCAAAGCCTCGTCCTCGCGCAGCCTCCCGATTCAACTCGAGCTGCCTCGCCGAGAGATCGGCGACGACCACACGAGACCCGAGGCCGTGGAGCAGTTCGGTGAAACGGCCCGGGCCGGCTCCGACCTCAAGAATCCGGTGCCGGGGTCGGACGTAGCGCTCGAGGAGCGCTGTGTGCATCGCCAGGGATACACGATCCCCCAGGGTGCGGTCGAAGCGCTCCCATTCGCTGAGGCCGAGGGCATCGAAGTACGCGGCGATCGCCGCGGCGTCATAGGCCATCAGGGAACTATGGAGTATGGGAGTTCAGTTCCGCCAGGCACGCCGCTATTTTGCGCGGATTGCCACCTCAATCCTTGGTACCGTGGGCGCAGGCGTACTAGGCTTCGACCCAGCGCTGCTGCGCGGCATCGCGCAGCGCGTCGGCACCCCAGCGTACGTGTACAGCGCCAACCTGATCCGGGCGCAGTACCACGCGCTGCACGACGCGTTAAAGGACGTGCCGCACCGTATCTGCTATTCGGTGAAGGCGAACGGCAACATCGGCGTCCTCAAGGTGCTCAAGAGCCTGGGGGCGGGCGCGGACATCGTCTCAGTGGGCGAGCTGCGACGCGCGCTGGCGGCGGGGTTCGACGCCGACTCGATCGTGTTCTCGGGCGTCGGGAAGACGGCGCCCGAGCTCGAGGAAGCGATCCGCGCGGGCGTCGGCTTTCTCAACGTAGAATCGCCGGCGGAGCTCGACGCGCTGATCGCGGTCGCTCGAAGGATCAAGAAGCTGGCGCGGGTCGGCATTCGGGTGAATCCCGATGTCGCCACCGAGACGCACCCCTACACCAAGACCGGCGAGAAGACCGCCAAGTTCGGCGTCCCGTACGACGAGGTCGTAGCCGTCGCGCAGCGCATCGCGGCGGAGCCGCTGTTCGCGCTGCGCGGTCTCGCCATGCACTTGGGCTCCCAGATCACGGACGTGGAGCCGTACCACCGCGGCACGGTGAAGCTGCTCGAGCTCGTGGCTGCGTTGCGCGCGTCCGGCATCGCTACCATCGAGGCGCTCGACGTGGGCGGTGGGCTCGGCGTGCGCTATCACAACGAGAAGGCGCCCACGGCGCGGGCGTTTGCCGACGCGGTGGCACCGCCCATCCAACAGGCAGGGCTCGCGCTGCTGTGCGAGCCGGGGCGCTACCTCGTGGCGAACGCGGGGGTGCTGCTCACCAAGGTGCTGTACCGCAAGCACGCGGGCGGCAAAGAGTTCGTGGTGGTGGACGCCGGAATGACGGACTTCGTCCGGCCCAGCCATTACAACGCGCACCACGAGATCGTTCCGCTCCAGGACGGCGGTCGGCCGGAGGAGCTGGTGAACATCGTCGGACCCATCTGCGAGTCGGGGGATTTCCTCGCGCTCGACCGCAAGCTGCCGGCGGTGGAGCCCGGGGAGTACCTCGCGGTGCTCGGCACCGGCGCCTACGGCTTCGTGATGAGCTCGACGTACAACCAGCGACCGCGGCCGCCCGAGATCCTGGTCGAGGGCGACCGCTACTACGTGGCGCGCCAGCGCGAGACGCTCGACGACCTGTTGCGCGGCGAGGTGATCGAGCCCACCACCTGGTACCAGGGGGGGGGAGGAGGGAGCGGCGGCGCGTGAACCGGATCCTGATCCTCGACTACGGCTCGCAGTTCACGCAGCTGATCGCGCGCCGCGTGCGGGAGGCCCACGTCTACTGCGAGATCCACCCGGCTGCCCGCGGCACCGACCTCGCGTTCGTCAGGAAGTTCGACGCAAAGGGGATCGTTTTGTCGGGCGGGCCGAGCTCGGTGTTCGATCCCGGCGCTCCCACGGCGGACCCGACGCTCCTCAACCTCGGCGTCCCGGTGTTGGGCATCTGCTACGGGATGCAGCTGGTGGCGCAGCTGGCGGGCGGGAAGGTGAGGCCGTCGCGGGAGCGGGAGTACGGTCGTGCCGAGGTCACAATCCGCGAAGCGACCGGTCTGTTCGCCGGCTTCGAGCCACACAGCTGCATCACCGTATGGGCGAGTCACGGCGACAGGATCGACGCGCCGCCGCCGCACTTCCGCGTGACGGCCTCCAGCGCGAACGCCCCGGTGGCGGCGATGCAGCACGAGTCCCAGCCCGTCTACGGCGTGCTGTTCCATCCGGAAGTGGCCCACACGCCGCGCGGCAGTGAGATCCTCCATAACTTCCTGTTCGAAATCTGTGGCTGCACGCCCGATTGGACGCCGGGCCACTTCATCGAGCAGGAGGTGCGGCGCATCCGCGAGCTCGTGGGCCCCGCCCAGCGAGCGATCTGCGGGCTTTCCGGCGGCGTGGATTCGGCGGTGGCGGCGGCGCTGGTACACCGGGCCATGGGCGACCGCCTCACGTGCATCTTTGTGGACCACGGCTTGTTGCGGCTGAACGAGCGGGAGCAGGTCGAGCGGACGTTCCGGGCGCACCTCGGGCTCGACCTGCGCGTGGTCGAGGCGTGCGCGGCGTCGAGGACCCCGAGGAGAAGCGGCGCCGCATCGGTCACACGTTCATCGATGTCTTCGAGGACGCTGCGCGGCACGTGCCGGGCGACGTCGGGTTCCTGGTGCAGGGGACGCTCTATCCCGACGTGATCGAGTCCGCGTCCCCGCGCGGCGGGCCGTCGGTGACCATCAAGACGCACCACAACGTGGGCGGGCTGCGGCCCGACCTCCCCTGGAAGCTCATCGAGCCGCTACGCGAGCTGTTCAAGGACGAGGTACGGCAGGTCGGGCGCGAGCTCGGGCTCCCCGAGGAGATCGTGGGCCGGCATCCGTTCCCGGGGCCGGGGCTCGCGATCCGTGTGCTCGGACTGGTGACGGAGGAGCGGCTCGACCTGCTGCGGCGGGTGGACGCGACGTACGTCGAGGAGATCCGCGCCGCGGGGCTGTACGACCAGATCTGGCAGGCGTTTGCGGTGCTATTGCCGATCAGGTCGGTGGGGGTGATGGGAGACGGGCGCACCTACGATCACGTGGTGGCGCTGCGGGCGGTCACGAGCCGGGACGGCATGACGGCGGATTGGTACGCTTTCCCTCCGGACGTGCTGGCCAAGATGAGCAGTCGGATCATCAACGAGGTGCGCGGCGTCGAGGACCCCGAGGAGAAGCGGCGCCGCATCGGTCACACGTTCATCGATGTCTTCGAGGACGCTGCGCGGCACGTGCCGGGCGACGTCGGGTTCCTGGTGCAGGGGACGCTCTATCCCGACGTGATCGA
>WNEP01000339.1_pt1 | contig 24222 bp, 15 predicted proteins | sample 5399961 | NCBI WGS metagenome assembly WNEP01 (sample SAMN13153329, study PRJNA577476) | soil metagenome | isolation source: 20 cm grassland meadow soil pre-rain plot 5 | place: USA:California | collected 2015-09-08 | reverse complement strand
ACCACGCGTACGGAAACCACCCGATCACGGGCGGGTTCTTCCCGGCGGACTCGACGCCCGGATACTTCGACCTCGACCACGACCAGCGATTGTCGGGCGTGGCGAGCCTAGTGTACTCGAGCCACGGGTTCTACTTGTCCACCACCGGCATCTATGGGTCTGGCCTCATCAACGCCAATGAACCTGACTCAACCTATGGACGGGGTCTTTTCGACTTCAACAAACACAATCACGTCGACCCGAACTTCATTCTGAACGCGAGCGCGGGGTACACGTTTGCGACCGGCGCCATCGTGATCCGCCCGCAGGTGTATGTCGACAACGTGTTTGACAGCAAGTATCTGCTCAAGGGAGCGTTCTTCAGCGGCGCATCGGTCGGCAGGCCCCGCAGCGTACAGCTGCGGCTCAATATCGGAGCCTGAGGATCGTCACCGGATGCCAGCGCGGAGGTCGGGATGAAGCCTCGCATTGCGACACGAATCGTCTCCTGGGCGCTCGTGGCCACGGCCGCGTGCAGCAAAGACAGCACCGGGCCGGCCGCCCTCACATGTAGCGCCGCGCTGGCATCGCCGCTCACCCTGGCGATCGGCGCCTACGCGTTGATCGATCCAGCGTCCGATGGCGGATGCGTCACGTTCCCGGCCAACGCGTCCACCACGGACTCGGCGGAATACCTGGTGGTGGCGCAATCAGCGACCGGGGACACGGGGCAAGCGTCGCCGTTCGCGCTCCGTACGGCGACGCTGGGCGCCGCACCGATGCTGCTGGCTCAGCTCCAGGAACCGCCCGCCGCGGCGCCGACACCCGCGGGTCGATTCGACGCGCTGCTGCGCCGTCTCGGGAGCGAGCACGCCGCGCGCGCGGCGGCCGCCCGCTCGAGCGCGCTTCCCGGGGCCGCGCTGCGCTCCCCGTCCCCCGCCCCAGCCCCAGCACCCCCGGTGCTCGGCAGCCTCCGGCAGTTCACGGTGTGCGCCAACGAGACGAGCTGTGGCGCAGCCGCCGACTTCAAGACCGTCGGCGCCCGCGTCCTGGCGGTCGGCGCCCACGTGGCGATCTATGTCGATACCCTGGCCCCGGCAGGCGGCCTGAACTCGGCGGACGTCGACACGCTCCGCCAGGTGTTCGACACGCTCCTGTACCCTCTCGACTCGGCGAACTTCGGCGCCGTGTCGGACCTCGACGCGAACGGCGTGGTGATCGCGCTCATGACCCCCGTCGTCAATTCCCTCACCACGAAGGCGGCATGCAGCGCTTCGGGAGGGGCCTACATCGCGGGATTCTTTTTCCCTGCCGACCTGGACCCGAGCGCGCCGGCGTTCCAAACGAACCGCGGCGAGATCTTCTACTCGGTGGTCGCCGACCCGAACGGCACCGTGAGCTGCGCGCACACTGCCGCACAGGTCAAGACCGGGACCCCCGGCACCTTCGCGCATGAGTTTCAGCACATGATCAACTTCGCGCAGCATACGCTGATTCAGGGCGGCACCGTGTCCGAGGAGGGCTGGCTCGACGAGGGTCTCTCGCAGTATGCCGAGGAGCTGACGGCCCGGCGCTACCTACAGGCGGGTGATACGACCACCTTCTCCCGCCTGGCCATCAACGACGTATTCGACGCCTACCAGTATCTCAGCACCACCGGCGCTGCCGCCCTGCTGATCGAGTTCGACCAGGGAACGCAGGCGGAGAGGGGGGCGAGCTGGTTGTTCGCGCGCTACATCGTGGATCAGTACGGAGCCGGCTTGCCCGCCAAGTTGGTCCAAACCACGCTGGCGGGGTCCGGCAATCTCGCCGCCCAGACGGGACACAGCTTCGACACGACCGTGACGCGCTGGGCGCTCGCCAACTGGGTCTCCGACCTGCCCGGCTTTTTAACGCCCGCCGAGCTGAGTTATACGTCGTGGCACTTCCGCACGCGCACCTTCGCCTCGCTGTACCAGCAGGACTCCGCTACCTTCCGCCACCCGTACCCGCTCGTTCCAACCGCCAGCGCGGGGAGCGCCGTGAACCTGAGCGGGACGCTCAGGTCGGGCTCGGGGGTGTATGGGCGGGCGCTCCAGGCTCCTGGGGCGCCGGCGTTCACGCTGTTGTTCAGTGGCAGCGGGACGGCCGCGCTCCCGGCCGCGGTGGTGCCGCGGCTCGACGTGATTCGCCTCCGGTGAGGTGGAACAGGCGCCGTCTGCTTGACAGCGGCAGCCGGCGCGGATAGCATAACTCCTTCCCAAAAAAGGACTTGTGTCCTCGATGTCGATCCGCCGCCAGGAGGCCCTCGATTACCATTCGCAGGGCCGGCCGGGCAAGATCCAGGTCTCGCCGACCAAGCCCTTCAAGAACCAGCGCGACCTGTCGCTCGCCTACACGCCGGGCGTGGCGGAGCCGTGCCGCGAAATCGCCGCCCACCCCGACGACGCCTACAGCTACACCGCCAAGGGAAACCTCGTGGCCGTGGTCACCAACGGGACCGCGGTGCTCGGGCTCGGCAACATCGGGGCGCTCGCCGGCAAGCCGGTAATGGAAGGCAAAGGGATCCTGTTCAAGGCGTTCGCCGACATCGACGTGTTCGACCTCGAGGTCGGCTCCGACGATCCGCGCGAGCTGGTGCGCTTCTGCCAGCTGCTCGAGCCCACCGTGGGCGGGATCAACCTGGAAGACATCCGCTCTCCCGACTGCTTCTACGTCGAACAGGCGCTGCGCGAGCAGCTCTCCATTCCCGTGTTTCACGACGATCAGCACGGCACGGCGATCATCACGGGGGCGGCGCTCGTGAACGCCCTCGAGATCGTGAAGAAGGACATCGGTAAGGTGCGCGTGGTGTTCGCGGGCGCGGGCGCCGCCGCAGTCGCCTCGGCCAAGCACTACGTGCGGCTGGGCGTGCCGCAGGATCAGATCACGCTGTGCGACGAGCGGGGCGTGCTGCACGCCGACCGCGACGACCTGGACGAGTATCGGCGACGCTTCGCCGTGCGCGGCAAGGCTCGGACTCTGGCCGCAGCGCTCGAGGACGCCGATGTGTTCGTGGGCCTGTCGGTGGGCGGGATCGTCAGCGGCGAGATGCTCAAGGCGATGGCCGCGCGGCCAATCGTGTTCGCGCTCGCGAACCCAGATCCGGAAATCAGCCCGGAGGAGGCTCGCCGGGCGCGCAGCGACGCCATCATCGCGACCGGCCGCTCAGACTACCCGAACCAGGTGAACAACGTGCTGGGCTTCCCGTTCATATTCCGCGGCGCGCTCGACGTGCGGGCCCGGAAGATCAACGAGGAGATGGAGATGGCGGCGACGCGCGCGCTCGCCGCCCTCGCCAAGGAAGAGGTCCCCGAGGCGGTGATGCGCGCCTACGGCGTCGAGCGGCTGCGGTTCGGTCCCGACTACCTGATCCCCAAACCGTTCGATCCGCGGGTGCTGTTGTGGGTAGCGCCGGCGGTGGCGTGGGCGGCGGTGGGCTCCGGGGTGGCGGGTCGCGTGATCGACGTGGACGAGTACCGCGCCGAGCTGGACGCGCGTCTCGGGCGTGCGCGGGAGGTGATGCGCGGTCTGTCGGGACGGGCGCAACAGTCCCCTCAGCGGATCGTGTTCCCCGAAGGGGACGACCCCCGCATCCTCAAGGCCGCGCGCATCCTGGCCGACGACGGCATCGCGGAGCCGATCCTGCTCGGCGACCCGGACGCGATCCGCCGCCAGGCCGACGACGCGGACGTGACGCTCGAGGAGATCACGCTCGCGAATCCGCGCACCAGCGCCCATCTCGACGGCTTCGCCCAGCAGATGTGGGAGCGGCGGCGCCGGAAAGGCATCACGCTGCGCGAAGCGCGCGACCGGGTGCGCGACCCGATGTACCACGCCCTGCTGATGCTGCGCGCCGGCCAGGCCGACGCCGTGGTGGCGGGAGTGGACATGTACTATCCCGACGCGATGCGTCCGGCGCTCGAGGTCATCGGGGCGGAGCCGGGTCGCCGCCACGTCAGCGGCATCTACATGATGGTCCTGCCGCAGCAGACGTTCTTCTTCGCCGATTGCACCGTGAACATCGATCCCGACGCCGAAACGCTGGCGGAGATCGCCTCGGCCGCGGCGCAATTCGTGCAGCGGCTGGGCATCGAGCCGCGCGTGGCGCTGCTCTCGTTCTCGAACTTCGGGTCGGTGCGCCACCCCGCCGCCGACAAGGTGCAGCGGGCCGTCGCCCTGCTGCACGAGCGCGAGCCGGCCCTCCAGGCGGACGGCGAAATGCAGGCGGACACGGCCGTGGTGGAACGGATCTTGATGAAGACTTACCCGTTCTCCAAGCTCAAAGGCGCTGCGAACGTGCTGATTTTCCCCAACCTGGACGCGGCGAACATCAGCTACAAGCTGCTCGACCGCATCGGCGGGGCCGAGGCGATCGGGCCGATCCTCGTGGGGATGGCCCAGCCCGTCCACGTGCTGCAACGGGGCTCCGACGTGGACGACATCGTCAACATGGCGGTGATCGCCGCGGTGGACGCGCAAGAGCACGGCCGGCGACCGCGGGCCGAGCCTCCCGCCAGCCCATGACGGCCCGCGCCACGCGCCCGGCCGAAGGGAAGCGCGCTTCCGCACTGGAAGCGGCGGGGCTCGCGCCACAGCGCCCCGTGCACTGGAACCTCGGGCCGCCGGAGCTCTACGAGCACGCGGCGCGACGCGGCGAAGGCGTGATCGCCGACGGCGGAGCATTCGGCGCGGTGACCGCCCCGCACACGGGCCGCAGCCCCAACGACAAGTTCATCGTGCGCGAGGCGGCCACAGGCGACGACATCGCGTGGGGCAAGGTGAACCAGCCGCTCGCGCCGGAGCACTACGACCGGCTCAAGGCCGCCACGCTCGCCCACCTCGCGGCCCAGGAGCTGTTCGTGCGCGACCTGTTCGCGGGCGCCGATCCGAATCACCGCTTCGGCATCCGCTTCGTCACGCCGAACGCGTGGTGCGCCCTGTTCGTGTACAACATGTTCCTCCGTCCCACCCCGTCCGATCTCGCGTCCTTCGCTCCAGACTGGACCGTGCTGCACGCCCCCGAGATGCACGCCGACCCGGCGCTGCACGGCACCCAGTCCGGCACGTTCATCGTCATCCACTTCGCGCAGCGCACGATCCTGATCGGCGGCACGCGGTACGCCGGCGAGCTGAAGAAATCGGTCTTCACCATCCTCAATTACCTCCTGCCCAAGCGCGGCGTCCTGCCGATGCACTGCTCCGCCAACCTGGGCCGTACCGGCGACGCCGCGCTGTTCTTCGGCCTCTCGGGCACGGGCAAGACCACCCTCTCGGCCGACCCCGAGCGCGCGCTGATCGGCGATGACGAGCACGGCTGGTCGGATCTGGGCGTGTTCAACTTCGAGGGGGGGTGCTACGCCAAGGTCATCCGGTTGTCGCGCGAGGGCGAGCCCGAGATTTATGCCGCGACGCGGATGTTCGGCACGGTGCTCGAAAACGTGGTCGTGGACCCCGTGACGCGTGCCATCGATCTCGACTCGGCGGAGATTACCGAGAACACACGCGCCTCGTACCCGATTCATTACGTGCCGAACCACGTCCCCGGCGGCATGGGGGGCCATCCGTCGCACGTCGTGTTCCTCACGTGCGACGCCTACGGCGTCCTGCCGCCGCTGGCGCGCTTGTCCCCGGCTCAGGCGATGTACCATTTCCTCTCGGGCTATACGGCCAAAGTGGCGGGGACGGAGCGCGGCGTCACGGAGCCCAAGGCGACCTTCTCCACCTGCTTCGGCGCGCCGTTTCTGCCCCTCGCTCCCAACGTGTACGCCTCGCTCTTGGGAGAGAAAATCGCGCAGCACGGGGTGCAGTGCTGGCTCGTGAATACGGGCTGGACCGGTGGGCCGTACCGCGTGGGCGAGCGGATCCGCCTGGGCCTGACGCGCGCCATGGTGCGAGCCGCGCTCGCCGGCACGCTCGACCGCATTCCCACCGCCCCCGAGCCGGTGTTCGGGCTCGAGGTGCCGCTCACGGTGCCTGGAGTCCCGGACGCGCTGCTCTTGCCCCGCGGCACGTGGAGCGACTCGGCGGCGTACGACACGCAGGCGGCGCGGCTCGCGCAGATGTTCCGCCAGAACTTCGAGCAGTTCCGCGAGCACGTGCACGCCGCCGTGCGAGAGGCGGGCCCGGCGCGTTGACGCGGTTCGAGGTCGTCCGCGACCCGCTCTGGAACAACATCCGGCTCGACCCCGAAGCGCTCGCCGTGGTCGACACCCCCGCCGTGCAACGGCTACGCTACGTGCGGCAGCTGGGCCACGCGTTCCTGGTGTACCCCGGCGCGACGCACAGTCGCTTCGAGCACGCGCTGGGCGCGTATCACCTCGCCCGCCGCGTGCTCGATACCCTGGAGGACGCGGGCGACGTGCGGCCGGACTCCGAGGAGCGGGCGCGCCTGAAGCTGGCCGCGCTGCTGCACGACATCGGTCACTACCCCTTCTCCCACGCGCTCGAGGAAGCGGGCCTGCCGCGCCACGAAGCGCTCGCCGCCCGCCACCTGACGAGCGGCGCGCTCGCCGACCGGCTCACCGAGCTGGGAACCCCCGCCGAGCGGCTGTTGCCCCTGATCCGCGGGGAAGCGCGCGGACCCCTCGTGGGTCTCGTGGCCGGCTCGCTCGACGTGGACAAGCTCGATTACCTGTCCCGCGACGCCTGGATGTGCGGGGTGCCGTACGGCGTGATCGACGTGGACCGGCTGCTCGCGGCGCTCACGGTCGCCGCGGGACCGGACGGGCGCGCGACGCTGGCGCTGCACGAGAAGGGGCTCGCGGCGCTCGAGTCGCTGCTGTTCGCCAAGTACCAGATGTACCGCAACGTCTACTGGCACCACGCGGTCCGCAGCGCGACCAGCATGTTCAAGCGGCTGGTGCGGTGCGCCATCGCGGGCCGGCGCCTCTCGCCCGACGCCGTCGCGCTCGCCACAGACGACGGGCTGATCCATGAGCTGATGGGCGACGACCCGACCGGGTTGGCGCGGGCGCTGCGCGAGCGCCGCCTCGCGAAGCGCGCGCTCGACCTCCCGGCCACGGACCTCCCGGCCGCCACGCCCGCCTGGCCCTCCGACGATCCGGACCTGCTGGAGCGGGTGGAGGATCGGCTGGCGCGCGAGGTCGGCCTCGCGCCGGGCGAGCTGTTCCTCGATTTCCCGGCCAAGCCGGACATGCTGGCGCTCGACCTCCCGCTCGTGAAGCGGGACGGCGCTGTGACCCAGCTCGGAGGGGTCGACGCGGGCGCACACCTGGGACTGCCGCGCGTCGCGGCGGAGTTGTACCGCTCGGCGCGACGACTGCGCGTGTTCGTGATCGGGGCGGCGACGGTGCCGGCGAAGGGAATCGTGGACCTGGTGATGACGCCGCGGGAGGAGGTGGCGACACGACTCGAGGAGGGGCGCCTGCTGCCGACCGCCTAGCAGGCCTAGCGCGATCGTCCCCCGGGGTTCGTCACCTGCGCACCATCGCCCCCTCCGCTCCCTCTCCCGCTCGCATCGACCGCGTCCACCCGCACCAGGATCGCGGTGATATTGTCGAGCCCGCCGTGGCGGTTGGCTTCGCCGATCAGCTCGTCCACCTGCTCCTCGGGCATCCGCTTACCGCCCAGCAGCTCCGCCAGCTGGGAATCGTCCAGCATCCCGGTGAGCCCGTCGGAGGCGAGCAGGAACAGATCGCTCGGCTTCACCGTGCCGAGGTACACGTCGGGCATCACGTCGCTGTTCGCGCCCACGCAGCGCGTAATCACGTTGGAGTAGGGGTGTGAGCGCGCCTGTTCGGGGGTGAGATACCCCGCGTCCACCTGCTCCTGCACATACGAATGATCCTTCGTCAGCTGCACCAGCTTGTCGTCCCGGTACAGGTAGGCGCGGCTGTCCCCAACCTGCCCGATCAGAAAGCGGTTTCCGTACAGCACCAGCGCGGTCACGGTGGTCCCCATGCCGCGCTTGTCGTGCTCGGTGAGGGTGCGCTGGAAGATGGCGCCGTTCGCCGCCCGGATCGCCGTTCGCATGCGGTCGGCGACCTGGTCGTCGGCGAGGCCCTTGAGGGAGCCGAGCTCGCGCGCGACGAAGCGCACCGCCATTTCGCTCGCCACCTCGCCCGCGGCGTGTCCCCCCATCCCGTCGGCGACCACGAAGATCCCCCGGTCCGGGACGACGATGAAGTTGTCCTCGTTCCCCGACCGGATGATGCCGACGTCTGTCCGACCTGCGCAGGTGATATGCACGGGACTCCGCTAGGCCAGCAACCGGTACAGGAGCACGACCGCGGCGGCGCCCCCGATCACGAAGACCGCCGCACTCGAGCCACAGCCTTTCCCCTTCTTGGGATGCGCCGGCTGCTGGCCCATTGGCCGTCGGGGAGCAGGCTTCGTGCCGGGGCGGGCAGACCCAGGCGGCTGCACGCCCGGGGCCGGGCGCACCGGCGCGGCCGGGCCGGCCGGGGGGTGAGGCGGCGCGGAGCGGGCGGCGGAGGCGGCGGGAGCCGGGGCTGGGGGAGGAGCGGCGGAAGCGGGAGGACCAGGGGGAGCCGACGAGTGGGGTGTCCGCAGCACCTGGGTGCCACCCCCCTTCAAGACACTCTGCTTCTCGTCCGCCGGCTCGAACAGGAGCTGCACGTCTCCCAACCGCACCATGGTCCCGGGCCCGAGCGGCGCCTCGCCGCTGACGCGCTCTCCCTCGACGAACGTGCCGTTGGTCGAGTCCAGGTCCACGAGCACCCACACGCCCTCGCGCCGCTGCAGCTTGGCGTGGCTGGTGGAAACCGACGGGTCCGGAAGCACGATATCGTTGTAGTCGGCCCGCCCCAGGTTTACCACCGGCGTCTTCACTGGGAGGCGCCGGCCCATGAGGCCGCCGCTGCGCACCAGGAAGCTGGCGAACGCCGCGCCCGCGGGCCGTGCCGGCGCCGCGGACTCCATCCCGTGCATGGTATGCTTCAACTGCTCCGGGCTGACCCCCGACGCGGCCGGCGGCGGCGAACTGGCCGTGAGCGGAGGCGCCTCCGCGTAGAACCGGAACTGTTCTTCCCCGATGCGAATCACGTCGGTTCGGCCGAGGATGTGCTGGCCCTGGACCTGTTCCTCGTTCACGAACGTGCCGTTGGTGCTCGAGTCCACCACGAGATAGCCCCGGGGCGTGTGCACGATCTCCGCGTGGCGGCGAGACACATCCTTTCCCGCAACCACGACGTCGCATCCGGCTTCCCGCCCGAACACCAGCGACGTGCCGGTGATCACGTACTCGCGCCCGTCCGTGAGGCTCACGACGCGGCCACCCGACGTCCCGATCGCCGCGGCCTTGGCGCCGGGCCGCGGCTGCACCGCCCCCCCCGGCCCCGCCCCCTGGGGCACGCTCAACGCCTGCACAAACTGCGTGCTCCCGGAGCGGCGCTCGTCCACGAACGTGAGCTCGTGATCGCCGACCTCGACTTTGTCGCCGTGCAATAACGGTGTCGGCTCGGCACCCAGTCGCACGCCGTTGATGAGCACGTCGGCGGCCGGCGTGGCCTTGCGGATGATCACCTGGCCGTCGGCCTGGCCCTGGAGCACGGCATGTCGGGGCAAGACACCAGCCCCCGAGAGGGGGATGGCGCAGCCGGCATCACTGCCGAGCACCACCTCACCTACCGGGATCGTGAACTTGTTGCCACCGAGTTCAAGCAGCGACATCTGAAGCGTCCTAGAGAGTCCGAAACAGGCCGCGCCGGAAGTTACGCCCGGCCGTGTAACCGCGCAAGGAAACACAGGTTACGCCCACGAGCCTCAGCGCTCCGGCCCACCCGCGATCACCGCCTCCTCGCGCCCGACGAGGCCGCGCTTGATCCAGTGCCAAAACAGGAGCGACCCCACGATCACCGTCGCGTAGCTGTTGATGAAGCGCCAGACGAGGGTGTAGGTCGGCAGCTCGGGAGGGTGCACGTAGATCTGCATCACGGCCGCCGACAACAGCTCGGCCAGCCCCGACGAACCCGGCGTTGGGGCGAAGTAGAGCAGAAAGGTGATGAAGGTTTGCAGCAGCAGGATGTCGACGAAGTTGGTGTGGAGGCCGAGGGTACGCAGGGCGACATAACCGGCGAGCAGCTTGTTGGCGTGCGATGGCCCGGACAGGAGCACGGCCCAGAGCAGCGCGAGCCACCCGCGCGGGCTCCCGAACGCCACCAGGCACTCGTGTGCCCGATCGATCCCTTCCCGCAGCTGCTCGATTCGCGCCGCCACCCGGCCGCTCTTGTGCTCGGCCCGCGTCGCCAGCCAGTGCACCGCGTCGCGCAGCCACACGGGGAAGATGATCGCGATCAGCATGAGGACGCCGAGGATGCCGAAGATGGTGAGGCTGGCGCGAAACAGGCCGTAGTATGTGATTCCCAACACCACGTTGTGCTCCGCCAGCGACCGCCCGGCACCCATGTATATCGCGAGCGGTCCCGCGAGCGCGAAGAATGCGACGGTCGCCACGAAGGTCATGAAGGTGGAGGTCATCGCCTCGGGCAGGCGGACGCCGGCGCGCCGCATCACCCACATCATGGTGGGGCCCGCCCCGGTCTGAAACGGTGTAAGGTACGCCGCCCAGGCGCTCATGCCGCCGGCGATCACCATGTCCCGCCAGCGCACGCCGGGATGCACGTGCCGCGCCACGACCCACAGCCGCGTGCCGCCGCCGAACCAGTCCATCGAAGCAAGTGCCAGACCGATGATGAGCCAGACCAGATGGAGGTGCGTGAGGCCGCCGAGAAACGCTTCGAGATCTTGGCCGAAGAAGACGAGGACGACGACGACGCCGAAGAAGGAGATGACGGCGAACAGCTCGAGGCCGCGCCGCAGCAGCCGCGGGGTGAGGGTGAGAGGCATGGGTGGGGCGAAACTACGGGGGCCAGGGACTGGGGGCTAGGGACTAGGGTTTCGCCCTAGCCCCCGGCCCCTAGCCCCCTAGTCCCTGTTAGTTTAGAGGGTTATGCCTTCATCCCCCGATCGCGTGATCATCCGCAACGCGCGGCAGCACAATCTCAAGGGGATCACCGTGGAGCTGCCGCGGCGCGCGCTCACGGTGGTCACCGGGCCGTCGGGGTCGGGCAAAAGCACGCTGGCGTTCGACACGCTGTATGCGGAAGGGCAGCGGCGCTACATCGAGTCGCTCTCGACGTATGCCAAGCAGTTCCTGGAGCGGATGCCCAAGCCGCTGGTGGACGCTGTCGAGGGGATCTCGCCGGCGGTCGCGATTGAGCAGAAGAACCCCACGACGAGCAGCCGATCCACGGTCGGCACGGCCACCGAGATCTACGACTTTCTGCGGCTGCTCTGGGCGCGGATCGGCACGCCGTATTGCGTGAAGTGCGGCCGGGAGGTGAAGGTCGACACGGTACAGGAAGTCGTGGATGCGTTGGTGGACGTAGGGGAGCAGCATGCTGCGCCCCTACCAATCCTGATCACGTTTCCCCTTCCCTCCAGCGCGCATCGGCCGGACATCGACGTCGCGGCGCAGCTGCGCGCCGCCGGGTTCGTGCGCGCCCAGCTGGACGGCGCCATCGTCCGCCTCGATCAGACCGACGCCGAGCAGGCGGTGCGCCAGGCCGCCGAGGTGCTGGTCGTGGTCGACCGTCTGGCCGCGTCCGAGCCGAACCGGGGCCGCCTGACCGACGCGGTCGCGACCGCCTTTAGCGAGGGCGAAGGCGTCGCGGTAGCGCTCGAGAACGGCGACCGCCGGCGCTTTTCCGCGCACCCGACGTGCTCCAATTGCGGAACGGCGGCTCCGGCGCTCACACCGATTCTGTTCTCCTTCAACAATCCGCGCGGGGCGTGCCCCGGGTGCAACGGGTTTGGCGCGGTGCTCGAGTACGACGAGTCGCTGATCGTGCCCGACCCCCGCAAGAGCGTCGCGCGCGGCGCGCTCGACCCGTGGACCAAGCCCCGCTACGAGGGCCGCCGCCGCATCCTGCGCGAGGCCGCACGGGTGAAGGGGATCCCGCTCGACACAGCGTGGCGTGATCTGAGCGGCGACGCCCGGCAGTTTCTGCTGCACGGCGCGCGCGGGCGATTCCTCGGGATGTTCCCCTTCCTCGAGCGCCTCGAGGCGAAGCGTTACAAACAGTACATCCGCGTGTTCCTGCGGCAGTACCAGCTCGCCAAGACCTGCCCGGCGTGCCGGGGCGCGCGCCTCAAGCCCGAGGCCCTCGCCGTCAAGGTGGGGGGCAAGACCATTGCAGAGATCGCCGGCCTCACGGCCGGCGCCATGCGCGACTGGATCGCGGGCCTCGCGCTCACGGATTTCCAGCGCGCCGTCGCCGTGCACATCCTGGCCGAACTCGGCGCGCGAGTCTCGTTCGTGAACGACGTGGGCCTGGGATACCTCACCCTCGATCGGCTCACCCGCACGCTCTCGGGCGGCGAGGCGCAGCGCATCGCGCTCTCCAATGCCCTGGGCGCCCACCTGGTCGATACCCTGTATGTGCTGGACGAGCCGACCATCGGTCTCCATCCTGCGGACACGGGCCGGCTGCTCGCCCTGCTGCGGCGGCTGGCGGACGCGGGCAACACGGTCGTGGTGGTGGAGCACGACCCGGCGGCGATGCGCGCCGCCGACTGGATGGTGGAGCTCGGGCCCGGGAGCGGCGAGCGGGGCGGCGCGCTCGTGTATCAGGGTCCGGCGGCCGCGGTGCGGGAAGCGGGGACCCTCACGGGACAATATCTCGCGGGCGACAAACGCATCGGCGTGCCCTCGGCGCGACGGCCGGCGTGCCGCTGGCTGACGATCCGGGGCGCCCGCCTCCACAATGTCGTCGACGTGGATGCCCGCATCCCGCTCGGCACCCTCACGGCGGTGACGGGCGTGTCCGGATCGGGCAAGTCGACGCTCGTCCACGACGTGCTGTACCGCCAGCTGGCGGCCCGGCTGACGGGCGTACACGGCGCCAAGCAACATCTCGGCGAGCCGGTCGGCGCGGTGCGCGCGTTGGAGGGGTGGGAAGCGGTCAGCGATGTGGTGCTCGTCGACCAGGCCCCGATCGGACGGACGCCACGGTCCAACCCGGTCACCTACATCAAGGCATTCGAGGAGTTGCGTGCCCTGTTCGCCGCCGAGCCGCTGGCGCGCGCCCGCCGCTACGCCCCCAGCACCTTTTCGTTCAACGTGACGGGCGGGCGCTGCGAGGCGTGCGAGGGCGCGGGCCACGTGCTGATCGAGATGGTGTTCCTCGCCAACGTGTTCGTGCCGTGCGAGGTGTGCGGAGGGAAACGCTTCAAGCCGGAGGTCCTGGAGGTGAAGCTGGGCGGCAGCTCGATCCACGAGGTGCTCGAATGGACCGTGGACCAGGCGCTCGCCCGGTTTCACCGCCAGCCGCGGCTGGCGCGCGCGCTGTGGCACCTGCAGCAGGTGGGCCTTGGCTACCTGCGGCTCGGCCAGCCGGCCACCACGCTCTCGGGCGGCGAAGCGCAGCGCCTCAAGATCGCGCGCGAGCTGGCGCTGGCGAGCGGCAAGGCGCGGCGCGGGCGCAAGCTCTACATCCTGGACGAGCCCACCACCGGCCTGCACCTGGACGACGTGCGCACCCTGTGCCGGGTGCTCGATCGCCTCGTGGACGCCGGGCACACGGTTCTCGTCATCGAGCACCATCTTGACGTCGTCAAGCGGGCCGACTGGGTGATCGAAATGGGCCCGGGCGCGGGCGACGCGGGCGGCCGGGTCGTGGCGCAGGGACCGCCGGAAGCGATCGCGCGGACGCCCGGGTCCCCCACGGGTGGCTATTTGCGGGACCTGGCGTGACCCGCCGCCAGGCCGACCTCGCGCTCCTCACGGCCACGTTCCTGTGGGGGACGAGCTTCGTGGCGGTGAAGAGCGCGCTCGCCGACGCGACGCCGTTCGCCTTCATCACCGTGCGCTTCGGGGTCGCGGCCCTCGCGCTCGTGCCGGGCACCCGGTTCCGCCCCGCTCCGGACCGCAGGGAGCTCGTGGGCGGCCTCCTGCTGGGCGCCCTCGTGGCCGTGGGATTCATCTCCCAGACGGCGGGACTCGTGATCACGACGCCGTCGCGCTCGGCGTTCATCGTCGCGGTGTCGTCGATCCTCGCGCCCCTGATCGCGTTGGCGCTCCTGGGGCAGCGCCCCAGCTGGCTCGTTGCGGCGGCGCTGGCGCTCGCGATGTTCGGGATCTACCTGCTCACGGCGCCGGACGCGGGCGGCCTGAACCGCGGCGACCTGCTCACGCTCATTTGCGCCGGGTGCTTCGGCGGCCAGATCGTGACAGTGACCGTACTGTCTCGCCGCCACGACTCGCGCCGGCTCGTGTTCTGGCAGATCGCCACCACCGCCCTGCTCGGCGTGCTCGCGGCCGGGCTGCTCGAGCACCCGCACATCCGGTGGACGCCCCGATTCCTCGGGGCGCTCGGGTACACCGTGCTGTTCGCGAGCACGATCTGTTTCGTGCTGCAAATGTCGGCGCAGCGACACATGTCGTCGGCGCGGGCGGCGCTGATCTTCTGCTTCGAGCCGCTGTTCGCCGCGCTCACGTCGTGGCTCGTACTGGGGGAGCGGCTCTCGCTGGTGCAGTGGCTGGGGGGGGCGTTGATCCTGCTCGGGATGGTGGCGGCGGAGCTGCCCTGGCAGCCGGCGCCGGAGCGGAGGGCGGTGACACTGGACCGTTGACGTGCGGTCGTGCATGATAGGTGCACAACTGCGCAAAGTGCACGCATGCAGATGACCCATCGTTTGCGCCACGTCCTCCAGATCGCCGCCTTCGCGGCGGCCTACTTCGCCGCCGCTCGCGTGGGCTTACTCGCGGCTGTGGCGCAGCCGGTGGTCTCTTCCGCCTGGCCGCCTTCGGGCCTGGCGCTCGCGGCCTTGCTGCTGCTGGGTCTACGCCTCTGGCCGGGCATCGCGCTGGGGACGTTCCTGCTCAACTGGACCGCCGGCGTATCGGCAGTCGGCGCCGCCGGGATCGCGACCGGGAACACACTTGAAGCCGTCGCGGCCGCGTGGCTGCTCACACGCGTGGTGGATTTCCGACCTTCGCTCGAGCGGGTGCGCGACGTGATCGCCCTCGTCGTGGTCGGCGCACTCGCGAGTACCACGCTCAGCGCCACGCTCGGGGTCGCGAGCCTGTGGGCGAGCGGGGCCGTGGCGCCGGACGCGCTGCGGCGCCTGTGGTTCGTCTGGTGGTCGGGCGACGTGCTGGGAGACGTGCTCGTCGCACCACTCCTGCTCACCTGGGTCAGCGCCGGGCGCACCGCCGGGCGGCGACTCGAGGCCGCCGGCATGCTCGCCGCGCTGCTGCTCCTCACGGCGCTGCTGCTCCGCAATCCGCTCTCGTACGTGTACGCCGTCTTCCCATGGGTCGTCTGGGCCGCACTCAGGTTCGGGAGCCGCGGCACGGCCACGGCGACGGCCGTCGTCGCGACCCTGACTATCTGGTACACGTTGCGCGGGCTCGGGCCGTTCGTCACCTCCACCCCGACCGAGAACCTCGCCCTGCTGCAGACGTTCCTGGGGCTTACGGCGGTGACCGGGCTCGTGCTGGCCGCGGTCGTGACCGAGCGTGGCGCGGCCGAGCGAGCACTGGAGCGAGAAGTCGCCTTTGTCCGGCTGCTGCAGGATGTCGCCGTCGCCGCCAATCAGGCGCAAACCGCCGAGCACGCGCTCCAGTCGTCGGTCGCCGAGGTGTGCCGCGTGAGCGGGTGGCCCGTGGGGCACGTCTACGAGGTGTCCCCGGACGACCCCGACCTGCTGCGACCTTCCCGGATCTGGCACGACGACGGAGCGCCACGCCACGATTCGTTCCGCCGCGCGACGGAGCAAACCACGCTGCGACGCGGCCTCGGCCTGCCGGGTCGCGTCCTCGCCACCGGGCAGCCGACGTGGATCGTCGACGTGACGCAGGACGCCAACTTCATGAGGCGCGATGCGGCGGCGGCGGCGGGGCTCCGCGCCGGGCTGGCGTTCCCCGTGACCGTCGGCGCCGAGGTGGCCGCCGTGCTCGAGTTCTTCTCCCCCGATGCCGTCGCGCCCAACGCGGCCCTGCTCGACGTGCTGAGGCACATCGGCACGCAGCTCGGCCGCGTCATCGAGCGGGAGCGCGCCGCGGAGGCGCTGCGCGAACGCGAAGCGCTGCTCGGCGCCGTGTTCGACCAGTCGGCCGTCGGCATTGCCGTGATCGATCGCAGCGCCCGCTTTATCCGCAGCAACCGGGCGTTCCAGGAGATGATCGGATACGACGCCCGCGAGCTCCGGTCGCTGTCGCACGTCGACATCACGTACGCGGAAGACCTTCCCCAGAATCGCGAGCTGATGGCGGAGCTGGCGCGCGGCACCCGATCTTCCTACACGTTCGAGAAGCGCTACTGCCGCAAGGACGGCCGGTTGATCTGGGCCCACGTCACCGTGTCGGCGCTCCCCGCGGAAGCCGGCGCGCCGCAGCGGTTCGTCGGTATGGTCGAGGACGTCACCGAGCGCAAAGCGGCGGAGGCCGAGCTGCACCGTCACCGCGCGCAGTTGCGGGGACTGGCCGCGCGACTCGAGGCAGCTCGCGAGGCGGAGCGCGCGCGCATCGCCCGCGAAATCCACGACGAGCTCGGCCAGGCGCTCACCGCCCTCAAGATCGACGTGCTCTGGCTCAAGAAGCGTGTCCTCGAGTCCCCCCCCGAGCTGACACGCAAGCTCGACGGCATGACGGCGATCATCGACAGCACCGCCCAGGGGATCCAGCGAGTCGCCGCCGAGCTGCGTCCCAGCGTCCTGGACGAGCTCGGCCTGCGCGCCGCGATCGAGTGGGAGGCCCGCGAGTTCGCCACGCGCACCGGCATCGAGTGCCGGGTGGAGCTCCCCGAGGGACAACCTGCCGTGGACGCGAGCCGAGCCACCGCGGTGTTCCGAATTTTCCAGGAAGCGCTCACCAACGTGGCGCGCCACGCCGCCGCCACCCACGTGCTCGTCCGGCTCGGCATGACGCCCAACGCGCTCGACCTCACCGTCGCGGACAACGGCCGGGGCATCCGGGAGGGCGCCCTGCACGACTCCCGCTCCCTTGGCCTGCTCGGCATGCGGGAGCGAGCAGGGAACTTTCACGGCAACGTCACGATCACAGGCAATCCGGGCGCCGGCACCATCTTGACCCTCACCATGCCGCGCGGCGTATGATCCGAATCTTCATCGCCGACGATCATCACCTGATCCGGGCCGGCTTCCGCCAGCTCGCCGCGGAGGACCGCACGCTACGGGTCGTGGGCGAGGCGGCCGAGGGGCACGATCTGCTGCGCAAGCTCGAGGGAAGCGGCACGGACGTGTTGATCCTGGATATCGGCATGCCCGGGCCTGGGTTCCTCACCTTGCTGGGGCAGCTGAAGCAGCGCTTCCCCCAGGTGCGCGTGCTGGTCGTGAGCGTGCACCCGGAGGGGGAGCTCGCCATTCAGGCCCTGCGCGCCGGCGCCGCCGGGTATGTGACCAAGACGGAAGCGCCCACCGACCTGTTGGCGGCGGTGGTGAAGGTCCACGCGGGGGGACGTTACGTGAGCCCCCGGCTCGCCGAGCGCCTCGCCGAAGCGCTCACGGCCGGTCCGCCGGGCCAGGCGCACCGTGCCCTCTCCCCCCGAGAGTACCAGGTGTTGTGTCTGCTCGGTGGGGGCAAGACCAACAAGCAGATTGCGGCCGGCTTCAGGGTCGGCCCCAAGACCATCTCCACATACCGCAGCCGCGTCCTGCGCAAACTGGACCTCAAGACCAACGCCGATCTCGTCCGCTACGTCATCGAGCACGACCTCACGACCTGAAGCGCGGTGCCACTGTCGGACGCGACGGACACGCCGCCTCCCACGCCGTACAGGCCGTGCCAGCCTGCCCCGATACCGTGTTGCGCCGGCGCTGTGCAGTTTGTGCAGCTCACAGCTATGCACTCCTCGCCGATTCGGGTCTGCCTGGTGGAGGACTCCAGCCTGGTCCGGCTGCGCTTAGCGGGCATGCTGCGTGACCTGTGGGACGTGGAACAGGTGTTCGAAGCCGCGACGGTGGCCGAGGCGCAGCGGCTGCTCCCCAACGCCAAGCCTCACCTGGTCGTAGTGGACATGCGGCTCCCCGACGGCGACGGTCTCGAGGTGGTCGCGGCGGCGAAGCTGCTCAGGCCGCGACCGGCGGTGGTCGTTCTCACCAACTACGGGTACGACCAACTGCGGGCGTCCTGCCTGGAAGCGGGGGCGGATCAGTTCCTCGACAAGCGGACGGAGTTCGACCGGTTGCCCGCGATCGTGGCGGACGTGCGCGAGCGCCGTGACCCGGGCGCCACCGCGGCGCCGTGAGGTACGGCATGACGCGACGCTCGGATCAGGAAAAGTTCGACCGCTTCACCGAGCTCGTCGCCCGCGTGCTCGGCGTGCCGATCGTGTCGCTCTCGCTGGTGGGGCCGCGTCACGGCGTGGTCACCAGCAGCTCCGGTCTGCCCGCTCCTCTGGTCCTGCTCCTGGCCCACCGGTTCAGCCGTCACGTCGCCGCGTCGCGCCGCCCGCTCGTGATCGACGACGCCCGCGGGCATCCGCTCGGCGCGAACACCCCGGCCGTGCGGGACGGTCTCGTGATCGCCTACGCCGGCGTGCCGCTGTTCGACAGCGGCGGCCGCACGCTGGGGACGCTGTGCGTCATGGACACGCGACCGCGCGCTTGGACGCGGGACCAGGTCGAGCGGTTGTACGACGTCGCCTGGGTGCTGAGACATGCGGTGGACTGGCGGGCGCCGCAGCGGCCCGGAGAGCCCCGCAAATGGCGGCGTGCCGCCGCAGGCCGGAGCACGCCGCGCCCCAGCCACGGTTGAAGTACCTCCCCCCGCTGACGATATTTCGTCCGCCGCACATTCCCGAGTAGCTCAGCTGGTAGAGCAGCCGGCTGTTAACCGGCGGGTCGCAGGTTCGAGTCCTGCCTCGGGAGCTCCACAGATCCACCTGTCGCAACGAGTTCTGGCCCAGCCTCGGAACCCACCCTGGGCTCCGGGACGCTTGGAACGGTCCCGATCCATGGACAGAGGCGGCTTCCCGGAGGTGGTCGGCCTGCACCTGGATGGTACTCGCGCGCCCGCCAGATGTCGGTATCCCCGATATCTCCATAGGTGGGCGGCAGATCATTCGAGTGGCGTGGCCGTCGGGTGGGGGCTTGGGCTCATGGGCGTCAGCTGCCTGTGGATCAGCAGCGCCGGAGCTTGGTGGTACCACGGGTGATCAACACCATGAGAGACGAGCCTCGCGGAGCCTGTTGCTCCCGTCTAACAACACTGACTCAACAACGTTGTTTGCGAATAGTACTTATATGTCCTGCGTCGTCGCACGCGCGCGCGCGCGGTGTCGCTGGCTGCATGCGAACCTGAAGCGTGTCGAAGGTTGCAAGTCTACGGATTACCGCTCAGCACAAACTCAGTAGCCGCTCAGAGTTGGCTCAGGGTTCCTTGCTCACCTGTTGCTCCCGCCCTAGGTTCGCTTCGTGACTCGCTATCGTCTTCGGACGTTCGGGACGCTCGCACTCGCTGGCCCGGCGGACGACACCCTCCTCGGCAAGCATGGACACCAGCACCGCAGACTGGCGTTGCTCGCTGTGCTTGCCGCGGCTGGCGAGCAAGGCCGCAGCCGTGATCAGCTGCTCCTTCTCTTCTGGCCGGACGGCACGCAGTCGCGCGGGCGGCATTCGCTGGAGCAGCTGCTGTACGCCATCCGCAGCTCGATAGACGAGTCCGTGTTTGCCGGTGTGAATCCCGTGCGTCTGAATCCGGAGGTGGTCAGCAGCGACGTCGGTGGATTCCAGAGCGCTCTCGCGCGTGGCGATCTCGAAGGGGCGGTGGAGGTGTATCGAGGGCCATTCCTGGACGGTTTTTATCTCAGCGACGCGCCGGAGTTCGAGCAGTGGCTGGAGGCCAAGCGTGCGCGTCTGGAGCGCAGCTACTCCGGTGCACTGGAACGACTGGCGCAGAGCGCCGAAGCTACGCAGGACCACGCGACTGCGGTGCGCTGGTGGCGCAAGCTCGCCGAGACCGATCCCGTGAGCAGCAAGAACGCCAGCGGCCTCATACGCGCGCTGATGAACGCCGGTGATCATGCAGCGGCGCTGCAGTACGCGGAGCACTACGAAGCAGTCGTGGCGCAGGAGCTCGGCACGAGCGTGGGGCCCGCAGTCGCAAATCTCGTAGCCGAGGTTCGCGCGAAGACGAAGACCGAGCGGATAGCTGTGCTGGAATCGCTGCCACCACCACGTCGGCCCAGGCCGCACGCCGCGCCGGTGCCCGCCGACGCGATGCCGGTCGCTCAGCGGCAACCGGAGCGTTCTCCCCGACGCCGCTCGGCGCCGTACGCGATCGGAGCGGTCGCCATCGTCGTGATCATCGCAATAGCTGCCTGGCTACGTACGACCCTGGGCCACAGCACCCCCCTCCCTGCGGCGGAACGATCAATAGCGGTGCTCCCGTTTGCGAACGTCAGCGGCGATCAGCAGGACGCGGCTTTCGTGGACGGCCTCAGCGAGGAGTTGATCGCGGTGCTGGCGAGAATCCCGAATCTTCGCGTCATGGCTCCCACCTCCGCATTCGCCTTCAAGAACAGCAGCGCGGGCGTGCGCCGGATAGCTGGCAGTCTGGGAGTGTCCAATATCCTCGAGGGCGGGGTACAGAAGGCCGGTTCGCGACTCCGGGTTCAGGTCCGGCTCGTGGATGCGCGGGACGGTTCCATTCGCTGGTCGGAAATCTACGATCGCGAGCTGAAAGACATCTTCTCCCTTCAGAGCGATATTGCCGGCGCGGTAGCGCGTGAGCTCGATCTGCGGTTGGGGGAGAGCGCTCTCGCTCATATCAAGCGCGGCTCCACGCGCAACGTTGCGGCGTACGAGCTTTACATTCGCGGCAATGATCCCGTGCGCTTCCGCACTGACAGTGGTGCCCGCGCAGCATTGGAATATTTTCGCCAGGCTCTTGCCCTCGATTCCAACTACGCTGCCGCTTACGCCGGTCTCGCACTCATGCATAAGAGAATCGCCTTCGGCGATGACCCTGAGCTATCACGTCCCGACCGACTGGCGCTTGCCGAGCAGGCCGCGCTCAAAGCAATTGCCCTGGACGACTCCTCTGGAGAGGCGCACGAGGCGCTGAGCTTCATCAGAAGAGACAATTACGAGCTGGCCTCAGCAGAAACGGAGTTGAAGCGCGCGGTGGCGCTGGAGCCGACCAACGCCCGATTTCATGAGGGGTTGGTGCAGCTCTATGCCATGACACAGCGACCGGCCGAAGCGCTTGTGGAAGCCCGTCGTGCTGTCGAGCTCGACCCGCTCTCTCCTACGGCCAACGCCGAGGTTGCGAATGCCCTTCTCGCGAACGACCGCTGCGACGAAGCGCTCGCTCAACTCGAAAAACTCAGATCTCTCCGCCCACCGCTGAACCGAGCGGGCCTGATTGCCGCGGAGTGTTACGAGCAGAAGCAGATGTGGCCGGAGGCGATCGCGGAAATACAGCGAATCACCGTGAACGGGGGCCCACGTGGCCAGGCGTTCCTCGGCTACGTGCTCGGTCGCGGGGGACGTACTGAGGAGGCGCGGCGGATACTCGCTGAAATGCTCGATCGGTCGCGGCGAACAAATGGGGGCGCGTTCGACGTCGCCCTCGTCTATATCGGTCTTGCCGACAACGATCAGGCGTTCGCCTGGCTGAACAAAGCGGTGGATGATCGATCTCTCGGGTTCGAATGGATGCACACAATAGTGGATGATCTGCAGCGCGACCCTCGCTTCGAGAAACTTCGTCGGCGCATTGGGCTTCCGAAGCGATAGCGTAGCGCGAGCTGTAGCCGGATAGCCGACTCGCGTTGCGCCGCGGGTCAACGCCAGTTGAGGTAAGTCTGAGCGAAGTCTGAGGGATAGATGAGCGCTCCCCGTCATCATAGACTCGGCTAGAACAACCGGCAAAAAACCTCGCGCGCACCGCGCCGAATGGCGCGAACGGGTCTGCAAGCGGTCCGGTTCTGTTCACCAAGGGAGTACGACATGATGCTCGCAGGATGGCTTCGCCCGCATCGAGTTCTCATGGCAGTGGTGGCTGTCGCTATCGGAGCGCTCGCATGCAGAGACACGGCGACATCGAGAGAGTCTTCAAACGCGGGAATCACTGCGCCGAATTTCACGCTCGGAGTCGGATTTACCAGCACAGTGGTCGGACGCGGCAACATCGGCACGTTTAACGTGAGATGCAAAGCCGATGGTCATGACCGCCAAGTCGAATCGCACGACAACACCGACGATGAATCCAGACGCGATGGTTATTGCGCCCAGCTCAAGTCGAAGGACAACACCGACATCGTAGTCGCGAACATCGCCATAACACCCGGTGGGACTTCCGGCTGGCATTCACATCCCGGTCCCGTGCTGGTCGTTGTAAAAACCGGAGCGCTGACGATATACCGTGGGGACGATCCCACCTGCTCTCCAACGCTTCACCCCGCCGGTACCGCATTCACTGAGGAAGGCGGGGTGGTGCACATCGCGCGCAACGAAGGAGCGGTCGACGCGACCACGGTGGCGACCTTCTTCGTGCCCGGGAGTGCTCCGCAGCGGATTGATCAGGCATTACCGGGAAATTGTGCGTTCTGACTCGAGCCCGGCCTCAAGAGTGTTTTCTTTTGGTCGCCCAGCAAACCCGGCGGTAGCCTCAGCGCCGGTTGTGGTCCACATGGTGTAGCTCGGTGCGGAAACTTGCGAAAACAAACTGCGGCCAGGCATAGCGGCGCCGAGTTTGGAGACCGCTCCCCTACGCTCTGTGTCGCGGACCGATCGTCGACGCCACAGGTCACGAGCGCCGCTTGCGCGGTGACGGTTTCGGGGGCGACTGTTCGCTGGTTGGCCGCTCGACTGGCGGAACCTCCGGTCCTGTTGTAGCCTCAACTGCACCGTTTGAGGTAGGCTCGCCCGGCGCGCTCAGGCTACGGGTCGCAGGTTCGAGTCCTGCCTCGGGAGCTTCCAACTAGCGTCCTCTTCGATCACATGTGTTGGTCCTTGGTCTCTCGCGAGCCACGGCTGACACCTGTCGTTTGGTGTACGTTCCGGTCCATTCGTCCTGGATCAGCATTGCCCAAGTTTTCAGCGTGAGCTGGAGTGGCGTATGCGAGACAGCATGGATCGCAGAGGCTTTCTCCGGGCCGTCCTTGCTACGTCCGCCGGACCTTTTCTGTTTCAGAATTCCTCGATGGTCGAGCGGGAAGCAAGTCGCTCGGCGGAGCACGCAGGCGGTTTCGCGACTGTTGGGCTGTACGCCTCCCTTCCGACCGATCCGCCGCCGCAGGACCCCAGAGTCTATGACTTCTTCAAAGCCTGCGGCTATAACTACCTGGAATTCTGCGAAGCCGGATTTCGCTCTCGCCCTGACCTGCTGCCAGAGTACTACCAAGACATGTCCACCGCGATCACGTTGGCGCATGACAAGGGGTTCCGCGTGGGGATCGTCCTGCTCGCCGGTATGGAGCAGTGGACGGGGCCTGACAGTACGTTGGGCGCTAACTTTCCCGGGGTTTTCAGCCCGCGCGACAAGACCAAACTGACTGAGCGTTTCGCGCATCTGCGGCACGCCGTGTCCCAACTGCGGGGCGCCGACGTATTTGTCTTCCTTCCCGGAGATCCGGGTGGAGACCCCGAAGGCAACAGCACGTTGGAAGACTGCGTGTCGTTCTGTCGCCAGGTGCAGGAAATCGTAAAGCAGGAAGCGTCTGCAGCAACGTTCATCGTGAATCTCTGGAGCATAGCCCAGTGGGAAGGCTTTCCATCGCCATCCAGCCTGCGCTTTTGGGAGCAGGAGGTCAAACTGTCGCGCGCTGCCGTGGCGGCACCCGGGCTGCTTGGGCCCAGGAGTGGCGTGTCTTTCCCTCTCCATAACTACTACCGGTCGCTTGCCCTGAGCCGTTACGCGCGAGCGGGGCTGGAGCCAGAGCTCTATCCCGCTGCACAAGATATTGAGACGCTGCGAAAGCGAGGAGTCGGCCCACTGCTAGGCTGGCCGTATTTCCTCGTGGACGAAGCCGACGACGGCTTCGTGAAACCCAACAACCACGAATCCGGTGGGCAATCCTCCTGCGAGACGCGCTACATCCGGGCTCTCGCCGATTCCGGTCTCAGGCTCGGCCTGGACGGTCTGGTCGCCAATGCGATCTTTCGAGAGGCTGAGTCGCTCAACATCTACGCATTCGGACAGATGTGTCGCTCGGCTGAGCTGACGCCGGAGCGCTTGATCGACCAGTACGCTGGTTTCGTTGCCGACGAGAA
>WNEP01000335.1_pt1 | contig 24297 bp, 20 predicted proteins | sample 5399961 | NCBI WGS metagenome assembly WNEP01 (sample SAMN13153329, study PRJNA577476) | soil metagenome | isolation source: 20 cm grassland meadow soil pre-rain plot 5 | place: USA:California | collected 2015-09-08 | reverse complement strand
GCCATCATCACCACTGATCTTCGCCTTAACGAACCGCGCTACGTCTCGCTGCCCGGTTTAATGAAGGCGCGCCGTAAATCAATCGAAGTCCTAACCTGCGATCAGCTGGGAGTGACCGTGCGAGCTCTTACCACCGTGATCTCAACTGAGCGTCCACCCAAGCGCGCCGCCGGCACGCGCGTCGAGTCGGTCGAAGAATTAGTCACGAAACTAAGGCAAGAGGCCAAGGTGCTCTAGCATGGCCGAGTCGCTCGTACTGATCGAACACCATCGCCAACAGGTGAAGCGTCCCTCGTTGCACGCCATCACGTTGGCCCAACAACTCGGTGGCGAGTACGCGCTACTCGTGCTCGGCCACCGCTTGGACGGGATCGCCGCGTCTCTCGTTTCGTACGGCGCGTGTGCAGTGGTTGTCGCCGACGACCCGGCATTGGCGGAACCGTTGGCCGACCGTTACGCGACAGTGATCGCCGAAGCGGCGCGAAAGCGCGGCGCGAAGACTATCATGGGAACCTCCTCGACGTTTAGCAAAGACGTCTTGCCGCGCGCCGCTGCGCTGCTTGATGCGCCGATGGTCACCGACGTGGTCGCGATTGAAGAAATGGACGGCTCAATTTCCTACCGACGTCCCATCAACGCCGGCAGCATGTTCGCTATAGTCAAGGTAGAGGGTGACCGGCGCGTGCTCACAGTCCGCGGCACGGCATTCGAGGCGCCTGCCGCGGACGCAGCAACCTGCCCGATCAAACGCTTGGACTTCGACGCCGCTTCGCTTCCCAACGGCATACAATTTATCTCCCGCGAAGAACGCAAGTCCGACCGACCCGACCTAACCGAAGCCCGCGTGGTGGTATCTGGCGGCAGGCCGCTAAAGGACAAGGAAACATTCGAGCGTCTGGTCGGCGGATTGGCGGACGCGTTAGGCGGCGCAATCGGCGCCACCCGCGCCGCAGTCGATGCAGGGATGGCGCCTAACGATTATCAAATCGGACAGACCGGCAAGGTCGTCGCGCCCGAGTTGTACATCGCGCTTGGAATCTCTGGCGCGATTCAGCACCTGGCCGGAATCAAGGATTCGCGGATCATCGTCGCGATCAACAAAGACCCCGATGCGCCGATCTTTCAGATGGCAACTTATGGCTTGGTGGGTGACCTGCACCGGATCGTCCCACAACTGATCGAATCGATTCGCCGAGGCTGAGCGAGAATGTTAGATGTGAGAGCCCGCGAAGATGAACAAGAAGCATATTCTGTTTCACGAGGACGAACTATCTGACGTGACGATGTACTGGACGGCTGGCTGGCGTAGTGCTTCGCTTTAGCTAATGAAAACGCCCCGATTGCACTCCACACGCGCCTCTGCCAGTGCCAAATGATCTTGTTCTCGCTATGACCGATGTGAATAACGCAACGCGCGAAGTGTTCGGCAACATCGCGCCGTGGATGCGTGTCGTGTTTTTCATCATGATCGCGGCGAGTATCGCCGTGCTGGTGTGGCAAGTCGCGGCCCGGGCGCTGCTCTGGCGTAAAGGTCAAAAGGGCGGATTTGAGCGTGACTGGCGTGTGTGGAGTCGGCGGCTCGGCGAGTATGCGCTGGCGCAAAAACGTGTTCATCGCAAGTCGCTCGGCGCTCTCCTCCACCTGCTGCTATTTAGTGGCTTCGTCGTGCTGACGATCGGTACCACTTTGTTGGCGATCGCCTACGATGGGCCGTACTACTTTCACCACGGCTGGTACTACCTGATCTATGAACTGACGATGGATGTATTCGGCGTGGCATTCATCATCGGTTGCCTGCTGGCAATGTATCGTCGCGCATTCCGTCGAAAGCCGAGCCTCGGTCACAACCGGAGTGACTGGTGGCTGTTGGGATTGCTCCTCTCGTTAGGGATCACGGGTTTTGCAGTAGAAGCGTTGCGCATGCATTACACGCAGGTGCAGCCGCCGATAGCGTACTGGTCAACTGTCGGCTGGTTAATCGATACCACCTTGCTGCGCGGTATTGACGTGGGCAGCGCGCAAACGATGCACCTGGCGGCTTGGTGGCTGCACGCGATTCTGGTCGCGCTGTTCTTCGCCGCGATTCCGGTGAATCGGTTCCTCCACGTCATCACCGGGCCCATGAATATTGCCGCCCGTCCAGAACGGCCAATGGGCGCGCTCGTGCCGTTGAAGATGGAAGAGGTCGAGCGGACAGGTCGCACGGGAGTCCACCAACTTGTGGATTTGAACCGTCAACAACTGCTCAGCCTTGATTCCTGCATGGAGTGCGGCCGCTGCGAAGATGCGTGTCCGGCGACCGCGACGGGCAAACCGCTTTCACCCAAAGCGGTCGTGATCGATTTGCGCGGTTTGATGTCACGCGGCGGCGGTGACGTGCACGGGACGATCCGTGATGAAACGCTTTGGGCCTGCACGATGTGCCAGGCGTGCGTCCAGGAGTGCCCTGTCTTGATTGGGCATGTCGATTTGATCAGCGACATGCGCCGGGATTTGATCGGCGAAGGCAAACTTTCCGGCCCGCCTGCGAAAGCGCTGCAACACGTCGGCAACCAGTCCAACCCCTATGGTCGCCACAACTCCGAACGCCTGGCTTGGGCGGATGGCCTCGACGTGCCGATTGTCGAATCGAATCCCGATTTCGAGTACCTATTTTGGGTCGGCTGCGCCGCGTCATTCGATCCGCGCGCACAGAAGGTCGCGCGTGCGACCGCCCAGCTACTCAAGGAAGGAGGCGTGAATTTCGCGGTGCTCGGCCCAGAGGAGAGTTGCACCGGCGATCCGGCGCGTCGGATCGGCGATGAGTTCCTGTTCCAACAGCTCGCGCAGACCAATGTCGAGACACTTACCCGTCGGAAGGTGAAGAAGATCGTGACGCCTTGCCCACATTGTTATAACACGCTCAAGAACGAATACCCGCAGTTCGGCGGCCAGTACGAAGTGCAACATCACTCAACGGTGCTCGCAGAATTGGTCGGGGTGGGACGGCTGAGCAACGGCGCGAGCGCCGGCGATCCGATTACCTTGCACGACCCGTGCTACCTGGCGCGCGTTAACGGAGAAGTCGATGCGACACGCACGGTCGTAGGCGCTGCCAGGGACACGCAGTTTCGCGAAATGCCTCGCTGCGGGAAAAAGACTTTCTGCTGCGGTGCGGGCGGAGGCCGGATGTGGTTTGATGAGGCGCCGTCGCAGCGCGTTTCCGTCTTGCGTTCGCAGGAAGCTATCGCGACCGGAGCGCGCACGCTCGCCACGGCCTGTCCGTTTTGTTTGAACATGATGACCGACGGCATGGCGGGCACGCAAGGAGGGGAAAACGTGAAGGTGCTCGACATCGCGGAGTTGCTCCTCAGCCGCCAAGCGTCAGGCGCTCGAGAGTGAATAGTGATTGGTGATTGGTGAGAAATAAGAAGTAACAAGAGCGGCATCTCCGCTCGGACCAACCCGGTACCAATCATCAACCCTCAGAAAGGTGCGAGATGGGGCGAGCGTCGTTCAAGCGTCTGTCGGGCGCGTCCGGCGTTCGCTCCAGTCCCAGCTCTTATGGCTTATAAGCAAATCCGTCGTTGAACCAGTTGTTGCAACACTCACCTGAGCCGCCCCAGATGATCATGCGGGAGCCGTCCCAGATCGCGGTGTGACTCGAACGCGGCGCGGGTGCGCCGGTTGTTGTTATGGGCGTCCAAGTGTTAGCGGTTGGATTGTACTTTGCTCCGGTACCGATCGGGTTTCCGGCTGCATCGGAGCCGCCCCACACGATGAACTCTTTGCCCGACCAGACGCATGTGGCGCCAAGCCGTGGCGTAGGAGCAGTAGTACCGGAGATTGTTTTCCAGACACCGGTGCGCGTGTTATAAAGCTTCCCATTCGGCAGCGGCTCGAAGCGCGAGTTAACACCACTCCAGATGAAGAGGTTCGTGGCGTCCCAACCCGAAGCGAAGAAGAGTCGCGGTGATGGCGCATTGGTGGTAGAGATAGCTGTCCAAGTGTCGGTGCGTGGGTCGTAAAGCGCGCCGTCATTCACATAGTTACCGAGGCTGATGCCACCCCAGACTAACATCTGCGATCCGGTCCAGATCGAGGCTTGACCGTCGCGGGCAGAGGGCGCGTTGACAGTTGTGGTCGGCGACCAGCTATCGGTGACTGGATCGTAGAGCGCACCCGTGTTCACATCGCCGCCGAAGCCGATCGCGCCGCCCCACACGATCAACCGATCGCCGGTCCAGAGGAAGGAATGGCCGAAACGCCCGGTTGGTGCTCCGGTGAGTGAGGTCGATCGCCAGGTGTCGGTAACGGGATCGTAACGGCCGCCAGTGTTAAGAAAGGTGAGTCCGTCATCACCGCCCCAGAGGATCATCTCGTGTCCCGTCCACACGGCAGGCTGGCCTTCGCGTCCGGATGGCGCGTTGGTCGTGGTCGTGGCCGTCCACACATTCGACGAGCGTTTCCAGCGCGCTCCCGTGTCGGCGAAGGGAACCATCGGGGAATCTTGGCCGCCCCAAACGATCATCTGATCGGTTCCATCGATGCGTGTAAATATCGTCGAGTGCGCCGCGCGCGGAGTGGGCGCATTCACGGCCGTGATCGGGGACCAACTGTCGGCGAGGATCGCTGGCACGATCATTAACGGAACGAAACACAGCATAATTCGACGAATCATCATAAGAAGACCTCCTTGGTAGCCTGTTTGCCTGTCTGAGTTACTGGGAAGAGAGACCGCTTGTCAAGGCAAAGAGCCCAGATAGCAAAATCAGACAAGTAAAAAGGCTCGCCTTTGACCACGGATTCATGAGCTTGCGCGGTTCAATCTTAAATAGGGATATCCGCGCTCCCGAGTGTGGTAGGCAAACGCTAGCAGCGTACCCAAACACCGAGGGTATGTTGTAGACAAAAAATGATGAATCGTTGGCAGGGTGTTCGTCATACACTTGTGAAACTGTCGGAGATAGATCTTCCAACCTTAGAGCGCAGAGCGAACGTTGCAGCCCCACGCCTAGTGCTTTCCGATACGCTTCTTTTTTCGTCCAAAGCTGATAGAAGAGAGCATATCGTTCGTTCGGTGGCAGACGTAGGAACGAGGTTTTCTCGACTGGGTGGCATAGAATGTTAACGAGGCCCATGTCGATCCTTAGCGGATTTACAAATTCAAGATCAATGCCAACCGGATGTAACGAAATCGCGACAAGTCCTAAATTTTCACTATGAGAAAGATTAAAGTGCAACTTTCGGTCGGCCATATCTGGCTTGCCGAACTCGCCATAATGGAACTGAATGTCTGCGGCGTTTTGAGGGGAATATCGGCTCAACAGCACGCGGAGCGCGCTGCGACAACGTCGATAATATAGCCGTAATTTGTAAGTACGAAAGCGGTCTGCTGTCTCCCATTCGTCCAGGCTCAACACATCAGAAACTCTGTCCCAGCCGGTGTCGGCAACATCTATCTGCCAAAGGTGAAGATCGCGGATCTGCCCGATCTCTCGCAAGTATCTGTTAAGTCCGGTATCGCTTTTATCATGACGAGAACGCATGCGCTGCACCGAACCCACGGCTACCGCGCAAGCGTGGGATTTTTTGAAATACGGCTCGCGAGGTGCACCTTGGTCCCTCATTCGAGGTAGAATGAATGATAGAGCACGATCATGACGTCGGCGAATTCCGGCATTCCGGTGTTTTATCTAAAATGGATTGACGAACACCAAATCGAACGGCTGTCGCTCCAGCGTCACACTGCCAATGACAGAATAGGTTGCTGTATCGATGATTGTCAGAGTGCCAATTTCATGGTTTTCGCCCGCGTTGGATACGTACAGTTTCGTTTGATCTTCATTGAAAACTAAAAAGAATGGCCCGTTTCCGGCAGCAATCGTGTTAACCACCGTCAGCGTGGTTGTGTCGATAAGCGAGACGGTGTCCGAACCGCTGTTGCAAACGATTGCCAGCGAACCATCAGCATTGAAAATCACGTTCCATGGTTTGTCGCCGACCCGAATTTGGCCCAAGACAGTCAACGTGTCCGTAGCAAGGACTGTAACGGTCCGGTCGCGAACGTTTGTGACGTAAACCTCAGTGCCCTGCGGATTGATTGCTATGCCACGCGCGCCAGTGCCCGTCGGTATCGTGTCAATCACGCTCAAGCTTAGCGCGTCAACTGCCGTGACGGAATCACCCGTAAAGTCGGAAACGAAGACGCGTTCTCCATTTGGCGTGATGGCTACTCGCCGAGGTTGTGCCCCGGTGGGAAGCGCGGTAACCGCATACGTGGTGGTGTCAATCACGTCGACGACGTTTTGGGAGTAGTTGGGCACGAAGGCATAGCGGCCATCGGGCGTAAAAAGGATGTCGGTTGCTGTTTTACCGAACGCCATCGTGTCGCCGATTGGGATCACTGTCAGCAATGTATTGGTCGCAAGACCGATGACCGATACGACCTGCTGGGGATGATGCACCACAAAGAGCCGGGTTCCATCGATCGTGATATCACTCTCTTGCGGCGAAGGCGGCACCGAAATCGTCGCGGTAACGGCAAGGTTTACAGCATCGATCACACTAATCGATGCGTCGTGAAAGTTGGAAACATAGACTTTCTGTCCGTCCGAGCTGGCGACAACTCGGATGGGCCTCTCCCCAACCGGAATCGACGCAATTACCGCTCCGGACCCATCATCGATAACAGACACAGAGTTTGACCCTGTATTGACCACGAAAACTCTGCCGGAGGTCGAAGTCTGCAGTACCCGAGGTACGGCCTCCCCGGCATACGATCTTTCGAACAGCCCAGCGCTGGACAGCGCCAAACCTACGAGGAGAGCAATTCCGATTACAAACACGGCCGCGTAACGGAGAGTCCAGCTGGTAATGCGGCATCCGAAATGGCCTTCCGGTAATCTTACCATCAGCGCGCGATATTTTGGTATTTTGGGCGAGTCAGATAAATCTTTCTTCATGTCGCTCCGAGTCTGCCAAGAGCCGGGATCGCGTGGCAAGCACCGATTGCGCTCCGTCCCGGCAGCTGATCTTTTTCTCGTTAGGTGGCTAAAGCATGAATTGGCATCTCTTTCGAGACATAATCGTCGGCACGGGTTTGCATTCTCTTGTTCGTCGGCGTCGCCGAATAGAAAACAGCCCTTCCGCTTTTTCGCAGATGTCCAAGGCCTTCTTCGAACATCCGATTCTGTATTCGCCATACGAATATCCGCCGAGGCATTGGGAATTGGACGAAAGCGGCAGGCGGCAGAGTGTCCGGAGTGAAGGAAACAGGCGGTATCATAGAATGTTGACCGCGCGCGCGGCCAGCGGTGCCACCGCAGCTAGCGAAATCGCCGATCGCAAAATCATCAGGATCTTCGCCCAACGAGTCAACACAGGAAAATCCATCGGCGAAAACGCCGTGCTTGTATTAGAAGCGAGGGAGAGGTAATCTACAAACCCCGGACTCCACGGATGCAGCCTCATCTGTTTGCGCATTTCGTCATCATCGTCATTTGCGGGGAAAGAAACGCCCCGGCTTCATGCGTGTACCGCCGATCCCGTTCAATTTTGCCTGGAAAAACGAAACCGGAGCCGACACGGCCGTTCACCTTTTCACATCAAACTGCTTTTCGGCAGAGTGAGATTGGCGTAATCATACGCGATGATTACAACGAGCCGTAAATTCGAGTTGATCATCCGCTCGCGCGCTTCGGCATCGCCCTTTTGATTTTCGCTGCGAGCTCGATCTTCCATCTGATGTGAGAAGAGGAATCTGCCCGATCTCTCGCAGGTATCTGTTAAGTCCGGTATCGCTTTCATTATGACCAGAACGTATTCGCTGAACCGAATCCGTCGCTACCGCGCAAGCGTGGGATTTTTTGAAATACGGCTCGCGAGGTGCGCCTTGGTCCCTCATTCGAGGTAGAATGAATGATAGAGCACGATCATGTACGCTTTGTACCGGGGGCTTCAGCGCAGTCGCGAGGAGAGTTCGCCGGAGAAATTTGCTGGACGCGACTTGACGCGCACAATAGTATGAAAAAAAGGGAAAATTCTGTGGTAGACGTGAAGGAACCGATTCGCGCATTCATTCTGGAATACGCGGCTGGCCGAGGTGTAACCGAAGTGAAGGATGATGACTCCCTGTTGAAGAACAATGTCATCGATTCTCTCGGGGTATTCCGGCTTATCGCCTTTCTCGAAGAAACTTTTCCTCTCACGGTTGAAGACTCAGACATGGTGCCGGAGAACTTTCAAAGTCTAAACGACATTGGGAGTTTCGTCGCCGGCAAGCTAGGAAAGGCTGATGGCTAGGCGGGCACTGCACTCACGGGCCGCTTCCGACTGCAAGTTGAAAACACGCTGCCGTGCGTACGCGATGACATGATTGCAAAACGCTGGATCGCCCTCACCTGTTGAGTGACTCTGCAGTGAGGGGGAGGATATGGCCGAGGTTGTAAACAATGGAGCAGTGATGACCCGGACCGATGCTTCCGGCAATCCCATGCCTGCGGGCAAACAACTGCCCAGCTCTGATTTCAACCCGAATTCCCATGCCCCGATCGGGTGGAATTGGAGAAAGGGACTTACCTACCCTCTACCCCACTACCCGCCCATCGTCGCCAGGGCGAGTTGTGATCCAGTTGAGTTGTCATTCGGGCAGCAGCGGCTGTGGTTTCTGGCGCAACTTGAGTCTGGCTCTGCTGCTTACAACGTGCCCATGGCGTGGCGCATCACAGGCGCAGTGGACCTCTCCGCATTGCAACGCAGCCTAGATCAACTGATCGCACGCCACGAGGTGTTGCGCACGACGTTTCCCGCCGATGAGGGACATCCCCGCCAAGTCATTACCACGGTGCAGCACGTAAGTCTGGAGTCCCTTGACCTGCGAAGCGTCGAACATTCCAAACGCGAGTCCGAGCTTGAGCGCCACATCTGCGAGGAGACGCAACGTCCTTTTGACCTCGCCGGCGGCCCCGTGATGCGCGCGGCTCTGTTCCGTATCGAAGACGAAGAGCACGTTTTTGTGCTAGTGCTGCATCACATTGTTTGCGATGGACCATCAATCGCAATCCTGCTCGAAGAACTCGCCTTGTTCTACGGAGGTTTCGCTAAAGGCGTAGTTATCCATATTCCTGAACCTCGGGTGCAGTACGCAGACTTTGCCGCCTGGCAGCGTGAAGCACTGGTCCAGGAAGTTCGCGACACGCAACTGGCCTACTGGAAGGAGCAGTTACGCGATTGCCTCGCAGCTCTGGATTTTCCGTCAGGCCGTTCGCGTTCTGTAAGCGCCAGTTTTCGCGGAGGCATGGAATACCGTCAGCTCTCCCAACAGCTAAGTGAGGATTTCCGATCTCTGGCACGATATCACGGCGCCACTCGCTTTATGGCGTTGTTGGCTCTGTTCCAGGTGTTACTGTCCCGTCACACCGGGCAAGAGGATGTCTCTGTGGGATGCCCTATGACCCACCGCATCCGCGCCGAGGTTTCCCGTGTTGTAGGGTTCTTTGCCAACATGATGGTGCTGCGGTCTCGGCTCGAGGGTAACCCCACCTTCCGTGAATTGCTGCAAAGAACACGCGAGGTTGCTCTCGGAGCGTACGCTCACCAGGACTTGCCCTTCGAGCAACTGGTCGCTGAACTCCAGCCGGAACGTGTTGCGGGTCGGAATCCATTTTTCCAGGTGATGCTGGTAGTGGAAGAATCGACCTGGCGCCATCTGGATCTCGTCGGTTTACGATGCACTCCGTTCGCCGTCCACAACGGCACCGCGAAGTTCGACCTCAGCCTGTATGTCATCGATCATCCGGAAGGCTTCCGCCTTGCGCTCGAATACAACTCCGATTTGTTAGATGCGGAAACCACTCGCCGCCTGCTCGAGCATTACGAGAACCTGTTGCAGGCGGTTGTGGCCGATCCCGATTGCCTGGTATTCGAGCTGCCATTGCTCTCCCCGGCGGAGCGAGAGCAAGTCCTTCTGAAGTGGAATAGCACCCGTGAAGATTACCCATGCGCAAGTTACACTCATCGCCTTTTCGAGGAGCAGGCCGACCGGACACCGGGCGCGATCGCGGTCAGATTCCAGGACCAGACACTAACCTACTGCGAGCTTAATTCGCGAGCTAACCAGCTGGCGTATCATCTGGTGAGTCTGGGAGCAGGAGCCGAAGTACTGGTGGCTATCTGCCTGGAGCGATCGCTTGATCTGGTGATTGCAATGCTCGCGTCCATGAAGTCGGGCAGTGCGTACCTGCCTCTCGATCCGTCACACCCCGCCGAACGTCGCGATGCTATTTTGCGCGACAGCGGTGCAAAGATTCTGATTTCGGACCAAGCCGGGTCACAAGAGACGGGTGCGGCGGATGCATTCGTCGTCGTGTCGCTGAAAAGCGAGTCGATAAATATCGCCCGCCAAAGCGACGCCAATTTGGAAGTCATGGTTCGGCCTAACGACCTCGCTTATGTGATTTACACGTCCGGTTCCACGGGTCGCCCCAAAGGCGTACAGGTTGAGCACCGCAGTCTTAGCAATTTTGTCTTTACCATGCTAAAGCGGCCCGGTTTGTTGGCGAGCGATGTTCTGTTGGCTATCACTACAGTGGCGTTCGATATCGCCGGCCTGGAGCTGTGGTTACCCCTAACAGTTGGAGCTTCGGTCATCATAGCGAGCCGCGAGGATCTAACCGATATTTATCGCCTAACGAATATACTCGAGAGATACAATGTTACGGTGATGCAAGGCACGCCTGCCAGCTGGCAGATGTTGCTCGCCGCGGGTTGGACCGGCAATCCGCGCCTGAAAGCTCTGTGCGGCGGCGAATCCCTTTCCGGTTCGATGGCGAATGAACTCCTGGCCCGTTGCGGCTCAGTGTGGAACATGTACGGACCCACGGAGACCACGATCTGGTCTTCTGTCCACCAGGCTAAAGCGGGAGAAGCTGCCGTTGTGCCCATCGGCCGGCCAATTGGTAACACAACGATGTACGTACTGGACCGAAATATGGAGCCAGTCCCAGTCGGTGTCCGGGGCGAGTTGTACATTGGCGGCAGCGGAGTGGCCCGCGGATATCTCGGGGCACCCCAACTCACAGCGGAGAGATTTGTTGCGGATCCGTTTTCCACCGACACCGATTCACGCCTGTATCGAACCGGGGACTTGGTGCGACAACGCCGGGATGGCACGCTTGAGTTTCTCGGGCGAGCGGATCGACAGACTAAGATTCGCGGATACCGCATTGAGCCCGCCGAAATTGAATCGGTGCTGCGCCAATATCCCGGTCTGCAGCAGGCAGCAGTTATGGTGCGTGATCATTCCGGTAAAAAGCAGCTGGTCGCCTATCTGGTTCGCGATACCTCAAACGCCAGCTTCAGCCAGGCGGAGTTGGCAAAGTTCCTGCGTGAGAAATTGCCCGAGTACATGGTGCCTTCTGCGTTCGTAGTGTTGCACGCGCTGCCCGTGACTCCGAACGGAAAGCTCGACTGGAAAGCCTTCCCTGCTCCGGAACACAGGCTGCAAGAGATCGCCTTGATCGTGCCGCGGGACGCGATTGAGACTCGCCTGGTCAGGATCTGGGAAGAAGTTCTCGACGTCCGTCCGGTGGGCGTTACGGATAATTTCTTCGAGCTCGGGGGCCATTCCATTCTTGCCACATGTTTGTTTGCCCGTGTTGAGAACGAATTTGGGAAGCGCTTGCCACTGGGCACGTTGTTCGAAGCGCCGACGATTGCAAAGCTAGCAGCTATCCTGCGGCAGGACTCGTGGGTATCGAGTTCTCTGATAGAGGTGCAAGCTGGAGACCCGTCAAGGTCGCCGATGTTTTTCGTTCAGGCACGCATGGGCTATCATGCCTTAGCTGCAGAACTCGGTCCGAACCAGCCCGTTTATGTTGTTCTCTATGATGATCTTTTCGTCAGCGACACTGAGCGCAGTCTCAGTGAGCTGGTCGCGGAACTCACGCAAAGAATCCGCGACCGTCAGCCGCACGGACCTTATTATCTCGGAGGCTGGTGTCTCGCGGGCCGTGTAGCCTTTGCCATTGCGCGTCAACTCTGCCGCGAAGGGGAAGAAGTAGCGCTTCTGGCAATCATTGACGTTCCGGCACCGCGATGTGCTCAGCTGTCACGTGCTGCCGCACTCCGCAGCTTCATCGGTCGATTACATTGGCACGTGAACTACGCGCTGCACGGCAGCCGCCAACAAAGAATAGATTGGATCAGCGGAGGCTTTCGCGCATTGAATTGGCAGGTGAGATATCGAGCATGGCAACTGGCCCGCTTGTTCTTTCGTCGAATCGGCCGACCGTTGCCTCAGTCGCTGCGTCACACCACTCGGCTCATGGCGGAAGCTGCCCGGAAAGACCCGACGACTAGCTATCCCGGTCGTATTACTCTGTTTCGGCCCAGCGAAAGAACTTTCACTCGTTATAACCAGTGGGACTTGGGCTGGAGTCAGATCGCCGCCGATGGTGTGGATGTTTATGAGATTGCCGGGTTGAAACGCACCCTCCTGCGGGCGAACGTGATCGAAGTTGGCCGCCGCCTAAAGAAGTGCTTGGCGCAACGACCAGGTTTAACTCAGATTTGAGGGACATCTTGAACATGGAGACTCAAGTCGGAATCGCCGCCGCCGCCGTCACGCTTCCTGCCCGGAGACGTGATGTGGGATCTCTGTTTCAGGAGGAATCCGCAATCTTGAATCCGGATATTGCGGCTCGCCTGGGCATAGAAGAAGTGCCGATCTGTAACGGTGAATCAGCCTCGGCGATGGCACTGGCGGCGTGTCAGGAGGCCCTCCGACGGGCAGAGTTGGACGTGGCGCAACTCGATGTGATCGTCGACTACACCATTCTTCCCCAGGAATATCTCGTGCCGGCATGGAATATGTCCAACAAGCTCCAGCACGAACTCGGCGCCAAAAAGGCTTTGACGGTAGGTTTTAGTGGCGGAGGAGCGACAAACTTCCTCGTCGCGCTCAGTTCGGCGGCGGCCATGTTACAGGCGAACGAGAAACTCATGAGTGCGTTGCTGGTGGCAGCGGACGTCACAATTCCGGGGAACCGGATATTGAATCCTTCCGATCCGGTCAGCGTTCTCGGTGACGCGGCTGGCGCGATGGTTTTAAAAAAACGCGGCAAGGGTAGTGTGGTGATCGACACTGAACTTCACTCCGATGGAAGCTATCATGATGTTTGCTATATTCCGGGCGGCGCGTTGGCACACCCCGATGATCCGGCCCTTTATCGCATGGAGTTAGATAAGGAGCGCTTCGACAAAGCGCCAAAGAGCGAAACACTGAACGACATGCTAGGGACTCTGCTCACGCGCGCCGGGGTCGAGCGTGAGGATGTTGTCTTCGCTCTCTACCCAAATCTGTCCCGCGAAGACCAGCAGCAGTTTGCAGACGGCATGGGATTCAGCGCTGACCAGATCAACAGTGACAATCGCAAGTACCACGGACACCTGCAGGGGACAGATTTCGTGATTAATTATCTTTCGATGATCGAAAGCGGCACGGTCGATAAAGGTCAGCACTTTCTTGCGGCTTCGCACGGAATGGGTTTTCTGGCTGGAGTATCACTGCTGGAGTTGTGATCGATGAATACTGGGATCGGCATCGTCGGAGCGAGCTATTACCTGCCGCCAAAAAGAAAGGCGGTGACAGACATCTTCCGAGACGAACAAATTCCCGCCGAACCGCTGGCAGCAAACGTCGATTTTCAACGCGATATCGGGATCGAAGCTGTCCATGTGGCGAGCGAAGAAAGCGCCACCAGCCTGGGCTTAAACGCGTCACGGAGCGTACTGGAGAAAACAGGTATTGATCCCGCCGAGATTGATTTGATCATCGACTTTACCAGCATTCCCGAGGAATATATCGCACCCACCTGGTCAGCCGCTGGAATTGTCCAGAAAGAAATCGGCGCGACCGACGCTTTCGTTACCGCGGTAAACACCGGAGGATGCGCCAGCTATCACACCACCCTTAAAGTAGCTTGCTCTCTGATGGCTGCTCATGATCGCTATCGCACTGCGCTGCTGTTCGCCGGTGATAAAGTTCCAGAGTTCAATCATACTTATTATCCTATCACGGTGATTTGTGATGGTGGCAGCGCTGTTATTCTCAAGAAAGGTCATGAGAAGCAGCAGATTCTCTCGGTAGAAGTCGCAACTCTAGGAAAGTTGCACGACGTCTGGTATATTCCTGGGTTTCATCGGCGCGATCCAGCCGACAAAGACCGGAAATGGCTGCATATGACGGCCAACATTCCTAAGTTTAACCAGGAAGTCATACCCATGAACCTCTTCATGTTTCGCAAAGTCATGCGTGGAGCCCTCAACCTCGCGGGACGCAAACAGCAAGAGGTGGCCTATTACATTTATCCGACGTTTTCGACTTGGGACCAGAAAGCCTTTTGTCAGGCCTTCATGGTTGCGCCGGAGAAAGTATTCACAGACGGCTTGCAGCGCCATGGTCATTTGCAGGAAACTGATATGGTCCTTGATTACATCGACGCCATCGATGAAGGCCACATCAAAGAAGGAGACCTGGTCATGCTGACGACCAACGGCGCCGGGTTCTCTTGGGGAGCAGCATTGATCCAGCATTGACCTGACTGACCATGATCCTCCAAGAATCCACACATAATTTTGATGTAGCCATCCTGGGCAGCGGCATGTCCGGCTCGATCATGGCAGCCATCCTGGCGAAACGGGGCGTGAGCGTGCTCTTGCTTGACGGCGAAGTACACCCGCGCTTCGCAGTGGGCGAATCCACCATCCCACATACTTCACTGCTCATCTCATTGCTCGCCGAAAAGTATGACATGCCTGAGCTTGATTACACCACCTATCCAGACCGCCTGGCCGATCATGTCTGCACAACCTGCGGAGTGAAGCGTACCTTTGGCTTCGCCTATCACCGGCCCGGCGAGGTACACGACCGCAGGGAAGCCCTCCAGTTCGGAACCAGTGCCAAGGACGAAAACCATTGGTTTCGGCAGGATATCGACGCCTATCTCTACCATCTCGCAGTTCATTACGGCGCAGTCCCCAGGCAATGGACGAAAGTCACTTCGTTAGAAATCGACCAGCAAGGCGTGCGCATGCGACTATCCACCGGCGAAGATATCCATGCCCGTTATCTCGTCGATGCTACGGGATATCGAAGCGTGGTTGCCGACCGTTACGATCTGCGCGAGAAACCAACTCGCTTTAAACATCATTCGCGATCACTCTTCACTCACATGGTGGATGTGCCGCCGTTCGACGAGGAGCATAACCCACTCTCGGTCTCCTGGCACCAAAGCACGTTGCATCATTGCTTTGAACGCGGCTGGTTCTGGGTCATTCCATTCAACAACCACAAGCGCTCCACTAATCCGCTGATCAGCATCGGCCTGACCATCGATCCACGGCGCTATCCTAAGAACAGCAAACCTCCCGAAGAGGAATTCGAGCAGTTCCTTCGGAGATTTCCCAGCGTTGCTGAACAGTTCGCCAACGCAAAAGCAGTTCGGCCATGGGTCTCAACGGATCGGTTACAATACTCGTCGAAGCAGACGGTTGGTTACAGGTGGTGCATGATGTCGCACGCCGCCGGTGCAATCGATCCACTGTTTTCGCGCGGCTTGATCAACACCATCGAGGTCATTCATGCACTTCTCGACCCGCTGATGAACGCCCTGGCCGAAGATGACTTCGACGAGGCACGGTTCGCCCACGTCGAACCCCTCCAACAGCGTGTGCTCGACTACAACGACCGGCTGGTCAATGGTGCATTCATCGCGTGGGCGGATTTTGATCTTTGGAACGCCTGGCTCCGGGTGTGGGGCTTAGGCACGCTGATCACGGAATTCCGTGCCATGAATGCGCTGGCCGACTACACCAGCACTCACGACGAACAATACATCTCAGGCGGGACGCAGAATCCCGTATTCTCGAATTTCGAAGATCCCGACTATGCCGCATTCTTTGCCGCTGCCACTGAACTGATCGAAGCATTCGAAGCGCAAAAGCTTTCCGCGCCCGAAACCTCCAAGCACATCTTCGATCTGGCCAATCGTTATCCTTTCCCGGTAGTGATTCGCCGCGACGCTATGACCCGAGCCGGGTGGATCAAGGAGGGCGATCACCTCACCGACCGCGACGTGGATTACGCCCGGCGCGGCTTCCGCTGGGCGCTCACTAGTCCTAGCACCCGAGACCTGTTCGGGAGCTCCGCCACTTTCTTCCGCTGGTGCGCTCACCGGCCAGATCCGCACCTGGCCTAGCATCGCAATCGCACACTCGAGATCCTGGGTAAGATGGCGCTAATTACACCGAAGAGTCTCACCATTAGATCGACTTGGGTAAACGATTCTTGCGCCGTCGCCTTAGCGATGATTTGGATCGTCTCCTATTTAATCGACCCTTTTTTCGAAAAGATTTGCTTGACCGCTATCGACGCGTCTTGTCATTCTAGGACCCGAATAGATCTCGAGCTACCGCGGAGACTCGCGCCGGGGAGCTCTAGTTTTCAGATTATTGGTTGTAGCTAGAGAACACCCAATAACAAGAATGTGCATATGTTTTTAGCGTCGGCGGCAACAAGGCTGGTCTTGTGGCTCAAGCTAGCCGTCGTATGGGTTAGCTTCTGTTTCTTGCGAATGTGTGAACGCTTGCTACCGACGAGCGTGCTGAGCCTGTTGCTCTGGCCGCCCGCAGCAGCCTGGGATTTCCTGCAAGTTCGCCAGCGCAAGCTGCTGACGCACTGGCGCCGCTTCCCACCGTCGTGGCATCCCAAGTCTTTGCCTTTCTTTCTGCGGCAGAGCCTTGGACTTTACCATGAGGAACTCATCTACATTTGGCCGGATCGCCTTCGCAGTGCCCGTTGGCTGAGCCGGTGCCGCCTGGAGGGCGGGGGCGATTTGATCGGATCAGGAGAGGGAGACCGGCCAGTGGTTCTGGCTTCAGTGCATTTCGGGCCGTACGAAACCCTGCCCTATTGGTTGCGTGCGCATGGTATTGTGACCACGATGATTCGAGGCCTCCCCGCCTCTGATTCTCTGAACAGCCTAACGAGTTACCAGTACGCCTTGAGCCCTCCGGCCGACGTCCCGGTGTTTCTTCCCGCAAGAGAGCTGGCCCCGCTCCCCCGCTTTGCGCACGTCCGACAGCTGGTGGGGCCGGGGCGGCGGCTGCTCGTGATGGTAGATGTGGATCGTGGTCTGCAATTTCAGCTCCCGTTTGAAAATCGCTCGTTTCGAATGGCGACCGGAGCGATCCGGCTGGCGGCGATGGCAGACGCTGAGCTGATTCCTTGTCTCATCAGGCAAACCGGCTCGTGGAAGTTTGCCATTCATTTCGGTACTCCGGTGCCGCGACTTTACCTTCGTAATTCGCCTGACATGGAGGCTGTCGGTGCCCACTTGTTAAAGGAATTTTCGAAAGTCATTACCTGTTATCCCGAGCAATGTAGATGGCGATTTCTTTCCGCCATTTCGCCGATGCCTGTCAACAGAGCTTCCGCGCCTTTCGCTGTCGCTCACGGGGCCGAAAGTCCTTGAGGTGAATACTCGCGACCGCACCGGACCTATAGCCAGATTATCGGTCATAGGTGGATCGACTTGACAACGTCAGTCTGGCTGGCGGCAGCATCGCCGCAGGTGCTCCTCCTGGTGAACCCTGGATTCCGGGTCGAGTCGCTTTGAGCTGCGTCGGGCAGGTTCGGTATCGTCGCTGACGGCTTCAAGAAATTTCCAAGCGTCAACAGAAGCGAACGCGTCGGAGCTGTGCAGCGGTCATTTATCTGCTGCAAGAAGAATGAATTTGCTTGCCTTGCGATGGGCTTCGTTGCTAAAACACACGCGCAATACGTAAGGGCAGCACACTGCGCGAGAAGATGTCATTCTGGACTAATAAGAAGGTTCTCGTGACCGGTGGAGGTGGATTCATCGGCTCGCATCTCGTTGAACGGCTGCTCGAATCGGGAGCGAAGGTCAAAGTAGCCGATGTCGTGGCCTCTAGGACCGCAAATGGCAACTTAGCGGCGCTGAAGAACGCAATTGAATTTGAGGAGGCCGATCTCACCCACCCGAACACGTGCAAGAAGATTTGTCGCGGCGCGGATATTGTCATGCATCTGGCAGCGAGAGTTCGCGGCATTGGCTACAACGTAAAGCATCATGGTGAGATGTTTTTCGCCAATGCCTTGATGAATCTGCAAGTCATGGAAGCAGCCCGTCTGGCATCCGTCGAGCGCTATCTCTGTGTCAGCACGGTCGGGGTCTACCCAAAAGCATGTGCAGTGCCGACGCCAGAGGAGGATGGCTTTAAAGAAGAACCGGAGTCCAGCGGGTTTGGATACGGCTGGTCGAAACGGCAGGCGGAGATCCAGGCGCGTTGCTACAAGGAGCAATACGGAATGAAAATAGCCATCGTCCGGCCATACAACGTCTACGGGCCCCGAATGCACTTTGATTCGGAAACCGCCCCGGTAATTTCTTCGCAGATCAAAAAGGTGCTTGATGCCACAGATGTGATCACCGTCTGGGGCAATGGGGACCAGACGCGCTCCTTTACTTACGTCTCCGACGAGGTCGAAGGGATGATGCTCGCAGTAGAGAAATATCCCCAGGCCGACCCTCTGAACATCGGGAGCAGCGAAGAGATTACGATTAAAGATCTGGTGCGACTGATCGCGCGGTTAGCGGGCAAGAATCTTCAGATCGAATTTGACACCACGAAACCGTGCGGCGCGGTCCGACGCTGTCCGGATATTTCTAAAGCCACGCGTTTGATCGGCTATTACCCAAAGGTGACTATGGAAAAAGGGCTCAAGCAGACGATCGATTGGTATCTGCAAAACCGGGAGGCGGTGCGATAAGCTCACGCCCTACGCAGCTTATGCGAGTGGCAGCGTTCGACTTACAATATCCTGAGGAAGAAGTGCGCTTCGCGGCGGACCGGATGGAACAAATCCTTCGCAGCGGCTTCATCAGTATGGGGCCTAACGTGGCAGAGTTTGAGCGTCAGTGGGCAGGATATTGTGGTGTGAAATACGCCGTTGCTAGCGCCAACGGCACGTGTTCGTTGGAGATGATCCTGCGGGCGATTGGAGTCAAAGGTGCGACGGTCATCTTGCCCAGTCATACTTTCATCGCTACAGCGACAGCGGCTATTCACGCCGGCGCGAGAGTAATCTTTACTGACTGTCAGAGAGCCAATTTCCAAATGGATCCCGACGACTTGCGCCGCAAGATCCGGCCCGACACAAAGGCCGTCGTATTGGTCCACATGAGCGGGATCATTTCGCCTCACCTCGACGAAATCAAGATCATCTGTGACAATCACAGCGTGCCATTGGTAGAAGACGCCGCGCATGCGCATGGCGCCACGATCGACGGTCGAAAGGCCGGGTCGCTCGGAGTCGCCGCTTCTTTCTCGTTTTTCTCCACCAAAGTCTTAACTACTGGTGAGGGAGGGATGGTTACCACTAACGACGACAAAATCCATATCATTGTGCGCGCGCTCCGCGATCACGGCCGTTTTGGCCCTGAGCCAAATGTTCACCATGACATCGGCTATAACTGGCGACCTAGTGAATTTGCTGCGGTGCTTGGCCTGGGACAGCTGCGTCGGGCGGAAGAAATCTTACGGCGGCGGCGCGAGATTGCCCGCACTTATGATGCCGAGCTAAGGGCCAGGAAGATCCCCGGAATCAAGCTGCTGGAAATACCGGACCGGATTAAGTCGTCCTATTACAAGTATATTCTCTATTTCGAACCGCCAATCGAAAGAGACAAGCTGAAACAAAGGCTCAAAGAGGAGTACGGTGTCGTGCTCCCCGGTGAGCTGTATAACCGCGACTGCCATAGGCAACCACTCTTCGCTCGCCACCCCGATACGATCGTTTCGCAACCAAAGGAGACCTTTCCCGAGACCGAGTATGTAATCTCAAACCATTTTTGCCTGCCACTTTACACCAATCTGACCGACGATCAGATCCAGTACGTCGTCGCGTCTCTGGAGAGCGCCGTGCGGTCACTTTAAGTCATCCCACTTACACATGGCTACTTTCTCAATCGCGATGGTTGCCGCCTGCCCGTTTCCGGCAAATCATGGCACGCCGGCAGCGATCAGGGAAATGTCGGAGGCGCTCGCCCGCCGTGGACATTCGATTCGCGTCGTTACCTACCCGCTTCATGACGGCATTCCAGTAAGGGGGATCGCGATTGATCGTGTTAGCCACGTAGGCTGGAATCGCGGCATCAGTGTTGGGCCGAGTTACCGGCGGCTGATCTTTGATCTCCTGCTGGCGCCTAAGCTTCTTCAAGTGGTGCGCGAACATCAGATTGAGTTGATTCACACCCATAACTACGAGGCAGCGCTTGTCGGAGGCTTTGTTGGCTGGCTCACGGGGGTACCTGTAATCTACAACGCCATTAACACCATGATCAGCGAGTTGCCGTCGTTTGCTTTTGTCCGCCCGCGCGCACTCGGCATAGGGTTGGCACGAATGTTAGACTATGTTGTACCAAGAATAGCCGACCTCATCGTTGCCGATACTGAGGAGTTACGTTCGTTTCTTCTCACTCAGGGCATCCATCCAGAACGCGTCATTACCATTCCTTCGGGTGTCTGGCCCGAGATGTTCGCCATCGGCGATGGGTCGCACATTCGAACTCGCTTCGCGCCGGAGGGCGGTCCCTTGATTATTTACACGGGAACGCTCGATCAGTTCCAAGGTGTTGATTACCTCATGGCGGCCTTCAAGATTGTGCAGAAACGCCAACCCACAGCGAGCTTGTTGCTCGTCGGCAGCACGGTCAAGCGCGCTCATCTCCTTAAGTATAAGAAAATGGCTTCCGAGCTAGGGTTCGCCTCCCGCTTCGCAATTACCTCATGCACTCTGGACCAGCTTCCAGACTTTCTCGCCGCCGCGGACGTAGCTGTCGTCCCACGCCCGGAGTCACCTGGCATCCCGACAAAGTTACTCAACTACATGGCGACCGGAAACGCCATCGTGAGTTTCAAGCGATCGGCGCCGATTCTTCAGCATGGGGAGACAGCTTTCCTGGTCGAACGTGCAACGGCCGAGAGCTTGGCGGCGGGGATTTTGGCCGTGCTGGGAGATCCCGTCCTTGCCCGAAGACTTCGCACGAACGTGCAGAAGTTTGTGCGTGGGCGTTTCGACTGGCCGAGCATCGCAGTAAAGCTCGAAGCGGTTTATGCCCACGTGCTGAATCGACCACAATCCGTCCTTGTGCCTCCCAAGCTACCCGATGCAAGCTTAGAGACGGGTACGCGGAAGTTAAGCAAGCCTCCAGCAAATCCAACCATACCGTGAAGTCACCAAGAATAGTCATTGTTGGTCTCGATGCGGCAACCTTTGATCTGATCGGTCCATGGGCCGCTGAAGGAAAGCTGCCAAACCTAAACGCGCTGATGAGAAACGGCGCCTGGGGAAAGCTCGCATCGATTTTGCCGCCGATCACGCCCCCGGCCTGGACATCGTTCATGACTGGGAAGAATCCAGGCAAACACGGCATCTTTCATTTCATGGAAGCTCAGCCCGGGACTTACTTCTTGCGTTATGTAAATGGCGGTTCGCGTCGCGCGAAAACATTATGGCGAATGCTTTCGGACGCCGGTTACACCGTCGGCACGATGAACATTCCGTTTACCTACCCGCCGGAGCGACTTAATGGCTTTCAAATCTCCGGGATGGATACCCCCTCGGAGAACAGCCCCTTCATTTATCCTCCTGAGCTCCGCAGCGAGCTCAGGGGACTCCTCGGCCGATTCAAGCTCGATGTTCGATACCTTGGCTATATGTCCACGGACCGACGGCGAGAGGAGGTCCTGGCCGAGATGGAGAGAATCGATCGACAGTGGCTGCAGGCGAGCCTCTACTTGATGGAGAAGCATGGCGCTGACGTGATGATGTTCACCTTCATGTCGATCGACACGGTGCAACACTATTTCTGGCACTACATGGATCCTACGCATCATCTGTACGATCCAGCGGCCGTGGAGCGCTTCGGCGACGCTGTGCTCCGTGTTTACCAGCGGCTCGACGACGCGATCGGCCAGATACATCAAAAACTGTCGCGCGATGCATCTATCTTTGTGGTTTCCGATCATGGTGGCGGGCCCACTTCCGATTGTGTGGTTTACCTTAATCGATTTTTGGCTCAACTCGGTCTGCTCCATTACCAGAACGGCAATCATTCTGCGTTGAAGAAACTGAAGCACAAAGTCCTTTCCAGTTCCTACATGTTGTTGCGCGACTCACTCGGTCCCCGACAAAAGAGCTATCTTGCTAACAGGCTTCCCTCGTTACGTAAGTGGCTCGAAAGTGAGGCCACCTCGTTTACCGAGATCGATTGGTCACGCACAAAAGCCTACTGCAGCGAGGTGCTCGCATCGCCGCCCAGCATCTGGATTAACCTCAAAGGAGTAAAGGTTTCCGGGATTGTCGAGCAAAGCGAGTATGAACCGCTGCTTAAGCTCATCACCCATAAATTAGGGGACCTTAAGGACCCCCGCACGAATGAGCCTATTATTAAGCGAGTTTATAGACGCGATGAGATCTTTTCCGGTCCCTTCGCTAGCGAAGCCGCAGACCTGATTCTCGACTGGTGGGAGACCAGTCAATTCTCGACTAGTCCAAGCTCGCCAGACGAAACGGCGCAGTCGGCCGTAGTGATCCGCGAGCGAAAGCCATCCGAAGACTCCGAGTGGGGTGGCACGCATCGCCGTGATGGGATTTTGATTGCGCAAGGAAATGCATTCAAAAGCGGTGCGCAGGTCAAAGGCGCACGCCTTATAGATCTGGCGCCAACTCTCTTGTATTTGCTGGACGAGTCGGTGCCCGAAGACATGGACGGCCACGTGTTAGAGAATCTATTTCGGCCGGAGTTTATCGCGCAAAATCGCATCCGCATCGGTGGAAGCTCAAGCTCAGAGGCCGGATCGGCGGCTCGATATACCGCCGAAGAGGCTGCGATCATTGAGAAGCGACTCCAAGATCTCGGTTATATCGAATGAACCGCCTCGCATGGCCGCGAGGCTGCGTCTAAGGACGCAGCGCCTCTTCCAGCTGTACAATGTTAACGCGTGAGCCAAAACAAGTTCCCACAACGGATATCAATAACACCTGACAGCCGTGATCGTCCGGCCGGCTGACATGCGGCTTCCTGATTGTAAATCGGCATCAGACGTTCGAAATTCACAGATACCTCTTGTGAGCCGGGGTCTCAGCTGAGTTACTGGAAGCCATCTCACAAACAGAGTTGCGTTCGAGGCCGCAGCATGGCGGAAAGACCGAGCCCTCATCTGGCGCTACGCGTCCTCCTCTCCCTAGGGGGAGGATTGAGGTGAGCGGCGGAGGGGCGTGCTCCCGCAAGTCCACCAGCATTGCTCCTGCCGGCGGAAGAACCGTGGGCGTACGGAAGCTGAGATTAAAGGGCGGTGCGCAAGGATGGAGTTTCATGTTAGTTCGGCTGGAGCGATATACGTCAATGACGTACGCCCCACACCCCAGAGGAGCAGTGGCAGTCTTGTCTCGTTAGGCGCTTCTGCCGCCTCCATGCAATTGTCACCGACCGAGGCCGTAGAGGAGCGTCACCTGCCTGAGGTGGCGATCGTAAAACTCCGGTCGCTCTGGTCTCTGATGGTAGCGTCGTCGAGGCTGCGCACTTCCACCTTGTAGTTGCGGCCATCAGCCAGCGATGTGGGGACGGTCCAATCGAAGCTGCCGTCGCTGGGTGTTGAAGCAGCGATGATGGCGGCAGTCCTGCTCCCATTGAGGAGCCGGATCTTGACGTTACTTGAGATGTTATCTCTCCATCTGATCGTATAAGTGGAGCCTTTAATCCAGGTTTCCCCGCCGTTAGGGCTTATAAGTATAATCTGCGGAGGCGACGCTTCTTCCGAGATAGTTATGCGCCGGTCGATGGCAAGGTTAGTAAGTGTCTGGACGATGCCGCTGGGCCAGGTGACTTGAACCTGAGAGACTAGCGCGTTGTTGTTGAGGCCGAAGTAGGCAGCCCTCATGTCGCTGCCTCCGCCCAGGCTGTCCCCGCTGCGCGTCTCCCAGTACTGCACAGCCCCGTCCGGTGTGGTCAACTTGATCTTAGCGCCAATGCCGTCGCGGTTGCTCAGCGGCGGTCCCGCGCCTTGCAGATCCAGAATCAGCCAGTGATGCCCCGTCGTGTTGGCATAGTCGTTGCGGAAGAGATGGGCTTTCTCTCCGTAATTGACCAGGAAGAGGTCAGGGTCGCCGTCGTTGTCGTAGTCGCCCATAACGATGGTGCGGCCTCGTCCCGAATCATCGAAGCCGCTGCT
>WNEP01000328.1_pt1 | contig 24572 bp, 19 predicted proteins | sample 5399961 | NCBI WGS metagenome assembly WNEP01 (sample SAMN13153329, study PRJNA577476) | soil metagenome | isolation source: 20 cm grassland meadow soil pre-rain plot 5 | place: USA:California | collected 2015-09-08 | reverse complement strand
ACCTTTGGGGGCGACGTAAACATTGATCACGACGCGGTCATCGCAGGAAGCGTCACCACGGGCTCGGGGCGAATGTCGCTCGATGGCCACGTCGCGCGCGACCTTCTGGCTTTTGCCGGTCAGTCGAACATTTCGGGGGATATTGGCGGGTCGGTGAAGATCCGCGGCGGCGAACTGAACATTGATTCCTCGGCGGACATCAGGGGGCCCGTGGATTTCGAGGGAGAAAAGCAACCTCAAGTCTCCTCGCAGGCCAAGCTGGCCTCGCCCGTCCACTTCGTGAAACATACGCGCGGCCCGAATTATGCGAACCCGCACTACTACGTCTGGCAGGTCATCTGGATGGCAGGGTTCATCCTGTATGGCCTGGTGCTCTACTCGCTGATGCCGAAGTTTTCGCAAGAGGCGGTGAAATCCGCGGAGCAATATGGCGCCTCTGCAGGGCTCGGCGTGCTGGTGCTGTTTGGCGTGCCCATCGCTGCGTGCATTGCGTGCATCACCGTTGTGGGATTGTTCATCGGCATCTCCACGCTGTTTGTGTGGTATGCAGCCTTGTACTTCGCCCAAATCATCGTGGGAACCGTTGTGGGGCAATGGCTGATGGGCCGCACCGGCGAGTTATGGCCGACCGTCGGACGGATGGCCGTGGGGGTGGTGATCGTGCGTGTGTGCACCACCATTCCGGATGTGGGAGGCTGGGTGAAGTTTGTAGCCATTCTGTGGGGCATCGGGGCCATCTCGCTGGCGATTTTCCGCCGGTTCCAGCCCGTGCCTGCCACCGGCGTGATGATTCCTCCCGGCGCGCAGCCCTTGCCGCCAACTACAACCGTCGGCGGGCCGCTGCCGGCGTGAAGCCAGCTTTCTGTTTTTGGCTGTGGCATGCCGCTCGAGGAGGCCGGGGCTAGGGCGGCACGGGAAAATAAGAAAGAAAAAAGCCTTCCGGCGATTCATGGAGCACCCCACTGCGTAGTTTGCATTTGCCTTCCCGCCGCATGTCGCCCGTTGAAGGTAGCCCGCCGGAGAATTGCGCCTCATATCCCTTTCTTCAAGAACGGAGCCTTACGGGCCTTACGGCGCATCTGGTAAAGCCAGGCTTGCGGGTATGCTATCGTAGCTGGTCTCCTCGGCGGGTTGCCTGGAGCAAAGGCGAAATCCTGAGAAAGAACACGACCAATTCGAGTAGGGCCGCGGCGGGGGAATGGGCAAGGCCGACGGCGAAAGCCGCCGACAGGAAATATGTCCCGCTCGAAGACGACCTGAATGTGCGCGCGAGAGAGTCCGAGAACACCAACAACGGCACTCGGGGCGAGACCGCCAAGACATCGATGAAAGAGGTGTTTGGCCCCGGCGGATTCCTCGAGAAATGCATGAAGGGTGGCTTCGACCGCTCCGTCGTAAGCTCCGACTACGAATACCGCGCCGGACAACTGGAGATGGCGGAAGTCGTCCACGATGCGTTCGAAACGCATCATCACGCGGTCGTGGAGGCCGGCACCGGGACGGGCAAGACGCTCGCCTACCTGATTCCGGCGATCTCGAGCGGACGTCGTGTGGTGATCTCCACGGCAACGAAATCGTTGCAGGAGCAGCTGTTCCAAAAAGATATTCCGTTTTTGCAGAAACATTTTGCGCCGAACTTGAAAGCCGCACTGATGAAGGGGCGGTCGAATTTTCTGTGCATTTCGAAGCTGAACCAGATGCAGGACCAGCCGCTGCTTAAGGGCATCCAGGAAATGGATGATTTTCGGCAGATCAAGGATTGGGCCAAGCTGACGGAGACGGGCGATCGCACGGAGCTGACGTTCTTGCCGGATGATTCGGAATTGTGGGGACGCCTGGACGCACGGCGCGACACTTGCACGGGGCAGAAATGCCCGTCGTTCAACCCGTGCTTTGTGACGGGAATGCACCAGCGGGCGAAGGAAGCCGACCTGATTATCGTGAACCATCACCTCTTCTTCGCGGATCTGGCGCTGAAGCAGGACGACTTCGGCAGCATCTTGCCGGAATATTCGGCCGTGGTCTTCGATGAAGCGCATGAGATGGAGGATGTAGCCAGCGACTATTTTGCGCGGCAAGTTTCGAACTTCCGCTTCGAGGAACTAGCGCGAGACACGGACCAGACGCTGCGGCTGCTGCATTTCCTCGCCCCTTCGTTGCTGCGAAAAACGCAGCGCATTCGCGAGCGCAGCCGCACGTTTTTCGAACAGTTTCCGCCCCGCGAGGGCAGGTTCCCGTTCTCGCGGCAGGAGCGCGAAGCATTCCTTGAGCAGCACCGCGAAGCGTACGATGCGCTACTCTCTTCCCTGAAGAGCCTGGAAACCGAAATGGCCGCGCAAACCGGCAAACCGGAAGAGCTCGCGCGGCTGGCGCGGCGCAGCTTCGAGCTGCGGCAGGAACTCATGTTTTTGTTCGAATCCAATGAGAAGAATTTCGTGTATTGGTACGAACGCAGGAATAAAGGAGTTTTCCTGACGGCAACGCCCATTGACGTGAGCCAGACTCTGCGCGAGCGGCTGTTCGAACAGTTCGACACCGTAATTCTCACTTCGGCGACGCTGACGGTAGGCGGGCGCTTCGACTACATCCGGCAGCGGCTTGGACTCGATCAGGCCAAGGAACGCAAGCTGCCACCGGAATTCGATTATCCGAGCCAGGCGTTGCTGTATTTGCCGCGGAAAATGCCGGATGTGCGTGACCCTGGGTTTGCCGCAAAAGCCGCTGATGAAATCGTCCAATTGTTGGAGCACAGCCAGGGCCGGGCGTTTTGCCTGTTCACCAGTTATGCGCAGATGAACGATCTGTACGAACGGGTACGTTCGCGCGTGTCCTTTCCGGTGCTCTTGCAGGGAACCGCGCCGCGCTCGGTGCTGCTCGAGCGGTTCAAAAACACAGAAGGGGCGGTACTGTTTGCCACGGCCAGCTTCTGGCAAGGCGTGGACGTGCCGGGCGAGCAGCTGTCGTGCGTCATCGTGGACCGGCTGCCGTTTGCGGTGCCGAGCGATCCGGTCGTGGCCGCCCGAGTCGAAGCTTTGCAGGATGAGGGACGCAACGCGTTTGCGGAATTTCAAGTGCCACAGGCGGTGCTGTCTCTGAAACAAGGATTCGGGCGGCTGATTCGGACAAAAACCGATCGTGGCGTGCTGGCGCTGCTCGATACCCGCATCCAGCGCATGCCCTATGGTAAGATTTTTCTGGAGTCGCTGCCGCGCTACCGGGTGACGCACGAATTGACGGACGTGGCCCGGTTTCTGGACGCAAACAGCAGGGAGAAAGCGGCCCATCCGGCAAGTCCCGCCTGAAGCGTTACGAACAAGTAATCCGGTGAAGCCGGCGGCGCCATTGATAGCGACATGTTTCAAGTCAGCGTGGAAGAGACGTTTTCCGCCGGGCACGCCCTCCGCGGCTACAAGGGCAAGTGCGAAAACCCGCATGGGCACAACTACCGCGTGCGCGTGACCGTGGAAGGCCCGCAGCTTGATTCCATCGGCTTGCTGGTGGATTTCGTGCAAGTGAAACAGATTATTCGCGAAGTCATGGGGCGGCTGGATCACCAGTTCATGAACGACCTGGAGCCTTTTCAAACCGTGAATCCGTCGGCGGAAAACGTGGCCAAGTATTTTTACGACGAGATTACCAAGCAATTAAAGGGCATGCCGCCGGGCGCGAAGGTCACCGACGTGGTTTTGTGGGAGACGGACACGAGCCGGGCGCAGTACCGGCCGGGAAGTTAGCTACTCCGGACCGCACTCGCGCGTGAGGAATCGAAATCCTACGCACATGCTGCGATCCGCAAGCGAGAAATTCTCGCGACTATCGGGCGATGTTTCGCCGGGCCTTCTCGGAGAAACGCCCGGTCTTCCCGCAGCAGCGGAGGACGATTCCTGCCCCCTGAGGTCCGAGGTGTAAAATGAACCGCGCACTTGTTATCATCCTCGTTCCCGCCATCCTGGTTGCCTTGGGCTACGTTTTGGTGTTCCGTTTCCTGGGGATCTCCCCGGGTTATCTGCGATTCATCCTGGGAGGCGCGGTTTTTCTCGCCGCCGCTTATTGGCTGTGGCCCAAAAGGCCGAGAGGAGCACAAAAGGCGTAAGATCATTCGCCCGCTCATCAATCCGTTATGTTCATCACTGAAATTTTCAAATCGATCCAGGGCGAAGGCACGCGCGCCGGTTTGCCGTGTATCTTTGTGCGACTGACGGGCTGCAACCTGCGGTGCACCTGGTGCGATACGGCCTATGCCTTTCACGGCGGAAAGAAGATGAGCGTCGAGGAAGTTCTGGCGCGGGTGGACGAGTTGGCTTGCCGCAGCGCGGGCGGGAGCGGCCGAGAAGCCAGTGTGCCGCTGGTCGAGTTGACGGGCGGGGAACCGCTGCTCCAGGAGGAGATTCACCCGCTTGCGGAACAGTTGCTCGCGGCGGGTTATACGGTGATGATCGAGACGAGCGGAGAACGATATATCGGGGGGCTGCCGAAGGAAGTGATCAAGATTGTCGACGTAAAGTGCCCGGATTCGGGCGAGCCGGATACTTTCGACATGGCCAATCTCGACGCGCTAACGGCGAAGGATGAAGTGAAATTTGTGCTTGCGACGCGGTGCGATTACGAATTTGCCCGGGATTTCGCCGGGCGACACGGATTGCTCGGGAAAGTGCGCGAGGTTTTGTTTTCTCCCGTGTTTGAAGATCCAGAGGGAAAATGGCCGGGGCTCGAGCCGCAGCGGTTGGCCGAGTGGATTCTAGCGGACCGCCTGCGGGTGCGGCTCGGGCTGCAATTGCATAAGTTTATTTGGGATCCGGCGACCAAAGGAGTGTGAAAAGGGGCAAGCGACGCAGGAGGAAATGGGCAATCGCAACGGTGAACCGGGAATGACGGATACAGAAAAAGCGGTGGTGCTGTTGAGCGGAGGCATGGACTCCTGCGTGAGCACGGCCATCGCGCGCGAACGGTGCGGCGCGGGAAATATCGCGTTGCTTCATGCGGGCTATGGGCAAAGAACCGAGCGGCGCGAGCGCCGGGCCTTCGAGGCGATTGCAGACTTCTACGGCGTGCGCGAACGGCTGGTCGTCGCGCTCCATCATTTTCGAACGATGGGGGGGTCGGCGCTCACCGACCCAAGAATCGCCGTGCCGGAAAATGATTTGGGCGCTCCTGGGCCACACAGCAGCGCGATTCCCGTAACCTATGTTCCTTTTCGCAACGCGCACTTTCTTTCCGTGGCCGTGAGCTGGGCGGAGGTGCTTGGCGCAGGCGCGATCTACATCGGGGCAGTGGCGGAAGACAGCTCCGGATATCCGGACTGCCGGCCGGAGTATTATCGAGTGTTTCAGGAATTGATTCGCGTCGGGACGCGACCGGAGACGCAGGTTCGGATCGTGACGCCGGTCATCGAGATGAAGAAGAGCGAGATTGTCCGGCGCGGCCTCGAGTTGGGCGCGCCGCTCGATCTGACCTGGTCGTGTTATCAGGAAGAAGACAGAGCTTGCGGTGTTTGCGACAGTTGCCTACTGCGGCTGCGCGCGTTTGCCGAGGCCGGAGCGAGCGATGCGATCCCGTACCGGCGCGCCGTTCCTGCCAGCCGCCGAAGTTAAACAGAAAGCGCGGTGTCCGCCGTTTCTTATTTGCGGCTTTCCTGCCGCCCGGCACGGCCGGAGCCAGACTTGGAATCCGGCCGAAACAAGAGAGATAATGGGGCGAAAAACGGTTCGGGGACTCCGGACCAGCTCCTCGTGAAAAAGGAGAAATGCAGCATGAAGACTCTCAATAAGTCAGTAATGGGGGCGGCCATTCTCGCGGCGGCCCTGTTTGGCGCACTGGCGCCCGGCGCGGCGGCCCAGACGGGAACCATCAGCGGGCAAATCATGGACGTCAACGGGAAGCCCTGGGCCGGTTTAACCGTACAGGTGGTGAGCGAGCAAGGCGCGAAACAGACGGCCAAGACCGACAGTGACGGCAAATACAGTATTCCCGGCCTGCGCAGCGGAATTTATACCGTCACCATCTCCGCCTTTCCGCCGCCGAACGACAAGCAGCAGCCCTATGATATCGCGAAGGTACGCGTCGAGAGCGGAGGAGAGGCCAAAGCGGACGCCAATTTCAAAGAGATTATGACCAAGCAAGGTGCGGCCGCCCAGGAACAGGTGAAGAAGCAGGAAGAGGCCAAAACCAAGTTCGAAGGCATGAAGGCCCACTTTGCCGCGGGGAACGCGATTCTTGAACAGGAGCAAGCCGCGAGAGCCGAGTTGCAGAAAGCGCCGCCGGATCAGCGCGCTGCCGTCAAGCAGAAGCTCTCGGACCTTGCCGACCAGGCGGCGAAGGAATACAAAGCAGCACAGGAATCCGCCGGTGAGAAAGATCCCAACCTGCACCTGCTGTGGGCCAAGCTCGGCGAAGCCTACGACATCGCCGGACGCAACGAAGAGGCGGCGCAGGCTTATCAGCAGGCCATTGCCGCCAAGCCGGATGTGCCGGCGGGCTACTATAACAACCTCGGCAACGTGCTCGCGCGCATGGGAAAAATCGACGAAGCCAAGGCGGCTTACACGAAGAGCGCGGAGCTCGATCCGGCGAACGCCGCGACCGCGTGGAGAAACTTTGGCATCAGCTTGTACAACGCAAACCGCCTGGGCGATGCGGTAGAACCGCTGCAGAAGTCCGCGGAGCTCGATCCCAAGAACGCCCAGACCTGGTACCTGCTGGGCGCTTCGCTGGTGTACAGAATGACGCTAAAGAAGGTCGGCGATAAGGAAGTGCCGGAGTTTGCTCCCGGAACGATCGAAGCTTATCAGAAAGCCGTCGAACTCGATCCCAACGGACCCTACGGACAACAGGCCAAAGCCGGCCTCGAACAGTTGCAGCAGATGGCGCCGGGAATCGACCTGAAGGTGTACGGGAAGAAGAAGAAGTCCTAAGCGGGAAATTCGAGCGTTTCGGAAGGCCGGTTCCGTCATGCGGAGCCGGCCTTTGTTTTGGTTTAGCCACGTGTGACGGACGCGATTTCGCCTGCCCGGCGGTGCCGGCGGTGCGTTTGGATAGCGCCGCCGCCGATACCCCGGTAGAATATTTTCCAAAGCCATAGCCTACTTGCCCGTATGCGACGGCCGAGCCGGGAGTTTCAGACAGGAGCTCTTGCCGATGCTGACCTTTAAGGACCGCGCTACCGCGCCCAAGCACGTTCTCGTGCGGCCTGTGGATCAGGAATCGGTTTTGCTTAATCTGGAAACCGAACGCTACTTCGGTCTGGATGAGACGGGTACGCGCATGTGGCAGTTGCTGACCACTTCACCCGACATCGACGCGGCCTACCAGGAGCTTCTTGCGGAATACGATGTCCAGCCGGAACTGCTTCGCGAAAACCTGACCGAACTCGTCGGGCACCTCGTCGAACACGGCCTGCTGCAAATTTTGCCTGCCGATGCTGGAAAGCTTGCGGAGGTTTAGCGCGCTGGGACGCCCTGCGCAAGCGCTGTTTTTGCGCGCGCTCGGGATGCTGCCGCTGGTTTCCCTGAGTTTAAGGCTGCGCGGTTTCGAGCGAACGCGAAGGACACTCAAACGAAATCTTCCTCGCTCGGTTGCGCGGGAGGACTGTGAGTCAGTGAACAAGCAGGCCGCTTTGACCGCGCACATGGTCCACGCCGCGGACCGGCACGGCGTGGTTCATCCTTCGTGTCTCGCGAAGTCCCTCACACTGTGGTGGCTGCTCGGCCGGCAGGGGATCACCTCGCGGCTACGCATCGGCATTCGCAAAGAAAACGGCAAATTGCGGGCTCACGCCTGGGTCGAGCGCGAGGGCACGGCGCTCGATGAGCCGGAAGAGCTGCACCGCCACTACGCCGCTTTTGACCGAGAGCTCGCTCGATTGCCCGAGGAAGAACGCTAAAGCCGGCCGCTGGCTTGGTCGGCAGATGTCCCTGGCGAATCCGCAATCGACAACTTTAGATGCTGGTGACCCCGAAGGTTAAGGCGCGTCTCGAACGCGGAGAGGGAGCCGGCAACTCCACGATGAGCGAAACCTCACTCTTGTTGCGCAAAACACCAAGCTTCACGCTCTGGCCCTGGTTCTTGTCCTTCGCTCCGCGCTTCGCTTGAAGCTTCCCGCGCAAGTCGCCGACCGTGCGGACCGCTTCCCCATTGACCGAAGTGATGACATCCCCGGCCTTGAGGCCCGCTTTTTCTGCGGGCGAGCCGGGATTGACGTCGCGAACCAAAATGCCTTCGCCGTCGGGCGCCCCAAAGAAGGTGCCGAGCTGCCCGTTGAGGTCCTCCGCTTCAATGCCGAGACGCGGCTGCGCGCCCATCAGCAACCGGCTGCCGTCCCATTCCATGGGCGGGACCACCGGGATTTCCGGCATGTTGAACGTGAAGCTCCCGGGAGCGCCGGGCCCCGGAGTGAGGACCTTCAATGAGTGCCGCCGGTCCTCGCCTTTACCGAGAGTCACACTCACCGTCTGCGCCTGACCATCGCGCCAGACCGTGAGCTGGACCGTTCGCCCGGAGGGAATTTCACGAATCATGCGGCGAAACTGCAGGGCGCCTTCGACGCGTTGCCCATTGATCTCCGTCACCACGTCGTTTTCCTTAAGCCCCGCTTTTGCCGCCGGGCTGTCCGGAACGATGGAACCAACAACTACGCCGCGTTCGGCGGGAAGCTTCAGCTCCTTGGCGGTTTCGCCCGTGACTTCGTGAAGTTCCACGCCGAGCCAGCTGGCGTCCTCCCCGTCGAGCAATCCCACCGCTCCGTCGTCGTCACCGGCCAGCGCCGGGAAAGCTTCGAGCTGATCGATGGCCTGGCGGTGTTCGGCGAGAGCCATTTGCGAGGAAACGAGCGCGTCGAGTTTCGCCGCTTGCTCGTTGCGCCCCGCGAGTTTTGCCTGCAGCTGCTCGAGTTTCCGCTCCAGCCGCGCGAGCGTCGATTCCTCGGGACAAGCGGTCTGCGAGTTGGCAGGGGGGGCGGGCAGAGCGACGAGCGCCAGCCCGAGTGCCGCGACTCCTCCGGTAATCCAAAGATTGCGTGTGTTCATCTTCGTCCCTTCCTCCTAGCACTTAGACGCGGCCGCGGGGAAATCGTCAGACGCTCGAGCGCAGCACAATCAAACGGATTCCCCCATTCACCGTGCGGAGGTGAATGGGAACTCCGCCCCCGCCCAGTTTGCCGCGCATTTCTCGCGGACGCTGGGTGCTCTCCATGGTTATGGGGAGTTCGGAATAGAAGTTTCCATTCAGGCATTTTGCTTCGATTTCGGCCTGCAGGTCGGACGGCACCGCGATGACCAAAGACCCGTTGGTGGTTTCCGCGCTGGCACCGGCTTTGTCCGGCGCGTGGGCAAGCTCGAGGCGCACGTTTCCGTTGGTGGTGTGGGCGTGAACGTTTCCGCCGGCTTCGAACACTTCGATGTCTCCGTTCACGGTATGCACGTCTTCCACGTTATCCAGTCCGGAAATGCGCAGCGTGCCGTTGACCGTGCCGATGTGTTCGACGTGCACGCGATGCGGAACATGAATGGTATATTCGACCGCGACCTCCACTCCCTCGTTCTGCGGATACCGCGTCGTGACGGCGACAGCATCCGGGCGCGCGTCGACCTCAATCGACACGCGTTCGAGATCGCTTCCCTGCTGCTTAGCGATTTTCACCGCGTGAATCTCGACTTCGTTGCGATCCCAGCCCTGAACCTCAACCGGGCCGTTGACGTTCTGCAATTCGAACGTGCCGCAAGGCTGGAGCGGATAGGTCTGGTCAAAATCCCTGCTGATGGCATAGCCGGAAGTGGCCCAAAGTGCGCCTACAAGAGGAAGGCAAAAAGCAAAAACTGTCCCGCGGAAACCGTGACGTGACATACGTTCTACCTCCTTGAACCTGCAACTCGGGAACCGACGACCCCAAACAAAAATCGCTTGGCGTTCTAACGCTGGCCGCTCAGCGCGGCAACTGAAAATCGAATTTGACGGTCGAAATCACCTCGCACGGCCTGCCATTGAGCCGGGCCGGTTTTGCGCGCCACCGCTTCACCGCATCGATGGCGGCGTCGGCCAGCACCGGCTCGCCTTCCAGAACCTTTTGCACCTCGACGCGGCCGTCCTTCGTCAGCTTCACCTGCAGGTTTACCAAACCGTGGATTCCCGCGCGCTGGGCAAGCGGCGGATAGGAAGGATCGGGGCGATAGGTGATCCGCTTCAGAAAATCATCCGGATCCTGAGTGACGCTCCCGCGGAAGGTCAACTCCAGGCTGGTGATCCAGTTGTCCAGCCAATCGCCGCCGCTGTTCAGTGGGTCGGGCTGCGGCTGGGGATTCGCCAGGGCGGGCGCGGGCCACATCGAAGGAGGGAAAGAAACCGGAGCAAGCCCCGCTTCGGTCAGACGCTTGTTGAGGCGCTCGGCTTGTTCATGCATCAGCGATTCGCGAAGGGCAACCTGGGAGTCGGTGTACTGCAGATGGATTTTGCCGGCCGTGGTTCGCAGTTTCAGAGGTGCGCCGCCGCCGTTCAACACCGCAAAGCCGTGCACCGGCCCGACTCCGCTCGCGGGCCCCTGCTTGATCAAATGCAGAGCGGCATCGGCCTCGATGTGCTGCTCGGTGCCGCTAGCCACCAGCGCGTCGATGTTTGCCGCGAGGTTTCGCGGAAGATAGACGATGATGTCGCCGGTGCCGGAAGCAAGTGACGAAGGGCCTTCGAGGCGCACCGGTCCGTTTCCCGCGGGCGCGCTCGGATTAATCCAGGCGGTGATGCTTCCGCCGGAGGTTGCGGCCTGCACGGCCCCCGACGCGCCGGTCACACAAATGCTGCCGCCGCTCGATTCCACTTCCATGGGCCCCGAAACGTACATGACGTGAATGCCGCCGCCGCCGGTCTGCGCGCGGACCGAACCCCGCACTTCCCCGAAATCAATCTGGCCGCCGCCGGTCCGCACGCTCACAAAATTCTCCGCCTGACCCACCGCAATGTTGCCGCCGGCAGTTTCCAAATCCGCCCTTCCGGCAATTCTTCCCGCGCGAATGTGTCCCCCGCCGCTGTGCAAGGAAGCGTCCGCGGCGATGTTGCCTGCGTTGATGTGCCCCCCGGCGGTAAAGGCGGTCAGGTCCCCGGCAACATCAAGGACCTTGATGTGCCCGCCCTCGGTTTCCAACCTCGCAACCGGACGCCCGCGGGAAACCTCCCGCACCCCTACTCGTCCTATTCGTCCCGCGGAAATGCTTCCGCCCTGCGTCTTCAGCAACGCGGTGCCGCCGATATCTCCGGTGGTGATATCGCCCGCGCCTGTATTGACTTCCACGTTGTAATTGCGCGGGACGGCGATCTCGAATTGCACCCAGAACTGCGCATTCGCGTAGTGCGCGGCCTGCGGAAACAGAACGCTAGAGATTTCCACGCCCGTCGACGAGGTTCCAGCCTTCAGGGAATAGTTATTCAGCAGTTGCGTCGCAACTGACCCGCGCGCGTCGGTTTCGACGTGCACCGTATAGCGCAGGACGGGAGGAGAACCGGGCGCAAGCTGGGTAACGTTGACCGAGCCGAGATCCGCCGTCAGGCGCAAGGTTAACCCATCTTTCGTTGGGAGCGCACCGCTGCGAAAGATGGAGGTGCGTGACGCGCCGGGCTGGCCCGGATTTTCCGGTGAAGGTGCGGGATCTTTTGCAGGGAAGCTGAAGGCCAGGGTTGAAAATTGCGAGATAAAAAAAATTCCCGCGAGCGACCAAAACAGCCCGAGCCGGCCTGCGCGGAGGGAAGTCTTGCGATCGAAATTCATCACGAGGTCAATTTCTTCGCCCCTTAAATGTCTAGGCTCGATTACTGCATTTCCCGCGGGCCAATCTGCCGCAAAGCAGCCGCGCTGCGCAGCCGAACGTAGGGATTGGGATCGCGGCGCTGCAACTCCTGAAGCACTCTCACCACATGCTCGAACGAGGCGTCTTCCCCGGGCGCAGGGGCTGGCGCTGCCTCCGGCGTTTCCGGCGCAGCATCGGCATCCGCCGGTCGGTTATCGAGCGAGCCCACCAACAAATTCACCGCTTCTACGCGCACGCCGGGATTGCTGTCATGCTCGAGCGCATCGACCAGGACCTGCCGCACATCGTCTTCTCCCGCCGTGTCGCGCAAGGCTTCCAAAGCCTTCATGCGCACCGCCGGATTCTGGTCCTTGCGCGCCGCGTTGAGCAAGGCGAGGCGAACCTGCTGGTCACGCACCGCCGCCTTCAGGGCATCGAGGCAGTCCAGGCGCACGCCGGCATCGAAGCGCTCGCTGTTTTCGACCATATACGTTAGTACCTGACGCACATTCGGTTCGTCCGCTCTGCCCGTTAGGACCATGGGCTGTTCGGCGCTGAGCTGCAATCGCACGGTGGGAGAGTCAGAACCCGGGGACGGCGAGACGGTCAGGCCACTGACCACCATGTTGGACAGTTGATCGGGCGTCAGCGGCTGACGGGCGCGCACGTTCAGGGCCTGGCCGGTATTGCCCGAATTGTGCTCCAGCCAGGGAACAAGTTGCACCCCCGCGAGACCTCCGACGAGCACCAGCAGCGCGCCGCTCCAGACCGGCCGCAGCGCCATCCAACCGCGCAGCCAGCCGAAAGGCCGCCAATGTTCCTGAAGCGGCGGCGCAGAAAGATCATCCAGGGCTTCTTCGAGCTCGCTGCGGCACTGCGAAAGCAGGATTCCGGATCCATCCAGCTCATCGGCGGATTGCGGAGCAGAAAGCAGCGTCGCGTGAAATGCCTTTTCTTCGGCAAGCTGCTCGGAGCACGCTCTGCAATTGGCCAAATGCATTCGAATGCTCTCGCGCTCGTCCTCGCTGACTTCTTCGCAAACGTAAAAAACCAAAAGTGGAGCAATATCCTTGCAGGTCGTTTTGTTTTCAAAGGGACTCATCGCAAGCCCCCCAACTCGTTGCGGAGTTTGCGGGTGGCGCGGAATAGCGAATTTTTCACAGTCTCCTCGGTAGTGCCGAGCGCGTCGCCGATGGCGCGGAGCTTCAGGCCCTGATAGTGCTTCATTTCAAAAACAACGCGCTCGCGGGGCGACAGACGCTCGAGGGCGTGGGCGATGCGCGCCTTGATCTCCTGACCCATCATGGAACGTTCCGGGTCCAGTGTTGGCCGGTGCTCGCGCTGGCGTTCAAAAAAATCGGTGATGCCTTCTTCGCGATGGTTGGGATGCAGCTCCGGCGCTTGATCCTCGGGGCGGGCTTGCCGGCGGCGCAGGTGATCGAGGCACACGTTGGTGACGATGCGGTAGAGCCAGGTGTAGAAGCTGCATTCGAAGCGGAAGCGATGCAGGTTGCGGTAAACCTTGAGGAAGGCCTCCTGATAGACGTCGCGCGCGTCTTCCGGCCGCTTCATCAAGTTCAGGGCCAGGCGCAGCACGTCGCGGTCGAAGCGGCGAACCAATTCCTCGAAAGCGACACGGTTGCCGGCCTGCGCTTTCGCCACCAGTGTGCGCTCGTCGAGATTAGCCAAAGAGGTCACCGAGGCCAGGGCGGCATTGCTGCTGCCCCAGCAACCATTTTCATCGGCCACGGCTAACGCCCATCTAGGGAGCTGCATTTTTCGCTTTCCGTTCGCGTGCGGCCAACTTACCGATTGCAGAACAACAGTTTAGGGCATAACCTGCATTTCGATTGAGGCTGGCTACCGCGGTATCAACCAAATTGGACGGACTGATACCGAAACTGTGAGCGTAGCTCCCTGTAATAACAACGTCCATCCTGTGGGTTTTGTTTCGAAAATAAGGGTAGCGAAAGAGTTTCTCTTGCGGGCCCGTTTTCGCGTGGTTTTTCCTCAGGTGTTTGGCCCAGAGGAAGCGCTCTTCCCGCCCACGTTCATGGCCTTCAGCCGCCAGGCGGCCAAAGGCCACGCAAAGAGCAGGGCCAGCGCAAGAAGGATGGCATAGCCGTTTCGCCCGTAAAACGCATCCGGCTGCGCCAGCAACTCGGAGGCTCCGCTTACAAGCGCTGTTCCGGCAACCACCAGGAAGCATCCGAGCAGGTTGAAGCGCATCACGAAGCGCACGCCGAAAACGAGAACGCCTAGAAGGATCAGCCGCGCCAGCAATTGTTTGGCAAAGTCCGCCGGGCTGCCCCAGCTCCCGCCAACCACCGCAAGCGCGCCAACCAAAAACAGCAGAACGCGAAGCCAGGTCCGCTTGAGGCCGGCGGCAACGAAGGAGGCGATGACCACGACATACGCGGTCATCCGCAAACCGCCCAGCAGAGTGCTGCCAAGGATGGCCGCGGCAGGAAGAGTCGCATCGAAGTCCTGCCCGAAGGAAGCCTCGAAATACCGATGCGCCGTGGGCCAGTGCATCGAAGCCGTTGCGAGAAGCCGTTCCAAGCCCAGCAGCCCGGCGCTGCCTCCAAGGCCGATCCACAGCGCGTCGCGGTAATAAGCTCCGGGCATTCCCGTCCAGCCCGTGAGGCGCTCTTCCCCAAATGCCGCGGTCGAGTAATACCAGCCCACGCCAAAGACCAGCACCAGGTAGCCAAAACTGAATGGCCCCCCAAGCAACGCGATAATGCCGAGGACACCGAGCGTGGTTTTGTAAGGGATCGCCGTGTTGTAGGCGTTCATAAAATTCGAGATACGATCGCCCAGGGCAAAAACCACGTAAAAAGCTGCGAGTCCCCAAAGGGCCCAAACCGCAAGCCTTTTCCACGGAATCGCGCGGGCGGCCTCCGAGCGGAGATTTTTGAAGAAAAGAATAAGCGCGGTGAGAACTAAACCTCCAAGAAGCACCCAGGGCCCAAAAGTCAGGGCCTCGCGCGGCAGCGTGGTTTCCTCCTGCTTCCTCCGCCAATCATCGGGGATTTTAATGAAGGTGCTGAAGCCCTCGCTTACCGGCTCGTCTTCATCGGCGGAGCCCGAACGCCGGAAGTAGGCGCGCCGGTAATCGGTGACTTCATCGCCGAGGACCGCCACACGGACGCGAAGGTAGGCGTGGCCGCCCGGGTTTGCTGCGGAAGGAGAATCGATTGGCGTGTTCTGCTGCCAGGTAAGCAGATGATCGACGCGGTGCGGGCGCGTTTCCGAATCGGTTTCCACAAGCGTCCATTGGCTCAAATCCATCTTTTTTTCTTCGCGCAGATACTTTTCCGCGCGCCGAACCGCTTCTTCTTTCCCGAGGGACGCCCCGGGGGCGTCTTCGGCAATCTTGTGCTGCAGCGCGAAAAGCGAGCCATCCGGTTTGAGTTTGGCGGCGTACTCCTCGGGCTGGCTGTCGCGGAAATAGCGCGCCTGCCAGACCGCGCCCGGAACTTGCCGGTCGTAAATCTCGTTTACCCGGGCGATGCCCACCCGCTCGCGAAGAAATTCGTTGGTCACCGGGTCGACGATGTCCGCAAACACCACCGCGCACTTGTAAGAGCTCGGATCCACGCCGCGTGCGCGCAGAATTTGATCCGCCTTGGCGCGCGCGCTCTTGGGGTCCATCGACAGTTTCAGATAATCGCCGATGGATTCCGGCTTCAGACGCCAGGCGATGAGCGCTCCGGCGATCAGGCAGGCCGCGAGCAACGCGATCATTTTGGAGCGAAGCGCGTCGTAGCGGCGCGCCGGCCCGGCGGAGGCGGCCGACGGCTCGGCAAGGGCAAGGTCCAGGTTCGGCGGCGGAGTCGCGCGATTGCGCAGGGCTTCGTCCGCTTCGAACCCGCCGCGCACCAGGCAAGAAACGCCGGCAAACAGGAGCGGCGCAAACGCGGCTGCCGCCACCACCGCGCCGGACACTTTGAAATAAAGGCTGTTCGAACGGAGGAGAAACAGACCCACAAGCGATGCGTCCACCGTGTAGTGCCAGATCAGCGTCGCGAGGATTCCCCAGCGCAGCATCACGATTCCCGCGACGATGCCAATCAGCCCGATCTCGATACCCCGGGTATAGGCGGGTTCTTGCGGATAATTGCTGTGCAGAAAGCTCCAAAGAAACGCAGGAACCATCACGGCGAGCCAGCGGGACTTTGTGAATTTGCTGAAAAAAGGAATGGCGAAGAGGCGGAAGGTGAATTCTTCGTTGGTCGCGGCAAGCAGACCGATCGCCGCACCCGAAATCCAGGGAAACAGGGTGTTCACGGACTCCTGGTAACTGACTTCCTGAGGGGCCCATGCGCCCAGGCGATTGGCCACCACATAAAATCCCACCACGTAGCCGATGTGCACGGCAGCAAGCGACAAACCCACCACCGACGCCGAGAAAAACTCTTTGGAACGCAACCCGCCGAGCGTGAGGGTTTTCGATAGCCGCAGGCGTTCCGGCCAGGAAGAGCGGTAGAGCGGTTCGGCCGCGGGAAGGACCAGGGTGATGGTCAGCGCGGACAACACGGCGAACCAAAGCGCGCTGCCCAGCTTTCCTGCCAGGAACGTCCCGTAAGAGACTCTCGTGTCGTAGCTGGCGCTCCACAGCGGCCATTCGTTGAGCCCCTGCAGAAAGAGCAAGGCGGCCACCAACAAGCCCAACAAAATGGCTCCGCGCCAGCGCGTCTGCCCTTGCAAGGTGAGTTTGATGCCAAACCAAACCGCCACAACGAGCAAGGCGATGTACAGGACGGTAAACACCAGCTCCAAGGTGTCGTTGGTGGAGCGCAGCCGCGCGTAACTGCGCTCCCAGGAATCCGGCACTTTGAGGGTTTCTTCGCTGCCGCCGATGCGGTCGCCCGCGACGGTCACTTGCAACCGGTAGGGCGCGTCTTTCGCGCGGAAGCCGTGTTTTTCCCAGGTGAAGCTCCAATCCGTCCGGTTCGGCTTTTTCCTGGAATTCGCTTCTTCGGGAAGCGCATCCCAGGCGCGCAGGTCCATTATGAGTTTTGTGCTCAGGAAATTCTGCGCGACCGATTCCGCCGCGGCACGATCGAGTGACGCACCGGGGCGGGCCTCTTCGATCTTGTGCCCGTAGCCGACAATTTGCCCGGCCGGACTAACGCGAAGCTCGAACTCTTCCTGTTGGAGAGGTTTGAAGAACCGCACCTCCCAATACCAGATGTTCAGCTCCGACGACGTCAGCCGGTTGGCTTCGCGCAAGCCGACCTCGCGCTCCAAGTACACCTTGGCGTCGTCGTCCACATCAAAAATGATCGAAGATTTGTAACCGCTCAGGTTCTCGCCGAGGCCGGTAACGAACTTCCGCGCCCGCGCGAGCGCTTCTTCCCGCGAGACTTGAAAATTGACGGAAGCTTCCGGAAACGCCTGAAAAAAGTATCTCTGAGCAAACACCATGCCCAGGATCCCCGCCGCCACCCACAGAAGCAGCGCGCGCTTTTCCGAACCCGTTAAACCCTCGCGAGCCACTCCGCCCTCCGTTGCCCGAGCTTCGACGCGCCTTCTCCCTTAGACACGAGTCACTCACTGTATCGGTACGCGGGGGCGCGACGCAAGTTTCACGCTTGCCGCACGGGCCTCGCGGCGATGATATAAAGAGTAAGCCATGGCCATGAGCCTCACGAGCGAAGCGCGCATGATCAAGGGCGTGGGCCCGCAACGCGCGGAACTGCTCGCCGAGCGTGGCATCTACACGGTGGGAGATCTGCTCGGGTACCTGCCGTTTCGCTACGAAGACCGGGTCCAATTCTCGCAAGTGAAAGACATTCAGCCAAACGGAACCTACACCATTCGCGCGCGGGTGATCGGCGGCCAGGCCATTCGAAACCGGCGCTTCCGCCGCGACGCTATCTACCATTTGCTGGTCGAGGACGAGGCCGGCGGGCTGCTGTCTTGCAAGTTTTTTCATGGCGGCTATCTCGAAGGACGGCTTAAGGCCGGCCAGCTTTTGATTCTTCACGGCAAGGCGGAAGTCGACCGGCTCAGGCCGGCGCGGCTGGAAATGATTAATCCGCAGATCGAACTGCTCGAGCGCGAAGAGACCGATTCGACGGAAATGGGACGCATCGTGCCGATTTACGAAGCGATTGGCACGATCGGCTCGAAGCAGATTCGGCGCGCGATGTATGCGGCGGTGCAACTCATCGATCCGCGCATGCCGGACGTTTTGCCGGAAAACCTGCGCGCGCGGCTGGGCTATCCGGCACGCGGCGAAGCTCTCCGGCACACCCATTTCCCGGAGCCGACGGAATCGCTCGATCGGCTGAACACGTTTCGCTCGCCCGCACAGCAGCGGCTGATCTTCGAGGAATTCTTTCTGTACCAGCTCAGCCTGGGCTTGGATCGTCACGCCACGCGGAAAGAAAACGCCATTGCGTTTCGCGTGCGCGAAGACCGCGTCCGCGAAGCGCTAAAACGCATCCTGCCGTTCAAACCAACGGAAGCACAGAAACGCGTGCTCGCGGAAATCGTCGCCGATCTGGAAAAGCCCGCGCCGATGAATCGGCTCCTGCAGGGCGACGTCGGCAGCGGAAAAACCATGGTCGCGTTCGAAGCCGCGGTGATTGCCATCGAGAACGGCACGCAGGCCGCGCTCATGGCGCCGACGGAGATTTTGGCGGTCCAGCATTTCCTTTCTGCGCGGCGGACTCTCGGCAAAGCCGGCTATCGCGCGGAATTGCTCATCAGCGGCCTGAAGCCCGCCGAAAAGCAAGCCTCGCTTGGACGCATTCGCACGGGAGAAGCTCAGCTGGTCATTGGCACGCATACACTGATCGAAGAGAATGTGGCGTTCGCGCGTCTCGGATTCCTGGCCATCGACGAGCAGCACCGCTTCGGTGTTCTGCAGCGCAAACGCCTGATGGACAAGGCCGCTTCGCACGGCCCTCGACCGCACGTTCTGGTGCTGACCGCAACGCCGATTCCGCGCACGCTGTCCCTCACGCTCTACGGCGATTTGGACGTTTCCGTGCTGGACGAGTTGCCGCCGGGGCGCACCCCCATCGTGACGCGCGTGACCAGCGAGAGGCATCTTCCCGGCGTATGGGAAGCTCTCCGCCGCGAAGTGGCGGCGGGTCATCAGGCTTATATCGTTTATCCGGTGATTGAAGAATCCAAGCTGGAGTTGAAAGCCGCCATCGAGGAATACGAGCGGCTTTCCAAAGAAGCTTTCCCCACGCTGAAACTGGGCCTCCTGCACGGCAGGCTTGCGAGCGAAGAGAAGGATGAAGTGATGCAGCGCTTCCACCGGAACGAAGTGCAAATTCTCGTGACCACTACGGTGGTGGAAGTCGGCGTGGATGTGCCGAACGCCACAGTGATGGTGATCGAGCATGCCGAGCGTTTCGGGCTCGCGCAGCTCCACCAGCTTCGCGGGCGCATCGGCCGAGGCGCCGAGAAGTCCCAGTGCATCCTGGTGGCGCCGTTTCGCATGACGGAGGAAGCGCGCGCGCGGCTCGACACCATGGTGCGCACCTCGAACGGCTTCGAAATCGCGGAAGCGGACCTCGAGCTGCGCGGCCCGGGGGAGTTTTTCGGAACGCGGCAGTCCGGAGAGCTGGGATTTCACATCGCCAACCCGCTGCGCGACAAGCACCTGCTCGAACTCGCGCGCAAAGAGGCCTTGGCCCTGGTCGAAGAGGGAACCCAGCGCCGAGAATTGCAGCGCGTTCTCGGGATGCTCCCGGGAGAGTGGCAGCGCCGCTATCATCTGGCCAAAGTAGGATAGCGGGGTTCTTGCCTATGCGCGTGATCGCCGGCACCTATCGCAGCCGCATTCTGAAGAGCCTTAAAGGCCTGGCCCTTCGCCCGACCAGCGACCGCCTGCGCGAGACCCTCTTCGACGTGCTGGGGAGGGATGTTTCCGGTTCGCGATTCCTCGACCTTTTTGCGGGAACGGGCGCGATTGGCATCGAGGCGCTCAGCCGCGGCGCCGCCGAAACCGTATTCGTGGAAAATCACGGGCCTGCCGCCGCGCTGATTCGCCGCAATCTCGAATCTCTCGACATTCGAAAGGGCGCGACCGTGCTTGCCGTGGATGCGCTTCACGGAATCGAAATGCTCGCCTCCAGGAAAAACGCCGGCATTTCAGGATTCCACTATATTTTCCTCGATCCTCCGTATGCGGCAGCTGACCAGTATGCTCGCGTGCTAGAATCTCTAGGTTCTGGGAATCTTCTTGCGCCCGGCGGCGTCCTGATCGCGGAGCACCGCCGCGGCTTCGATTTGCCGGAACAAGCGGGCGCATTCGAGTCCTACCGCGTTCTAAAGCAGGGCGATGCGGCCCTGAGTTTTTACCGCCGCGCGGCCACCGCAGGGTAATGTTTATCCTTGAGGAATACTCCCGGGCGTTCGTGGCCGCCGCAGGCAACGAACGCGCGTAACCTGGGAATCGAAAGGGATGTGCTTTTGAACCGATTTGGCTCGTTCGGCAGTATGGGACAGGCGACCGCCGCCGCACCCGCCAAGGTGCGTTTGCCCGCGGGCCGCGCGCCACAACTGGACATTGCCTGGGGAAGTTTTCACCAAGGCTTCGGCAGCAGCCTGGGCGTGCTCCTGCGCAAATCACCGGTACCCAAGAATTTCTCAATCGAAGGATTCTTCAAGTACTGTTGGATTGAAAGCAAGGTGCCGCGCCGCGCCGTGATCGCTGCGGCTTTGTGGCACATCGTTTTTTTCGTGCTGCCGTATCCGCGGCTCCCGGCTCGAGCGCACCATAATCCCTCTTTCAACAACGTCGAACTTTCCTGGTCGGGACCGATCAACGATTTGCCGCTGCTCGAAATGAAAGCGCCCAAGCCCGAGCCAAGCCCGCCCGGCGAGCCCGCGAAACCTCCGGCGCCAGAAGGTGCCGATGCCTTCCACCCGCGGCAGCACATTTCGAGCGACCCGGTGCATCCGAATCATCCGCGGCAGACGCTCATCAATTCCGCGGCACCGCCCGCGCCGCCTAAAATCCTTCCGAACCTGCCGAACATGGTTGAGATCCAGGACATGCCCGGCCCGGCGCGGCCGCGGCTGGAAATCAGCCAGGAGGCGCTCGCCAAGCTGCATCCGAAGCAGCGCCAAATAGCCACGGTGACGAACGCGCCTCCGCCGGACGTGCCGGCTTTCGACGAGAAGCTGGGCGCGATCGAAACGATCTCGACGCCCAACGGACCGAAGCGGCCGAATCTCGAATTGAACGGAGGAGCTCAGCCGCTCATTGCCAGCAAAGCGCAAGCCGGCATTGCGGCGCCTCCGCCGGAGGTTGGCGCAACGGAACTAGCCGGCAATCCCTCGACACTCGTGGCTCTCTCGGCGGCCCCGGCTCCGCCGGCGCCGGTGACGCCGCCAGAAGGAAACCTCGCCGCGCGGGTTTCTATTTCGCCCGAAGGCAACAAACCCGGCGTGCCGGGTGGAGCGCCAAAAGCAGCTGCCGGCGCGGTTGGCGGCGCGGGGACGAGCGGAGGAGCAACAAACGCAGGAAATAATGGCGTCGACGTGAGCATCCGCGGCGGGAATCCTCCCGCGAACAAAGGAATGTCCGGCCTCGGCGAAGCGGCAAAAATCGGCGCGCCAACACCGCATACGCTCATCACTCGGCCCGAGCCGCACGCCGACGAACCGGCAAGGACGGCCCCGCCCAACTTCGCAGCCCTTCCGCCAGGCGCCAAACCCGAGCTGATTTTTGCTTCGAAGAGAATTTACAAGATGCAAATCGACATGCCGAACCTGAACAGCGCGACGGGAAGCTGGATCCTGAGTTTTACCGAGCTGCTCTCGACCTCCGACGCACCACACCTGGCTTCCTCGGATTTGTCCGGGCCATCCCCTGTCCGCAAAGTCGACCCGAAATACCCGCCGACACTGGTCAACGAACACGTGGAGGGCGAAGTGATCCTCTACGCCGTAATTCGCCGCGACGGCTCGGTCGACAGCATCCAGCTGGTTAGCGGGCTAGACGAGGAACTCGACAAGAATGCCATGAATGCTCTCGGCCAGTGGAAGTTCCGACCGGCGACGCGGCATGGGGAGCCGGTCGAGCTCGAGGCCATTGTGCACATCCCGTTTCACGCCCCGGACGATCGATAACCCGTTTCCGCCAGGCAAAGGTGCTGAGGCTAAGCGGCGGTTTTTATCTCCAACGCCGGCCGCACAACAAGTCGTTCCGATGATTCACCTTCCGGACGTCAGCGCCACGATCGAACAACTCCCTTGGGTTTAAATTGCGCGCAACGCCTTAAGCGCCGAGTCGAATTCGTGGAAGACGTTCACGACCGGTTCTGCGGCATGCGCGAGTTCATCCTTCCTGACATCAACCGATTCTCAGATCACCTGCGGACAACCCATGCGCAAAATAGCCAAATAACTCGCATAGGGAAGAGAGTTGCTTGAGCTTACGCGCGCCCTTCGGCGAGCTTCACTAAAGCGTAGAGCGCCTGATTGACGGGTGTGGGGACGCCGAGTTCCGCGGCGCGACGCGAAACGTAGCCGTTCAGCGAGTCGATCTCCGTGCGTTTGCCGCGGTTCATGTCCTGGGCGGTGGAAGAAAGAGCCCCCGCCATTTGCGTAGCAATTTTCAATGCGCCGGCGAGCGCCGCTTTCGGGTCTTCCAGTTCCGGAGGATGGATCCCGGCGGCTCGGGCCACCGCGAGCACTTCGTAGACGGCCGTCTCAACCACTTTCCAGGCGTCGGCGCTTCCGGCAATGTGTCCGTAGTTCGCGCGGCCAAGCGCCGAGACGGCATTCAGCGCGCAATTCCACACCAGCTTGGTCCAAAGCTCGCCTTCAATGTTTTCCGAGATGCGGCAGGGAATATTCGCGCGAGAAAAGAGCATGGCAATGCCCTCGGTTTTTGAGTTCTTCGGACCAACAATCAAGTCGCCCCGGCCGACGTGTTTTACGCGGCCCGGTTCAGGGACCGAGGCGGCGACGTAGACCACGCTGGGAAGCGCCTCGATCGCGGCGGCGGCGCGAATTTGTTCCGCATTGTCGACGCCGTTTTGCATGCTCACGACCAGCGCACCGTTTACGAGGTGCGGCGCGATCGCGCGGGCGGTCGGCGCGTTATCCGTGGTCTTGACGCAAAACAGCACGACTTCTGCGCCGTCCACGGCGGCCATCTCGTTGGATGCTTCGACGCGGACTTTCTCTTGCAGCTGAAGCGTATCGAGAAAGAGCCCGCCTTTCTTGACGGCCTCGACGAAGGCAGGCCGCCCGATCAGGACGACCGGCGCGCCCGCGCGGGCCAGCAAACCTCCGAAATATCCGCCGACGGCGCCCGCGCCGACAACGGCAATCCTGGGCCACGGTTCGGATTCGCTCATGGAGTGATCACGCTGACGAGGCGGTCGATGTCGCGTTCGGTATTGTACAGGTGCGGAGAGACCCGAATGTTGCCTTCACGCAAGCTGACGATGACGTTTTCCTTGCGCAGGCGCTGGTAGAGCTCGCCGGTACTTTCTCGGCTGCGCGCCGAAAAGCAGCCATACGGCCCGCGCTCGGCCGCGTCGAGCGGGCTCGCCGGAACACAGCGATCCTTGGGAAGACGGTCAAACATGAAATCGATGAGCTTGCGATTGTGTGCCGCGACGCGCTCCGGCCCCATGCGTGCGACCAATTCCACGGAAGCGTCCATGGCCGCCAGGTTGAAATTGAAATAGCTGGCCCACTCGGGAGCGTCCCAGCGTTTGGCATGCGGCCCGGGCCTGGGATCATCGAAATGCAGCGAGGAAAAATTGTCCGCACCCTGGACCGCCATCCAGTAGAACGGTCCGGGACGAGCACCGGGAAGATGCTCGCTCTTCACCCAGAAGAATCCCGTCCCGTACGGGCTAAGCAGCCACTTGTACCCGGCGCAGACGAGAAAATCGGCGCCCAGTTGCCGCACGTCCATGGGCATTGCCCCGCAACACTGGCTCACATCGAGAAGCAGGAGAGCGCCTTGCTGGTGGCACGCCCGAGCGACGCGCGGCGCATCCAGCAGCGAGCCGTCGTCGTAGCGCACCAGGCTCACGGAAACGATGCGCGTTCTTGGCGTCATCGCCCGAATCAAATCGTCGACCGAAATGAATCGCTCCTTCGGCCGGACGATCTTCACCTTCAAGCCTTCGCGCTCTTCCATGGGCTTCCAGCAGGTGTATTGCAATGGAAACTCACCCTTGGCGAGTACCACCTCGTCGCCCGGATTCCACTTGAGCGCGTAGGCCACGGCTGCCGCGCCTGCGCTCGCTCCGCTGGTGAGTGCAATCTCCTCGGGCTTGCCTCCGATGAGTCGCGCAATGTTTTCCCGGATGCGGTTGGGCACTTCGAAATACGTAGCGTCGGTTTTGTGATGCGGGAATTTCTTGGCCTCGAGCGCAGCTTCGACAGCCCTGATCGAAACACGGGGAAGCGGCGATTGGCCCGCCAGGTTCAAATACGTGGCGTCTTCAAATTCGAACCACTCCTCCCGCCAGTCGGTTTGAGCAGAGGTCGTGCTGGAGGCCATGGAGGGCTCCTTTCCGGAGACACGAACCGGACACAAGAGCTTAGATTCGCAGCGATGAAGTCGGGTACAACGTCCAAATTGGGCAAATTGGGGCGCGCGCCGGAGGACGTACGGTGATGATCCATGTCTTCCGGAGCGGCACAACCTGGTGCGGGTTCAAATCCTAACTAGGCAAGGGCTTCGCCCTTGATATCCCTGCGGGATATGGAAGTCAGCAGTCAGGATTCAGAAGCCAGAATGGCAGACGCATAAGCGTTGAGCAAGCGGCTGACTTCTTCCAGTAAAGTTGTCAGACTGCCGGT
>WNEP01000594.1_pt1 | contig 24814 bp, 19 predicted proteins | sample 5399961 | NCBI WGS metagenome assembly WNEP01 (sample SAMN13153329, study PRJNA577476) | soil metagenome | isolation source: 20 cm grassland meadow soil pre-rain plot 5 | place: USA:California | collected 2015-09-08 | reverse complement strand
TGGCCTCAGTCTTTCGCGGAAAGTTTTGCGACGCCATACTGCCGAATAGAAGAGCAGTCGCTTTCAAGAAGGAACAGGTCATCTACGACGTGGGGGATACGGCGCGAGATTTCTTTTTTCTGCAGCGTGGATTTGTAAGAGTCGGAACGATTACGTCCGACGGCCACGAACTCATCTACGATGTCCGCAAGGCCGGAGACGTCGTCGGCGAACTGTGCGCGTACGAGGTGCGGCGTCTGGATCGAGCCGTGGCGCTCGAGCCAGCAGCGGCCATCCCCGTGCCATTCGACGAGGTAATGGAAGCCGTGCGCGAACGACCTGACTTGCTGACACGACTCGTTGACGTCTTCTGCCGCGCGCTGAGTGAGGCCTATGCACAAGTGAACACTTTGGCGGTGGACGACACAGCTCATCGGCTGGCCAAAGTGCTGCTGAAACTGGCGACCAAGATAGGTCAGCACGCGGGGTCCGAGGTCGAGATTCCCACGTATCTTACGCAAGAAGAAATCGCGCAGATGGTGGCTGTACGCCGGGAGAGAATCTCAACAGCGCTGAATTTTTTTCGCCGTAAACGCCTGATTCAGTATACCAATCATGGGCACCTGGTGCTGAATGTGAGTGCCCTGGAAAGTTATGCCAGTTGACAGCGGAGCCAGCGCCGGGCCGCCACCGAGTTGCAGTGACTAACTCCCAGGCGGCGGGGCCGCAGCTGTACGGGATCAGCTGAGCGCGACCCGCAGCGCCGGCCGCGCTATCCGCGGCCGCGCCATCCGCGACCGCGCCGCGGCTCACGCCGCCTGGCTCGCGCCGAGCGGCTTCTCCCCGCTCACGCTCTCGAGCACCCGCGCCACCGCGTGCACGGTCGCGGCGATCCGCACCGCGCTCTGCACGGCTTCGCGCTCGAGGCCGTGCTGGCGGAGCTGGCGCTCGTGGGAGGCGACACAGGTTCCGCAGCCGTTGATGGCCGAGACCGCGAGCGCGAGCAGCTCGAAGTCGGCCCTCGCGATGCCGGGGCTGCCGATCACGTTCATGCGCAGCCGCGCCGGGAGCTGCGCGTACTCCGCATCCTCCACCAGGTGAAGAAAGCGGTAGTAGACGTTGTTCATCGCCATGATGCTCGCTGCGGCGTGCGCGGCGCTCACGTGCGCGGCATCGAGGTGCCGTGCGGCGAGCGCCTGGAGTCGTAAGCTGAACGAGGGGTTGCGGGAGGCGGCGGCGGCGGCCAGCGCCACCGCCCAGATCTGCCGCTCGCTCAAGCCCGGGGCGCCCGCCGGGGTCAGCACCGTGCCGAGATTCAACTGCAGATCGCGTGCGTAGCCCGGCAGCGCGTCGCGAATGTTCTCGAGGGTCATCATGTCAGGCCGCCTTCAGGGTCTCTTCGCCTTTCTGCCAGTTGCAGGGGCACAGCTCGTCGGTCTGCAGCGCATCGAGCACGCGGAGCACCTCCTCGGGGCTGCGGCCGACGTTGAGGTCGGTGACGTAGACGAAGCGGATGATCCGCTGCGGATCCACGATGAAGGTGGCGCGTTGCGCCACGCCGGCCTCGGGGTCGAGGATGCCGAGCGCGCCCGTGAGCTCCCGCTTGACGTCGGCGAGCATGGGGAAGGGGAGGGACTTCAGCTCCTCCTTCTCGCGCCGCCAGGCGAGGTGCACGTACTCGCTGTCGATGCTCACGCCGAGGAGCTGCGCGTCGCGCGCCCGGAATTCCTTCTCGAGCCGGCCGAAGGCGGCGATCTCGGTGGGACAGACGAAGGTGAAGTCCTTCGGCCAGAAGAACACCACCTGCCACTTGCCGGTGAAGCTCTCGTGGGTGAGGGGCTGGAACGCGCTCTCGACGTCGTTCGATACGACGCCGGTGAGCGCAAACTGCGGAAAGCGATGACCGACGCCTAGCATGGGCAGGAGCTCCTTTAAGGTGCGGGGCGGATATCGGCCCCGTGACGGCGCTCAGGATGAGGCCCGGTCTGCTATCATTCCAATCGATTGATTTTATGAATTCGATAGACCCTGTGTATCTCGAGCCATGGATCTGAAGCTCAAGGACCTGCGCTATCTCGTGGCCGTGGCGGACCTGCGCCATTTCGGGCGGGCCGCCGCGCGCTGCTTCGTCAGCCAGCCGACCCTCTCGGCGCAGCTGAAGAAGCTCGAGCAGTCTCTCGGCCTGCAGCTGATCGAGCGCGCGCCCAACAACGTGTCCCTCACCGCGGCCGGGGAGGAGATCGTGGCGCGCGCGCGGCGCATCATCGAGGCGAGCGACGAGGTGGTGGCGCTCGCGCGCAGCCAGCGCGACCCGCTCGCTGGCCCCTTGCGCCTGGCGCTGCTGCCGACCATCGGCCCCTACCTGCTGCCGCGCGTGGCTCCCGCGATCCGCCGCGCGCTGCCGCGCCTCGAGCTGCGACTCTACGAGTACCAGACGGCGCCGATGCTCGAGCGGCTGCGCGGCGGGGAGCTCGACGTCGGGATCCTGGCGCTCCCGGTGGAGCTCGACGGACTCGAGTCGCACGAGCTCTACCGCGAGGCTTTCGTGGTGGCGCTGCCCGAGCGTCACCCGCTCGCGGCGCACGAGACGCTGCGCGTCGCGGACTTGAAGGGCGAGACGCTGCTGCTGCTCGAGGACGGGCATTGCCTGCGCGATCAGGCGCTCGAGGTGTGCAGCCGCGCCGGGGTGCGCGAGCCGCAGGACTTTCGCGCCACGAGCCTCGAGACGCTCCGCCAGATGGTGGCGACGGGCGCCGGCGTGACGCTGCTGCCGGAGCTCGCGGTGCGCGGCGCCTACCGCGGCGCGCGCGGCGTCGCGCTGCGCCCCTTTGCGAGGCCCGCGCCGGTGCGTCACGTCGGCGCCGTGTGGCGCAAGACGAGCGCGCGGCGGGCGGCGATCGATGCATTGGCCAAGCTCATCGCCGAGCACGCCCCGTGAGCGCCCCCGCCTCACCGAGTCCCCTCGAGCTGACGGCATCCGACGGGCGCACCCTCGCGGGACTCGTGCTCGAAGCCCCCGGTGCGCGCGGAGCGCTCGCGATCAACGGCGCCACCGGCTTCAGGCGCGAGTTCTATCTCAAGTTCGCCGTCTACTGCGCGCGGCGCGGCTATCACGCCCTGGTCTACGACTACCGCGGCATCGGCGCCTCGGCCCGCCGGCCGCTCGCCGCGGAGGAAGCGCGCATGAGCGACTGGGGGCGGCTCGACATGCCGGCCGCGCTCGCCACGCTCGCCGCGCGCTTCGCGCCGCTGCCGCTCGCGACGCTCGGGCACAGCGTCGGCGGGCAGCTGCTCGGCTGCATGCCCAATCATGCGCTGGCGCGCGCGCACGTGCTGGTCGCGACCTCGACCGGCTACTGGCGCCGCCAGCGCGCGCCGTTCCGTTACCTGGCGCTCGGCTTCTGGAAGCTCCACGGCCCGCTGATGCTGCAGCTCGTGGGGTACGTGCCACAGGGGCTCCTGTGGCCCGGCGAATCACTGCCGCGCGGCGTGTTCCTGCAGTGGCGCAAGTGGTGCCTCGATGCTGCGCCCTTCGGCCCCGGGCTCGATGAGGAGCTGCGCGACAGCCGCTACGCGGAGGTGCGCGCGCCGCTCCTCTCGCTGAGCTTCAGCGACGATCCGATCGCAACCCCTGCGGCCGTCGAGGCGCTGCTCGCCTCATACTCCAACGCGCAGATCGAGCGGCGCTGGATCCGTCCGCGCGAGGCGGGCGTGCGCCACATCGGTCATCACGGCTTCTTCTCCGAGCGTCATCGCGACTCGCTGTGGTGCGCGGCTCTCGACTGGATCGACGCGCGCTGCGCCTGAGCGCCGCGGGCGTCGGCGACGGCGGCGGAAGGTGCGACTCGCGGCGCGAGGCGCGCCCGGCGCGCGAGCGCGATTGCCGCGAGCACCACCGCGCCGCCGGCGATCTGCACCGGCGCCAGCCGCTCCCCGAGGAGCAGCCACGCGTACACGCCGGCGGCGACTACCTGCACGTACAGGCCCACCGCGCCGAAGGTGGCGGGCAGATGCGCCAGCGCGTAGGCGATCAGGCCCTGTCCGAGCACCTGGGCCGTCATCGCACAGCCGAGGAGCACCCACCAGCCCGCAGCCGTCGCGGGCAGGAACTTCTGCAGCAGCGCGAGCGGCAGAAGGATCAGCGTGAACACGAGCGTCGAGGCGAACATGACGATGCCGGTGCCGTATCGGCCGCGCAGGCGCGCGACCGCGAGAATATAAGCCGCGTAGAAGCAGGCGGTGCCGAGCCCGAGCGCGTCGCCGAGCAGCGCATGGCTGCCACCGCCGAGCTTCGGCGCGAGGATCAGCAGCATCCCGCCGAAGGCGAGAGCGAGCGCGAGCAGGAACGGCAGTCGCGGGCGCTCGCCCCAGAGCGCCCAGGCAAACAGCGTCACCAGCATCGGTGCGCAGTTGGCCTCGAGCGACGAGGCGGCCACGGAGGTCAACATGAGCGAGGCGTGCCACAGCGCCAGGTCGCCGGCGAAGAACACGCCCGCCCACACGAGCAGCGGCTCGCGCAGGCTCGCCGCGGCCACGCCCGGGGCGGCGGCCGGCGAGACACGATGGCGCCGCTCGAGCCATGCCCACACCGCGAGCGGCGGCAACGCGAGGCAGCCGCGCCAGAAAGCGGTCGCGGTCGGCCCGGTTTCCGACACCCGCACGAAGATCCCGGAGCTGCCGATGGCGAGCGCGCCCGCGAGGAGCGCGATCAGGCCGGGAAATTCCGGTCGCTTGGATTGGTGCGGCATGGGGGCGGCGGCGCGAAGCTGCGCATCATAGTCGGTCGGCCTGAAAGGCGTCTGGCATAATCGCGCGACGCGTGGTCTCACTCGACTCACCGCTCGATCACGTCACCCCCTACGACCGCTTCGCCTGGAGCGATGCGCAGATCGAGACGTGGCTCGCGAGCGGGGAACGCCGGCAGGAGCTCACCGCCTACTTCGGCGCCGGCGAGTATCGGGCTCTCGCTGCGCTCGCGAAGCGCGTGCGCAAGGCGCCGCCCGCCGCTGCGGGGCTGCGCGTGCTCATCGTGCCGGGCGTCATGGGCTCGCAGCTCGGGCTTGCGCGCCGGCCGCCGCTGCCGCACGACATCGTGTGGCTCGACCCCATCGATATTCAGCTGGGGCGCCTCGCGACGCTGCGCCTGCCGGGGCCGGCGCCGATCGTGCCGCTCGGGGTCGTGCTCTACTCCTACCTGCGGCTGAAGTTGTACCTGCGCGCCCACGGCTTCGCGGCCGAGTTCCATGACTACGACTGGCGGCTGCCGGTGTCGCAGCTCGGGGCCGGGCTCGTCGAGCGCGTGCGGGCCGGCGGGGCGGCGCGCGTCGCGATCGTGGCGCACAGCATGGGCGGGCTCATCGCCCGTGCCGCGCTCTCGCTCGCGAGCCTCGGCAACGTCGAGCGTCTGGTGTTTCTCGGAACGCCTCACGGCGGCTCGTTCGCGGCCGTGCAGGCGCTGCGCGGCACCTATGTCGTGGTGCGCAAGGTGGCGCGACTCGCGCTGCGCGCGTCCGCAGAGACTCTCGCCGCGGAAGTCTTCAACACGTTCCCGAGCCTCTACGAGCTGCTGCCCGCGCCGCCTTCAGGCGCCGGCGGCCCCGATGTGTTCGATCCCGGCAGCTGGCCCGGCGCAGGCCCCAAGCCCCGCCCGGAGCTGCTCGAGGCGGCGCTCGCGGCCCGCGCGCGGCTCGCCGGCCCGGATGGGCGGTGGATCTCGATCGTGGGCGTGGATCAGAAAACCGTCACGGGCATCGAGCGGCGGCACGATGACTTCGTCTACACCCTGACACGGCACGGGGACGGCACCGTGCCCGCCTCGAGCGCCGCGCTCGAGGGGACGCCGAGCGCTTACGCCCGCGTGGCGCACAGCAATCTGACACGCGATCCGCTCGTGGCCGCGGCGGTGGTGGATCTGCTGCGAGACGGCTCGACGACGCGCCTGCCCTCGAGCTGGCGCGGCGACAGCGGCGCGAGCGCCGAGGTGAGCGACGCGCAGCTGCGCGGCACGCACACCGAGAAAGTCGACTGGGCCGCGCTCACCCCGCAGGCGCGGCGCCTTTACCTGCAGAACCTGAACGAGCCGCCGCGCCGGACGCCGCGGGTCGTGAGCCCGCCGCCTGGCCCGACCTCGTGACCTCGTGATCTCCCTTACGCGAACGCCCGCGCGATCGCCTCGCGCTGGCGCGCATCGGGCAGTCGCCCGCGGCCGCCGGCGAGGTTGTCCGCGAGGTGCGACGCCTTCGCCGTCGCCGGAATGATGCAGGTGACCGCTGGGTGGGCTGCGATGAATTTGAGGGCGAGCTGGCCCCAGCTCGCCGCATCGAGCTCGCCGGCCCACGCGGGCAGCGCCTTGCCGCGCACCGTCCCGAACAGCGCGCCGTCCTCGAACGGACGATTGACGAGCGCCGCGACCCCGCGGTCCGCCGCGACCGGCAGCAGCTCCTTCTCGGCAGCGCGCGTGAGCGGGGAGTAGTTGAACTGCACGAAGTCGAGCTTTTCCCGCTTCAGCACCTTGACGAGCTCGGGTTGGGCGCCGACCGTGTAGTGCGTGACACCGATGTAACGCACACGGCCGGCGTCCTTCCATTCCCGCAGCGTCTTCAGGTGCGTCTCGAGATCGAGGAGATTGTGCACCTGGATCAGATCGAGCCGCGCGGTCTTGAGCAGCTCCCCCGAGCGCGTCATCTGCTCGCGGCCTTCGCGCGCGCCGCGCGTCCACACCTTGGTGGCGAGAAACGCCCGCTGGTGCATGTCGGGCGTCATGAGCCCGCCCAGCACCTTTTCGGCGCTCGAGTACATCGGCGAGGTGTCGATCAGGCGCGCGCCGGAGGCGAAGAACGACTCGAGCACTTCCCGGAGCGGCGCGCGCTCGGCGGCGGACTCCCCGACCTCGAAGGTCCGCGAGGTTCCAAGTCCGATGACGGGAATCTCCTCGCCGCTCGCGGGAATCCTCCGCCGGATGAGCGCTTCGCCCGGGCTCACCGCGCCGGCGCGCGATGCCATGGCCGCGGCCGCCACCAGGGTAATCCCTCCCATGAGCAGCTCTCGTCGGTTCATCCCTGCCTCCGCCGCCATGCCTGCGATGTTCGCACGCGGCGGCGGGGCGCGTCCGCTAGATGAGCGCGGCGTCGGTCTCGGCCACGCTAGCGCCGCCCCCTTCGACCACGCGAGCGAGCGCCGCCGCGGTGGGCAGCACCTGCGCGGCGTAGAAGGCGGCGGTGCGGATCTTGGCGGCGTAGAACGCGCTCTCGGGACCGCCGACCTTCGCCGCGGCGATCGCCGCCGACTTCGCGAGCAGCCAGCCGCCGATCACGTAGCCGCACAGTTTCAGGTACGGCACGGACACCGCCAGGCCCACCTCGGGTCGCGAGGCGAGGGTGCGCAGCAGCGCCTGGGTCGCGCTCTTCAAGGCAGCCACCGCTCCGAGCGCCGCCTCACGCACTGCGAGTACGGCCGGGTCACCGCTCTCGAGCGAGCGCAGCTCGCGCTCCATCTCCGCGATCAGCTCGCCGATCGCCGCCCCGCGATCGCGCCCGAGCTTGCGGCCGATGAGATCGTTCCCCTGGATGCCGGTGGTGCCTTCGTAAATGGTGGTGATGCGCACGTCGCGCACGTACTGCGCGGCGCCGGTCTCCTCGATGTAACCCATGCCGCCGTGGACCTGCACGCCGGTGGCGGCCACCTCGTTGCCGATCTCGGTGCACCAGCCCTTGACGATCGGCGTGAGCAGCTCGCCCCGGGCCTGCGCGGTGCGACGCACTTTGCCGTCAGCGCTGTGGGCGGCGAGGTCGAACTGAAAGGCGGCGTAGAGCGTGAGCGCGCGGGAGGCCTCGGTCTGTGACTTCATCGTGAGGAGCATGCGCTTCACGTCCGGATGCTGGATGATCGGAACCGGGCCTGCTCCTGCCGCGAGGGGGGCCTTGCCCTGCAGGCGCGTGCGCGCCCACTCGGTGGCGCGCTGCAGGGCGCGCTCGCCGACCGCGTAGCCCTCGCTCCCCACCGAGAGTCGCGCGCTGTTCATCATGATGAACATGTACTCGAGCCCGCGGCCGGGCTCGCCCACCAGATCCGCCAGCGCACCCTGCTTCTCACCGAAGGCGAGCACGCAGGTCGGACTCGCGTGGATGCCGAGCTTGTGCTCGATCGAGAGGCAGCGCACGTCGTTGCGCGCGCCGAGCGAGCCGTCGGCGTTCACGAGCACCTTGGGCACGACGAACAGCGAGATGCCCCTGACGCCGGCGGGCGCGCCCTCGATGCGCGCGAGCACCATGTGCAGCGTGTTGGGGGTAAGATCGTGATCGCCCCAGGTGATGAAGATCTTTTGCCCGAAGAGCCGGTAGCGGTCACCGTCCGGCACGGCGCGCGTGCGCACCAGGCCGAGATCCGAGCCGGCCTGCGGCTCGGTGAGCACCATGGTGCCCGTCCACTCGCCGCTGATCATCCGCTTCAGGTAGCGCTCCTTCTGCGTCGCCGAGCCGCACAGCTCGAGCGCGTGCACCGCCCCGTGCGTCAGCATCGGACCCAGCTTGAAGGCGAGACAGGCCGAGCCCCAGAACTCTCCGGCCGCGGTCACCAGCGCGCGGGGTGCGGGGTGGCCGCCGAACTTCGGATCCGCACCGAGCGCGGTCCAGCCGCCCGCCGCGAACTGGCGGTAGGCATCGCGAAAGCCCGGGGCCGTGACGACACCGTCGGGGGTCCAGCGCGCCCCGTGCAGGTCGCCCGGACGGTTGAGGGGCTCGAGCACGCCCTCGGCGAAGCGCGCCGCCTCTTCGAGCACCGAGCGCGCCAGCTCATCGGAATAGTCCGCGAGCTCGGGGGAAGCGGCGAGGCTGCCCGCGCCGAGAAGCTCCTCCAGCACGAAGCGCATTTCTCGTACAGGCGCACGATACATGGTCGGTGCCCCCTTGGACGCCCCGGTTAGTGTAGCGGGTGGGCGGGCCGCGGCCCGACCTCAGTGCGGCGCGAAGTCCTGCGTGCTCGGGTGCATCGGCGGCGGGCGCACGGGAACGGGCAGCGCCAGCGCGGGCACGATGTTTGCGGCCAGAAAGTCGACGAACTGCTGCACCCGGGGATCGGACTCGAGCGCCGCCGGATACAGGGCGTAGAGAGCGGCCGCTGGCGGCACGATCCACTCGGACAGCACCGGTTTCAGCCGTCCGGTCGCCAGCCCCTGCCGGCACAGGAACTCCGGGAGAAGCCCCACACCGAGGCCCGCGGCCGTGGCGGCGTGCAGCACCGCCGGGTCATCGACGGCGAGCTTCGGGCGCAGCGGCACCTCGGCGCGCTGCGTCCCGCGCTCGAGCAGCAGCCGAAACTCGGGCAGCAGGGCGGCGTCGGGCGTGAGGAGGTCGTGGCCGCGCAGATCGTCCGGGCGCTCAGGCTGGCCCCGCCGCTGCAGATAGGCAGGGGTCGCACAGAGCAGTGCGGGAGGCGCGCCGAGCAGCCGCTGCCGGGTGCTCCCGTCCGCGGGCGGACGGGTGCGGATCGCGACATCCCAGGCGCCCTCGGTTAACTGCTCGGCATCGAGCGCCACCTCGAGCGGCACGTGCGCGAACGCCTCGAGAAACCGCGGCACCAGCGGCGAGAGCAGCACCCGCCCGTAGGTGGGATCGGCGACCACGCGCAGCGGCCGCGCCTCGGGCTCCCTGAGCTTGGCGATCGCCGCGCGGGCGGCGTCGGTCTCCTCGCCGATCCGCCTGGCATGCGGGTACAGCAGCCGCCCTGCCGAGGTGAGCGCGATGCGCCGTGTGGTGCGCTCGAGCACCCGCACGCCAAGGATCTTTTCGAGGTCGGCCACGGCACGGCTGACCGCCGCCTTGGGAACCGCCAGCGCACGCGCCGCCGCCGAGAAGCCATTGAGATCCACCACCTTGGCGAGCATGGCGAGCTGAGCCGGTGTCCAGATCAGGTTCATGACAGCCTCAATCAGGCGTTCGGGGAGCCGTATTGTTTCATCAGAGCTCGGTGGGCGCCACCTTAGGCCCGCGTAAGCGGATAAACTCACGCGCCCTCGGGCCAGACCGGCCGGCACTAGGCAAGGAGACTCTCTCATGAAGATCTCGATGCAGGCGCTCTCGGTGGAAGTGTTCGCGACCACTCTCGGAAATCTCTCCTCGATCCTCGAGAAGGGATTGGCGCACGCCACGCAGCGCAAGTTCGACCCGGCAGTGCTGCTCGCTGCGCGCCTGGCACCCGACATGTTGCCGCTGACGCGGCAGGTGCAGATCGCCTGCGACCTCGCCAAGAATTCCGTCGCGCGGCTCGCCGCTCAGGAGCCGCCGCGCTTCGAGGACAACGAGACCTCCTTCGAGCAGCTGCGCCTCCGTATCGCGCGCGTGATCGACTACCTGAAGAGCGTGCCGGCGGACGCGCTCGCGGGCTCGGAGACACGCGACATCAGGGTGCCCACGGGGCAGCGCGCCTACGAGTTCAAGGGGCTGGAGTTTCTGCAGCGCTGGGCGATCCCCAACGTGTTTTTTCACGTCACGACCGCGTACGCGATCCTGCGGCATAACGGCGTCGAGCTCGGCAAACGCGACTTCCTCGGTGCGCTGCGCGAGGTGTAAGCACATAGCTCCCGGGCGCCGAGACCAATATGACAAACGGCGGGTGCCGACCGTCGCTGTTTGCAAACAGAACGCGAGAGAAATCACGGCGCCGCCCGCGCCGGACTGCCACTCTTATTGTTACTCAAGGCGGGCGCCGAGCCTGCCGGCGCTCTTTAGTCCCGCACAGGAAGCTCCCTTGCGCAACAAAGCGATGGCCGCACGCCCGCCAGCGAACCCACCAGTTCTCGCGGTCGTGCCCACGCCCGCCACGCCGGCCACCGTGCCGGCGCTCGGGCAGCAGCTGCGCGACGTGCTGCAGGGCCGGCGCCTGCATTCGGTCTCGGTCTCCGATCATGAGGCGAACGTGCTGTGGCTCAGCGAGGGCGCGCTGATCGGCCCCGATGAGCACGGGCTGGTGATCGAGGGCCTCCAGGCCCTCGCCGCGGAACCGGCGAGGCGCTGCTACGAGACCGTTCTCGAAGACGGGCGTTTTGGTCTGCTCCTGCCGGTGCGCTCGCCAGGCGGCGATCTCCTCGGCGTCGCCATGGTCCTCGCTGACAGCAAGGCCATCGGCGACGATACGCAGGAGCGGCTGATGGCGGCACCGGTGCGCGCCATCATGCAGCGCCTCGCCGTGCTCATGAAGCCCGGGGCCCCGCCGGCCGGGGGCCGCGCGAGCCGCGGCGGACAGGTCACTGCACCGGCTGCGTCGACCGACGATCTGACGGAGGAGGAGCTCGCGCTCCTCGAGCTCGTTCCGGATATCGAGCCGCCCGGGCCGCCGCCGCGCGTACAGCCTCCACCTCGCGCCGCCGCCGCGCCGGCCGCCCCGCTGCAGAAGCCCGCCGCGGCGCGCGCCGTCGTGATCGCCCAGGCCATCTCACCCAAGCAGGTGGACGACATTCTCGAGTTCGATCTCTCCCCCGCGAAGAGCCCGTCGCCGTCCCCGCGGCGACCGACCGGCTCCGCGGCACGATCGAAGATCGACACCCAGACCGACATGATGACTCTCGAGTTCATCCTCGAGGAACCGACCGCAGCGCCCGACGCGCCGTCCACGGCGCTCGCTGCGACCACGGCGCCCGCTGCGACCGCGGCGCCCGCCCCCGCCGCGGCGCTCGCACCCCCCGCGCGGTCCACAGCGTCCACGCCCACTGCGCGGCCCGTAACATCCGAGGCGGCCGCGCCCCGCGCGGCACCGGCCGCACCGGCGGTATCCGCCCCGCGGCGGGAAGCTGCCCCGTCCGCGGAGCCTCCGGCGGAGGCAGCGCCACAGGATGATCCCCACCTGGCACTCGAGGTGCTGCCGTACGTGAAGCTGCGCTCCGGGGGGCAGACCCGCCGCTTTCAGATCCAGGCGCGACTCTCGCCGCGCGCCGCGCAGTCCGACCCGGCGGTGCTGGATCTGCTGATCGTGCAGCGCGTCGTCGGCTGGCTTGCCGCGCATCGCACGGTGTGGAACTCCCAGCCCACGAGCTTCACCATCAATCTCTCGATCGCGACGCTCGAGGACGAGCGCTTCGCACAGAAAGTGTCGGCGGAGCTCAACGCGCACGGGATCGCCGCCGAGACGCTCGGGTTCGAGATCGCGGAGGCGCTCGCCACGCAGCGTCGCGCGCAGGTCGAGCGCTTCATCGCCCAGTGCGACAAGCTGGGCAATCCGGTGGTGATCGATGATTTCTCCTTCGATTCGCAGGTGCTGCCGCTGCTGCGCTCCAAGGCGGTGCGGCTGGTGAAGATCGATCCCAGGCTCACCGCCTCGGCGCTCAAGGACAAGTTCTGCCAGGCGCTCGTGGTCGCGACCGTGCAGGCGGCGAAGGTGCTCGGGATTCATTGCGCCGCCAAGCGGGTCGATAACCAGGCGGCGGCGCAGTGGCTCGGCGCAATCGGCTGCGACCTGGCGCAGGGTGCGGCGCTCTCCGGCACGAAATCGCTCGAGACGCTCCTCACCTCGCCCGACGCGACGGGGCTGACGACCCACGCCAACCGCCAGAAACTGTTTAACGATCAATAACTTGAAGAACTCGGGCGCCGCGGTCATCCCGCCGCGGCTTCCAAACCCGGCTGCGACGAGACGAGGCGGCGGCGCGCCCACTTAAGCGGCCGAGGGAACGCCGGATGCCCTAAGCTTCGTGTGGTGCGCGCGTGGTGCGAACCGGGACCGCCGCGCGGTGCCCGTCATGAAGCTGCGCGGTGCCCGTCATGAAGATCCCGACGCTCGAGCAAATCCGCACCAACCGCAACGTGCTGTTCTGGAGTCTGCACGCGGCCGGCTGGGCCGCCTACGGCATCACCCAGTACTTCGGCGCGCTGCTCTACGAGAAGCCCTCGAGCTATGCGCGCGTGATCGCGGTCGCGGCGATCTCGGGATTCATCCTGTCGATGCCGATGCGCTACATCTACCGGCGGCTGTGGGGCCGGCCGCCGCGCGCCCTGATCGTGAGCGTGCTCGCGACCTGCTACATCACCGCTCTGGCACTGCGCATCGTCATCAATCTGTCCTACAAGTGGTTCGTCGAGCCCGACTGGCAGGCGCAGACGCTGTTCGAGCTCTTCGGCGGCGCGCTCTCCACGACCTACCTGCTCCTGTGCTGGAGCGTGCTGTACTTCGGCATCAAGTCCTTCGAGTCGCAGCGCAAGCATGAGCAGGCGATGCTCAAGGCGGTGGCGCTGGCCCAGGAGGCGCAACTGAAGATGCTGCGCTACCAGCTCAATCCCCACTTCCTCTTCAACACGCTGAATGCCATCTCGACGCTGATCCTCGACAACCAGAACCGCAAGGCGAACCACGCGGTGACGCGGCTGTCTGAGTTCCTGCGCTACACCCTCGACCAGGACCCCATGAAGAAGGTCACGCTGCGCCAGGAGATCGAAGCGCTGGATCTGTACCTCGGCACCGAACGGCTGCGCTTCGGCGAGCGGCTGCGGCTCGAGTACGCGATCGACGAGGCGGCGCTGAATGCGCTGGTGCCGAGCCTGCTGCTGCAGCCGCTGCTCGAGAACTCGCTGAAGTATGCGGTGTCGGCGCGCGAGCAGGGAGGACTGGTCAGAATCGAGGGCCGCGTCCGCGAGGGACTGCTCGAGCTGTCGGTGATCGATGACGGGCCGGGCCTGCGGGAGGGCGCGACGACGGGCGAGCGCCGCGGCGTCGGTCTCTCCAACACCCGCGAGCGGCTCGCGGTGCTCTACGGCGAGAACCACCGCTTCGCGGTGCTCAGCCGCCAGCCGGGGCTGCGGATCGAGATGGCGCTGCCGCTCGAGTCCGCCGCGGCCGGCCCACAGGCCGCGGCGAAGCCGCAGGCGGTACCCGCCGGAGCCGCGCGGGGGGCGCACGCATGAAAATCCGGACCCTCATCGTCGACGACGAGGGGCTGTCGCGCCGCGGGGTCGAGCTGCGCCTGCGCAACGTGGCCGATTTCGAGATCGTCGCGCAGTGCGCGACTGGCCGCGAGGCCCTCGCGGCCATCCAGCAGTACAAGCCGGACCTCGTGTTCCTCGATATCCAGATGCCCGGTATGTCGGGTTTCGAGGTGCTGGCGCACCTGCCGCAGGAGTCGCTGCCGGTGGTGGTGTTCGTCACCGCCTACGACCAGTACGCTATCCAGGCGTTCGAGGCGCGTGCGGTGGACTACCTCCTGAAGCCGATCGACGATGCGCGCTTCACCGCGACACTCACACGGGTGCGCGAGCACGTGCGCGCCCGCACCGCCGCCGATCAGCGCGACCGCCTGCTCGAGATCATCGCGGAGATCACCGGCTGCGGCGAGCTCGCGCTCGATGAGCTGCTCGCGCGCGGCCGCAAGGCAATCGACGGGCGGCACCCCGAGGTGCTGCCGATCCGGCAGGGACGCGAGACGGTGCGCGTGTCGGTGGCGTCGATCGAGTGGATTGACGCCGCCGGCGACTACATGTGCATCCACGCCGCGGGCAACACGCACATCCTGCGCGGCACCATGAAGGAGCTCGAGGAGATCCTCGATCCGCGGCTCTTTCAGCGCGTGCACCGCTCGACCATCGTCAACCTGCGCCTGGTGAAGAGCCTGCGCGCGCACATGAACGGCGAGTACTTCCTCACGCTCGAGGGCGGGCACGAGCTCAAGCTCTCGCGCACCTATCGCGACAAGGTCGAGTATTTCCTGAGCAGCTCGGCCGGCTGAGAGTCGTGACGCAGTTCGCACTCGGGCGAGCCCGCGGCGGCAACTGAGAGCTGCGTCACGAACCGAGCGAGGCACGTCGCGATGTGTGAGCCATCGCGAGGTCGTGTCGGCGACAGGTTGCTTAGATATGTCCATATGGAACCCGCCCCTCGCCCGCCCCTTGAGCCGCTCGCCGAGCTGCCCGTTGAGGAGCCGCTGGATGCCGGCGTGCCGCCCCGGGAGCCGCCCGCTGCGGCGGCCGGCGCTCCCGCAGCGCCAACTTCCGCGGGCGCCGTCGAGCCGTCGGAGGACGCGGACGAGGCGGACCTCAACTTCACGGATCCGGAGCTGTTTCTCGCGCCGGACGATCCCGCGGGAGCCGCCCCGGCGGTCAGCCTGGCCGAGGCGCCCAAACCGCCTCAGGCTCCGCTTACGCTCGCCCTCGAAGACCCGATCATCGACGAGCTGCTGACCACCCCTGCACTTGCGGCGAAACCCACGATCCGCAACGCGCCCGGCGCGACCCTCACGGCCGCGAGGCCTGTGGCGAGCGCGATCCCGCTTTCCCGGGGCCCCTCGAAGCCCGCGGGTGAGCCGGCCGCCCAGGCCACCCGGCCGGCTGCTGCCGCTGCGCCCGCGCGGGTGCCGGTTGCGAAGACCCCGACGCTCGCCGCCGCGGCCGTGAAGCTCGCCGCCGCGACCGCAGCCCGATCCGCGGCCCCGGCCAGGCCTCCTTCCATTCCCGCCGCCCCGACCGTCCCCGCGCCGCGCGCACCGGCCGCACCGCCGGCTCCGCCCAAAGCCGTGGCGCCCCAGGCCCCGCGGGCGGAAGCGCCGAATCTCGCCACTTGGGCGAGCGCGAGGGCCTCGGCCGCGATGACCCGACCGGCCCCGACACCCGCGCCCGCACCAGCGCCGGCCTCGAGGAGCCCGACGCTCAAGGCCGTCGCTTCCGCCCCGGCACCGCGGGCCACCCCGCCGTCCGCGACCGCGCCAGCCCCGGCCGCACCAGCGCCGACCACCTCCCCGCCCATGGATCGGGACTTCATTGCCCGGAACCAGATTGTCGAGCGCTATCTGTCGGGGCGGCTGCCGCTGAAGGGCGCAACGGATTTCGAGCGCTTGTGCCGTGAGCATCCGGAGCTGCTGGACGAGATCGGACTGCCGGAGAGAGTGAACGCGGGACTGCGGCTCCTCGAGGCGAGCGGCAAGCCCGAGCCGTGGCAGGAGTCCGCCCGCCCGTTCTGGCAGAAACCTCAGGTGACCCTCGGGCTCGCGGTCGGGGTGGCGATCCTCGGCCTCGCGCTCGTGGTCGCTTGGGGCGCCACCGTCAACAAGGATCATCGAATCGCCGCCCTCGAGAAACAGGCGTACGAGCGGGCGCTCGATCCGGCGACCAGCACGCGCGAGATCCGGCTGCTGCCGAGCCGCTCGGGCGCCTCCGCCACGCCCGCCATCACCATCGGCGGCGCCAATGCGCAACTTGGGGATTTCAAGATCGACGAGTCGCGCTCGCCTTTTCACTCGTTCCGGGTCACCATCGATCGCATCGATCAGGGACGGGTCGCCGTCATCACGAACCTGACGAAGGATTCCAACGGCCACCTGCGCATGGCGCTCAACAGCTCGGCCCTCGGTCCCGGCAACTACCAGCTGACCATCGAAGGGATCGGCTGGCGCGGCGATCCCGAGCCGGACTCCTGGATCACGATCGGCATCACGCGTTAGGGCTCGCGGAAGGGTTGCAGGAGCATGCGGTCGAGCCGCAGCTCCCGGGGATCCCGGAACTGCTCGAGGCCGATCGTCATGCGCTCGTGACCGGCCGCCGGCTGGGCACGATAGGTGCCGAACAGCCGATCCCACCAGGCGAGATTGAAACCGTAGTTGCTGTTGGTCTCACTTGGTGCGACCGAGTGGTGGACACGGTGCATCTCGGGGGTGACCAGGGTCGAGCGCAGCACCCCCTCGAGCCGCGGCGGCAGGCGGACATTGCCGTGATTGAACATCGAAGTGACGTTGAGCAGCACCTCGAAGAGAGGCACGGCCGCCGGCGGCGCTCCGAGAACGGCGGTGACGGCGAGCTTGATCCCCATGGACAACAACATCTCGATCGGGTGGAAGCGCACCCCCGTCGTCACGTCGAATTCGAGATCGGCGTGGTGCATGCGATGAAATCGCCACAGCACGGGCACCGCATGGAACAGCACGTGCTGCAGGTAGATCGCGAGATCGAGCGCGATCACCGCAGCCAGGATTGCCGCCCAGGCGGGTGCCCGGATCGCGTGCAGGAGCCCGAAGCCGCGTGACTCGGCGAGGAGCGCGGTGCCGACGGCCGTGACCGGGAAGACGAGCCGGACCAGCACGGTGCCGATCACGACGACGCCGAGATTGCCGGGCCAGCGCCGCGCGCGGCCGATCGCCTGCGGGCGGCGGGGCGCGAGCGCCTCCCACAGCGCCATGACGATGAGCACCGAGGCGAAGGCCCCGAGGCGAATCACGGGCTCGTGGGCAAGCAGCGCCTGCGGCACCGTCTCAGCCCCGTAGCGTCGTGAGCGGCGGCTGATTGACGACGCTGCGCGTGGCGAGCCATCCCCCGGCCGCCACCAGCAGCGCCCCGCCCACGACCCCCTCGGCCCAGGGCATGAGCTCCGGGGCATAACGCAGCTCCAGCCAGTGCGTCGTGAGGAAGTACGCGCCGACGGTCGCGCCGACCGCGGCGAGGAGCCCCGCGAGGCTGCCGAGAGTCGCGAACTCCGCGAGCACTCCCTGCACCACCGTGCCGCGACTCGCGCCGAGCGTACGCAGCATGGCGCTCTCATAGCGACGCTCGTCGCGACTCGACTGCACCGCGGCCAGGAGCACCGTGAGCCCGGCGAACAGGGTGAACATGAACACGCTCTCGACCGCGAGCGCCGCCTTGTCGAGCACCGAGCGCACCTGTGCGAGGAGCTCGTCGATGTCGAAGATCGACACGCTCGGGAAGCGGCGCGCGAGCTGCGCAAGCGAGCGGGCCGCCCCGGGCGCGAAATACGCGCTCGTCAGGTAGGTGCCGGCGGCACCCTCCAGCACCCCGGGGGCGAACACGATGAAGAAGTTCGGCTGAAAGGTGTCCCACTTCACCTTGCGAATGCTCGCCACCCTCGCCTCGAGCGGCTCGCCCGCGATGTCGAAGGTCAGCCGATCCCCGACCTCGACGCCGAGCGCTTCCTGGAATTCGGTGGCGAGCGACACCAGGGGCTTCCCGAAGTCCTCCGCGGTCCACCAGCGGCCGGCGATGATGCGGTTGTCGGGCCCGAGCTCGGACGTCCAGGTGAGGTTCTGCTCGCGGGTGGCGAAGCCCTCCTCGCCGCCGTGCCCCGGGCGCAGCGCCTCGACGGGGCGAGCGTTGATGGCGGTCAGTCGTCCGCGGATCATCGGCAGCACGCGCGTGGTGCGGGCGCCCTGCGCCGCGAGGAAGCGCACGAAGTCCTCGCGCACCGCGGGCGGGATGTTGATGAAGAAGTAATTCGGAAGATTCGGCGGCAGGGTGCGCTGCCAGTCGCCGTTCAGATCGTCGCGCAGGATCGACAGCAGCAGCAGCGCCATGATGCCGGTGCCGAAGGCCACCAGCTGCACCACGCTCTCGGCGCGCCGCCGGCTCAAGTTCGCGACGCCAAAGCGCCACGCGACTCCGACCCGGCCGCGCAGCCGCCCGGCGAGCGCCACGAGCGCGAGGCCCGCGAGCGTGAGAGCCAGGACGAAGACGACGAGCGCGGCGGTGAAATACCCGAAGAGCCTCGCATCGGGCACCACCCAGTAGATGAGCAGCAGCACCACGCTCACCGCGGGGCCGAAGGCCAGCAGCACCACCAGCGGCGGCGGGCCGAGGTCGCGCCTCAGCACGCGCAGCGCCGGCACACGTGCCAGCTGCAGCAGCGGCGGCAGGGCGAAACCGGCCAGCACCGCGATCGCCGTCACGAAGCCGATGGCGAGCGGCGTGAGGCTCGGGGCCGGGAGCTCCGTGACCGCGAGGAGTCCCCGGATGGTGCGCAACAGCCACTCCTGGGCGAGGAATCCCAGCGCGGCCCCAAGGGCGAGCGCGGCGAGCGCGAGCGCGAGCAGCTGCAGCACGGACACCGTCAGCGTGAAGCTGCGGGTCGCACCGAGCGTCTTGAGGAGCGCCACCGTATCCAGATGCCGGCGCACGTAGGCGCGCGCCGCCATGGCGACCGCGATCGCGCACAAGAGCACGCTCACCAGGCTCGCGAGACTCAGGAAACGCCCGGCGCGCTGCACCGCGTTGCGGATCTGAGGGCTCGCCTCGGTAATGTCGCGCAGCCGCTCGCCCGGGCCCTTGTGGGCGGTGAGCCAGGCCTTGAAGTCGTCGATGCGCGTGCGCTCGCCCGCGAACAGACCGCCATAGCTCACGCGGCTGCCTGGCTGGATCAGGCGGGTCGACGGCAGATCGGCGGCGTTCATGAGGAGATTGGGCGCGAGCTCGGCGAACGTGCCGCTCTGGTCGGGCCGGGAGATCAGCACCTGCGTCACGGTGAGGCTTGCGGTGCCGATCGAGAGCTGCGAGCCCACACGCCCGCCGATCGCCGCGAGCAGCTTCGAGTCGGGCCACGCCTGCCCGGGCGCGGGGATGCCGCGCGCGGGCGCACCGCGCGCGAAGGGCTCACCGGCCACCAGGACGCGCCCGCGCAGCGGATAGCCGGCGGTCACCGCCGCGAGGCTGGTGAGCTGGCCGGCATCGCCGTTGAACACCACCGAGAGCAGATTGGTGCTATGCGAGGAGCGCAGCCCGCGGCGCGCGGCCTCGGCGAAATACGCATCGCTCAAGGGCTGCGGCGAACCGAGCCGGATGTCCGCCGCCAGCACCGTGCTCGCCTGCAGCGCGACCGCGGCGCTGATGCGGCTCACGAGAAAGCCGACGCCGGTGAGGGCGGCCACCGCGACGGTGAGCGCGAGCAGCAGCACGCCGAGCTCGCCCGAGCGCCACTCGCGCGCGAGCGTCCGCAGTGCGAGCCGCAGCGCCCTCACAGCGCGCGCCCCGCATCCATCCGCACCACTCGCGCGCAGCGCCCGGCGAGCTCCCGGTCGTGTGTGACCAGCACCAGCGTGGTGTGGGCGTTGGCATTGAGCTCGAACAAGAGCTCTCCGACGCGCGCGCCGGTGACGGTGTCGAGATTGCCGGTCGGCTCGTCGGCGAACAGCACCGCGGGCTGCGTCACGAACGCCCGCGCGAGCGCCACGCGCTGCTGCTCGCCGCCGGAGAGCTGGCGCGGATAGTGGCCGGTGCGCTCACTCAGCCCGACGCGGCGCAACGTCTCGGCGGCGGCGCGCCGCGCATCGCCCCGGCCCGCCAGCTCCAGCGGCAGCATCACGTTCTCGAGCGCCGTGAGCGCCGGGATCAAATGGAAGGACTGGAACACGAATCCGACGCGCTGCGCCCGCAATCGCGCGCGACCGTCCTCATCGAGTCGGGTGAGATCCTGGCCCTCGAGGAGCACCCGTCCGCGCGTCGGCAGGTCGAGCCCGGCGAGCAGCGCGAGCAGCGTGGACTTGCCCGCGCCCGAAGGCCCGGTCACGGCGACCGACTCGCCCGCGAGAATGTCGAGCGACACCTGATCGACGATGGTCAGCGCGCCTTCGGGACTGCTAACCTGCTTGCAGAGATTTTCCGCCTGGAGAACGTGGTTGCGGCTCGTGAGCGCCTGGGCGCTGGGCTTGGGGTTGGTATTCATCGCGCTCCGGACCGCGGTGGCCTCCGACCATACGATCCTCGTATTCGGCGACAGTCTGAGCGCCGCATATGGAATCCGGCCGGAGCAGGGTTGGGTTGCGCTGCTCACGCAGCGACTTCAATCACAAGGGTACGGATACCAGATCGTCAACGCCAGCGTGAGCGGCGAGACTACCGGCGGCGGGGTCGAGCGACTGCCGCGGGCATTGCAGCTGCACCGGCCGGAGACGGTGATCCTCGAGCTCGGCGCCAACGACGGGCTGCGCGGACTGCCGCTCGGCGAGACCCGCGAGAACCTCTCGCGGATGGTGGGCCTGGCGCAGGCGGCCGGGGCACGCGTGCTGCTCCTCGGCATCCGCATTCCGCCCAACTACGGGCCGCGCTACACGGAGGGCTTCGCGCGTATATTCCCCGAGTTGGCAAATCAATATCATCTGCCGCTCGTGCCGTTCCTGCTGGAGAAGGTGGCCCTCGATCCGACCCGCATGCAGGCCGACGGCATGCATCCAAACGCTTCGGGCGAGCCGCCGATCCTGGACACGGTCTGGCCGCACCTGAAGCCGCTGCTCAAGAAGAACCGGTGAGGCGGGGGGCGTCGATGGACAGAGTCTGGCTGAAGTCATATCCGCCCGACGTGCCGGCGGAAGTCGAGCCCGCGCAGCTGCGTTCGCTGAAACAGCTGCTGGAGCAGACCTGTGCCCGGCACGCCGCACGCGTCGCCTTCGTCCAGATGGGCACGGAGCTCAGCTACGGGAAGCTCGACGAGCTGACGCGAGCCTTCGCCGCCTGGCTGCAGCAGGCGGGCTTCCGGAAGGGCGATCGCATCGCCGTCATGCTGCCGAACACTCTGCAGTACCCGATCGTGCTCTTCGGCGCCCTGCGCGCCGGGCTGATCGTCGTCAACACCAATCCGCTCTACACCGCGCCCGAGCTGCTACACCAGCTGAGCGACTCCGGGGCGACCGCCATCGTGGTGCTGGAGAACTTCGCGCACGTGCTCGAGCAGGTACTCCCTCGCACGCAGGTGAAGCGGGTGCTGGTGACTGCGGTGGGAGACTTCCTGAAGTTCCCCAGGTCGCACATCGTGAACTACGTGGTGCGACGCGTGCGCAAGCAGGTGCCGCGCTGGAGCATTCCGGCGGCGATCCCTCTCAAGAGCGCCGTCGCCGCCGGACTCGGGTTGCCGCTCGCGCCGGTGGACGTCGGCCCCGACGATCTGGCGTTCCTGCAGTACACCGGCGGCACGACCGGAGTGGCGAAGGGAGCCATGCTCTCGCACGGCAACGTGAGCATCAATGTGCTGCAGGCGCAGGCCTGGCTCGGGAAGCGTTTCGAGAACGAGCCCGCCGTGCTGATCACCGCGATCCCGCTCTATCACGTGTTCGCGCTCTCCGCGAACTGCCTGCTCTTCGCGCGCCTCGGGTGGAAGAACGTGCTGATCATCAATCCGCGCGACCTGCCGGCGATGATCGCCGACCTGCGCAGGCATCCCTTCAAGTTCATAAGCGGCGTCAACACGCTCTTCAACGCGCTGCTGCACGCGCCGGGCTTCGAGCGACTCGATTTCAGCCAGCTGAAGGTGACGCTCGGCGGCGGCATGGCGGTTCAGGCAACCGTCGCGCAGCGCTGGAAAGAGGTGACGGGCTGCGTGCTCACGCAGGCCTGGGGTCTCACCGAGACCTCGCCCGCGGCCTGCATCAATCCCACCGGCGAGCCGTTCAACGGCTCGATCGGCCTGCCGATCCCATCCACCGAGGTCGCGATCAAGGACGACGACGGCCGGGACCTCGAGCTCGGGAAGATCGGCGAGATCTGCGTCCGCGGCCCGCAGGTGACGCGCGGCTACTGGAATCGCCCCGACGAGACCGCCAAGGTGATGCTGCCCGGGGGGTGGCTGCGCACCGGCGACGTCGGCCACATGGACGCGCGCGGGTTCGTCTACATCGAGGACCGCAAGAAGGACATGATCCTGGTCTCCGGATTCAACGTATACCCGAACGAAGTGGAAGCGGTCGCCGCCACGCACCCCGGGGTCCTCGAAGCCGCGGCGGTCGCCCAACCCGACGAGCACTCCGGCGAGGTCGTCGCGCTGTTCGTGGTGCGCAAGGACCCGGCGCTCAGCGAGAGGGACATCATCGAGCACTCCCGCAAATCTCTCGCCGGGTACAAAGTGCCGAAGCACGTGTACTTCAGAAGCGAGCTCCCGAAGTCAAACGTCGGCAAGATTTTGAGAAAGGCGTTGAGAGAGGAGTTAGGTAGGGCTTGACGAAATGATTAGGTGGTTTCTGCCGGCAACCAGTACCCCCAGCTCCACCATTCTCGCCGTTAGCTTGCAACTTAATTAACTAGAGTCGCCGCACTACTGCCCCTCCGCGAGACTGTTGAAAGCCCGCCGTTCGAGCCGTCTGTTGGTTGTGCGACGACCTTTCGCCGATCGTGGCTCCCCTGTGTAAGAGTATGAATGGACCGCCGCCTCTACTGTCGGGCCCGAAGAGTCGGGTTGTGTATGGTCTTCCAGCCAGTTATCGAGTCCCTCAAGGAACGACTGAGTGCGTTCTAATGCTACAGCACGCCACAGCCTGACGTATTTCTGCGGGAGAAAGAACACTCGTGCATCACGGTCCACGTCCCTATCTCGTGGGTCGGTCGCGCGCGCGTTTCGCATTGCGATTCTCAGGTACTGCGGCACCAGTGCGGCCGTACGCTCCATCGCCGACATTCGCCAACCCTTGAGAACGACCTGGCGTCCCATGGCTGGGACGAAAGAACCGTCTCTGCGCCTGCTAACGACTCCGTTCGCTTGCATCCAACGAAGCGCGCTACCGACTTTTTCCCTCGGAAAACGCTGACCAATCAGTCTCCTGAGTCCTGTCGCCCGAAGAGGAAGTGGCAGGCCGGTCGTCTTGTCGGTGTAACGGTGTTGACGATGCCAGTCGTGAACTACACCTGCGATCTCCACCAAGTCTTCGTAGCTCTCCTTGATGACTTTGGCGGCCTGCGACCTCTCTAGGCGGTGGCCGCCAGCCACGCGCCCAGCCTGCTTTCGCAGCTGCGCTGCAAGCCTCGTCCTTGGCAAGCCGGCAGCCAGGAGAAACGCCGTGGTTTCGGCGAGCAAAGCATTAAGCGCAACGTGAGATAGAAAGGCGCGTCCATCGGAGCTTCGAGTTCCCCCCGGGCGCTTTACAGCGTCGCGCAGCACATGCCCCTCTCTTGTCTCGCGCTTAGCGGCCGGCCTCGCAACTGTCATTTGTCTTGCTCCCAAGCTGCACATCCATGCTTTCTCTGCCGGACACGCGACGACGTCGACGCGAACCGGAGGCCCCCGGTTTACTTCATGCGCACGTTTGTTTTGTCGGGTCCACTGCCCATATCCTCAGAGAGAGACTCCTCGAATATAAAACCGCTCAACCCGACTCGCGTCCGACCACCCTTTGATACACTCCGTCGCCATCGTTGGCTATTCAGCTCTTCCGTGAGCCACGTAATCACGGCCTCCAGTCGATCCGCGAGCATGTTGCGAACCAGCGGCAAGTCACTCCGACCAATCTCAACACTTTGAGCTGTCCGCCAGGTGCGCTTTGATTCCGGTTTCCAGCTATCGTGAAACGCTGCCCGCATGGCATCACGCATTCGCTGCCCAGCCGCGTCCGGTGCGTCGCGTCTCGACACTAATCTCCCTGCCACGTTGCCCCTCCACCGTAATCGTCCATTTGATTGCACGTGCACGTAGTCGACTCGGATAAGCTCGTCGATTATGAGGCGCGGCCATACGCCGGGCGCATAGCGCTGAATCAGCGTCCAGGCATCATGCCCTTTGGAACTCGGGCTGCCGATCTCCAAATCCTTTGGGCGTCCCTTTTTGGTGTAATTCGGGTCCGATAACCACCCATCGATGACTCGCCTCATAGAATCGCGCCGCGTGCTTAGTCCGCCATCTACTTCCGGCGGACTCTTGAGAAGCGCAGACACTACTTGGCGACTGAGCCCGGTCTTTACAGCTACTCGCGACACGTTTGGGCGACGTTCGCTGCCGGCATATGCTTTGGCAGTCTCGTGCACGCAGACTGCCCTCAACAGCGTCTCCGCTTCTGGGCTCGTAATACCGCATTCAACAAGGAGAGGAGCCAGCCCTTCAAACGCAGCCTTCGCCACTCTAAAGACGCTGGTTTTCCAGGACTCACCCTTGCGCTCTGCGGGGCGCTTGCTTTGTGCCCTGTCTAAGTGTGAGTAGAGTCCGAGCTGTGATAAGGCGTGTGCACCGCCTCGCCGGCGACTTGACACCGCGGCAGCATCCCGCACAGTTTGCGACTTAGACTTCGTCGCTTCTGTACGTCGTTGGCGGGCCAAGGCTCATCCACGCTCCGTCCCTGGCAACAGGCGGGTGTGAAGTTTACGGCAAGCTAACGCGTGTCCTAAGCATGAGCTGA
>WNEP01000323.1_pt1 | contig 24890 bp, 19 predicted proteins | sample 5399961 | NCBI WGS metagenome assembly WNEP01 (sample SAMN13153329, study PRJNA577476) | soil metagenome | isolation source: 20 cm grassland meadow soil pre-rain plot 5 | place: USA:California | collected 2015-09-08 | reverse complement strand
CCCGCAATTCTGGCTCGATCTCTTCGTAAACCGCCAGCTGTCCCGCGTTGACGATACCCATGTCGAGACCGGCGCGGATGGCGTGAAAGAGAAACGCCGCGTGCATCGCCTCACGCACCGCGTTGGTTCCGCGAAACGAAAACGAAATGTTGCTTACGCCACCGCTCACATGCGCTCCGGGAAGGTTCTGCTTTATCCAAAGCGTTGCCTCGATGAAGTCGACCGCGTAATTGCGATGCTCTTCGAGACCGGTCGCGAGGGTCAGAATGTTAGGGTCAAAGATGATATCGTTCGCCGGGAAATTAGCCTGCTTGGTCATGAGATCGTAAGCCCGCGCGCAGATGTCGATTTTCCGGTCGAACGAGTCCGCCTGACCGTGCTCATCAAAAGCCATCACGATGACCGCCGCGCCATATCGCTGAACCAGTCGCGCGTGCCGGAGAAATTCGTCCTCGCCGTTTTTCAGGCTGATGGAATTGACGATTGCTTTGCCTTGCACGCATTTGAGTCCCGCCTCGATCACGCTCCACTTCGAGCTGTCGATCACAATGGGAATGCGCGCGATCTCCGGTTCGGCGCCGATCAAGTTCAGGAAGTGAATCATGGCCGCTTCCGAGTCGATCATCCCTTCGTCCATGTTCACGTCCAGAAGGTTCGCGCCGCCCTGCACCTGTTGACGCGCTACGGCCAGTGCGCCGTCGAAATCGCCTGCCAGAATCAGCTTCGAAAACCGCGGCGATCCTGTGATGTTAGTACGCTCGCCAATGACAGCGAATCCAAAATCAGGCGTGATCCTCACCGGCTCCAACCCGGAAAGCTGAAGAACTGCGGATTGCGGTTTACCGATCACGGCTTGAATTTTCGCGGCGTGCAATTGCGCACACCTTGAACCAGTGCGCGGATGTGTTCGGGTGTCGTGCCGCAACAACCGCCCACCAGATTGAGCCACCCATTTGCTGCCCAGGTAGCAACTTTAGGCGCAAATGTTTCTGGAGTTTCAGGAAATCCTGTCGGAGAGAGCGGATCAGGCAATCCTGCGTTTGGATAAGCGCCTACGTAAAACGCCGCGATACGCGAAAGTTCTTCGATGAACGGGTCCATTTCAGTCGGACCCAGCGAGCAATTCAGTCCGACGACGAGCGGCTGCGCATGTGCAATCGAAATAAGGAACGCTTCCACGGTTTGGCCGCTCAGGTTTCGGCCGGCTTTGTCTATGACAGTGCCTGAAATCATCAGCGGGATTTTCTTTCGGGTTTCTTCAAAGACTTCCGCGATGGCAAAAATGGCCGCTTTGGCGTTGAGCGTGTCGAAGATGGTTTCGACCAGCAAAAGATCGACATCGCCTTCCACCAGCGCTTTTGTCTGATCAAAATAAGTTTGTTTGAGTTGATCAAACGTAACCGTGCGGAACGCGGGATCGTTTACATCGGGTGAAATCGACGCGGTCACCGGAAGGGGACCCATCGATCCAGCAACAAATCGGCGAGTGCCTGTCTGGTCGGAAACGCGATCTGCCGCGCGGCGTGCGATTTTAGCCGCCGCCACATTCATCTCGTGCACGAGTGCGCGAAGATCGACATCGTCCACCACACGTTGGAAAAATCGTTGATCCTTGCGACCGTCTGGCGCTTCGCCGGAAAAAAGAAAATCATGCAACCCGATGGTGGTGGCGCTGAACGTGTTGGTCTCGACGATATCCGCGCCGGCTTCGAGGTATTGGGCATGAATTTCCTCGATGATCTCCGGCTTAGTAAGAAGCAGAAGCTCGAGGCTGCCTTTGAGATCTTTGCCTTTCCAATCGCGAAACCGTTCGCCGCGATAATCGCCCTCGGAAAGTTTGTAGCGCTGGATCATCGTGCCCATGGCGCCGTCGAGCACGACGATGCGTTCGCGCAAGAGCGTTTCCAGAGGACGGAGACCATTTGTTGCCATGACTGTCCCGGAACTAAAGAGCGTTTCCCTGGCTAATCAAGAAACAAATTGACGTATCATGATACGTAGATGCGTTCGCGAGGATCCTTAATCCTAATCATGCCCGTGCTCCTGCTCCAAAAAATGACGAAGCTCGAAAGCCGAATATCGAAGTAATGACGAACGATCAGTCCGCTAATTTAAGCTTCGGGTTTCGTTCGAGCTTCCTCATTCGCGTTTCGTCTCGACTTCTCGCGATGTGACGTTTAGGTGAGTGCGGCCATGGAAGCGGTCCGGCTCTTCAAATCGCTTGACCGCAATCAACGCAACACATTCTTCGCTTGTTTCCTCGGTTGGGCGCTGGATGCGTTCGATTTTTTCCTGCTCACGTTCGTGACGCGCCAGATGGCCAACGATTTTGGCGCGAGCATCGCCGAGCTGAGCTACGCAATCACGATCACGCTAGCGATGCGCCCCGTAGGCGCCTTCATCTTCGGATTGCTCGGGGACCGGTTTGGACGACGCATCCCGCTGATGATCGACATCATCTTTTATTCTCTCATGGAATTGCTCACCGCGTTTTCTCCGAATTACACCTGGCTGCTGATTTTCCGCGCGCTTTATGGAATCGGCATGGGCGGAGAATGGGGGCTTGGCGCGTCGCTGGCAATGGAGACTATGCCGACTGCAGCGCGCGGATTGTTCTCGGGAATTTTACAGCAGGGTTATGCGTTTGGTTATCTGCTGGCGGCCGTTGTGTATTGGATTGTATTTCCGTTCTTCGGGTGGCGCGGCCTCTTCGTAGCAGGAGCGTTACCTGCATTTCTAGTACTGTACATCCGTGCGCAAGTGCCCGAATCGCCGGTTTGGCTACGTCGGCAGCGCGACACGAGTAATTTTTGGAGCGATCTACTGGTTGTACTAAAACGTCACTGGGTTCTTTTTGTTTACGTCATTTTGCTGATGACGGCGTTCAATGCCATGTCGCACGGGACTCAGGACATGTATCAAACTTTTCTCGGCGAACAACGCCACTATGGCGTGACGCAAAAGGCCGCGACCGGCATCATTTACGCTTTTGGGGCAATCTGCGGTGGAACAGTGGTCGGTCATCTGTCGCAAAAATGGGGACGCCGTCGCTCGATTATTTTGACTGCGGTATTCGGAATAATCCTTATTCCCCTCTGGGTTTTTCCGCAGGGCTTTGCGCTTCTTGTAATTGGCGGGTTCGCGATGCAATTCATGGTGCAAGGCGCCTGGGGAATCGTGCCGGTGCATTTGAATGAACTTTCGCCCGGCGCAGTGCGCGGGACCTTTCCGGGGGTTGCCTATCAACTTGGAAATTTATTTGCCGCCAACACCGCTGTTGTTGAAGCCCAGCTGGCTGACCATTTCCGTGACGCGAGCGGGCATCCGGATTTTGCGAAGGCGCTTGCTCTCTTTACGCTGGTGATTTTTTTGGTGCTGATTTTCCTCGCCGTTATCGGGCTCGAAGAGCGCGGAAAGGAATTTTAGAAATCGCCTTTAACCACGAATGAACACGAATTAACACTAATTTTGTTGTAGAGGCGTTTGTGCCAAGCGCTTCCTCGTCCATGTGTACTCGTCTCAATTTGTGGTCTAACCACAAATGGACACGAATTTTACAGACCTGTAGTGGCAGGCGTGCCGCCTGCGAGCGTTTAAGAATTGCAGCCGGACGGCTCTGCCCCTACAGAAGGAGAGATCGAACATCCAGACATCCGTTAGTGTCCATTGGTGCTCATTCGTGGTTAGTCGTTCGCCCCAATAGCGAAAAACCGCAGGAAAGAGTTTTAGTGGTGTGCGGCGGCTGGCGACACATCCGAACCGGTACTCGCCGGTTGCGACTGCGCGGCTACCTGGGTTGAGCCGCGATAAACGCCCGCTCCGTAACGTTGCTCGACAATTGCTTCCGCGATTCTGTCGGCCAGTAGCTCGCGATATTCCCAATCGCGCGCCTGGTTACCCTCAGATCGATTGCTCAGAAATCCGCACTCCACCAGGACCGCCGGATAGTAGGCGAGGCGCAAGACACGAAAGTTCGCCGTGTGCACGCCGCGATTGGCCGAGTGCGGGATCGTCATCAGCTTGGATTGGATCCGATAGGCCAGATCGAATGAATCGCCCGAATGATAGTAAGTCTCAAAGCCGTGAATGCCGCGCCGGCGTGAATCGTTGAAGTGAATACTGACGAAGATCGCATTCTTCTGCGAATTTTCGATGGCGACACGCTCATCGAGCGGAATGAAAACATCCGAAGAACGTGTCATGACTGTTTTCAATTGCGATTCGCGCAGCTTGCGATCGAGACGCTGGGCGACATCGAGAGTGGCGATTTTTTCGGCGCCCCCGAAACGGCGATAGGCACCGTTATCCTTTCCGCCATGTCCGGCGTCCACCACTACCGTTGCAAAAGTCTTGCTCGTATTTTTCGCTGCCTTGGGCGCGGTTGCACAAGCAGCCAACAAAGCGAGGAGACCGATGGCAAGAGCGCGGCTGATCAGGCGCGGCATTCTGATTTAATAGCAAAAAAAATGTCTTTCACCAAAGGTTTTTCGCCAGTCAGCTATCTATTTTCCGGCGATCACATACAAAAAGCACTTGTTTTTTGCGCTGTTGCACTTAAAGCCTTTACCTCTTTTATGATGATTCGATTTGCGATTCTGCCTTTCCTCGTGGCATTGAATTTTTCAATGTGCACGAAACATCCAAGCCCGGTCACGAGTTCCGAGCCAGTGACTTCATCGCCATCGACGGCTGGCGGCAGCCCAGCCCCGGGTGTTGCTGGTGCCGCGCCCTCGCCGAAAATTACCAAATCCGTTGTCGATCAGACGGCCCAGACAATCATCTTTTGTTATCATCGGCTGGTCGACAAAGTTCGCTATCCGGGCACCGAGATCACGCCGGCCGATTTCGAGGCGCAGATGAAACAACTTAAAGATGCTGGCATCACCGTAATCAGCCTGCAAGATTTGCTGGCGTGGAAGCGCGGCGAAAAAAATATTCCGCCGCGATGCGCGGTCATTTCATTCGATGATGGATGGAAATCGCAATACGACGTCGCCTGGCCGATCATGAAAAAATTTGGATATCCGTTTACGATGTTCATTTACACGGAGGGAGTGCGCGGAGGCAGCTTGGGTGGCGGAGAAGCGATCACCTGGGAGCAGCTTGCCGACATGCGCGACAACGGAATCGATATTGAGGCGCATACCGCGACGCATCAAGACTTGCGCGAAGGGCATAACATAATGCTGGCTGCCCCCGGGGGGAAGAAGACCAGGACAAAATTGACCGGGCCCGCATACGAGCAATGGGTCCATAACGAAGTCGTCGGCTGCAAGGAACTGCTCGAGCAGCGGCTCGGCATCAAAGTGAATTGTTTCGCCGTGCCCTTTGGCAATTATAACGAGCACGTCAAAGAACTTGCGCGAAATGCCGGTTACGAAGCGATGTTTACCGTTTATGGCCAGCCCATCACCTTTACCTCTCGGCTCGATTCGCTTGGTCGTTATGCGATTGAAGCGAACAAGCCCAAGGTATTCGTTGACGCAGTCAAGATGATCGGCACGTCCAGCGGGGGCGCAGCCGCAGTTGCCGAAGTCGGCGCGGCTGATCTCTCAACCCAACCGGCGGATGGCGACACCGTTCGCACGGCGCTCCCGCTGATCAAAGCGAATCTCAGCCGCGTCGGCGGAATCGAGCCCGGCAGCGTGCAAATGCGCGTCAGCGGGCTTGGCATCGTTCCCGTGAGTTATGATCCGAAAACCGGCATCGTTTCTTATCAAGTGACGCAGAAATTGCGCGGGACCTCGTGCACGGTGATTGTCAGCGCGAAAGCGGAAGGCAAGAAAGTCGAGGCGCACTGGACTTTCGGGATCGAAGCGGCAGCCGCCGCTGCGCCGGTGTCTGCGGCGGCAAGATCAACGCCGACGCCGAAGAAATAGTCTAGCGATGGTTTAATGATCGGCGGAGCGCACGCGCCTCGCGTGAATGAGTAACCACTAATCAACACGAATAAACACCAATGGATCTTTGGACGTTCGATGTTTTCTTCTGTAGAGGCAGCCGTGGCGGCTGCAATTCTTAGACGCTCACAGACGACACGCCTGCCACTACAGCCTGTAGATTAGTGTCCGTTCGTTAAGAGTAGAAGAGTGACCAGAGATGTTTTCGCAACTAAGCGATAAGCTGCAGGACATCTTCAAAGATCTGCGCGGCCACGGCACGATCAGCGAATCAAACATCGACGCTGCGTTGCGTCAGGTGCGTCTGGCTTTGCTGGAGGCTGATGTCGATTTTCAGGTTGCCAAGAAATTCGTTGCCCGCGTCAAAGAAAAGGCGCTAGGCGAAGCTGTCCTTCGCAGCATCACGCCCGGCCAGCAGATAGTAAAAATTTTTCATGATGAGCTCTCCGGATTGCTCGGAGGCGACGCCGCCCCGCTCAATGTGGAGAAACCGGGCCGGATCTTGATTATCGGACTTAATGGCTCCGGCAAAACGACCTCCTCTGCCAAGCTGGCGCGGTTTTTAAAAAAGCAGGGGCATGCGCCGGCTCTAATCGCCTGCGATCTGCAAAGGCCGGCAGCGATTGAGCAACTGGCGACGCTCGGAAAACAAATTGACGTGCCGGTGTACACTCCCGATCCGGGTGAAAAGAATGTTCAGCGCGCCGCTGCGGCCGCGCTCGAATGGCAGAACCGATCGGCTTCAGGCGGACATAGCCTCAACATCTTCGATACCGCTGGTCGCCAGGAAATCGACGCAGCGCTGGTTGAGGAACTGAAAAAGCTGAAAGAATTTTTGCGGCCCCAGGAGACGTTGCTGGTGGTCGATGCTGCAACCGGCCAGCAAGCCGTCAGCGTGGCAACCCATTTCGACAATGCGTTGAAGATCACCGGAATCGTTTTGACCAAACTTGACGGCGACGCGCGCGGCGGCGCGGCATTGTCAATGCGTGAAGTAACGCGGCGGCCAATCAAATTTGCCGGCACCGGTGAAAAGCTCGACCAATTTGAACTCTTCGTACCTGACCGACTGGCCGGGCGGATTCTTGGAATGGGCGACGTGGTTGGTCTGGTCGAAAAAGCGGCCGAAGCAGTCGATGATGAGGAAGCCGCCCGCTTGGAGCGGAAGCTGCGCACAGCTTCGTTCGACTTCAACGATTTTCTGGCGCAGTTCAAAATGATGCGCAAGATGGGGCCGCTGGAAAATATTCTTGGCATGTTGCCCGGCATGAGTAACGTCCAAGGCCTCTCTATTGACGAGAAGCAGCTCAAGCGCACCGAGGCCATCATGCTTTCGATGACGAGCCAAGAGCGGACGCGTCCGGACATTCTGAATGGGCGTCGTCGTCAGCGCATTGCGCGTGGCAGCGGCTGCACCGTCACGGAGGTAAACGATTTGCTGCGGCGCTTTGGTCAAATGCGCAAGATGATGAAAAGCGCGGGCAGGATGAAGAGGACGTTAAAAGAGTTACAAAAGTTACATCGTTAAAAAGATTGCATTGCTAACTTTGTAACTCTCGTAACGTTGTAACCCTTGTAACTTTTCTAAAATGGCAGTTTCAATCAGATTACGCAGAGAAGGAGCGAAGAATCGCCCCTATTACAAAGTAGTGGTGGCCGACAGACGCAGCCCACGCGACGGAAAGTTTATCGAGATCATCGGGACATACGATCCGAAGAAGCCCGGTCACAACAGCACGTTGAAACTGGATCGGGCGGAATACTGGATCAGCAAAGGCGCGCAACCGTCCGACACTGTCCGCAGTTTGATCAAGAAAAATAAAAAACAGGTTGCCAGCGCCCCGGCTAAAGCTGCGTCTGAACCCACTGTCTCACCCGCGCCCGCGGAGATAACGCCGGCGTCGCCGCAGCCAGCCGTCGCAGAAAGGGCAGCCGGAGAACCGCCGCAGACCTGAAGGATGCTGTAGCCGCATCGCTCTGTCGAGGCGTCGGCCGGGACGGCGACAGAGCGCCGTGGCTAGACCGCGCAAGTGACAAAGATGAGGTTTGGGATACTTTCAACGTCGTCATGAGAGAATTTCTCGAGTTCGTCATTCGGCAATTAGTGGAATTTCCCGACGACATGGTGCTCACGGAAATTCCGAGTGGCAGAACAACGATTTTCAAGCTGCAACTTCGGCAAAGCGATGTCGGCCGCGTCATTGGTCGCAACGGCCAAACCATTCATGCGATTCGCGCGTTGCTCGTCGGTTCCGCTGCGCGGCATGGGCAACGCGCCACGCTCGAAATTGTAGAATAGTGCCACGCGACTGTAGGGCGTCGGTGTCAGACGCCAGGTCGATGGCGTTTCACAGAAACGCCCTACAATCGTTGGACGTTGGGTGTTGGGTGTTCGACGTTTTCTTGACCAATGAAGATCGACATCGTGACGCTGTTCCCGGAAATCTGCCGTGCGCCGCTTAGTGAAAGCATCATGAAACGCGCCCGGGAAAATGGGATTGTCGATCTTTGCGTTCATAACCTGCGCGATTGGACGCAGGACAAACATCACATCGTCGATGATGCGCCGTTCGGGGGAGGGCAGGGGATGGTCATGAAACCGGAGCCGATTTTTGCAGCCGTCGAAGAACTGCGGCGGCAAATTGCGGAAGAATCTAAAATCGAAGATCGAAAATCGAAGATTGTTCTGATGTCTCCGGCTGGGCGCCGCTTTGATCAACAGATGGCGGCACAACTTTCGCGCGAATCACACCTCATTATCATTTGCGGTCATTACGAGGGAGTGGATCACCGCGTGATCGAGCACTTGGTCGATCTCGAGATCTCCATCGGCGACTATGTGCTTACGAATGGCGCGATCGCTGCTGTGGTCCTGGTGGATGCAATCGCGCGCTTGCTGCCTGGCGCGCTCGGTCATGAGCGATCTGCGGCGGATGATAGTTTTAGCGGTGGCTTGCTCGAAGCGCCGCAGTACACGCGCCCGGCAGAATTTCGCGGCTGGAAGGTTCCAGAGGTTTTGCTCTCAGGAAATCACGCGGAGATCGAAAAGTGGCGAAAAGAACGGGCGATCAAACGAACAAGCCAGAACCGGCCAGATTTGTTGGGTAGGGGCGATTGACCTCAATCGCCGTAGGCGGTTCAGGTGAACCGCCCTACCTGACACGTCCGAGAACTACGCACGCGTTAATTCCGCCGAATCCAAATGAGTTACTCATGATGTAATTCAGCTTCGCTTCGCGTCCGTGATTCGGAACGATATCGAGATCGCAAGCCGGATCGGCGTTCTGATAGTTGATTGTTGGCGGAATCCATTGCCGATCCAACGCGAGCGCACAAAGCGCAGCTTCAATCGCGCCGGTCGCGCCCAGCGGATGCGCGTAATACCCTTTCGTCCCGCTGACTGGTATCCGTTGCGCATGCTCGCCGAACACTTGTTTGATCGACATCGTTTCGGCGCTGTCATTCAGCTGCGTCGAGCTGGCGTGCGCGTTGACATAATCGATCTGCTCCGGCGCAAGCCGTGCGTCGTCGAGCGCTTCGCACATGGCGCGCATGCACGATTCGCCGCTCGGCAGGGGCGAAGTCATGTGGAAAGCATCGTTATTGAGACTGTAACCGAGCACTTCCGCGTAGATGCGCGCGCCGCGCGCTCGCGCGTGCTCAAGCTCTTCTATAATGAGCGAGGCGCCGCCTTCTCCCATGACAAAGCCATCGCGCAACAAGTCGAACGGACGACAAGCCAGAGCGGGATCCCCCGACCATCGGCTCATCGTTTTGATGATGTCGAATGCCCCGATCGTAATGGTCGTAAGAGGCGCTTCGGCTCCTCCGGCGACGATCACATCGGCGAAATCGTCGCGAATGTAGCGCAGCGCTTCGCCCACGGCTACCGTGCCGCTGGCGCAACTGTTCGAGTTGGTCGTGCCTACACCGCGAAAACCGAAGTCAATCGCAATGTTCGAATGGGCTGAGCCACCGAAAACCTGGACAGCAAGCGTGGGCTGAACTCCGCGGGCGCCCTTTTTCAAAAACCGGATGTATTGATCTTCGGCCTTGCAGACGCCGCCAAGTGCGGTGCCAAAACTGACGCCCACGCGATGTTGCGGTTTTTCGCGGGAATAGTCGAAACCCGCGTCGTCGAGCGCCAGCTTCGCTGATGCGACCGCGAATTGCGCATAGCGGTCGAGCCGTTTCAAGCGGTGCGGTGCAAAGAATTCTTCTGGATCCCAATCGCGAATCTCGCCCGCGCAACGCACGCGGAAGGCACTGGGGTCGAAGCTTGTGATGCTGTTGATTCCACTCGTCTCGGCAAGAATGCCGTTCCAGAAACCATCGACGCCTTTGCCAATGCAAGTGATAGGGCCAATTCCGGTGATGACCGCGCGCCTTTGGCTCATGCAGTTACTCTGGTTGCCCTCGCTTCGACATACGCCTTCATACAGCGCAATGTCTTGTTGGCAATGTTGCTAACGAAAAAATCACCGATGATTTTGTCGGCCAGTGGGGCCAGAACCTTCACTCGAAATTTGAGATCGTGCGCGATTTTCACCAGCACACCCTCTGGCGTCTCATCAAATGTCCAGATCACCCGCATACCTTTGGTAAGTGCTTTCAGATGATGAAAACGGACTTCAAGACGGTCCCGATCGATGATTTGTTCGGAGGTCCAGGAAATCGGAATGCCGGAACGGGTGGCCGCCATCACGACCAGGTTGCGATCCGAATTGCGCTCGAGATAACGAATGTAACGGTAATGCGGCAAAATCTTCGGCCACAGCTCCAGGTCCGCGGCGGTCTCGAAGATCGACATCTTCGGCGCGCGCATCACAATTGTGTTGGTCTTGTGCATTTCGTTTGCTCGAAGAATTAACTTACATGCACATGGCGCTTTGTCCGTACGATGAGGCCGAATTCCGCTCGCCAGAACATGGATCCAGCGCTAGCGCTTGATTTGGCGTCGGGCCGGCGCAGGGCAAGCGGTACAGCCCACGTTGGCAAAAGCGCCACCTTGCGGGTGCGGCCATTCGTCAATCCCTCGCCCCGAACCAGACCAGAAAAGTAACACGACCGGTACTTTTCCAGACCGTCAGGATGTGTCGAACTCGTTACCTCTTACTGTTGCCTAGTTGATCGGGCAGTCACATGGGCTAATTACAACCGCGTTGGGCCTCATCCGCTTCCTTCGCCAACTCTGCTAGTAAGGTAAAGAACTGCGACGATTGCCCGATGAAAAGCCCCATGTCCGTTAGGAATTGAACAACACCCATAGCAATGCCATCCGTTTTGGTCGGTCGAATGATCGAACATCGCGGCAGGTCTGTGCTCAGGAACGGACACGGCTCCGGCATGATCAGGCTTTTGTTGAAGTTCTGGTTGTCCACCTCCAGATCAGGAAACGTCACCGATACACCGGTTACAGGATCCACAGCAGTCAATGGCGGCGCATTACCGGCTTTGTCCGACCAGGTTTGAAAGTGCATAGTTTCCGTGGGGCCGATGCTGATGAGGATCCGCAAGACTTCTACACTAGTGGCCCTTTGCGCCATCGCGGGATAGAGGCTGGTCCCACCCTGTTCGATCGTCGCGAAGTGGAAAGCCGCTGTATTCGCGATCGCCTGCAGGAAATTGGGATCCGTTGTGTCAGCATCGGTTCGAGGAATTGCCGTGTGCTGGTTGACCCCCAAGGTGGGGACGGCCTGCGGAAAGACGAAGTTTGGATCGAGGTCAGGATTATGTTTGTCGTTGCGGTACCTCGTCCACCAACTGGTGTCGACAGTGAGCTGCGTGAGATTTGTAAGCCGCAGTTTCCCGCTGGATCCTGTCGCTGAACTGCCTGGCAGAGTGCGAAACTGGTTCAGATTCACCGTATCCGCGCCTTGCGACGCAAGGTAGGCATTCAGGAAGCTTTGATGAGTGTTTTCATCATCGGTGTTGTCGTGGATGTATACGGGCATGTCCTCATCGAGGACTTCAATGGCATCCGTATAGCGTGGATTCCCGGTTCCGCCCGGGACCTCGTGGTCTTGGACGCCGCCTAGTTCGTTGTATTGAACCCAAAAGTCGGTCTCGAGTATTTCCGCCGCCGCTGCAAACCGGAGCATATCCGCGTCTCCTTTAATGAGACCACCACTTGCTTTTGCGGTTCGGATGCTGGTCAACAGTCCCGCGCCGATGGTTCCCGCTCCGACGGCGAGTGATTTGCCCAAAAAGGAACGGCGACTGATATAACTTTTTCTACGTTTAGCTCTCTTCTCCAAGTTGTCCTCCAGAGGAAGATACTGGCTCTTACTAAGATCATTTATTGTTTTCATACCCATAGAATCGGAACGATCTGCCCCGAACGCCACACCGGAAAAGTAACGCCGTTGTTACTTTGGCGGGCCGTTACAGCGTGTGATCAATCTTCTTGGCGCATGACCACGTACGTGAGCAATCCAAGTGTCGATGCCCGGCGTAGCAAGCACGATGACAAACGTTGCAACAGTTGACGGGACTGAACTGCAGGGCCCATTTCTCTGGCGCAAATTTGAGAGCTAAGCGCGAGCGAAATATCTCGACAGCCATCGAAAACTTCGCTAATGATTGCCGCGATCGCTCGGCATGAAACAGTTTCATCCGAGCGACGTGTGCAAAAGGAGTTTCTTATGATGATCCGTTTTAGAATGTTAAAGGCCAGCGTTTTCACTTGTCTGCTTTCGCTCATTGCGCTGGCCAGCGCTTCAGCTCAGCTGGCACCGACACACAAGGTGCCCCGAAATGAGCCACTTGAAAGGTACGATAACCCGCCTGCCCCCCCTCGAAAGATAGAGACTTCAACGCGAATGATCTCGCAGTTCGGTCCGTTCACGAGTTTCCAGGTGAACGTGGATGCAAACGGGAACAACATCCTCGGGGACGCTGCGAACGAGTGTCCTATTGCGGTTGACCCCACAAACGGCAACAAGATGACAATCGCGTGGAGGCAATTCAACGACGTTATCTCCAACTTCCGGCAGGCCGGCTGGGGATACACCACCGACGGCGGCACGACATGGACGTTTCCTGGTGTTCTGGAGAATAACGTTTTCCGCAGCGACCCGGTGACAAACTCCAATGAGATTGGGCAGTTTTTCTACCTCAGTCTTCAGTCGGACGTTAACCTGTCGTTTTTTTGCGACGACTTGTGGCGCTCACTAAACGGTGGCCAATCCTGGACGCTGCTCTCTGGCGAGAGAGGCGCCGGCGGAGGCGACAAGGAGTGGTTCACCATCGATAAGACCGGCGGTCCGGGTCATGGCTTCCAATACCAGTCAGACGACGGCATTAACTGTAGTGGCGGCGGCGTGGAATTCCAACGCTCCACCGACGGCGGGGTCACCTGGCAGGCTCCGATCGTTGTTCCTAACGGGACTGACTTGGGAACGCTCGACGTGGACACCAATGGCAACCTCTTTATCGGTGGCGAAGGATTCAGCAACTTTTCTTGTGTGCGCTCGAGCAATGCGCAGATCGGGGGCCAGACGCCAACTTTTGACCGAAGCACCCAAGTCAACATGGGTGGCAGCATCGGTAGCGGTGGAATCAATCCAGCAGGACTGGATGGACAGTTGTTCCTGGCGATTGATCGCTCCGGCGGATCGACTAACAATAACATTTACATGCTGGCCAGTGTGGTGCCACCCGGACGCAGCACGACCGACGTGATGTTTGTGCGCAGCACAGACGGCGGACTAACCTTTAGCGCGCCTCGCCGAATCAATGACGACCCGGTTAATCCTAGTAAGTGGCACTGGTTCGGCACGCTGTCGGTAGCGCCTAATGGACGGCTCGATTCCGTTTGGTACGACACGCGGAACGCTGCTAATAACACCGATTCGCAGCTCTTCTATTCTTTCAGCACCGATGGCGGCGTCACATGGTCGGCTAACGTGGCGGTGAGCAACGCGTTTAATCCTTTCGAAGGCTATCCGGTTCAGAATAAGATTGGCGATTACATCACAATCGTTTCAGACAGTACAGGGGGCAATGTGGCGTATTCCGCCACTTTCAACTTCAACCCGATCCGGGGACAGCACGAAGAAGATATTTATCACGTTCGGGTCGCTCCTACCCCTGTACTCACCCTGCTTAGCGCGGCGTCACGCCTGACTCATGCGGGGACGGGTACATTCGACGTCTCGATGCCGCTGAGCGGTATATCAGGCGTGGAAGACCGCAGCTCGGGCACTTACAACGCTGTCTTCACGTTCGATGGGACGGTCACCTCTGGCCAGGTTACAGTTCTCAGCGGTACGGCCACCGTTGGTGCGATCTTATTCAGTGGTAACACCATGACCGCGCAACTGACTGGCGTGACCAGTGCGGAAGTGGTCACGCTGCGTGTGCAAAACATCAACGGCGACGGCCAGCAACATGGCGACGTTCCCTTTGGTTTCCTAACGGCCGATGTGAACGGCAATCGCATCGTCGACAGACCGGACCTGCAACAGCTTCAGGCCGACAGAGGCCAGCCGGTCACTGCCAGCAACTTCCGCGATGATATCAATCTGAGCGGTATAGTGGATAGGCCGGACGTGCAGTCGGTGCATACTAACAGGGGCCACTCGATCCCGTAACTCGAGAAAAGATATCTTGTCTCCGAGAGTTCGTCCGACCGTCATTCCTGGGTGGGAATAAGCGCTGGACCAATCTTTCAGCGAGGAACTATTCACCGCGTCGCTCCTCTAACCTTTCCTCGGTGAAGCCAAGCACTGCCTGCGAGATCTGCTTTAGCTAGAGGCCCTCGCCGGTTCGTGAATCGTGTAACCGACATAGCGCACCGTATGAATCAACGGTGGATCGCCGATCTTTCTTCGCAATCGTCCGACGAAAACTTCCACCAGCTTCGTGTCATATTCGTGTTCGTGCTCCCAGACGCGTTCGCACAATTCGGTGCGGGTGAAGGTGCGGCCGGGCTCCCGCATAAGCACTTTTAGCAACATCAGCTCGCGTGCTGATAAGTCGATCCGCCGCGTGCCGCGATGTACTTCATGATTCGCCAGATCGAATGTGAGATCGGCCACTCGCAGCTTGAGCGCCGGTGCTTCCGGATAACGTCGCCCAAGCGCGTTTACCCGTGCCACTAATTCCGGCATGGCAAATGGCTTTGGCAAATAATCATCCGCGCCAAGTTGCAATCCAGCTACGCGATCCTTGACTTCGCCACGAGCGGTGAGCATCAGAACACGGCTGGGAACATGTTGTGAACGCAGATGGCGTAACACGTCGAACCCGTCCATCCGGGGCAGAACAATATCGAGCACGATCAAATCGAACGATGTGCCGGTCGCTTCACGCAAGGCCCTTTCGCCATCATGGACCACGATCGGGTCATGCGCGGCCTCGGTCAGTGCCGAAGCAATCTGCCGCGCCAATCGCACTTCATCTTCAACCACAAGGATGCGCATGAATTTTCAAAAGAAATCAGATGCTCAGAAACGCACGGTCAATTGTGTTGCCACTAGGTGATTGTCATCGCGCGAACCCGAGGTTTCCTGTTGAAAGCTATATTGCAGTTTTAACTGTATATGCGATGTAAAACGGTAGCCTGCTGCCACGTCGATCCGCCAGAGGTCCTGGCTCCAGCGAACCTGACCACCCGCGCCGTCGGTGATGTTGCTGAAGAGTTGCTCATTCCAACGAAGCGCGCCGAAAAGTTGCGGCGTGAATTTGTATTTCGCCTCAAAATAATAAGCGAATGTATCCGCGTCGCCTACGCGCGGCACTTCGAATCGCGCCTCATAAAACTCGGCCCAGACTTGTAGATGGCGCCAGGCGAAACTGGCGTCCTGCCCGAGAACAAATTCCCGATAATCGTCAATGTCGCGGCCGGGCGGTAGGGTGCGTTCGGCTTCTTGGCGAAAATAGGCACCGTCGCTTGCCGACACGCCAAAATTCCATGCCTCATTTGGCCGGAAGCCGAGGCGCCCAGTAAAGGTAGGGTTATCGAAAGCGGTCTCCGTAACGTTCCATGATTCAGGACGCGAAGACAGGGACGCATTTTTTATTTCAGCAGCATAATCGAATCGTCCCAGCCGGCCGGAGATAGAAATCCCGCTCGCATAACTTGGTCCCCAGATCACCGGATTGAACGCGTACTTTCCGTAGGAGTAGGGCGCATAGATGAAATACAGTGGTGAATACGGAGCGTATTTATCCTGAATGGCGGTGACATTTTCATAAACTAGCGGCGCGTTGATAAACGGGTTGTCCCACGACAAGTGCCGCGGGACCCAATTGCCGATGACGGTCGCGAATTTGCCGGCCTGCAAAGTGAAACGGCCGTCCTGCCATGGCGTAATCCGAAGCGCGTACTCATCCAAACGAATCTGGGCGCCGTGATCGCTCGGATCGAATCCGCGATCCACGCGCGTTTGCGCGAAGAAATAAATTTGCGAGCCGAGTTGCGCGTCGAGAAACAGCGTCAGACGGGGATTGAAGAGATTGTCGATCTCGCTGTCGATAAGTCCAGGCGCTGGCTGCTGGAAATTGTAAAATTCGATGTCGATTGTGCCGCTTAATCGCGCGCGGAGGTCGCCCCCAAATGCAGCGATAGTGAGTGCGTTGTCGAGCCGGTCGAAAACATCATCGATCTCAAACCCGCGTGCTGTACAGGCGAGCAGACAAAAGGTGAGCGCCCGCAACAGCTTCATGTGGTTTGACCCGCGCCGTCCGGCGCTTGTGCCGCGATGGGAAACCGTGCCTCAAACTCAGTCCAATCCTTTTCGGAGCGCACCAGCCGCAAATCGCCGCTGTGCAATCGAGCAAGATTGCGCGCCAGATTCAAACCAAGCCCGTGGCTGGAAACATCTGAAGCGGTGGAGCGATGGTGGAAGCGCTCGAAAATGTGTTCGTGCTCGTCGCATGGGATGGAGCGGCCGGTGTTGCCGATTGCCAGCACAATTTCAGTCCTCTCCCTGTGCGCGGTAACTCGAATTAGACCGTCTGGTCGGTTGTACCTTCGCGCGTTCTCGAGAAGATTTTGCACAATGAGCGAGGTATAACGTTTTTCGCCGGCGATATATAAATCGACTGGAAGCTCTTTCTCGATCTTCACATCAGGTGAATCGGGAAGCGCGCCAAGATCATCGAGCCATTCTTCGATAATCTGACTGAGATTCACTGGCTCGGACTCGATCTGAAGGTGGCCCGTGTCCATGCGTGAGAGGAGAAGCAAGTCATCGATTACGCCGTTTAACCGGTGAGTCTGATGAAGGAGAGCAGAGAGTTCCTCGTAGATTTCGCGCTTGAAATCTTCGCGTGCCAGCAATCCTTCAAGACCGGCGCGCAAGAGTGTGACCGGACTTTTCAACTGATGAGAAGCGTCAGCCGAGTACCTCGTCGATCGTTTCAATTTTTCACTAGTCGAGGCGAGCGCGGTTTCGACGCGTTTTCGTTGTTCCCGATTTTCTTCCGAATCCAACGCCAGCTTCTCGACCGGCACTGCGAGGCGGGCTGCGACGAAGCGGCTTGCTACGAGCCCGCCGAGCAAAAGAAGCACGCTCGCGCCGCCAATCTGCCAGCGGAGCCGATGCAATTGAGCCATCGAATCAGCGAGTGGATAAACGCAGATTTCGTACGCTGGCGGGAAAAGTGAACTCGGATTGAGTCGCTTGTAAAATAAAAGCTCCGGCGCGCCGTTTAGTGTGACGGTAAAGTTATTTTGCTCAGACGTAGAATTCGTGATCGCTTTCGCGATTTCGCTGCCCAGAGCAGCTTGGGCAGGTTTTGACAGCGCTGGCAAATACAAATAGCCGCTTAGCCAAATGCCACTTTTCCTTCCAGCACCGGCGCCTTTCCCGATTAGCTCGAATGGCTCAAATCCGACCACAAGAGCCGAGATCACATCGCCTGTTTCAGTTGAAAAAATCGGCACTGCCACCACTTCATCAACAATCTCATCGGCGTCATCAGCATTTTCCCGGATGTAACCAATTTGTTGTGTCTCGGGTAATTTCTTCAAGATCAGTTGCGTTTCCGCTTCTGGGCCGAGTGGTCCGACATCCCTAGGGTTCGGCGGCGAGAGCACTGCGCCGGCTCCATCAAGAAACCGATAGAATTTTGCGTGAAGTGAGGGCCCGGTCTGCGAAGGCTCCTCGCCTTCCATCAAATCACGCAATTCATCTTTTGCGCTTGGATAGAGCAGATCAAGCGCATTGTCCTCTAACGCCGCGTGAATTCGTGGCTTGGCTGCGAGAAGGCGGCAATGTTCCGCCAGCGCAGCCTGCCGCAATTCTTCCACATCGTGCAGCGAGGAAAGTTCCGCTTGAAAATTTTGCTGCAAATCTCGTCCTGCGTCCGCCATGATTTTGCGTTGCGCGAAGTAAAGACCGAGCGCGGTCAGCGTTGCCACGATGATCATCATGGCTGTAAACAATTTGGTGCGGAAACTGGCCACGCCTTCCTTGCCTGGTTGAACCGTGGAGCTCATGGGAAATCAACCTGCGACACTTCGCCGCTTTTCAAATGAACAGGTTTCTCCAGCGTGGTTTTGCTGTCGATCCACGCTTTAAGTGCGTATTGACCCGCAGGAAGGCCACCGAGCCGAAATCGCCCGTTCGCGTCCGTCACCACAAAATACGGCGTGTTGAGAACAAGAATGAGCCCGCGCATGTGCTCATGAATATCACAGCGGAGTGTCACCAGGCCCGGCTTATCAAAAATCTCAGACGGGATCGGTCGCTCCTCCGGACGATACCGGCCCAGATCGAATCGTTTCGCCGGCGAGTAGGAAAAAATGCTGTGGTACGTGTCGTCGAGATTAGGGAATTCAATCTTTGTCCCGAGTTGCACCGGCAGAAGCGATGGAATGAACGTTAAATCTTTTTGCGCGATTTGTTTCGTCGAAGGCGAGCTCGCTTTTGGGAAAGAGCCAGCGAGATAGACCACCGCCAGTGGAGGCTGGGTCGAGAGAACGCCCCCGCGGGTAACAATCTCATAACGCTTGGCCATGACCGGTGCCAAATGCGATTTGGGCAGCTCCACGCGTCCCTCGACAGTGGCTTGCGCCAAGGCTGAAATGGGAAGAAGCGCGACGACTGTGTTAAACCCGGCGAGTCTTCGCATCGCGATGATAGAGATAAGATGGTAACCCGCGCGGTTCAATGATGTTGCGTGTGTTCTGCTCGAGATGCGATAGTTTCGAGAAATCCTTCGAAATAGAAAGGCGAAAGAATGGCGTTAGAGCTGAAAAGAGCATGCGAGAAATGCAGAATAGCGCTCACAGCCAGCGGAGTCGCATACATTTGCAGTTTCGAATGCACATATTGCGTGAATTGCGCCGAGCAAATGAATACTGTTTGCCCAAACTGCGGTGGTGAACTCGTGCGACGGCCGCGTCGCGAAGAGCGGCCTAGCTCGAGCGCCGCCGTGAACGCTTGATTCGATAGGCCAGGAAACACTCGTCGCCGACCACACGCATGTCTATGAGCGAACAATGCACGCTGGCAGGTAAGAACTCGTTGCTTAGACCGGTCAACGTCGGTGCCCTAGCTCCGCCGAACATGTACGGAGCAATGGTGAGATTAAGTTGATCGACGAGCCCGTGCTCCAGCAACGATCGAAACAAAGTTGGTCCGCCTTCGCAGGCGACCGTCCAGACTTGGTATCGGTTGCGCAACGTGTGCATCATCTCAGCCAGATCCACATCGCGCAATTTGCACAGATGCAAAATCGCCTTCTCGCGCAGCGCCGTTTGAAATTTTTTCGGCATTCGCCTAGTCGAGAAGATGACGATCGGTGAAATTTCCGACTGAAAAATCTTCAACCGATCGTCGATCTTGCCTTCGTTGGAAACGATGACGCGCAGAGGCGATCGCGTTTGGCCGCGCTTGATTCGCAATTCCTGAAGTTCGACGGGAAGGCCGAGGCGAACGTTGTCGCGTTTGAGCGTGGTGTGGCCGACGAGCACCGCGTCCGCGAGGGCTCGCTGGCGAAACAAATGCAGCTTGTCCCGGCGCGAAGTGAAATCGACCGGCGAAAATTTCTTGGTGGTGATTTTACCGTCCACCGTTATGGCGAACGTGGCAAAGACAAATGGGCGCCGGTGTTTTCGTTTCATTGGGAATGAGGCAGCGCAGGGCGCGGGGCAACGATGTAAAACGTTAAATCGCTATATCGTTAAAACGAATCACGTATCACGAATCACGAGCTTCATTCCGTCTCGCCGATTTCTTGTTCGAGAACGGCAAGCTCCTTTTGCATCTCGCGCAATTTCACAGGCGCGACCGCTCCGCTTGGTTTGTAAAAGAAATAAACGATAGCCCCTGGCAGGCAGCAGATCAGGATGATGAGAAAACTGAGCGAACCGATGAGAATGGCAGTCGCCTCCGGCACTCCGCAAAGACCATGCAGCATGATCTGCAAGACTTTTTCCCGCAGCCCAATTCCGGCGAAACTGATCGGTAGCGCCGAGATCGTGCGCTCTATCGGCATAACGGCAAAGAAATTGACCAGGGGAACGGCAGCGCCCAGCGCGTAAGCGGCACAGAGAAAAGCGGTGAACGTGGCAAGATGCGCGACGACGGATGCGCCGAACGCGACGAACGTCGCACGCCAATGCCGCGCATACAGGTGATAGGCAGCGGAGATTTCGATCAGCTTTTCGCGACCGGGAAATTTTGCCGGCAACCGGTGGAATAGAGTAAAGCCGCTGATTACAAAAGTGGCGACCAAGCTCAGGATCGAAGCGCCGAGGAGGACGAGCAAAAGCCAGAGCAAATTTCGTGTCTCGGTAGTTTGTGAGAGGAAATCATAACGCAAACCGATGAGCGTGCCAGTGATGGCGACCAACGCGACAAGACCGATGAAGCGATCGAACACGACTGCGAGCAATGCGCCCGCTTTCTTGTCCGGCGTTTCCTTGAGCAAATAATAGCTTTTCATGATATCGCCTCCGGTGCCGCCGGGCAGAAACTGGTTGTAAAACATGCCGATCAAGAACAATCCGCACAAGCGCGCGAAACTCAGATGAATGCCCTGGACTTTCAGCAGAACGTGCCAGCGGAATGCAGCGGCAATTTCCACCACAACATATGCTAGGATGCCGATTATGACCCAGTGATATTGGGCGTTCCGGATCGCCTCAACCATCTGAGCGCGTCTGTTTGGATCGTGATAAACCCAGTAGAGCAACGCGATTGTGACGGCGAGCTGAAACAGCGTGACCAGGATTTTTTTCATTCGCCGAAGCGTTCCTTCCATACTTGCACCGATCGCCGAATCTCATCGGCTGTCTTATTCGGACTCATTTCCCAGACAAATAAGCAGTTTGCAGGAAGGAGCGGAACAAGTTTCTCAAGATCGACATCTCCGGCAAAAGGCGGTTGATGATCTTGTGCAGGCCAGATGCAGTCCTGCACGTGGCAGCCGAACGTGCGGGGACCGATTGCGCGCAGCCACTCGGCATGATCGAGAAACGCCAGGTTTTCTTTGATTTGAGCGTGACCGAAGTCGTGCCAGTAGCCGAGTTGCGGCGACTCCATCTCCTCGAGTAGCGCCGGCAATTCGCGCTCGGTAGGGATTTCTTCGTAACCGCGTCGGCCTTCAAGCCCCAGTTTGATATTTTTCGTGGTGGAGTAGTCGATGATACGGCGCAGGCAATCTTTCGCGCGATGCAAATAATCGGGCGCAATTCTTTCGCGTTTTCGCACCGCTTTTACCTTCAGTCTGACATATTTGCGCGAGAGGTATTTCCCGGTTTTGGCCAATCCGATCAGCAGATCGGTGACCGTTCGCATTCTCACTTCACCCAAGTGCAGCACGACAAACGGCGCATTTAGCCGCTTCGCGAAATCAATTGTTTGGAACGTTTGCTTGATTGCGCGCTCACGTTCCTCCGGAGACACGGCGGAAAACTGATAGCAGTCCGGAGAAGCCACCATGACTTCGACGGGTAAGGGACAAAAGTTGTGCAAACTGCTAAAACGGACTTTGCCGGCATCGAACATTTTTTGGATTCCGGGCATCAGCGAGATGCGGATGCCGTGGCCCAGCTCGATCAAGTTAAATCCAAGTTTGCCCTCGATTTCGCGGAGCATCGCGTCGCCAGCGGTGTGGCGTCCGGAATTCCAGCACGTGGAAAAGGAAATCATTGGCCTTGACGAGCGGTTACGCCACCGACGTGAGTTCTGGCTCGGGCGCGGGCGAGACCGGTCGATCACATACGTGACGTCCGGCCATGCTCAGAACTGCAAAGCCGAGAATTCCATAAATCACCGACGAGACGGCGAGGGCGGTCCGCATGCCGACCAAATCGGAAAATCCGGTGACGATGAGACCAGCGATCGGCATTAAACCAAAAAAACTCAGGCCGAAAACAGCTGAGACACGGCCGCGCAGGTGAGGGGGCGCGTGTTCCTGAACAATCGTATTTGCCAGACCAAAGTTCATGGAGAGCGCGATGGCGAGACATCCCATCGAACAAGCAGTCAGCACAAAGCCGTGCGAACGCGACATGAGAAAAACCGCGACCGCGACCACAAGCACATTGCCGCTCATGAATTTCAGCCGGAGGTCGCGGGCGATGCTGAGCAAACCGAGCGAGCCTAAAAATGATCCGGTACCGGATGTTGCCATGAGCCAACCCATTGTGCTGGGACCGAGTTGCAACACATTGCGCACGTAAAGTGGCAGCATGACCGAGATCACCGGAAACACGAAAATGGTGGTGCACGCGATGAGCGCGATCATCGACAGGATCGTTCGATCCGAGCGGACGTAACGAAAACCGTCCATGATGCCGCTGCGACGTTGTTCCTCTTCCTCAGGCGTGCCCTTTATCCTTTTCGGCAGCGAGATAAGCGCCACGATCAACGCCAAAAACGAAAAAGCGTTCGCAAAGAAAGCAGACGCCGCACCCCACCAACCGACAAATAAACCGGCGAGTGACGGACCAACCAGACGCGAGCCGTGAAAAACGGAGCGATCCATCGCCACCGCTGCCGCAATCTCATCCCGGCGCACAAGCTCGGGCACAAGGGCGGAAATTGCAGGCATCTCAAATGCAATCGAAATGCCGAGCAGCGCTGCAAAGAAAATGATATGCCAGATTTGGATCCGGTTGGTGAGAACCAGCCAACCCAGCGCGATCGCGAATGCGATTTGTGCAATCTGTGTTGCAATCAGAATTTTTCGCTTATCAAATCGATCGGCCGCGGAACCTCCGACCATGGTGAGGGCGAGAGTTGGAAGACCGGCCGCGAAATTGGCCATCCCCAGGAGAATCGCCTTGTTCGTCAGCGTACTCATGACCCATCCCTGCGCCATGACCTGCATCCAGGTGCCGGTGTCGGAAATCGCCGAGCCGATGATATAACGGCGGAAAGCGCCCGGCCGCAAAAGCGCCAGCGCTCTATGTCCGATCCATTTTTCTTCCGCGCTCATCGCCAAGACTCATAAGCGGGGAGCGCTGAAGCTGCAATGGGAGCCCTCGCGTCTCGCGTTCGCGAAGCCTTTGTGGTCGTGCATTCGGTAAACTGATGCCCCACTCGAGAAAAGCGTGTTCCGGCGGGACGCCGAAACCAACCCGCAAGACGCGTGCGCTACCCAACCATACGAATTGCCCACGCCGCCACGTTCATTATCTTGGCTTATGCGCATCGACAAATTCACGCAAAAAATGCAGGAAGCGCTGCAAGCGGCGCAGGATCTCGCTTCGCAATCCAATCACCAGGAAATCACGAACGAGCATTTTCTTTCTGCTCTCCTTGATCAAGCCGACGGAATAGCACGGCCTCTGCTCGAAAAAATTGGAGTCAACGCGAATCAATTGCGTGACGGCTTGCGTTCGGAGCTCGATCGCCGTCCGAAGGTGCACGGCACGGCTGTCGATCTGCGATTGGCGAACGAACTGCGTAGCGTGCTGGATGGCGCGGAAAAGGAGATGTCGAAGTTGAAGGACCAGTATACGAGTGCTGAGCATTACCTGCTCGCGCTCCCCGGCGCCAATGTTCCCGCGGCGAAATTGTCGAAAGACTTCGGCGTCACGCGGGACAAGCTGATGCAGGCGCTTCAGCAGGTGCGCGGTTCGCAGCGCGTGACCGATCAAAACCCCGAAGGTAAATATCAGGCACTCGAAAAATACGGACGCGATCTGACCGAACTGGCGCGGCGCGGCAAGATTGATCCGGTAATCGGGCGCGACAACGAAATCCGGCGCATCATGCAGGTGCTGTCGCGCCGAACCAAAAATAATCCGGTGCTCATCGGCGATCCCGGCGTTGGCAAAACAGCGATCGTGGAAGGTCTTGCACGACGCATCATCAGCGGCGACGTACCCGATTCACTGAAACAAAAACGCGTGATCGCCATGGACATCGGCGCGATGGTCGCTGGCGCGAAATTCCGAGGCGAATTCGAGGATCGACTGAAAGCCTTCTTGAAGGAAGTGACCGATTCGCAGGGCCAGATTATCTTGTTCATCGACGAGTTGCACACGATTGTCGGCGCTGGTGCGGCGGAAGGTTCGGTCGATGCATCGAACATGCTCAAGCCGTTGCTGGCGCGCGGCGAGTTGCGCACGATTGGCGCGACCACCATCGATGAGTATCGCAAATACATCGAGAAAGACGCTGCGCTGGAACGTCGCTTTCAGCCGGTGCTAGTGAACGAGCCGAGCGTTGAAGATACCATCGCCATTTTGCGCGGCTTGAAGGAACGCTACGAGGTGCACCATGGCGTCCGCATCACGGACGCGGCGCTCGTGGCCGCGGCGGTGCTTTCGCATCGCTACATCAGCGATCGGTTTTTGCCAGACAAGGCGATCGATCTTGTCGATGAAGCGGCCTCGCGTTTGAAGATCGAGCTGGATTCCATGCCGACCGAGATTGACGTGATCGAGCGCGAGATCATGCAGCACGAAATGGAGCGGCAAGCGCTGAAGAAAGAAAAAGATCCCGCTAGCAAAGAGCGATTGAAGAAGCTCGAGAAAGAATTGGTCGAGCTGAAAGAGAAATCGTCCGCGCTCAAAGCCGA